>Ga0268386_10002250_pt1 | contig 13641 bp, 14 predicted proteins | sample RVTome_15_FD_200260 | JGI IMG/M metagenome (GOLD analysis project Ga0268386, IMG submission 200260) | Soil microbial communities from uranium-contaminated site in the Upper Colorado River Basin, Wyoming, United States - RVT150D86... ...
CGGACGAGCGCGACGCCACGGCGGAGGAGCCGGCCGGTGGCGACGAGGCGGCCGTCGAGGCGTCCGAGACCACCGAGGTGGACATCGACGCGGAGACGTCGCCCGACGCCGAGGGTGCCGACGCGCGTGAGACCGCGCCGGACGCGGAGCCGGCCGGCGCCGAGGCCTCCGAGGCCGAGGTCAAGGGCTAACGGTTCCGCGCCGGACCGCGGCCCGTCTCGTTCCTCTACCATCCTGCGCGAGGCGAGGTGATCGTGTTCGCTGATCCGCGAGGGCGCGCGTTTCGGGTCGGATGGCCGGACTGACCCTCGACCTCGGTCGGTACGAGCGCGGGCTCCGCGCGCAGGGGTTCCGGCTGATCGCCGGTGTGGACGAGGCGGGTCGCGGGGCGCTCGCGGGGCCGCTCGTCGCCGCGGCCGTGATCCTTCCCGAGGGGTTCGACCTCGACGGGATCAACGATTCCAAGGTGCTTACCGCCAACCAGCGGGCGGTCGCGTTCGACCGGATCGTCGCCGGGGCCGTGGCCTGGTCGGTGCACCGGTGCATGCCGACGCGGATCGACCGGCGCGGCCTCCAACGGTCGAACGTGTCCCTGTTGCGGCGGTGCGTGACGACGCTCGCCGTCCAGCCCGACTACGTGCTCTCGGACGGGTTCCCGGTGCGACGCCTCAGCGTCCCGAACCTGTCGATCAAGAAGGGCGATGCCGTGACGGCGTCCGTCGCGGCCGCTTCGATCGTCGCGAAGGTGACCCGTGACCGGATGATGGACCGGTATCACCGACGGTTCCCGGACTACGGCTTCGATCACAATCGGGGGTACGGGACCGACGAGCATCGCGACGCCCTGCGTCGGTTCGGCCCGTCTCCGATCCACCGGTACTCGTTCAAGGGACTGCGGACCGGCTACTACGACGGCGATAGGGTGACGGAGGCGTGAACCACGACGAGGGCGACATCGAGCGGTTCGAGGAGGAGCGCGAGCTCGAGCTGTACTACGAGTACCGGGACGTCGTCCCGATGTTCGCCTACGTGGTCGAGACCGAGCGACGCTTCTACCTCGCGAACCAGGTCGAGCTCTCCGAACACGAAGGCGGCTGGGTGGAGGTTCGGCTCGGCGACGCGTGGGTCTGGGACATGTTCCGGCCGGCGAGGTTCGTCTCGAGCGTCCGCGTGCTGACGCGCCGAGACGTGAACGTGGAAGAGCTCCGTCAGGACGATTCCGTTCAGCTCCCCGAGTAACTCCACGGGGATGTCGGTGGCCACCGCTACCGTGCCGCCATGCCTCGCGCGTCCACCCGGGATCGTTCCGGCTGCGGCCGCGCCGGCGAGGACGCCGCGCTCCGCGTCTACCGGCGGCGAGGGTACGAGCTTGTCGCACGCAACTGGCGCTGCCCGCTCGGCGAGCTCGACCTGGTCCTGCGACTCGGCGACCGGGTCGTCGTCTGCGAGGTGAAGACCCGGAGCGGCACGGCGTTCGGCGGCGGGTACGAGGCGGTGACGTGGTCGAAGCGCCGAACGCTTCGGCGCCTCGCCGAGGCCTTCGTGCAGGGATCGTCGCTCACGAGCGGGGAGATCCGGTTCGACGTCGCCAGCGTGTGGATCGGCGACGGTGTCCCCGACGTCGAGATCTTCGAAGACGCGTTCTGAGCGGTGTCGGTGCCTCGCGCTAGGGTCGCGCGACGGTGTACGGACGCGTCAACGGTGTCACGGTCGTGGGGGTCCGCGGGCACCTCCTCGTCGTCGAGGCGTACATCGGACGCGGGCTCCCGTCGCTCACCCTCACGGGACTGCCCGGCGCGACGGTGCAGGACGCTCGCGACCGGATCAGGCCTGCGGTCGAGAGCGCGCGTCTCGAGTGGCCGCTCCGCCGGGTGGTGGTGAACCTCTCGCCCGGCAACCTCCGCAAGGAGGGGCCGGGCCTGGACCTGCCCGTCGCGATGGGGGTGCTCGCGGCCACCGCGCAGGTCCGGCTCTCGGGGCTGACGGGATGGGTGTTCATCGGTGAGCTTTCGCTGAAGGGCGAGCTCGTCTCGACGCCGGGGGTCCTGTCGGCGGCCGTCGCGGCGGCTCGGGCCGGGGCGCCGGGGATCGTCGTGCCGAGCGCCAACGCCGCCGAGGCCGCGCTCGTGGAGGATCTCGAGGTCGTCGGGGCTCCCGCCCTCCGTGAGGTGGTGTCTTTCTTCCGGGGCGCCTGGTCGCCTCCGCGACCGGTCGACGATCGACCGTCCGACGACGGCCGTCATGGCGTGGACCTGAGCGAGGTCCGCGGGCAGGCCCAGGCGCGTCGCGCACTCGAGATCGCGGCGGCCGGCGGCCACAACGTGCTGCTGGTTGGGTCGCCGGGGGCGGGCAAGACGATGCTCGCACGCCGCCTGGCCACGATCCTGCCGACGATGTCGCGGCCCGAGGCGCTCGAGGTCACGCAGCTGCACTCGGTGGCGGGGTTGCTCAACGGCGGCCTCGTCCGTGAGCGACCGTTCCGGTCACCCCATCACTCCGTGTCGGCCGCGGCGCTGCTCGGGGGCGGCGCCGGCCACCTGCGACCAGGCGAGGTGTCGCTGGCGAATCACGGGGTGCTCTTCCTCGATGAGTTCACGGAGTTCCGCCGTGACGCCGTCCAGGGGCTCCGCCAGCCGCTCGAGGACGGCCGCGTCGTCGTGACCAGGATGGCCGCGACGGCGGCGTTCCCCGCGCGATTCACCCTCGTCGCCGCCACCAACCCGTGTCCGTGCGGCTTCGCGGGGGATCCGGTGCGCCGATGCCGGTGCCGAGACGATCGACTCCAGGCGTACACGGCGAAGCTGTCGGGTCCGTTGCTCGATCGCGTCGACATCCATCTCTCCGTCCCTCGGCTCACGAAGCGGGAGCTGCTCGGCGAGGCGCACGGCGAGCCCTCGATCGCGGTGCGTGAACGCGTGGAGGAGGCACGCGCGAGGCAGCGCCGCCGGTACGCCGCGCTCGGACCCTTCTGCAACGCGCAGCTGCCCGGTCCGGCCGCGCGTCGCGAGGCGCACATGTCGGCCGAGGCGCGATCGACGCTCGCCGCCGCGGTCGATCGACACGGCCTCACCGGTCGGGGGTTCGACCGCGTGCTGAAGGTGTCGCGGACGATCGCCGACCTCGCGGGGGTCGACCGCGTGACATCCGAGCAGGTGGTCGAGGCGCTCGCCTACCGCTCGAGCGCGCCGAACGCGGAGCTCGAGCATGTCGGATGAGATCGAGTCCGACGTCGGTCCGCCGTGGCCGGCGTGGCCGGACGGGTTCGCGGCGCGCCCCGAGGACCGGCGAGCGCTCCTCGTGCTCTCGGCCCTCCGAACGATCACGCCTCGCCGCCTGATCGCCCTCGCCGCCGAACGCGGCACCGCGGCGGCCGTGCTCGCGCGCATCCGCGACGGGCGGGCGGGGAGCGACGGCGACCGACGGTTCGCTCGTTCGGTCGATCCCGACGCGCTCGCCGCCAGAGCCGCGGCGTGCGGCGCGCGGTTCGTGACGTGGGGATCCCCGGACTACCCGACGCAGCTCGGCCAGATCCACGATCCTCCCGCCGCCCTGTACGTGATCGGCGCCGGGCTCCCGGTCGCCACGTCGGCCGTCGCGGTCGTCGGCGCCCGCAGGTGCACCCCGCTTGGCCGCGAGCAGGCCGCCGATCTGGCCCGGGCGCTCGGCCTGGCGGGCGTGACGGTCGTGAGCGGCGCCGCGCGGGGGATCGATGCGGCGGCGCACGAGGGCGCCCTGTCCGTCGGCGGCTCGACGCTCGCGGTGCTCGGTTGCGGGGTCGACGTCGCGTACGACCCCGGCGGGCACCGTCTGCTCCGACGGATCGCCGGGCGGGGGACGATCGTGAGCGAGTTCGCACCCGGCACCCCTCCGGAACCGCGCAACTTCCCCGCTCGCAACCGGATCGTCGCCGGTCTCTGCCGCGCGACCGTGGCGGTCGAGGGCGCGATCGGCAGCGGCTCGCTGATCACGGCGGAGCACGCGATGGAGTTCGGGCGCGAGGTCTTCGCCCTGCCGGGTTCGGTGACGAACCCGATGTCCCATGTCCCGTTGCAGCTCATCCGGGACGGCGCGGCGATGATCCGGAACGCCGAGGACCTCCTCGACGATCTCGGCCTCGAGCTCGACCTGGCGGCGGTCGCCGAACGCGACGACCTGACCGACGCCGATCTGCGAGCGCTCGAGGCGCTCGCCGGGCCGACGCTGCCCGAGCGCATCGCCTCCTCGCTCGGCGTCGGCGTCCCCGAGGCGGTCGCACTCCTGATGGGCCTCGAGCTCCGCGGGTTCGTTCGGAGCGTCGGGGGCCGGTACGAGAGCACGCTGAAGGCAGCCGCGGCCCCGGCACGCTGAGCGGCCCGAGGGCCGGCGCGTGCTTGAACCCTCGGGGCCTGGTTGGTACAAGGTTCCGACCCGGAGCCGAGAGGGGCCGATGGCCGCCCGCCCGAACCACGCCGCGTCCGACCTCGCCCACAGCGAGGTCGCCGGTCACGAACGATCGCCAGACGACGTGCTGATCGGCCGGTTCGCCGACCACCTGCGCTACGAGCGCCACCTGGCGTCTTCGACCGTCACGGCGTACCGGAGGGATCTCGCCCAGCTGTCCCGGTTCCTCGGCCGGGGGGGTCGGGGCCTCTCCTCCGCCGGACTGGACGACCTCCGCAGGTTCCTCGCCCAGCTCACGACGCTCGGGTACGCCCGGGCGTCGATCGCCCGGCGGGTCGGCGCGATCCACACCTTCTACCGGTGGGCCCGGGGCCAGGGCGTGGTCGAGCGCGACCCGTCGGTCCTGCTCGGCCGGCCGAAGGTCACGTCTCGGCTCCCGGTGGTGCTCCGACCGACCGAGGCCGCCGCCCTCGTCGAGGCCCCCGCGATCGGATCGGGCCCGGAGGCCGACGAGGAGGCCGCCCGGCGGGCACGAGCGGTGGCCCTCCGCGACCGGGCGATCCTCGAGTTGCTGTACGGTTCGGGTCTGCGCGTGGCGGAGGTGGCCGGGCTACGGGTCACAGCGGTCGACCTGGATCGCGGCCGCGTGGCGGTGATGGGGAAGGGGTCGAAGGAGCGCGAGGTGCCGATGAGCGACTTCTCGTGCGACGCGGTCGCCAGATGGCTCTCCGAGGGTCGGCACCTGCTCGAGCCGCAGGAGGGGGAGACCGCGATGTTCGTGAACCTCAGGCGTCGGCCGATCTCCCCACGCGACATCCGGCGGCTTGTGGGACGATACGGGGGCGTCACGCTGTCCGGCCGGCGGGTGACGCCACACACCTTGCGACATTCCTTCGCCACACACCTGTTGGAGGGAGGAGCCGACATCCGCGCGGTTCAGGAGTTGCTCGGCCACGCGAGCGTGGCGACCACTCAGCGCTACACGCACGTCACACGCTCCCGACTGTTCGACGCCTACCGGCAGAGCCATCCGAGGGCGTGATGGCGAGAACCACGAAGGCCGACAAGGCCCGCGAGGCTCAGAAGGCCGGCCGATCCGGCGCGAAGGCCGCATCTACCGCCGGCTCGAAGGCGGGAACCCCGAAGTCGAAGGGTCGCGGGTCGAGCGCCCGCGCCTCGGACGCGCCGGCCCGCCGCAGGGCAGCGGCACCCGCGGGGCCGGGTGCCGACGGCCGAGACGGCGGCCTCGACGAGCTCGAACTCCTCTGGGAGGAGTTCAAGCGGGAGGGGTCCGCAGAACACGCGTCGTCGCGCGAGCGACTGATCCTGCACTACGCGCCGCTCGTGAAGTACGTGGCGAGCCGCGTCGCGACCGGTCTTCCGTCGAGCGTCGACCAGGCCGACCTCGTCTCGTACGGGATGTTCGGGCTGATCGACGCGCTCGAGAAGTTCGATCCCGAACGCGGGAACAAGTTCGAGACGTACGCGATCCCGCGGATCAAGGGTGCGATCATCGACGAGCTGCGGGCGATGGACTGGGTCCCGCGCTCCGTGCGCTTCAAGGCACGGGAGATCGAGAAGGCCTACTCGGATCTCGAGTCGATACTGAAACGTGCGCCGAGCGAGAAGGAGATCGCCGAACGGCTCGGCGTGTCGCTCCCCGAGCTCCACGAGGTGCTCAACCAGATCTCGTTCGTCCAGGTCCTGCAGCTCGACGAGATCCTGAGCGTGGGGAGCGAGCGTGGAGAGCAGGTCTCGCTGCTCGACACGCTCGCCGATCGCGGGGTCGACCCGACGACGGGCCTCGAGGGCCAGGAGACGCGCGGCCTGCTGGCCGCGGCGATCAACTCGCTGTCCGAACGCGAGAAGATCGTCGTCACGCTGTACTACTTCGAGGGGCTCACCCTCGCCGAGATCGGGGAGATCCTCGGCGTCACCGAGTCCCGCGTCTGCCAGATCCATACGAAGGCGGTCGGACAGCTGCGGTTGCAGTTCGTCGAGACGGACTGACCGACGCTCCTCCGACCGTGAGCTTCGTCACGGCCCGTGGGGCGCTGGCGCGCTACGGTCCGCCCTCCGACGACGACGGAGGCACCCGCATGGCACTCGGGATCTCGGCGCGGCACCCTTCGACGCAGCGCCGCCCGATGCTCGTGCTCGCGCTCCCGATCGCGGTCATGGTGGGCGGGCTCGGGTCCGGGAGCCCTCCCGCCCAGCCGTTCGAGATGCAGGGATGGCAGTGGCCCGTCCGGGGCCCCGTGATCCGCGGGTTCGACCCGCCGGATGATCCGTTCGGCGCCGGCCACCGGGGCATCGACATCGCTGCGCCGATCGGAACCGCCCTGGTCGCGCCCACCTCGGGAACGGTCGCTTTCGCCGGGAAGGTCGGTGGCCACCTGTTCGTCACGCTGGACCACGGCGGTGAGCTGACCAGCACCTACTCCTGGATCTCCGCCACGTCGGTTCGGAAGGGAGACGCCGTGTCGGCGGGGCAGCCGTTCGCATCGACCGGAACGGGCCACCCCGGCTCCGTGGTGCCGCACCTTCATTTCGGCGTCCGGCTCGCGGGCGCCTACCTCGACCCGCTGACGTTCCTGGCCGACCTCGGCGTCGTCGACCTCATCCGTCTCGCTCCCCTGGCCGCCTGAGCGCTCGGCTCGGGCGATGCGCGCTTCCGACGTCTAGGATGTGCGCCCCCCGACCAGGAAGGCTGCTCCCCCGTGCTTCACCGACCGTACGCGCGCGTCGTCCGCCTCGTCGGCATCGTCATGGCGGCCACGACGGCGGCGACGATCATGGACGGAACGGCTGCGGCCCAGGAGAGCCGGCCGGCCGGATGGCCGCAGTTCCAGGGGGGGCCGGGTCACGACGGCTTCCGCGACGACGGGCCCGAACCGCCGTACCGCGTCCGATGGTCAGTGCCCGACCCGTCGGGGGACCGGCTCTCGCCCGCGATCCTCGTCGGCGACCTGGCCGTCACGGTCGGCCCCGAGGCCGTCTACGGTGTCGACCTGGCGGACGGAGCGATCGCGTGGCAGATCCCGCGTCAGGGTGGCCCGCTGTCCGCCCCCGCCGTGGGGTCGGCCGCGGGGGCAGACGTGTTGGTCTACCTGGAGGGGCCCGCGGCGACATCCGCCGGTGAGCCGTCGCCCACGGCCTCGCCGACGACCGATGTCACGACCCCGACGTCGCCGGGTACCGCGGGGGACGACGACGACGCACCGGTCACCGAGCTCGTCGGCGTGACGCTCGGCGACCGGACCGAGCGGTGGCGCGTGCGGCTCGAGGCGATCTCGCGAACCGGCGTCACGATCGACGGCGACACGGTCTACGTCGGCGATCAGGGAGGGACGCTGTCGGCGTTCTCGATCGCCGACGGCACGGTCCGCTGGTCCAACACCGTGACCGGACGCATCGACACGCCGGTCGCGGTGGCCGACGGCTCCGTCTTCGTCGTGGCTCGGGACTCCGAGGGAGCCAGCGTCGCGCTCGTCTCGTTCGACGCGGCGACGGGCGAGCGGTCGTGGCCGCCGTTCACGGTTCCCGCGAGCTCGACCGCCGGGTCGGCTCCGTCGGCCGCCGACGGGCGCCTGTTCGTCGGTTCGGCGGACCGGGTGATCCGGGCGGTGAGCACCGACGACGGGACCGAGGCGTGGGCCTCGCTCGTGCTCTCGCTCTTCTCACCGGCGACCGCGCCGGCGCTCGGCGACGGCAGCGTGTTCGCCGCGGACTTCGGCGGGGGTCTGTATCGGCTGGACGTCGCCGACGGCGACCGGACGTGGAGCCACCAGTTGAACGAGGTGATCCTCCGCGGGGCGCCGGTGGTGTCGGGGGATGCCGTCCTCGTCGGGCTGAGCGACGGTCGTCTGGTCGCGGTCGACGCCGGGTCGGGCCATCTGGTCTGGCAGCGGGACCTCACCGAGGGGTCCCTGGGGGCGATCGCGATCGCGGACGACGTCGTGATCGCCGTGACCGGCGGCCCCGAGGCCGGTCTCGTCGCCCTGGAGAACGATCCGGAGGGCACCCTGATCGACGTGCCCTCGCCGACCGAGTTCGACCCGCGCGCGACGTTCGCCCTGTACGCGGCGGCCGCCGCGATCGTGTTCGTGCTCGCGTTCGTCCCCGGCGTCTACGCGCGCCGTCGGTTCGGATCGACGATCGGATCGACGGACGAGGCGGCCGACGCCGGGGACGAGGGTCCGGGCGCCGACGACGAGGACGTGAACGCATGAGCGGGAAGAAGGGCCGTCGACGCCGCGCCGCGACGTCGCGGGCGTCCGAGCCGGGGACGATCGAATCGGCCGAGCGGGCGCCGGCGCCCGAGCCGCGACGGCCGTTCGGCGGCGCGCTGTTCGGCGGCGGCCCGTCGATCCTTCCCTCGATCCCTCGTTCGCTCGGTCGAGGTCTTCTCACGATCGTCTCCCAGCCGATCCTCCTCGTCGTCGCGCTCGTGCTGCCGCTCCTCGTGTGGCTCGCGTTGCTCGCGATCGGCTTCGAGGGCTCGGCCGGCAGGCTCGTCGACGTGCTCGCGCTCCCGCCGATCTCGACGTACTTCGACCTCGGCACCGGCGCGAGCGTGGTCGGGATCGGACCGGCGTTCCTCGTCTTCACCGCGGTCTCGGTCCTGATCCGAGGCGTGGTCTACGCCCTGCTCGCGGGGATGATCGTCGAGGCCCTCGAGGACGGTCGCGTGAGCACCTACGGCGTCGTGCGCGGCATCGCCGCGATCCCGACCGTGCTGATCGTGCAGGTGATCGCGTTCTCCGTGATCATCGCGGGAAACCTCGTCTTCCCTATCCTCGGTCCCGGGATCGGGTTCCTGGCGTTCGTGGCAGCGCTCGTGGGAGGCCTGTACTTCCTCGGTTTCGCGCCGTTCGCGGCGGTCCGGCAACAGCGGGGCGCGGTCGAGACGATCCGTCGATCCGGGCGCGCGGCGCAGCTCCCCGGGACCCGTCAGCTCCTGTTCTGCGCGCTGTACTTCTTCGTGGCATTGCCGGTCGTGGTGGGCCTCGTGCCGGGTGGTACGGAGCTCAGCGCGAACCCGTCGCTCGCCGCCTGGATCTTCATCCTCGCGGTGAGCGTGGTGCATCTCGCCTTCATGGCGGCGCTCGCCTACCGATGGATCGTGGCCGAACCCCTCGTGCCGGAGGAGCCGGTGCGCCGGCGAGGGGCGCGGCTCCAACCCCAGGAACGCGAACCCTCGCGCAGGGCTCGCGGTCGCCGGTAGCTGGCCGGGGCGCCCGAACGCCGCTGGTAGACTGCCCGATCGCCGGCGTCTCGACGCCGAGCACACACGCCCGGGGATCGCGCCCGGGGGTCCCGGTCGATCAGGCCGGGCCGGACGCGGGCAGAACCGAGCGGAGGGACAACCGGAAGGAGGCGCGCCGTGCCTGTCGTCACCAGGCGGGAGCTCCTCGAGGCAGGGGTGCATTTCGGGCACCAGACCAGGCGCTGGAACCCGAAGATGGGCCGGTACCTGTACGGGGAACGCTCCGGGATCTACATCATCGACCTCGAGAAGACCCTCGCCGGTCTCGAAGAGGCCTACGCCTACGCCCGCGAGATCGGGCGGCACCGCGGCGTCGTCCTGTTCGTTGGGACGAAGAAACAGGCCCAGGAGGTCATCGCCGAACACTCGTCCCGCGTCGGCATGCCTTACGTCACCACGAGGTGGCTGGGTGGGATGCTCACGAACTTCCAGACGGTCTCGCGCCGGCTGCTGCGTCTCCGCGAGCTCCGGGAGATGGAGCGCACGGGCGCGTTCGACTTCCTGCCGAAGAAGGAGGCGATCCGTCTCCGCCACGAGCGGGACAAGCTCGAGCGCAACCTCGGCGGCATGCAGAGCCTGGAGCGGCTGCCCGACGCGATCTTCGTGATCGATACGAAGAAGGAGCACATCGCGGTGAACGAAGCCCGCAAGCTCGGTCTCCCGGTCATCGCGATCGTGGACACGAACTGCGACCCGGACGAGGTCGACCACGTGATCCCCGGGAACGACGACGCGATCCGCTCGGTCTCGCTCGTGACGCGACTGATCGCCGACGCGCTGGCCGAGGGCCGGCAGGAGGGCCGCGAGGCCGTCGTCACCAAGGTGATGGGCCCCGAGATCGAGCCGGAGCCCGAGCCGGTGCAGGCCGCCCGACCGGAACCCGCGCTCACGCCCGAACCCGAGCCCACGCCCGAACCCGCGATCGCGGACGCGCCGGCCGAGAGCGTCGACGCGCCCGCCGAACCGGCCGCCGCCGAGGAGACGAGATGACGATGGCCGAGATCTCCGCGGAACAGGTGAAGGAGCTTCGTGAGCGCACGGGGGTCGGGATGATGGACTGCAAGCGGGCGCTCCAGGAGGCCGACGGCGACCTCGCGAAGGCCGAGGAGATCCTTCGGACCAGGGGGCTCGCCTCGGCGGCCGGCCGAGCCACGCGCTCCGCGAACCAGGGTGTGGTCGAGTCGTACATCCACTTCAACAACAGCGTCGGGTCGCTCGTCGAGGTGAACTGCGAGACGGACTTCGTCGCGAACACCGACGAGTTCAAGCGGCTGGCCAAGGACCTGGCGCTGCACATCGCGAGCCCGTCGGCGCCGAGGTACCTCACCCGGGAGGACGTCCCCGAGTCGGTGCTGCGGGCGGAGCGGCAGATCTTCGAAGCGCAGGCCCGAGAGCTCGGGAAGCCCGACAACGTGATCCCCAACATCGTCGAGGGCAAGATGAAGGCCTTCTACGAGCAGACGGTCCTGCTCGACCAGCCGTTCGTGAGGGACGACTCGAAGACGATCAAGGACCTGCTCGACGAGGTCGGCGTCAAGGTGCGCGAGAAGGTCGCGGTCCGGCGCTTCGCCCGGTACCGGCTCGGCGAGGAGACCGAGTAGGGTTACCGGCATGCCGGAGGGTGACCGAACCCAGCCCGACGACCGGCCGCTCTACCACCGGGTGCTGCTGAAGCTCTCCGGCGACGCGTTCGCGCCGGTAGAGACCGGGTACGGGATCTCGACCGACGCCACGGGGTTGCTGGCGCGCGAACTGGCCGACGTCGTCGACCTCGGCGTGCAGACGGCCGTGGTGGTCGGTGGCGGGAACATCTTCCGCGGGCGCCAGGCGCCCGGCATCGACCGCTCGCGGGCCGACTACATGGGGATGCTGGCAACGGTGATGAACGCGCTCGCGCTGCAGGACGCGCTCGAGAAGATCCACGTGCCGACCCGCGTCCAGACCTCGATCCACATGGCGCAGATCGCCGAGCCGTACATCCCGCTGCGCGCTACCCGGCACCTCGAGAAGGGCAGGGTCGTCGTGTTCGCGGCCGGGATCGGGGCGCCGTACTTCTCGACCGACACGACGGCCGCGCAGCGAGCGCTCGAGATCGGCGCGCAGGCGATCCTGAAGGGGACCAAGGTCGACGGCATCTACACCGCCGACCCCCACGTGGACCCGAGCGCGCGGCGATTCGAATCGATCGAGTACCTCGACGTGCTGCGCGAGGGGTACCAGGTGATGGATGCGACGGCGATCAGTCTTTGCATGGAGAACGCGCTCCCGATCATCGTGTTCGACTTCCGCGGGGAGGGGAGCATCCGCCGCGCGGTCTCGGGCGAGCGGATCGGCACCCTCGTGCACGGGGGCGTCAAGTGACGGTCGAGACCGCGCTCGCCGGCGCGTCCGAGAAGATGGACAAGGCGATCGGCGTACTGAAGGACGAGCTGGCTGGCGTTCGAACGGGTCGCGCGACCCCCGCGCTGCTCTCCAGGCTGGTCGTCGAGTACTACGGCACGCCGGTCCCGATCCAGCAGCTCGCGTCCTTCTCGGTGCCCGAGCCGCGGACGCTCGTGATCACGCCCTACGACCGGAACGCGATCTCCGCCATGGAGAAGGCGATCATGTCGAGCGACCTGGGGATCAACCCGGGGAACGACGGCACCGTGATCCGCCTGTCGTTCCCCCCGCTCACCGAGGAGCGTCGGAAGGAGCTGATCAAGCTCGTCCACCACCGGGGCGAGGAGGCGCGGGTTGCCGTTCGGAACGTCCGCCGGCACTCCAAGGACGAGCTCGAAAGGCTTGAGCGCGACGGCTCCATCTCGGAAGATGACCTTGCGCGCTCCGAGAAGGAGCTCCAGAAGCTGACCGACCAACACATCGCCGAGATCGACGAGGTCGTGGCCCACAAGGACGCCGAGCTCAAGGAGATCTGAGCGTGCCGGAGGACGACGAGCGGACCGAGGGCGAGGACCTCTTCGAGGACCTCGACAAGTTCTTCGCTCCGATCCAGGACGTCGACTGGCCCGAACCCTCCAGACGCGCGGACGCGCCTCCTGCGGAGGCGTCTCCAGGGCGACCGCGGGTGCCCGAGCGTGAGCCCGAGGAGGCCGAGCACGCGCCCGAGGCGGCCGAGGAGATGCCGGTCGAGCCGGCCGGGGCCGGGCGTGGCTCCACGACGGGGAAGGAGACCGCGGCGAGCGACGAGTCCGAGGAGCCGGGCCGGCCCGCCGCCGAGGGCGAGGAGGAGGAGCCCGACCTGTTCGCCGACGAGTGGCGCCGGACCGCGGCGCCCGCCGACGAGGGACCCGAGCCGGAAGGCGTCGACGAGGCCGCCCGCGCGACCGAGGCCGAGACCGGGGCCGAGGAGGGGGTGGGCTCCTACCTGTTCGAGACCGAGTCGGAGAACGAGGAGCTCGAGGGCGAGGAGGAGGCCGCGGCGCCCCAGCGCACGTATGTCGACATCCCGGACGACCGGACGTCCGCCGATGAGGTCGTGCGGGAGGAGGCCCCAGACCTGGAGGCCGTCGAGGCCGCCGCCGACCACTTCGCCGAGTCCGTGAGGGACGAGGTGCAGGTCGAGCCGCCGGCCGCCGGCCCGGAGCCCACCGAGGAGGTCGCGATCGCGGCGCTGCTGGGCGAAGACGAAGGGGAGTCGGCCGACGAGGCGTCGGCGCGGACCGTGCGGGTCGGCGGCGAGGGGTTGGGCGGCCCGAGCTGGCAGGAGCCGACGGCGGTCGAGGTAGGCGGCGAGACGGAGCGCGGGGAGGCGGCCGGCCGGAACGTCCCCACGGCGTTCATCACCGGGATCGTCCTCGCCGCGCTCGCGATCGGGGCGATCCTGCTCGGTCCGGGCCCGTTCGCGATCCTGGCCGGCATCGTGGTCCTGTTCGCGCAGGGGGAGTTCTACCTGTCGCTGCAGAAGCGGCACTACCAGCCGGCGACGGCGCTCGGGCTCGTCGCCGGAGCGCTCGTGCTCGGCGCGGGCTATTACCGCGGCGAGAACGCGA
>Ga0268386_10002251_pt1 | contig 13636 bp, 8 predicted proteins | sample RVTome_15_FD_200260 | JGI IMG/M metagenome (GOLD analysis project Ga0268386, IMG submission 200260) | Soil microbial communities from uranium-contaminated site in the Upper Colorado River Basin, Wyoming, United States - RVT150D86... ...
AGCTGGAGGCGGCCGGGCTGCAGCGGCTGATGCCGCTGGGGGCGCTCCTGGGCAGCCTGCCCGCGGTGCGTGTGGGGCCGGAAGGGCTCGCCGCGCTCCGCCATGGGCGGGACCTGGACCGCCGCCTGGTGGCCTCGATTCCGGAGCCTCCACCGGAACGCCTGCGCGTGTTGAGCGAGTCGGGCGACTTGGTGGCCCTGGCCGTGCCGCGCGGGTACGGCCTCGGGGGCAGCTTGCCCGTCGAGCCGGTCCTCCACCCCGACGTCGTCCTGGCGGACTGAGCGACGCCGTCGCGCGACAGCTCAGGTCAGCGCGTGTCGGGCGCTGTCCGGATGCGATAGACGCGGGCGCCGGGCTCCTCGTGGATGGGCTCCAGCAAGCCGCTGGGGTCGAACCGTAACCGATCGGGCCCGTACAGGCAGACGAACCGCGCGTCGAGACGGGAGGCGATCGCGGCCGCCTCGCTTGCGTCCGCGGTGTGGAAGAAGCGATAGACGGTCTCGTGACGCCTCGTGAGGTCGTCGACCGACGCGAACTGCGTGAGGTAGGGCGTGAACCGCTGGTAGGGGACGCGGCGGCCGATGAGGACCACGGGCGCGGGAGGGTACCGAGCCCCGGGGCGCTGGAGCACGACGTCTCCCGGCCGGCTGGCGGACTCGAGGGCGGCCATGGCGCGGACGATGGCCGCGGGCAGCGGGTCGGGCGGAAGGCCGGCCTTCTTGACCGCGAACTGGAAGGTGGAGGGCAGGGCCAGGGCGGCGGCCGCGGCCAGCACGGCGGCGCCCCGCCGTCCAGCCCCGGCGACCCGTGCCACCGCCATCGCGGTGAAGACCCAGAGGAGCGGACCCCCTTGTTCCACCACGTAGGCCGCGTCGTTCACGACCTTCTGGCCGGGCAGCGCCTCGGGAGCGGAGACGCGGAAGAGCAGCCCGATCGGCCAGGCGGCGAGCGCCATCGCGGCCAGGGCGGTCCCCGCGGGCGGCCCCGCGCGCAGCGCCGCGACCGCCGCGGGCAGGCCGAGGATGCGCAGACCGAGTGAGGCCGCCAGCCACAAGCCGCTCCAGCCCAGCAGGGTCCAGGCCGACAGGGCCTCGAGGCCGAGGCTGTCGCGCGTCACCCGCACGAGGTCGAGCGGCGCGAAGGCCACCTCGACCGTGCGGCTCCCCTGGCCAAGGGCGAGCAGCGCGGTCGCGGCCGCGCACGGCAGCGCGACGATCGCGACGGGCGCGAAGCGGCGGCAGCGCAGGCCGGCCACGGCGAGGCCGAGCAGCAGGTGGGCCCCGAGGAAGACCTTGAAGAACGGGACGGCCGCGGCCTGGGCCGCCGCCAGGGCGAGCCAGCCGGCACCACCTCCGGAGAGCCGCCGCGACAGGGCTACGAGGCATCCCAGCGCGAGCGTGAGGCCCGGGACCACCGGGTTGGCCAGGCAGAGCGAGATGAGGACGTTGCCGCGGAGCAGGTCGGCCCACCAGTGGGCCTGCGGGTTGCCGGCGAAGGCGAACGAGAAGTCGGTGGCGAGCAGGGTCCAGGGCGCGAGGGCCACGGCGGCGTGAGGCGCTCCCGCGGCCCGCGCGGCCGCGATGAGCGCCAGGACGAGGCCGAGAGCGCCCAGCGTGACGTCCAGCCGGCTGATCGCATCGTAGGGGTCGACCCCCGCCCAGCTCAGCGCGGCGGCGCGCACCAGGTCGGTCCCGAGGTGGTAGCCGAGCGGGAAGCCGGAGACCCCGGGGAGCTGCGGGGGGTAGCCGAGGGTCAGCTCACGCGTGAGGCCGACGTGGAAGGCCGTGTCATAGGGGACCAGCGCGTCGAGGAGGAACTCACCCGACGGGCCGGGCCGGTTCCGGGCGTACTGGGTCAGGGCGAGCAGCGCGACGATCGCCAGGACCGGCGGCGCGGCGATCCGGAGGAGGCGGCCGTGAGGGAGCATCGGCTCGGTCCCGGTGGCCGAGGACGGCGCCCGGGGCCGGGCTGGCTGTGGGCGGGGGAGGAGCAGCGCGGCCCCGAGCCCGCCGAGCAGCGCCGGCCCGAGCCAGGCCGGACCGACGGCCAGGCTCAGCCAGTAGGCCAGGGCCACGGAAGCGGTTCCGAGGGGCAGCACGAGCGCCGGCTCCACGGGGACCCTTGCCAGCCGCTGGAGGGCGATACCGGGCGCCGCGATCCCGAGCGCAGCGAAGGCGAGATATGCGGGCAGGCTCGACAGCGGTACCTCTAAACCCAATGATTACTGGTGGTTTACACGTGTGGGTGGCTGTGTTACCATCCTCGCTTGTACAAAGAGAGAGAGCAGGAGGAGGTCGGGTGACTCTCAGCAAGGAACAGAAGACGAACCTCATCGGCGGTTATCGGACCCACGAGTCCGATACCGGGTCGCCGGAGGTGCAGGTGGCCATCCTCAGCGAGAGGATCAGTTATCTCACCGAGCACTTCAAGGCCCACGCCAAGGACCACCACTCGCGTCGCGGCCTGTTGATGCTGGTCGGCCAGCGCCGGCGGCTTCTGGACTATGTGAAGAGCAAGGATCTGAAGCGCTACCGCGGCCTCATCGAGAAGCTTGGCATCCGGAAGTAGCGCAGTCAGTTCGATCGAATCCCCAGAGCCCCAGACAGACGGCGCCGTGAGCGCGGCGCTCCTTTCCGGGCCGTGGCCATGGGCCCCGCCCGGTCCCCGACCAGCGGAAGCCCCACCCGGGGTCCCGACCAAGCGGAGAAAGCGGAGAAGATGATGCAGCGAGTGGAGATGCCCCTCGGCCGGTACACCTTGTCCATCGAGACCGGCCGGATGGCGAAGCAGGCCGACGGCGCCGTGGTCGTGCGGCTGGGCGACACCGTGGTCCTGGCCACGGCCTGTGCCCAGCACGAGCCGCGGGCGGGAGTGGATTTCCTGCCCCTCACGGTGGACTACCGCGAGAACACCTATGCCGGAGGGAAGATCCCGGGCGGCTTCTTCAAGCGCGAGGGGCGGCCGAACGAGAAGGAGATCCTCACCTCGCGGATGATCGACCGCCCGCTGCGGCCGCTGTTCCCGGAGGGCTTCCGCTGCGAGACGCAGGTGGTCGGCCTGCTCCTTTCGGCGGACATGGAGAACGACTCCGACACCCTGTCGATCGTAGGTGCGTCGACGGCGCTCGTGATCTCGGACATCCCCTACGACAGCCCCATAGGGGCGGTGCGAGTGGGCTATTGGGACGGACAGTGCGTCGTGAACCCCACGTCCACTGAGCTCCGGACCAAGAGCCGGCTCAACCTGCTCGTGGCCGGGACCGACGAGGGGATCGTGATGGTGGAGTCCGGGGCCAACGAGATCCCGGAACAGGTGATGATCCAGGCCCTCGAGGAGGGCCACAAGGCGATCAAGCAGATCGTGGGGCTGCAGCGGGAGCTGCGGTCCCGGGTGGGCAAGCCCAAGCGCGCGTTCGCGAAGAAGCAGGTCGATCCGGCCTTCGTCGCCGAAGCCGAGGCGGCGATGGCCGAGCCGCTGCTCGAGGCCATGCGGATGTCCGGCAAGCTCGCGTCCTACTCCCGGATGAAGGAGGTCAAGGACCGCTACCTGGCCTCGATCCCGGAAGCCGAGCCGGAGAAGCGGGCCGCGGTCCCGGCCATCTACGACGCGCTGCGCGAGAAGCTCCTCCGGGGGGAGATCCTGGAGAACGACCGCCGCCCGGACGGCCGGCGGTTCGAAGAGATCCGCAACATCACGAGCGAGGTCGGTGTGCTCCCGCGGACCCACGGGTCGGCGCTGTTCACGCGGGGCGAGACCCAGGCCCTGGTGACGGTGACCCTTGGGACCAGCGAGGACTCCCAGATCATCGACACCGTACAGGAGCCCGACCATCGCAAGCGCTTCATGCTCCACTACAACTTCCCGCCGTTTTCGGTGGGCGAGGTGAAGTTCCTCCGGGGCCCGGGCCGGCGCGAGATCGGCCACGGCGTCCTGGCCGAGCGCTCCCTGCGCGAGATGCTCCCCAACGAGGAGACCTTCCCGTACACCGTCCGGATCGTCTCCGACATCCTGGAGTCGAACGGCTCCTCCTCGATGGCCTCGATTTGCGGGGGCACCCTGGCGCTCATGGACGCCGGTGTGCCCCTGCGCAGCCCCGTGGCGGGCGTCGCCATGGGCCTCGTCAAGGAGGGCGACCGCTACGCCGTCCTCAGCGACATCGCGGGGATGGAAGACCACTACGGCGACATGGACTTCAAGGTGGCCGGCACCCGCACCGGGATCACGGCCCTGCAGATGGACATCAAGATCGCCGGGATCACCGCGGAGATCATGGCCCGCGCCCTGGAGCAGGCCCGTCAGGGACGCCTCCACATCCTCGACCGCATGGCCGAGGCCCTGGCGGAGCCGCGGGCCAGCATCAGCTCCTACGCCCCGAGGATCCTGACCATCAAGGTGCCGGTCGACAAGATCCGCGACATCATCGGGCCGGGCGGCAAGATGATCCGTTCCATCGTCGAGCGTACCGGCTGCAAGATCGACGTCGAGGACGACGGCCGCGTCTCCATCGCCTCGGTGGACGAGACGGCCGCCCGCAAGGCCATCGCCATCATCGAGGAGCTGACCGCCACCGCCGAGCTGAACAAGACCTACCTGGGCAAGGTGGTCCGGGTGGTCGACTTCGGGGCGTTCGTGGAGATCCTGCCCGGGACCGACGGGCTGCTCCACGTCTCGGAGATGTCGGTCCACCGGGTCAACGACGTGCGCAGCGAGGTCAAGGAGGGCGACCAGATCCTGGTGAAGGTCGTCAGCATCGACCCCTCCGGGAAGATCCGGCTCTCGCGCAAGGCCCTGCTGGCGGAAGCGGAAGGAGCCGCCGGCGGCGACGGCGGGGGCGCCGGGTCGGGTGGGGAGCGTCGCCCGCAGGGTGGCGAGAACCGGGAGCACCGGCCGCGGGGCGGCGAGCACCGGGAGCACCGCCCCCACGGCGGGGAGCACCAGGGCGGCCGCCGCGACGCCCGCCGGCGCTCGCGGTAGGGGGGCGGAGGCCCCGGCGGGAACCCGTCGGGGGTCCGCCTGCTCCGTCGACGCCCAAGGGCACGAGTGACGCGATGAAGAGCCTCCGGAGCGCGGTGTCGGCGCTCGCCGCCTTCGCCGTGGCGTTCGGCTCGGCGGCCGCCCTCCAGGTATCCGTCGAGGTGGTGGCCTCGCGCAGGGGCTTCCGTCCAGGGACGGTCGAGTTGCGTCGAGGTGAGTCGGTGCGCCTGGCGCTCTCCACCGCCGACGTCGAGCACTGCTTCGCGCTGGACGCCTTCCGGGTCGAGAAGCGCATCGTCCCCGGCCGGACGACGTTCGTGGAGATCACCCCCGACCGCACCGGCAGCTTCCCCTTCCACTGCTGCCTCGAGCCCGGCAACGAGTCGCTCCACGGGCGCCTCGTCGTCACGGAGTAGCCCCTCCGACGGCCGCCACCGCCGGCCCGCCAGGGCGTGAGCGCCGCCGCGTGAGCTAGAATCCCCGCGCTTGAACTACGGCTTCGTCATCGACAACCGCCGCTGCATCGGCTGCCACGCCTGCTCGGTCGCATGCAAGGCCGAGCACGAGGTCCCCCTGGGCGTGGCCCGGACCTGGGTCAAGTACGTCGAGAAGGGGGCGTTCCCCCACACCCGGCGGACGTTCCAGGTGACTCGATGCAACCACTGCGACGACGCCCCGTGCGTCGAGATCTGTCCCACCTCCGCCCTCTTCCGCCGGCACGACGGGATCGTCGACTTCGACGGCGGCCGCTGCATCGGCTGCAAGGCCTGTATGCAGGGCTGCCCCTACGACGCGCTCTACATCGACCCGGCCACCGAGACCGCTGCCAAGTGCAACTTCTGCGCTCACCGGGTGGAGGTCGGTCTCGAGCCGCCGTGCGTCACCGTCTGTCCCACCCAGGCGATCGTGGCCGGAGACCTCGAGGATCGCGGTGCGCACATCGCCGAGCTGACGGCGCGGCTGCCGATGCAGGTGCGCAAGCCGGAGAAGGGGACGCGGCCGAAGGTGTTCTACGTCGAGGGCGACGCCGCCTCGCTCGTGCCGTCCGCGGCGCCGCCTCCGTCCGACTACATGTGGGCCCAGTCCCCGCAGGCGCCGTTCCCCGCGGCGGGCTGGCCGGCGGCCTGGCCCACCGAGGCCTCGGCGCCCCGGCGCACCTACGGGGTGGCCGAGCAGCACCGGAACTCCTGGGGCTTCAAGGTCTCGGCCTATCTCTGGACGAAGTCCCTCGCCGCGGGCGCGTTCCTGGTCCCCGCCGTGGCCTCGGTGCTCGAAGGCGGGCCGCCGCCGCGTCCAGGCGCGGCGCTGGTCGCCGGCGTCTTCCTGGCCATCACGTCCGTCCTCCTGATCGCCGACCTGCGCCAACCCCGCCGCTTCCTCTGGACCCTGACCCGCCCCCAGTGGCGGTCCTGGCTCGTGCGCGGCGCCTATGTGCTGGCCGCCTACGGCGCGCTCCTGGCGCTGCACGTGGCGGAAGGTCTCCGCTGGCTGCCGTTTCGACTGCCCGAAGGCGTCGCCTTCCTCACCGCCCTGCTCGCGGCGGCGACGGCGGTCTACACCGCGTTCCTGTTCGGCCAGGCGAAGGGCCGGGACCTCTGGCAGTCGGCCCTCCTCGGCCCTCACCTCCTCGTCCAGGCCCTCGTGGCCGGCGCCGCCCTGTTCGCGCCGTCCTGGTTGCGGGTGCTCCTTCCCGTGAACGGCCTGCTGGTCGCGGCGGAGGTATGGGGCCGACATCCCACCGCGGACGGGAGCGCGGCCGCCCGTCTCGTCCAGTCGGACCCGCTCTTCACCAGCGGCGTCCTCGCGCTCGGCCACTTGCTGCCCCTGGCCCTGCTCTGGACCCCGGACCTGCCGCCGGGCCCCGCCGCGACGCTGGCCGTGCTGGGCCTGCTGGCGTGGGAGCACGTGTACGTCCAGGCTCCGCAGAGGATCCCGAACGCATGACCGTCGAACGACTCTCGAAGGGCTCCGGCCTCGACGCCTTCCCGCCCGCCGAGCGGTGGGACGACTGGCGCGAGTACGACCCCAGGCAATGGCCGCGCCGCGTCGAGAAGCGGTACATGCTGGTGCCGACGACCTGTTTCAACTGCGAGGCCGCCTGCGGGCTCCTGGCCTGGGTCGACCGCGGCACCATGAGCGTCCGGAAGTTCGAGGGGAACCCCGTGCACCCGGCCTCGCGGGGCCGTAACTGCGCGAAGGGACCTGCCACCATCAACCAGGTGCACGATCCGGAGCGGATCCTCTACCCGCTGCGGCGGACCGGTCCGCGCGGTGCCGGCGGATGGCGCCGCGTCTCGTGGGACGAGGTGCTGGACGAGATCGGCGGCCGCATCCGGCGTGCGTTCCTCGAAGGGCGGCGCAAGGAGGTTCTGTACCACGTGGGCCGGCCCGGCCACGAGCGGGCCATGGACCGCGTGCTGAAGGCTTGGGGGATCGACGGCCACAACTCCCACACCAACGTCTGCTCCGCGGCGGCCCGGCTCGGCTACGCGCTGTGGAGCGGTTACGACCGGCCGAGCCCGGACCACGCCCGCGCCCGCTTCATCCTGCTCCTCTCCGCGCACCTGGAGTCGGGGCACTACTTCAACCCCCACGCCCAGCGCATCGTGGAGGGCAAGCTCGCGGGGGCGAAGCTCGCGGTCATGGACCCCCGCCTCTCGAACACCGCGTCGGCGGCGGACTACTGGATGCCCACCTACCCGGGGAGCGAGGCCGCGGTGCTCCTCGCCATGGCCGGGGTGATCCTGGAAGAGGGCCTGGCCGACCTCGCGTACGTGGAGAAGTGGACCAACTGGCGGGAGTACCTGGCCGATCGCGCCCCCGGCTCGGAGCCGACGTTCGGCGCGTTCCTCGCCGCCCTGCGGGAGCGGTACCGCGAGTTCACGCCCGCGTTCGCGGAGGCGGAGAGCGGCGTGCCCCGGGAGACGATCGTCGAGGTCGCCCGAGGGATCGGACGGGCGCGTGGCGCCTTCGCCTCGCACGTATGGCGGGGGGCGGCGAGCGGAAACCTGGGCGGCTGGCAGGTCGCCCGGGCGCTGCAGCTCCTGACCGTCCTGACCGCCAGCGTGGGCACGCCGGGCGGAACCTCTCCGCACGCCTGGAACAAGTTCAAGCCGGCGTTCTGGGAGGAGCCTCCGCCGCAGCGGGACTGGAACGAGCTGCTGTTCCCCACGGAGTGGCCGCTCAGCCACTACGAGATGTCGTTCCTCCTTCCGCATTTCCTCAAGGAGGGCCGCGGGCGGCTCGACGTCTACTTCACCCGCGTCTACAACCCGGTCTGGACCAATCCCGACGGGATGACGTGGCTGGAGGTGCTGCGCGACGAGTCCCTGGTGGGGCTCCACGCCGCCCTGACCCCGACCTGGAACGAGACCGCCGCCTTCGCCGACTACGTCCTGCCCATGGGCCTGGCGCCGGAGAGGCACGACATCCAGAGCCAGGAGACCCATTCCGGCCGCTGGGTGAGCTTCCGCCAACCCGTGCTGCGGGCCGCTCGCGAGCGCCTCGGCGAGAGCTTCGGCGCTACCTGGGAGGCGAACCCGGGGGAGGTCTGGGAGGAGGACGAGTTCTGGATCGACCTGTCGTGGCGGATCGACCCGGACGGCGCGATGGGGATCCGGCGGTTCTTCGAGTCCCCCTACCGGCCCGGAGAGAAGCTGGCGGTGGCGGAGTACTACCGCTGGATCTTCGAGAACGCTGTCCCCGGCCTTCCGGAGGCCGCTGGCCGGGAAGGCCTCACGCCCCTGGACTACATGCGACGTCACGGGGCGTTCCTGATCGAGGAGGAGATCCACGGCCTGGAGAGCCGTCCGGTGCCGCTGCCTCCGCGAGCGACCCGAGACGACGCCACCGGCGTCTGGTCGGCGGAAGGGCGGGCAGTGGGCGTCGAGGTGGACGGCGCCGTCGTCGCAGGCTTCCCGACTCCGTCGCGGCGGCTCGAGATCTACTCGAGGACGCTCGCCGAGTGGCGCTGGCCGGAGGAGGCGCTGCCTGGATACGTCCGCAGCCACGTCCACCGGCTGGCCCTCGACGAGTCCAGGGGGGAGATGGTGCTGATGCCCACCTTCCGCCTGCCCACGCTCATCCACACGCGCAGCGGGAACGCCAAGTACCTCGCCGAGATCTCCCACCGGAACCCGGTCTGGATCCACACCAGCGACGCGGCGCGGCTGGGCCTCGCCACCGGGGACCTCGTGCGCGTCGCCACCTCGATCGGCTACTTCGTGAACCGTGCCTGGGTCACCGAGGCGATCGCTCCCGGCGTGGTCGCGTGCTCCCACCACCTCGGGCGGTGGCGGCTCCACGAGGGAGAGGGAGGCCGGTGGGCGGGGTCGCGGGTGACGCTCCGACCGCAGGCGGGGGGCTACCTGCTGAGGCACGTCGAGGGCCCGGGGCCGTTCGCGAGCTCCGACCCCGACTCGCAGCGCGTGTGGTGGAGCGACGGCGGCGTCCACCAGAACCTGGCGTTCGCGGTCCAGCCGGACCCGGTGTCCGGGATGCACTGCTGGCACCAGAAAGTCGTCGTCGGCCCGGCGCGGGAGGCGGACCGCTACGGGGACGTGTTCGTCGAGCCGCGGCGGGCGATGGAGGTCTATCGCGAGTGGCTGGCGAAGGCACGACCGGGCCCCGGTCCCGGGGGCCTGCGCCGGCCGCCGTGGCTGGATCGGCCGTTGCGTCCGGAGGAGTCAGCCTTCCGATACTAGGACGGCCCTGGCGCGGGCCGGCGCGTCAGCGGACCCCGGCGAGGCGCTCCCATGCCGCTCGCGCCGTCGCCACTGCCCGGTCGCCGAGATCGGGTACGGCCAGCCAGGCCGCACCGACCAGCAGGGTCTTCACCACGTAGCCCACCGCGAGCAGGCGTGCCGTCCTGGCGGTCGCCAGCCGCCGCCACCAGGGCCTCGCGCTCCCTGCGTCTCCCGCCTGGGTTCCGTTCGACAAGATCCTCTCCGCGCCGCGGCCGCCTGGCGTCTCGTCCAGTCGCGTCGCGGAGGGTGCACGGCCCGTGCCATTGGAGAGACGCCGACAAAGCCGCGCCGGGAGCGCTCTCCGCCTCGACGGGTGCGGCCGCAGGCACACGGAAAAGCCCCGGACCGTGGCCACGGAGCCGCGCCGAGCGGCCCTCAGGCCGGCTCGGCGGCGGGCAGCGAGATACGGAAGGTGGTTCCGGCGCCGGGCTGGCTGGTGAAGTCGATCCGGCCCCTGTGCCGCTCGACCACCATCAGCACCGTCGAGAGGCCGAGGCCGGTCCCGCGTCCCTCCGGCTTGGTGGTGACGAACGGCTCGAAGATCGCCCCCTGGATCTCCTCGGGTATGCCGGGACCCGAGTCGGTCACGCCGATCTCCACGTCTTCCCCGTTCGCCGCCGACGTCACCGTGAGGAGCCCCCCGCCGGACATGGCGTGGATGGCGTTCACCACCAGGTTGATGAGGGCCATCTCGAGCTGGTTGGAGACGCCGAGGACCGGCGGCAGCGAGGGAGCCAGATGCTTCTGGAGCTGCACGCCCCCCTTCAGGATCTGGTAGTGGCACAGCTCCAGGCTTCGCTCGATCACCTCGTTGGGCGAGAGGGGCAAGAGCTCCTCCTCGGAGGGCCGGCTGAAGGCGAGGAGGCTCTGGGCCAGGCTCTTCAGGCGCTCCGCGCCCCGGGTGACGGAGGCCAGCATGTCCCTCTGGGAGTCCGCCAATGGGTGCGTCTGCAGCAGCTCCAGGTTGCCCATGATGTAGGTGAGGGGCGTGTTCAGCTCGTGGGCGATCCCGGCCGCCATCTGGCCGATGGTGGCGAGCTTCTCCGACTGGAGGAGCTGCTTTTGCGCCTGGCGCAGCTCCTCGATCGTCCGCTGTTCGCGCTCGAAGAGCTGTGCGTTCTCGATGGCCAGCGCCGCGTGGCGGGCGAGCGCTTCCGCCGCCCGCAGGCTCTCGGTGCTGAACGGCGCGGAGGTCTCCTGGTTGTCGACGTACAGCGCCCCCAGGGCCCGCGGGCCGCCCCCCTCGCCGTCCGTCTCGGCTCGGGGCGAGCGTAGGGGTATGCACACGATCGTGCGCAGGTCCATCAGGATCACGCTCTGGGCGGTGCCCAGGGCGGGATCGGCCACCGCGTTCCCGGTGGCCACGGTCTCACCCGTCTCCAGCGCTCTGCGCACTACCGACGTGGAGATGCCCTGGACCTCCGAGATCGGCGCGGCCGCGCCCTTGCGCCGTCCCACGCGCAGGCGCAGCCCGGCGACGGGCTGGTAGAGCTTGGCCTCGGCCGAGTTGTCGGCCAGCAGCAGGAAGCCCCGCTCGGCCCGGGTGATCCGCATGACCGCATCCAGGACCTGTTCGAGGACCTGGCTGAGGACGAGGGTCGAGTTCAGCGTCTGGACCAGCGACAGCAGGAGCTGCTGCTGCTCGATCCACGGGAACTCGGCGAACTGGTCGGTGGAGCCCTCCGCGCCCAGCAGCGAGAACTTCAGGGTGACGTTGCCGAGCTGGACCTGCGCGCCCGGGGTCAGCTCGGTCCTCTGCACCTTCGCCGCGTTGACGTAGACGCCGTGGAGGCTCTTCTGGTCCTCGATGGTGAACCGCCCGGCCTCGTAGGCGATCCGGGCGTGGACCTTCGAGATGGAAGGCTCGGTCAGGTAGAGGTCGTTGTGGCGCGCGCGCCCGAGCGTGACGGTGCGGGGCTTCAGGAAGTAGATCTTCTCGGGGAGGTTCCCCCTCACGACCTCCAGGACCGCCAGCGACAACGTGCTCCCGCAATGGACGCAGCGGTGCGCGTCGGGTGCGTTGTCCTTGTTGCACCGCGGGCAGCGCATCGCGCGATGATGACCGATGGGGCCCTGGACGGTCAACCAAACGCAGCCCTCCACGAGGTCCGCCGACGGGTGCTGCTAGGATGCGCGGGATGAGCCTGGACCGGGCCCGGGTGGGCCGCGCCCTCGCGACCCTGGGCTGGGGCGGTGGCGCGCTCCTCTCGTCGCGCTTCGACCCGGCCACCGTCCTCGTGCCCGGCCTGGCGGCGCTGCGCGGTCCGCTCGGCGTCGTGCTCGGCGTGCTGGCCGTCTCGGTCGCCTTGGCCCAGCTCGGGGCTCCCTGGGTCGGTCCGGCAGGCGGGGGTGCGCTCCCGAGGCGCGTGCCCGCACCGTCGTGGATCTTCGCGATCGCCGCGAGCCTGTTCGTGGCGGCAGGTCTCTACTACACGACGCGCCTGCGCGTGTCCGGGGACGAGCCGCACTACCTGCTCATGGCGCAGAGCCTGTGGCGGGAGGGCGATCTGGACCTGCGGGACAACCTCCAGCGCGAGGACTTCCGCGAGTACACGCCCGGGCCGGTGGCTCCGCACTTCGCCGCGCCGCGGGCCGACGGCCGTCCCTTCCCGGCCCATGCCGCAGGTCTGCCCGCGCTGCTCGCACCGGTGTACGCCGCCGGCGGGCGGCCTGCGGTCGTGATCGTGCTCGCGCTCGCCGCGGCCGGACTCGCCACGCTCGTCCATGCGCACGCCCGCCGGACGACTCCCGGCCCCGGCGCAGGCACGGCCGCGTGGACGGCGGCCGTCGGGCCGCCGCTCCTGTTCTACGCCTTCCACGTCTATACCGAGGTGCCGTCCGCGGTCGCGCTCACGGGCGCCTTGCTCCTGATCGATCGAGCACGGTCCGCCGCCGGCGGCTCGCTCGCGGGCGCGGGAGCAGGGCTGCTCGCCGGTGCCCTCCCGTGGCTGCACGTGAAGATGGCTCCCGCCTGCCTCGCCCTGGCGGTGGTGGGTGGCGTCCGGCTCCGGGGGCGGGCCCTGGCCGCTTTCGCAGCCGGTGCCGGCGGGCTCCTGGCCGGCCTGGCCGGTTTCCATCACTCCGTGTTCGGCTCCCCGTCGCCGCTCTCCGTCTACGGCGGGTTCCCCGGCGATGCCTCGGGCGATCCGGCTCGGGCCGCGGCCGGGCTTCTCCTCGATCGCTCCTTCGGCCTGTTGCCGCACGCGCCGGTCTTCCTCCTCGCCCTGCCCGGTGTCGTGCAGCTGGTGCGTCGCCGCCTCGGCAGCGCCGGGCCGCTCCTGGCGGTTGGGGTTGCGGTGCTGGCTCCGGTGCTCGTGTGGCGCATGTGGTGGGGCGGGCAGTGCCCGCCGGGCCGCTTCCTCGTGCCGCTGGTGCCCCTGCTGGCGGTCGCGGTCGGCGCCTGCGTGGAGAGGGGCGGCGGCCTGGCGCGGTGGCGGTGGCCGCTCCTTGGACTGGGCTTCGGCCTCGGCGTGTTCATGGTCGCGCGGCCGGGGGAGCTGCTGCTCCTGAACCGGGGTGACCGCCCGACCCGCGTGTGGGCCGCGCTGGAGGGCGAGGCCGGGGTCGCCCGCTACCTGCCCTCGCTGGTGTCGCCGGACCCGGCCGAGGCGAGGGTGGCCGCCGTCTGGGCCATTGCGATCGCCGTGCTCCTCGTCCTCGACGCCTCGGCCCGGCGCCGCCACGCGGTGGACCGGCTCTTCCGCGGCCTCGGTCTTCCGTTGGCGATCCTGCTCGCCGCCAGTGTCGCCGTCGACCGCTGGGCACGTGCGGGCCCGCCGCCTCCGCCTTCCGCGGTCACCGAGACAGCTCCACCGCCCTGAAACGAAGACCGCGCGGGTTCATGGGGGGCGGCGCAGCCCCCCTTCGGCTCAATTCAATTGGACAGACGCAGGTGCCAGCGGTCGTGGTCGCGCCGC
>Ga0268386_10002252_pt1 | contig 13636 bp, 10 predicted proteins | sample RVTome_15_FD_200260 | JGI IMG/M metagenome (GOLD analysis project Ga0268386, IMG submission 200260) | Soil microbial communities from uranium-contaminated site in the Upper Colorado River Basin, Wyoming, United States - RVT150D86... ...
TCCATTTGCAATAAACGCTCGTAAGGTGCACAGCTGATCCAGCTTTCCATATGCAGCCGGTGGGGACCGGTGTCCGCTGCCTGGACGAGCCGCGCTGCACTCGTATCGTCATCCGATCCTGAGGCTTCCACCATCGCTCCGCAATAAGTCCGTAACTATCGCCGGCCTGGAACCCGGCATCGACTCCGGCGAGCGGATTCGCGACTCATCCGGTTGCATGCTTGATCGATGTCGCGGATTGCGCTTCGTTTTCCTCTTTTATGCGTTTTTTCAACGTCTGACGAAAATGGGTGAGTGCTACATCGGCCTCCAACGCCCGCATCCTGAAGCCGGGATCTCGATCCAGCAGAACCTGCTGCGCCTCGATGATGGCCTTGTCCTCATGAAATCCTTCGATGAGGCTGTCGCGTAACGATATCGCGATATTCGGATTGTCGATCTGGTAGTTGTGCAGGTAGTTCCAGAAGAAATGGGTGGTTCGTCTCGTCTCCGGGGTCATGTACTGGGAATTCCGATACTGCCGCACGCCCGCGAGGTCACCGGTCTCCGCGCCGGAGCCGGCCGGGACGAACATGGTCTCCATCAGGAACATGCCCGGTATGATCATCGTCACGGCGTTGCGCCGGTCCAGTCGCAAGTTATGTTCGGAAGCCGGGATGACCTTCTTGTGATACGGCGGTGGCTCGCTGTTCCGGTGCCAGCGTTCGAGCCGAAATCCGTTCTCCAGCCGTTCTATTGCAGCTGGTTTGGACTTGTATGCATATTCCTCCGAACCGCCCAGTGTGCTCGTGTGAACGAAAGCCAGATGACCAAGGTCACTCAGGTTATCGACGATCAACAGCCAGTTGGCATCGTAGTGCAGGTAAGCGGGCAATCCACGCCAGTCCGGATCAGTGAGCGGCGGGTAATCCACAATCAGGTCCGGGTCCGCGAGTGCCGGATCACCCATCCATATCCACAGCAAATGGCCCCGTTCTTCAACGGGATAGCTGCGTACTCGATAGGTCTTGGGAATTCGATCCTGTCCGGGTACTTCGATACAGGCACCCGACGGATCGTATTTCATCCCGTGGTACATGCAGCGCAGGCAATCGCCTTCGATCCGGCCCATGGAGAGCGGGGCGCCTCGATGGCAACAGCGATCGTCCAGTGCCACGTATTTGCCGCTTTCGCCGCGGAACAAAACCAGCGGCTTCTCGAGTATTGTGCGCGCCAGTTTCCTGCCATCGAGCAACTCGTGATCCCACGCAGCGACATACCAGCAATTATTCAGAAAAATCTGTTCATCGTTGTCCATTGTGGCCTCCCGTTACGGCCAACGAACACCGGGTCCATTGAGCCATAGGCTTTTCAAAGGAATCAAGGGGTGAATTCTTTCGACAATTCAAAGGATTAAGTGGCGCCAAGGTAGTCCTCCGCGAGCCGGCACGCCGATTCGACCAGCATCGGCGTCAATTGCCGCGCGGTTTCTGTCTCCAGGCGGCTATGTACCCAACCGATATAGGTGAAACTGCGTGCGAGAAAGAACAACGGCAGGCGCGCGAGCTGCTCGTCACCAAGCGAGCGGCGGCTGCGATAGCCATGAATCAGCGCCTCCCGGGCCTGGTCGAAATACGGTTCGTCCATGATGAAGTAGAGCGACGTCACCAGTTCGAATAAGTGCCAGCCGAAACCGGCGTCGTCGAAGTCAATCAGGCGCACGTGATCACCGTCGATCAGCAGATTCTCTGGTGAAAAATCCGCGTGGATCATGCTGTAGGAGTCCGGCGTTTTCGGAAGCGCTGCGAGATCGCGGCGGACGCGGTTGCGTGCCAGCACCAGGAGCCGCTGCCGCTCCGGTGTCAGCGCGGGCAGTTCCCAGAAGCGACCCCAGAAGGGCTGCTCGCCGGCCAGACCGTCTTCGTCCCACGCGTGGCGGATGAAACCGGTCGGCGCTTTCCAGCTTGCAGAATGATTGTGCAGCGCGCCTGCCAGTTCTCCGATTGTCCGGTAAACGTCGGCGATCGACTGCCGATCACCTGCGAGTCCTGCTTCCACGGAACCGAGTTGATGACCTTCGATCCACTCGAACAGGTCGGTCTGCACCGGTTCGCGCATGCCGGCTGCCGGTGTGACTGCAAAGAGCTCGCCAGAGCGTGTCGGCACGATGCGCGGAACCTCGATATCCGCATGGGCCAGTGCGTCGATCCACTGCAGCTCGGAGCGCAGTGCGGCATCGCTGTGATAGCCGGGCCTGTGGACGCGCAAGGCGAACTTTCGGCCGCCTTTGGTCACTTTGAATACGGCGTTCTCGCGGTACTTGAGTAATGCGAGTTCTGCTGCATCGAGATTCCAGTGGTGCAAGGCCGTGCGAGCGACATGCTCCATCCGTCGGGCCTGCTCTTCCGGCGTTGACTGCATCGAGGCGCTCACTTCAGGTCCGCCTCACGTCCCGGCCAGGCATTCGTCGAGCGTCGACAGAAGCAGATCGGCATGCTCTGTCGAAAATGGCATCGGAGGGCGCATCTTCAGGATATTGTCGTGCATGCCGATCTTGCTGATCAGCACCCCGCGATCGCGCATTGCATTGACCACCTGACGGGCCTCCGCCGTTGCAGGCTCCAGCGTTTTCCGGTCACGCACCAGTTCAGCTCCGAAAAAGAGACCGCGCCCGCGCACGTCGCCGATCAGCTGATGTTTGTGCTTGAGCTCGCGCAAACCGCGTTGAACGTAGTCGCCGACTTCACGGGCATGTGCAACGAGGCCGTCATCCTCGATGATGTCGAGGACGGCCAGCGCCGCCGCACACGAAACCGGATTACCGCCGAAAGTGTTGAAGTACATCTTCTTACCGGTGAACGCCTCCACGAGTTCCTCGCGCGCGATGATCGCGGAAATCGGATGGCCGTTGCCCATCGGTTTACCGAGGGTGACGATGTCAGGCACGACGCCGTAGTGTTGATATCCCCACATGTGGTCGCCCATGCGGCCGAACCCGGGTTGGACTTCGTCGGCGACGTACAATCCGCCGGCTGAGCGGACGATATCGATTGCTTTCCGCACATAATCTTGAGGCACGTCCGGCAGTCCCTCGCTGGAATAGATGGTATCGAATATGATGCCGGCCACGCCGATACCATCGGCGTGCAATGCGTCGACGGCGTCCTGCACCGTGCGTGCATAGGCGTCACCGAGATTCCTGTCGCTGAAGGCGGCTCTGACCCGATACGAATCCGGCGCCGGAACGGTCTGCACATACGGCAGCCGGTCTTCCCTGGCGGTGAAAAAGGAGCTTACGGTCCAGACGGCGGTCGTGTTGCCGTGATAGGCGAAATCGGTCGCGATGAATCCCTTGTTGCCTGTGCAAAGGCGCGCCATCTGCATGGCGACATCGTTGGCTTCGCTGCCGGTGCAGGCGAACATGGCCATCGACAACGGTGGATCGAATGTGGAGATCAGCCGTTCGCCGTATTCGAGGATGTTCTCGTGCAGATACCGCGTGTGAATATTGAGTGTGGCAGCTTGCCGCGAGATTGCCTCGACGACCCGCGGATGCGAGTGCCCGACGTGCGGCACGTTGTTGTATGCATCCAGATATCGACGGCCCTCCGCATCGTAGAGCCAGACGCCTTCTCCGCGGACGATATGCAACGGCTTGTCATAGAAGAGCGGCGACCCCTTGCCGAGCAACCGATACCGGCGATTCAGCAGCGATTCCACGCTCGTCGTCGTTCCCCGGCCGGTCATATCGGTCGACCCACTTCGCTGCGAACGAGCTGTGCCGGGTAGGCATCACGATCGATGGCGGCGCGCTGGCTGCGGTCGGCCAGGGAAACGCCGATCGTCACCGCGAAGGCGACCAGCATGGAGAACAGGGTCGGATAGGCGTACGGAAAGACGGCCCGCTGATGCCCGAGGACGTCGACCCATATGGTCGGGCTCAGAATCGTCAGCACGACCACCACGACCAGGCCTGAAGTGCCGCCCACCAGTGCGCCGCGGGTCGTCAGATCACGCCAGAACAAGGCCAGTATGAGCATCGGGAAGTTCACGCTGGCGGCAATGGCGAGGACCAGCGCCGAAATCACGCCGATGTTCAAATTCCGGAACAGGATGCTCAGGCCTATGGCGATCGCGCCGATGACGACCGTGGCAATGCGTGACACCCGCATTTCGTGTGTATCGGAAACCTGACCTCGCCGAATCACCCGCGTGTAAAGATCATGCGCGACACTGGCAGACGTCGACAGGAGAATCCCCGAAACGACGGCGAGTATCGTGGCGAAAGCGACGGCCGCGATGAAGCCGAAGAAAGCGTCGCCGCCAACCTGGCGGGCGAGATAGACGGCGGTCATGTTGGCCCCGCCCGCGATGCGCCCGCTTTCGTCGACGTATTGCGTCTCGCCGGCCAGCAGCACGATGGCGGCAAAGCCGATGATGACGGTCAACCCCATGAAATAGCCGATGAAAACGACGGCGTAACCGATCGATTTGCGCGCCTGGCGGGCGTCCGGCACGGTAAAGAAACGCATCAGTATGTGCGGCAGACCCGCCGTGCCGCCGATGAAGGCAAGGGCGAGTGACACGACGCTGATCGGATCATTATAGAGGCCGCCCGGCGCCAGTATGTTTTCGCCGAAGGGATGAATTGCGGCGGCGCGGGCGAACATCTCGCTGAAATCGAAGCCGAACGGTACGAGCGCGAGGATGCCCAGCGCCGAGCCGCCGGACAAGAGCAACACCGCTTTGATCACCTGGACCCACGTCGTGGCAAGCATGCCGCCGAATGCTACGTAAATGGTCATCAACGTGCCGACGATGACCACAGCAAGGCCGTAAGGCAGATCGAACAGCGCCCGAAACAATCCGCCAGCGCCAACCATCTGCGCGATGAGGTAGGGGATGCCGACGATGAGCGTGCCGACGGCGGCCAGTACCCTGAGCCGCTCCGGATGAAGGCGAAAGGCCACGACGTCGGCGAATGTATAGCGGCCCAGATTGCGCAGGCGGTCGGCGAATATGAAAAGGATCACTGCCCATCCGACCGTGCCGCCGATCGCGAACAGCAAGGCGTCGACGCCGCCGATGAAGGCGAGTCCGGTGAGCCCGAGAAACGTCGCGGCGGACATGAAGTCGCCGGCGAGTGCCAGGCCGTTCTGCAGGTCCGTGATTTTGCTGCCTGCCGTATAGAAGTCTCCTGCCGAGCGCGTTCGCCGGGCCGCCCAATAGGTGACCAGCAGACTGGCGAGGACGAATGCCGCGAATACCCAGACGGCCGTCAGATTGATCGACGAAGTCAACGGTACTCTCTCGCCAGGCGTTGCTGCAGCGGCGCGATGATGCGATTCACCTGCCAGACGTAGAAGATCGAACAGGCGATGCCGAGAAGGATGATGCCGTAGCCGAGCAGCAGGCTCCACGTGATTGCGGAACCGAGAAACGGCCGCGCCAGAATGCCTGGAGAATAGATTCCGGCGAGGCCATACGAAAGATAGGCGGCTATCAGCAGCGTGCTGAGACTCCAGCGCAAACGGCTGCGGCGGCTCAAGAGCCGCTGAAAGTCGGGGTCGTCCAACAACTCGCTGTAATGCATCACCGAAAGCACCCCTTCTTGCGTTTCGTCCGGTCCCGACACCCCGGCGACACGGGTCAGGCCGCGGCGTTTATGACCTTGATGGTCGTATATGCGGCGAGACCTTCCTCACCGAACTCGACGCCCAGGCCGGAGCATTTGATCCCGCCGAACGGCACGTGAGGCGCGATCTCGGCATGCTTGTTCACATACACCGTGCCGGCTTCGAGTTGTGCGGCAACCCGGCTCGTCTGTGCCTCGTCCATGCCCCATACCGACGCATCGAGGCCGAATTCGAGGGCGTTGGCCCTGCGCACGGCATCGGCGACCTCGGTATAACGCACGATCGGCAAGACAGGTCCGAACTGTTCCTCGTCGACGAGCCGCGTTCCGTCCTCGATATCGGTCACGAAAGTCACCGGATAGAAATAGTTGTTGCCGCCGACCGGCTCGCCGCCGGTCAGGATCGTGGCACCGTTGGTCTTCGCGTCTTCCACGAGTTCCACGACACGCTTGAACTGTCGCTCGTTCTGCAACGGCCCGAGGAAGTTCGATTCGTCCATTCCGTCACCCATCGGAATGTTCCGGCTGAAACTCACCAGCGCGTCACAAGTGCGGTCGAAGATGCTGTCATGGACATAGAGTCGCTTGATCGCCCCGCAGGTCTGCCCCGAATTGATCATCGCGCCCCAGAACAGTCCTTCGGCAAACCTGTCCGGATCGGCATCCGGCAGCATGATGGCCGGGTCGTTGCCGCCGAGTTCGAGCGTCAAAGGTTTGAGTGTCGGCGCCGCGCTCGACATGACCTTCTTGCCCGTTGCAATCGAGCCGGTAAACACGACCTTGTCGATGTGCTCGTGCCGGCTCAGGGTCGCACCGAGTTCGTCGTCACCGGAGATTACATTGATCAGGCCCGGCGGCAAGGCCTGACAGACGAGTTCGAACATCCGGAGCGTGCCGAGCGGTGTGAACGGCGAAGGTTTGATGACGACGGTATTGCCGGTGCGGATCGCAGGCACGACGTGCCAGATTGCAATGAGCAACGGCCAGTTCCAGGGCGTGATGGAGCCGACGACGCCGACCGGCTCCCGGTGCATGACGATGCGGCTCTTGTCGCTTTCCTCCAGCGTCTTTGCGGGCAGGCTCAGTCCCGCCGTGTACCCCGCCCAGGCGGCGCAGCCGCCCATTTCGAACTCCGAACCGAGCCCTTTCAGCGGTTTTCCCTGTTCCTTCGTCAACAGTACTTTCAGCTCATCGCTGTTGTCCGCGACGATTTTCGCGATGGTCCGACAGGCTTCGGCCCGGTCCTCGTCGCTCGAGTGCCGCCATGACTGGAACGCGTCTCTCGCCGCGGAAATGGCCTGTTCCAGATGCTGGCGCGTACCGAGGGGCGCAAGCCCGACGACCTCGTCCGTATTGGCGGGATTGCGGATTTCGCGATAGTCGTCGGCAGGGATGCTCTCCCCATTTATCGTCATGTCGTATTTTCTGCTCATCGCTGTCTCTCGAAATGAATGGTTTGCAGGTCGCCGTATCACGAGGATCCGGCCAGTTCTTTGATGCCCTCGAGCTCCTCCAGGAATACGGGGCTTTCCGGCAGCGTGGAGCCGCCGTCGATACAGATCGTCTGTCCGGTAATGTAGCGGGCTTCGTCGCTGGCAAGGTACAACATGGCATACGCAATATCCTTCGGCGCGCCCATGTAGCCCGCGGGAATGTAACGAGTCATTTGCCCAAGTCCTTCTTCGTCGGCGAGCAACTCCATGGCTGCAGTGCGGATGAAACCGGGCTCGACGCCGTTGACGGTCACGTTCTCTCGCGCAAGTTCCAGCGCCGCCGTGCGTATGAACGCATTGATGCCGCCTTTCGAGGCTGCATAATACGAAGTACCGGGCATGGCGACGCGCGGTCCGGTCACGGATGAGGTAAACAGCAATCGCCCGCCGCCGCGTTTGCGGAACTCCGGAATACAGGCCGCAGAGAATCGAAACGAGGCTTTCAGGTTGACCGCGAGGACGGTCTCCAGGTCTTCCTCGGAATAGTGCTCCACCGGGCCACCGAGGAACGAAGCGGCGTTGTGCACCATTATGTCGACGCCGCCCCATGCCGCGACGGTTTCCGCCACGACCTTCTGCACGTTTTCCAGGTGTCCGATGTCGACGGCGCAAAGTCGCGCTGAACCGCCTGCCTCCTCGATCCTGCGTACCGTTGATTCGCCGTGCGCAGCCGTTCGGGTTGCCACCATCACACTCGCGCCGGCGCCCGCCAGAACCTCGGCGATAGCGGCTCCGATGCCCTGGCCGGCACCGGTAACGATGGCTGTCTTACCGGATAAGTCCGCAAACATGTGCAGGTCTCCTGTGGTATGTCATGTTGTCGCCATGGCGGGCCTCTGGGCGTAGGCAAGTACAGGCGGCAGGATCAGCAACAGGCTCAGGACGAACAATCCCGCCCCGAGGATATTCACATTCACGTAGTTGCCGTTCTCGATCACCGTTGCGGCGAGTCCCGGGCCGACGGCCAAACCGATCATCTGCATTGCAACGGCGTAAACAACGACCCGGCCGCGTCGATCGAAGCTCGCCATCGCGGCCAGAAGGAAAGGGTGAGACGCATTCCAGGCGAAGTTGTAGACGCCGACGGCAAGCGCGAACACCAGAAACTCGACGCGGCCGACGAGAAAATAAAGGCACAGGGCACCGCCAAGAATGCCGAGCGTCAACGGCAGTGCGCGGCCGTATCGATTGCCGAGCATCGCCGCAAGAAATGCTCCCGCGATGCCGGCAAACTGGGATATCGTGAGTCCGTTCGCGACCTGCTGCTCGGCCAGGCCGCCGGCAAGGCCTATAAGAAAAAGATAGGCCCAGACAACACCCTGGGCGAGAAAGTAGGCCAGCATGGCGAACAAGGCCAGCCCTCTGAGCGGCAGGGACAACGTTACGGCATTTTCGTCTGCCGCAACGGCATTCTCGCCCGTCGCCGGGAGTTCCTTGACGAAAGGCAGGCCGAGCAGCGGAAACACCGCGAAAAACCACAAAACGCCGGCAAGACCGAAGGTGGAGTAGGCGGTCGGCATCAGCAACAGACCGATCGCGCCATAGATCAGGACCCACATGATCAGGTAGCCGAAATTGCGGTCCGGGTTATCGGTGAGACCAATTGCCGCGAAGCTCAGCGAAACGAGTCCGCCTGCGCCGAATCCGGCAACAAAGCGCAGAGTCGTGAATGTCCCAAAGTCCGTCACGAACACAGACAACGCATTCGCCAGAAACATCAGCACCAGCGAGCAGGCGAAAACGATCCGCCAGTTCAGGCGATGGGCGGCGAAAGTCAAGAGAATAGTTGTGGCCGCAATGCCGAACATCTCCACGGATGAGGTGTATCCGGCCTGTTGATCCGTGAATCCCAGGTACGCGACCAGACCCTGCACGAATCCCGGCTGGACGATGAACACTTCCGGACCGATGACGCCCATAAGAATCGCGGCGGACAGTCCTCGTCGCGAATTGACGTCGGCTGATCTCTCTCTGCCCGATACTTGTTCCTGCAACGATCGGTTCCTCTTATGGTCGATACTCCGCTTGCCGGACGGCGGGACCGCCAGCCACCCGGCCTGCATGGACGAGCCGGAACGTGGCAGTGCGTCGCTCGGTCGCGTTCGCGAGTACGCGTGTCGTCAGCGCAGGTTGTATTGCAAGCTCACTCCGACCCAGCGGGGCGGCCCGTAAGCCTGCTGGTTGAAGCCGAAGACGCCCGTGAAGTCGAAGGTATAACTGAGATATTCCTCTTCGGTAATATTGTGCGCGAAGGCCGCGAGTTCCCAGGCGCCGTCGCCGGACGTATACGAAAATCGCAGATTGCCGACCGTATAGCCGTCCTCTCGCGACACCGGCGCGTTCTGGATGTCGAAGAATATCTCGTCCTGGTAGTTGGCCCATGCCTGTGCGGCGAGATGCCCACCGAGGGCGGGCCATTCGTAGCGAACCAGGGCGTTCGCGGAAAAGTCCGGCGCTGCGACCATATCCCGCTCGCGCGGCGAGCCGTCCACGGGGCTCGGTATACCTTCTGCCGTGGCATCGAGCACGGACAGCCCGAGGGCGACATCCCAGCCTTCCGCCGGCGACGCGTGTAGTTCCAGTTCGGCGCCACTGACCTCGGCGTCGGCATTGAAGATTACCTGGTTCAAGAGTTCGAAGCGAAAAGTCTGAAAGTCCTCGTAGTCATAGTAGAAGGCGCTGCCGTTGAACCGCGCGCGGCCGTCGAAAATCGTCGATTTGAAGCCGATCTCGTAACTCCGCAAGGTCTCCTCGCCGAATGGAATAGTGTCGGGCGTGTTGCTCGCGAACAGGAACGTCTGGTCGAGGAAGCCGACGTTGAAACCGGCGGACTTCGTGCCCTGCGAGATCGATCCGTACAACAGCAGATCGTCATTAGGACGCCAGTCGAGTTCCAGCTTGCCACTGAACGAGTCGTTGTCGTGCTTTGCGAGGTCGCCGACAGATTCGGGGCTGAAATCGAACGCGACGTCGCTGCCGAAAAGGAACTCGAAGAGACCCGACTCATCCGTGTTGAGATAGGCGAGGGTTTTCTCCTCGTTGGCGAATCGCGCCCCGGCAATGAGTGCCCATCGATCGCTGAGTTCGAATTCGACCTGGCCGAACAGCGCCAGAGATTCGGTCTCCTGTTTGTAGTTTGCATCGAAAAATACGAAGCCGAGATTCGTGAGATCCAGATCGTAATGGCCGTCGACTTCGTTATCGAAATAATAGAGTCCCGCGAGCCAGCGGAAGGTTTCGCTGCCGCCTGCTATCCGCAGTTCCTGGGAAAGCGTGTCCGTCGATGCCGCAAAGGTCGGCAGGATCAGCGGAAACGGGCTGGCTTCGGTGTCTTCCGACTGCAGTCGTTCCACCGACTGCACGGCCGTGATCGAGGTCAGCGTCAGCCCGGTCGCCAATTCCCAGTCCAGGGTTGCCGAGATACCCGAGGTTTCCACTTCGACGCGTCCGTCGCGGTCGTAATCGCCGGCCCAGGGATCGCCGTCCGTATCCCGGTATCCGAAGCAATCCGTGCCGGGCGCCGGGCGCAGGTCGCCGGCATCGAGCATGCCGTCAGCATTGCAGTCGACCGACATGTCCTGCTCCCCGGGCCCCAGCGGTACGCTTTCGCCGGCGGCGTCAAATCGGGTGGCCTGGTGCTGCCACGCACCGACGTTCGCATCGTTGTCCGACCACCACGCACCGATCAGCAGGTCGATTTCTCCAGAGGGTGTGAACAGCAGCTGCCCGCGAGCGCCTTTTGCATCAGTCTCGTTGTAGTCCGGGCCGGCGCGATTTTCGGTCCAGCCGTCGTGTTGGTTCGTGGCCAGTGAAAGCCGTCCCGACACGGCGTCCGAGAACGGTCCGCCGATGGCGCCCTCAAGTTTGATCTGGCTGAAATCGCCGAAGGTCGCGTTGACGTAGCCGTCTACCTCGTCGCCGGGTCGCTTGCTGATGTAATGCACGAGGCCGCCGGTAGTATTGCGGCCGAACAACGTACCCTGAGGGCCGCGCAGCACCTCGACTCGCTCCATGTCAAACAGCTGAAAGCTCAAGCCTCCCATTGCAGGTCGATAGACTTCGTCGACGTATACCGCGACGGGATTCTCGTTGGCATCGGCGAAGTCATTGAGGCCGACGCCGCGCAGGAAGAAATTGATCTGGCTGGATTCGGCGTTGGGGACCGTGTAGTTGAGGCCGGGCGTCATGGAGACAACATCCGTCGTGTTGGTAAAACCGAGCTGACGAATCTGATCGCCGGTGAACGCGGTCACGGCGACACCGACGTCCTGCAGGCTTTGCTCGCGTTTTTGCGCGGTGACGAGGATTTCTTCCAGCGGTGCGCCCCGGGTATCCTCCTGGGCTCCGGCTGGTCCCGCGACCGGCAATAAAAGTGCTGCAAACGCGGTCAGTAAGATACGCGACATGGCAGTCTCCCCCTCTTGGCACAGATTCTTTTGCCGCGCCCCGTCGTACGACCGGGCGGGCTGCGATAGCGGTGTCGTTCACGCATATTATTGGGCTTGCGGGCAGGCGGCTTGTACGAGAGTGAACCGGTGGGTCAGCCCTCGCCGCGGTGCATTCCCCCCGCGGAGTCCGTCAGGAAGCTCTGCTCAAGTGTGCAGGGCTTTCCTCGCCGACGCGGAATTCCTTCGGGGCGACGCCGAAGCTTTCCCTGAAGCAGCGGCTCATATGGGGCAGATCGTAGAACCCCCAGTACAGGGCAATCTCCGTGATCGACAGATGGCTAAACCGGGGGTCCGCCAGCATGTGCCGGCAGGCGTTGAGGCGTTCGGCACGTATATAACGATTGAGTGTCAGCTCTTCGCGGGCAAAGAGCTTGTGAATGTAACGCGTGCTGACGCCGAATGCGCGCGCCACCATCGCCGGCCCGAGATTCCTGTCGCGCAGTACGCGGGCAATGAAACACTTGATCTGTCGGATCTGCTCCTCCGGTGTTCTTGCGGGGTCAGTACCGTCATGCGCCTTCAGGACACCGCCAAGCAAATCGAGAATGTTCGTTTCCACGCGTTCGGCCATCGGCGCCGGAAGCCGCGGCAGACGGGATACGACTCCCGCGACGAAACTGCTGAGCAGGCCGCAGCTGGCATCCTCGGCCGGCATGCGCCAGCCGAGGAATCGCTCCGGGTCTGACGTCAGCTCGCGCATGACAGAGCCAGGGACCGCCAGCACCGGCATGTCGTACGGGCCGATGAACTCCAGCCGGTAAGGCTCGGCTGTGGAGGCAATCACGAAATCGCCGGGCCGAAGGTGGACCTCCCGCCCGCGTTGCGACCAGCGCGACTCGCCGCACAGCTGAAACTTGACCAGATAGGGCGGATCGGCAATTCGCGCCACATCCGTGAAGCGCCGGGTGACCGTGACGGGCGACGTGCTGACTCGGGCCAGGGAGATGCTGCCGAGATCCGTGCTTTCCAGACGCGCCGCGAATTTCTCCGGGGCGCCGCGAGGCTTGCAACGCATCGGGCAGAACACCTCGTCGACCAGGCTTGCGAAGTATTCGAAGCGCTCCCGCGGCGCGATCGGCGCCAAAGCGTAGGACTGATGCATAGACACCCCCCCTTTGTGCACTTAATCCTAGCATGGCCCGTCAGGCTGCGGCGTAATTGAGGCGAAGCATCCTGCGGCCGGTTTCAAAGGTTCGGCACTACGCTTTAGAATGCTTCACGACGCGGAGGTAATCGGCATGTTCTGCTTTGCATCCGTATTCGAAAGGGAGTAGAGCTTTGACCGCGCGATGCTTTCCGCAAGCCATTGGGTATTGTCGCGGCGATGCCGCGCATATGGCGCCCTGGGCCGCAGGGGGCGCCGGCCGTGCACGGTAACGCCGGGATCTCGAGCCCGTTCGACGCATTCCAGTCGAGCGTTGCCCGGTTCGCGGCGCGGCCGTTTCTCAGGGAGCCGGCCGATGCGGCGTCGGACGATCGCCCCGCGGCTTCCTGGACCTATGCCGCCGCGTCCGCGGAGATTGAAAAGCTCAAGACGCTTTATGCGGCCGGCGGGCTTGCGCCGGGCGCCAGAGTGGCGTTCGCGGCGGCCCGTCCGGCGGAAGTCTATCTGCACCTGCTCGCGCTCAACAGCCTGGGCGTGAGCCTCGTGCCCGTGGACCTGAACGGCAGCGATGCCGAGATCACCTATCTGCTGCGGCACAGCGACAGCGAACTGATCGTCTCGACGGTCGGACAGATGGATCGTCTGCGCCGAATCACACGCAATATCGATGCCTGCCGTGTCGTGGAACCGCGGGACCTCGCAGATCGAGCGGCACGCTGCGTGCAGCCGCCGGCGGGGGATATCCACCGCGAGGCCGCACTTCTCTATACCTCCGGCACCACCGGCAAGCCGAAAGGCTGCATGCTCTCGAACGACTATTTCCTCACCATGGGACAGTGGTACAACGGACTCGGCGGGCGCTGTGCACTCGACAGCGCCGACCGCTTGCTCACGCCCTTGCCGCCGACCCACATGAATGCCCTGTGCGCCTCCTTCATGGCCATGATCCTGTGCGGCGGATGCGTCGTGCAGCTCG
>Ga0268386_10002253_pt1 | contig 13634 bp, 9 predicted proteins | sample RVTome_15_FD_200260 | JGI IMG/M metagenome (GOLD analysis project Ga0268386, IMG submission 200260) | Soil microbial communities from uranium-contaminated site in the Upper Colorado River Basin, Wyoming, United States - RVT150D86... ...
CGCACCGCGGTCCCGCGGTTTTCCGCCGCATCGAGCAATTCAGCCGCGAGCCTCTGCGACATCGATTTCTCGCTTCGGCCCCGGGCAGCATCGATGACCCAGCGCATCGCCAGCGTCTGGCGGCGCGCCGCACGCACCTCGACCGGCACCTGGTACGTCGCGCCACCGACTCGCCGACTCTTGACTTCGACCGCCGGCTTCACGTTCTCGAGCGCCTGCGACACGAGCTCGAGCGCCTGACCCGGATCACGGCCGGTGCGCTCGGCGATCCGATCGACGGCCCCATAGACGATGCGCTCGGCCACGGACTTCTTGCCGCGTTCCATGACCATGTTCATGAATTTCGACAGCAACACGCTGTTGAATCGCGGATCGGGAAGGACTTCGCGCGTCGGGGCGGAGGTTCTGCGGGACATGACTGGTTACGCTCTCGTTTTGTATGGATGCCGGCCGGATCAGCCCTTCGGGCGCTTCGCTCCGTATTTGGAACGCCCCTGCTTGCGATCGTTGACACCGGCACAGTCGAGAGTGCCGCGCACCGTGTGGTAGCGCACGCCCGGCAGGTCCTTCACGCGACCACCACGGATCAGCACGACCGAGTGCTCCTGCAGGTTGTGGCCTTCGCCGCCGATGTAACTGATGACCTCGAAGCCGTTGGTCAGACGCACCTTGGCCACCTTGCGCAAGGCCGAATTCGGCTTTTTCGGCGTCGTCGTATAGACGCGCGTACAGACGCCGCGCTTCTGCGGACACGACTCGAGCGCGGGGACTTTGCTCTTCTCGGTCGGCGACTTACGGGGCTTTCTGACCAGCTGACTGAAGGTTGCCATAGCTCTTTCGTTCCAGGATGCCTGCGTGGCGAGCGTGCGTATCAGGCCACAGAAACACCGGGCCGCCCTGCGGCGGCCCGATGCGAGGTGATTTTGCGTGGCGCGGCGGGCTCGAAGGGGCGCCGGCCAGATCAAAGGCGCAGAATTTTAGGAACCTGCCTGCCGGGTGTCAACCATGCCGCGGTGCAGCATGGTCTCGCGGCGTGCCGGCACGCGGCTTCATCGTACCGCGCACCGACGTCCGCAACGGCGACACGATCAGCCCGCCTCGCCCTCGTCCGCCACCGGAGCTTCCTCGGTCTCCGGCAGACCCCCGCCGACGTCCATGAAGCTGCTGCTGACCAGGGCCTCCGCATCGACCGCCTTGCCGCGGCGCGTCGCGTGATAGAACGACCCGGTGCCGGCCGGGATCAGCCGACCGACGATGACGTTCTCCTTCAGGCCACGCAGATCGTCCTTCAGGCCGCGCACGCCCGCTTCGGTCAGCACTCGCGTCGTTTCCTGGAACGAGGCCGCCGAGATGAACGACTCCGTCGCGAGCGAAGCCTTCGTGATGCCGAGCAGTACAGGGTCGGCGATCGCCCGCAGCTTGCCCTGCTCCTGCATGCGCTCATTGACCTCGGTGACCCGCGCCCGGTCGATCTGCTCACCTTTCAGCAGACCGGTATCGCCCGGTTCGACGATCTCGATCTTGCGCAGCATCTGGCGGATGATGACCTCGATGTGCTTGTCGTTGATCTTCACGCCCTGCAGACGGTAGACGTCCTGGATTTCGCGGACCAGATAGTTGGCCAGCGACTCGACGCCTTGCAGCCGCAAGATGTCGTGCGGGTTCGGCTCACCGTCCGCAATTACTTCACCGCGCTCGACCTGCTCACCCTCGAATACGTTGAGGTGCCGCCACTTCGGAATCAGTTCCTCGTGTTTCTCACTATGCTCGTCCGTGATGATGAGCCGGCGCTTGCCCTTGGTCTCACGACCGAAGCTGACGGTGCCGGAGTACTCGGCCAGAATCGCTGGCTCCTTGGGCTTGCGGGCTTCGAACAGGTCCGCCACGCGCGGCAGACCGCCCGTGATGTCGCGTGTCTTCGACGATTCCTGCGGAATACGTGCGATGACGTCACCGACCGAAACATTCGCGCCGTCCTCGAGGCTCACGATGGCGCCGGCCGGCAGTGCATACACGGCGGGAATGTCGGTGTTCGCGAACGTGACTTCCTTGCCCTTCGAGTTCACGAGACGCACGACCGGGCGCAGATCCCTGCCAGCGGAGCTGCGCTGCTTCGGATCGAGCACGACCGTGCTCGACAGACCCGTGATCTCGTCGACCTGACTCGACACGGTCAGCCCGTCGATGAAGTCCTGGAACTTCACGAAACCGGCCACTTCCGTGACGACCGGATGCGTGTGCGGATCCCAGGTCGCAACGATCTGGCCGCCCTCGACCGCATCGCCGTCGTCGACCGTGATGACCGCGCCGTACGGAATCTTGTAACGCTCGCGCTCGCGCCCGAACTCGTCGATCACCCCGAGCTCACCGGAACGTGACACGGCGACCAGATGGCCTTTCTCGTGCCGCACCGTCTTCAGGTTGTGCAGGCGTATCGTGCCGCGACTCTTGATCTCGACCTGACTCACGGCCGCCGCCCGCGACGCCGCACCACCGATATGGAAGGTACGCATCGTGAGCTGGGTGCCCGGCTCGCCGATCGACTGCGCGGCGATCACGCCGACTGCCTCGCCGATATTGATGCGACGCCCACGCGCGAGATCGCGTCCGTAGCACTGTGAGCAGACCCCGTAGCGCGTCGCGCACGTGATCGGCGAACGGACCTTGACCTGGTCGACGCCCACCTGTTCGATCTGCGCTACGAGCCGCTCATCGAGCAGCGAGCCGGCTTCGATGATGACCTCGTCGCTACCCGGCCTGACGATGTCGGTCGCCGTCACGCGGCCGAGCACGCGCTCGCCGAGACCCTCGACGACGTCCCCGCCCTCGACGATCGGCGTCATCATCAGGCCGTTCTCGGTACCGCAATCGTCCTCGGTCACGACCAGATCCTGCGCGACGTCGACGAGACGCCGGGTCAGGTAGCCGGAGTTCGCCGTCTTGAGCGCGGTATCCGCAAGGCCCTTGCGCGCGCCATGCGTCGAGATGAAGTACTGCAGGACGTTCAGGCCCTCGCGGAAGTTCGCGGTGATCGGCGTCTCGATGATCGAACCGTCCGGCTTCGCCATCAGACCGCGCATGCCGGCGAGCTGGCGGATCTGCGCCGCGGAGCCGCGCGCGCCGGAATCGGCCATCATGAAGATCGAGTTGAAGGACTTCTGCAGGACCTTCTCGCCCTTCGCATCGGCCACTTCCTCGGCCCCGAGTTTCTCCATCATCGCCTTGGCGACCTGGTCGTTGGTGCGCGACCAGATGTCGACGACCTTGTTGTAGCGCTCGCCGTTCGTCACGAGACCCGAAGAGTACTGCTCCTGGATCTCCTTCACCTCGCGCTCCGCCGACGCGAGAATGCGCGTCTTCTGCTGTGGCACGACCATGTCGTCGACGCCGATCGATACGCCGGCGCGCGTCGCGTAGGCGAATCCCATGTACATCAGCTGGTCAGCGAACACGACCGTTTCCTTCAACCCGACCAGGCGATAGCAGGCGTTGATGACCGCAGAAATCGCCTTCTTGGTCATGTCGCGATTGACCAGATCGAAGGACAGGCCGCGCGGCAGGATTTCCGACAGCAAAGCCCGGCCGACCGTCGTCTCGATCACGCGCCTCGAAGCGACGATCGCGCCGTTCCCGTCCGGCAGATGCTCGGTGATCCGCACGCGCACGCGTGCCTGAAGATCCGCCGAGCGCGTTTCGTGAGCACGATGTACTTCACGCACGTCCGAGAATACCGAACCTTCGCCGCGTGCGTTCACGCGCTCGCGCGTCATGAAGTACAGGCCGAGCACCACGTCCTGCGAAGGCACGATGATCGGATCGCCGTTCGCAGGCGACAGAATGTTGTTCGACGACATCATCAGGGCGCGCGCCTCGAGTTGCGCCTCGAGCGACAGCGGCACGTGCACCGCCATCTGGTCGCCGTCGAAGTCCGCGTTGAACGCGGTGCAGACGAGCGGGTGCAGCTGAATCGCCTTGCCTTCGATCAGCACCGGCTCGAACGCCTGAATGCCGAGGCGGTGCAGCGTCGGGGCACGATTCAGCAGCACCGGGTGCTCGCGGATCACTTCTTCGAGAATGTCCCAGACCTCGGGGCCTTCCCGCTCGACCATGCGCTTCGCGGCCTTGATCGTCGAGGCTTCACCCCGCAGCTGCAGCTTCGAGAAGATGAACGGCTTGAAGAGCTCGAGCGCCATCTTCTTCGGCAGACCGCACTGGTGCAGGCGCAGGGTCGGTCCGACGACGATCACGGAACGTCCGGAGTAGTCGACCCGCTTGCCGAGGAGGTTCTGGCGGAAGCGGCCCTGCTTGCCCTTGATCATGTCGGCCAGAGACTTCAGCGGGCGCTTGTTCGTGCCGGTGATCGCCCGGCCGCGGCGGCCGTTGTCGAGCAGCGCATCGACTGCTTCCTGCAGCATGCGCTTTTCGTTGCGCACGATGATGTCCGGAGCGTTCAGCTCGAGCAGCCGGCGCAGCCGATTGTTGCGGTTGATGACCCGGCGATACAGATCGTTCAGGTCGGAGGTCGCAAAGCGGCCTCCGTCGAGCGGCACGAGCGGGCGCAGATCCGGCGGCAGCACCGGCAGCACCGTGAGCACCATCCACTCCGGCTTGTTGCCGGACTCGATGAACGACTCGAGCAGCTTCAGCCGCTTCGACAGCCGCTTGATCTTCGTCTCGGAATTCGTCCCCGCGATCTCCTCGCGGACGCGGACGACTTCCGCTTTCAGATCGAGCGTGCGCAGCAGCTCGAAGACGGCCTCGGCGCCCATACGCGCGTCGAATTCGTCGCCGTGCTGCTCGATCGCTTCGAGATACATCTCGTCGGTCAGCAGCTGGCCGCGCGTCAGCGAGGTCATGCCCGGCTCGATGACCACGAAGGCCTCGAAATACAGCACGCGCTCGATCTCGCGCAGCGTCATGTCGAGCATCAGACCGATACGCGACGGCAGCGACTTCAGGAACCAGATGTGCGCCACCGGGCTCGCGAGCTCGATGTGGCCCATGCGCTCGCGACGCACTTTCGACTGCGTCACTTCGACGCCGCATTTCTCGCAGACGACGCCGCGGTGCTTGAGGCGCTTGTACTTGCCACAAAGACACTCGTAGTCCTTGACCGGGCCAAAGATCTTCGCGCAGAAGAGACCGTCGCGCTCCGGCTTGAAAGTCCGGTAGTTGATCGTCTCCGGCTTCTTCACCTCGCCGTACGACCAGCTTCGGATCATTTCGGGCGAAGCGAGACCGATCCGGATCGAATCGAAATTCTCGACCGGGGACTGCTGCTTGAACAACTTGAGCAAGTCTTTCATCTGTTCACCTGCGTCTGGGAAGAAGGTCGCGGGTAACGCGTAGCGGGTGACCGGAGCGCTGTCGCGCCTTCCACCGACCGTGTCGCCTGCCCTCGCTCGCCTCTCCTCTTCCTAACAAACCGTCTTCCGAACAAACCGCTAACTGCCTACTGTCTGCTGCCGACTGCCTCGGCTCAGCTCTCCTGCTCCAGCTCGATGTTGATACCGAGCGAGCGGATCTCCTTCACGAGGACGTTGAAGGATTCCGGCATGCCGGCGTCCATCTGGTGATTACCGTCGACGATGTTCTTGTACATCTTCGTACGGCCATTCACGTCGTCGGACTTGACCGTCAGCATCTCCTGCAGCGTGTACGCCGCACCGTAGGCCTCGAGCGCCCAGACCTCCATTTCGCCGAAGCGCTGCCCGCCGAACTGCGCCTTGCCACCGAGCGGCTGCTGGGTCACGAGCGAGTACGGCCCGGTCGAGCGAGCATGCATCTTGTCGTCCACGAGGTGGTTCAGCTTCAGCATGTACATGTAGCCGACCGTGACCGGACGCTCGAAACGCTCACCGGTCCGTCCGTCGTACAGGATCGTCTGCCCACTCTGCGGCAGCTCGGCGAGCGCCAGCATGTGCTTGATCTCCTCCTCGGAGGCGCCATCGAACACCGGCGTCGCCATCGGCACGCCATGCCGGAGATTCTCCGCGAGCGCGAGCACCTCCTGCTCAGCCAGCGAGCCGAGATTCTCGTGCTGCCCGCCGGTCTCGTTGTAGATCCTCTCGAGGAAACCGCGGACCTCGGCCGCCTGGCGACCTTCATCCAGCATGCGTCCGATCTTGAGACCGAGACCCTTCGCGGCCCAGCCGAGATGCGTCTCGAGGATCTGCCCGATGTTCATGCGCGAAGGCACGCCGAGCGGATTCAGCACGATGTCCACGGGCGTGCCATCCTCGAGATATGGCATGTCCTCGAGGGGCACGATCGTCGACACGACGCCCTTGTTGCCATGCCGGCCCGCCATCTTGTCACCCGGTTGAATGCGGCGCTTCACGGCGAGATAGACCTTCACCATCTTGAGCACGCCGGGCGCGAGATCGTCGCCGGCCGTGATCTTCGCGCGCTTGTCTTCGAAGCGCTTCTCGAACTCCTTGCGCTGCAGCTTCAGGCGCTCCGACACCTTCTCGAGCGAGTCGTTCACCTCGTCTTCCTTGACGCGGATCTCGAGCCAGTGCTCGCGCGGCAGCTCGGCGAGGTAATCGTCGGTGACCTTGCTGCCACTCTTCAGCTTGCGCGGCCCGGACTCCGCGATCCGGCCGATCAGCATCGACTGCACGCGCGTGAACAGATCCTCTTCGAGGATGCGGCGCTGGTCCTCGAGATCCTTGCGGACCTTCTCGAGCTCCGCCTTCTCGATCGCAAGCGCTCGCGAGTCCTTCTCGACGCCATCGCGCGTGAAGACGCGCACGTCGATCACTGTGCCGTCCATGCCGGGCGGCACTCTGAGCGAGGTGTCCTTCACGTCGGAGGCCTTCTCGCCGAAGATCGCGCGCAACAGCTTCTCTTCCGGTGTCAGCTGCGTCTCGCCCTTCGGAGTGACCTTGCCCACCAGGATGTCCCCGGCCTTGACCTCGGCGCCGATGAAGGCGATGCCCGCTTCGTCGAGCTTCGCGAGCGCCGCATCACCGACGTTCGGAATGTCCGCCGTGATCTCCTCCGGGCCGAGCTTCGTGTCACGCGCGACGCAGGTCAGCTCTTCGATGTGGATCGTCGTGAACCGGTCCTCGTGGACCACGCGCTCGGAGATCAGGATCGAATCCTCGAAGTTGTAGCCGTTCCAGGGCATGAAGGCGACCAGCAGGTTCTGACCGAGCGCCAGGTCGCCGAGGTTCGTCGATGGGCCGTCAGCGAGCACGTCGCCACGGGCAATCGCATCACCGGCCTTCACGAGCGGCCGCTGGTTGATACAGGTGTTCTGGTTCGAACGCGTGTATTTCGTCAGGCTGTAGATGTCGACGCCCGGCTCGCCGGCGCGCGTCTCCTCGTCATTGACCCGTACGACGATACGTGAGGCGTCGACGGAATCGACGATGCCGCCGCGCCGCGCGACCACGGTGACCCCCGAATCGATCGCGACCGCACGCTCCATGCCGGTGCCCACGAGCGGCGTCTCGGCACGGAGTGTCGGCACGGCCTGACGCTGCATGTTCGAGCCCATCAGGGCGCGGTTCGCGTCGTCGTGCTCGAGGAACGGAATCAGCGAAGCGGCGACCGACACGATCTGCTTCGGCGAAACGTCCATGTACTGGATGCGGTCAGGCGTCGACAGCATGAACTCGTTCAGATGGCGGCATGAGACGAGGTCGTCGACAAACTCACCCTGCTCACCGAGCGCAGCGTTCGCCTGGGCGATCACGTACTGGCTTTCCTCGATCGCCGACAGATACTCGATCTGTTCGGTGACGCGCGCGTTCTCGACCTTGCGATACGGCGTCTCGAGGAAGCCGTAATCGTTCGTGCGCGCATAGACGGCCAGTGAATTGATCAGGCCGATGTTCGGACCTTCGGGGGTCTCGATCGGGCAGACGCGCCCGTAATGCGTCGGGTGCACGTCGCGCACCTCGAAGCCCGCCCGCTCGCGCGTCAGGCCTCCCGGACCGAGCGCGGACACGCGTCGCTTGTGCGTGACCTCGGACAACGGGTTGTTCTGGTCCATGAACTGAGACAGCTGCGAGGAGCCGAAGAACTCCTTCACGGCCGCCGCGACCGGCTTCGCGTTGATCATCTCCTGCGGCATCAGGCCTTCGGACTCGGCGAGCGTCAGGCGCTCCTTCACAGCACGCTCCACGCGCACGAGGCCGATGCGGAACGCGTTCTCGGCCATCTCGCCGACCGAGCGCACGCGCCGGTTGCCGAGATGGTCGATGTCGTCCACGGTGCCATTGCCGTTTCTGATCTCGCACAGCGTACGGATCACGTCGATGATGTCGGACGTCTCGCCGAGCCCCTCGGTCAGCGCCTTCGAGGCGTCGTCCGTGCGCTTCGAGAAGTAGGCACTGTCGTAGAGCACGCCGGGTCCCGTGATCGCGTCGCGGCCGACGCGCCGGTTGAACTTCATCCGACCTACGGCCGACAGGTCGTAGCGCTCCGAATTGAAGAACAGATTCTGGAACAGGTTCTCGGCAGCGTCCTTCGTCGGCGGCTCCCCGGGACGCATCATCCTGTAGATCTCGACGAGCGCCTCGAGTCGCGTACGCGTCGGATCGATGCGCAGCGTGTCGGAGATGTACGGCCCGCGATCGAGGTCGTTCACGAACAGGCAGCGGATCTCTGTGACCCCTGCCTCGATCAGGTTCTCGACCATCGCCGCGGATAGCACGTCGTTGGCTTTGATCAGGATCTCACCGGTGTCGGTGTTGAACACGTCGTGTGCAATGACTTTACCGTTCAGATAGTCCCGCGGCACCTCGAGGCGCTCGATACCCTTCTGCTCGAGCATGCGCACGTGGCGCGCCGTAATGCGACGACCCTCTTCGACGATGACCTCGTCGCCGATCATGATCGGGAACGTGGCGGTCTCGCCGCGCAGACGCTGCGGAATCAGCTCGAGCTCGATCCGCTGTTTCGTGAGATAGAACGTGTTCTTGTCGAAGAAGAGATCGAGCATTTGCTCTTCGACGTAGCCGAGAGCGCGCAGAATGATCGTCACCGGGAGCTTGCGGCGGCGGTCGATACGCGCGAAGACGCAATCCTTCGGATCGAACTCGAAATCGAGCCAGGAGCCCCGGTACGGAATGATCCGGGCCGAGAACAGGAGCTTCCCCGAGCTGTGCGTCTTGCCGCGATCGTGATCGAAGAACACGCCGGGCGAGCGATGCAGCTGCGAGACGATGACGCGCTCCGTGCCGTTTACGATGAACGTGCCGTTGTCGGTCATCAGCGGCATTTCACCGAGATAGACCTCCTGCTCGCGGATGTCCTTGACGACCTTCTTCTGCGCGGTCGAGGCTTCCTTGTCGTACACGACGAGGCGCACCTTGACGCGCAACGGCGCCGCGTACGTCAGACCACGCAGCTGACATTCCTTGACGTCGAAGACCGGCTCGCCGAGGCGATAACTCACGTATTCGAGGACGGCGTTGCCGGAATAGCTCGCGATCGGAAACACGCTCTTGAATGCCGCGTGCAGACCGATTTCGTCGCGTCGCGCCTCGCGTACTTCCGCCTGCAGGAACTTCCGGTACGAATCGAGCTGTATCGACAGCAGGTACGGCACCTCGAGGATGCTCGGACGCTTGCCGAAGTTCTTGCGGATACGCTTCTTTTCGGTGAACGAATAGGCCATTTCAAATCACCTTCCTCGACGAGATCGCACGTCGACTACTTGAGCCTGCGCACGCACGCTGCGTGCACGCCGGACCCGGACACCGGCCTGACAGAAGTGCCAGGCCCTGCCGCGATCCGCTGATGAGCGCCGGCAGCGGCGCTGCGAATCCGAAAACGAAAAAAGGAACGCGGCCGGCGGAAATCTCCCGCCAGCCGATCCCTCTCGCGACGGGCGCGTGCCCGCGCATGCGGAGTTACTTGATCTCCGCAGTGGCACCCGCCTCATCGAGCTTCTTCTTGATCGCCTCCGCATCGGCCTTCGGGATGCCTTCCTTGACCGTAGAGGGCACGCCCTCGACCAGGTCCTTGGCTTCCTTGAGGCCGAGGCCGGTGATCTCGCGGATCACCTTGATCACGGAGACCTTGTTGGCACCGAAGCTCGACATCGTCACGGTGAACTCCGTCTGCTCTTCCGCGGCTGGCGCCGCAGCAGCTCCGCCGAGCGCCGCGGCGGCAACCGCGACCGGTGCCGCGGCAGTGACGCCGAACTTGTCTTCCATCATCTTCACGAGATCGACGACGTCCATCACCGACATCGAGGCGATCGCGTCGAGGATTTCTTCCTTCGTAGCAGCCATTGTCTGTCTCCTTGAGACTCTTGATTACCCGAGTTCGATACGTGTCAGAGGAAACTGCCGCGACTTCAGCCGGCAGCGGCCTCTTTCTTGTCCTTGACCGCGGCGATGGTCCGGACCAGCTTCGCGTGCGGCTCTGCGAGCGTGCGTACGAATTTGCTGATCGGAGCCAGCAGCACTCCTGCGAGCATCGCGAGCGCCTGCTCGCGCGTAGGCAGGCTGGCGACCTTGTCGAGTTCCTTCCCGTCGATCACGGACCCGCCGAGCGACACGAGCGTCGGCACGAGCTTGTCGTGATCCTTCGAGAAGGCCTTGACGAGGCGCGCCGCAGCGCCTGGATCGTCCTTCGAGAAAGCGAGAATCAGCGGACCCTTCAGGCTCGTCGCCACGCACTCGAAAGTCGTGCCGGCAACGGCCCTCCTGGCCAGCGAATTCTTCACTACCCGAAGATAGACGCCGTTGCTGCGTGCTTTGGCCCGCAGATCCGTCATCTGCGCGACCGACAGCCCGCGGTACTCCGCGGCGACGACGGACAGCGCTTCGCGCGCCACCTCGTTCACCTCGGCGACCAGCGCCTTCTTGTCTTCGAGCCTTAGCGCCATGGATTCCTCCTGGCAAAGATCAACCCAAACCGAGTGCTCGTCCGTGTGCACTCACCCCGGGCATCGGTGACGCTGCCGGCATGCCGGCACGCCGCTCGAGCCCTCCGACGGTGACCTTCACCAGCTCAACACTGACTCGGGTGACACCATCTGCGCAGGCGATCATTAAGGGCCGCGCCGACCCGCCTGCGGTCTTCGATGATGGCCGGCGCTCGATACATCCCGCTCCATCGGGACACTCGCATGCCGGCCCTCGATCAATTCAATTTCTCTCCCGCTGCCGCCGTCAGAGCGGCAGACTCGACGCGTCGACCGGCACTCCTGGACCCATCGTCGAGGACACCGACACGCGACGCAGGTAGACGCCCTTCGCCGCCGACGGCTTGGCCTTCTGCAGGTCGTGCAGCAGCGCGACGAGATTCTCCTTGAGCTTCTCGCCTTCGAAATCGACCTTCCCGATCGTGCAGTGAACGACGCCGCCTTTGTCGGCGCGGTAGCGCACCTGACCGGCCTTCGCATTCCGTACCGCACCTGCGACGTCCGGAGTCACGGTGCCCACCTTGGGATTCGGCATCAATCCACGCGGGCCGAGGATCTGACCGAGCTGGCCAACGACCCGCATCGCATCGGGGCTCGCGACGACGACGTCGAAGTCGAGCTGACCGGCCTTGACCTTCTCGGCAAGATCCTCGAGTCCGACGATGTCGGCGCCCGCCTCACGCGCAGCGTCTGCGTTCTTGCCGGAAGTGAACACGGCGACGCGCACGGTCTTACCGATGCCGTTCGGCATCACCGTAGAGCCACGCACCTGCTGGTCCGACTTCGATGCATCGATGCCGAGGTTCACGGCGACGTCGATGGACTCGCGGAACTTGACCTTCGCGAATTCCTTGACGAGCGCGATCGCATCGTCGATCGGATAGAGCTTGCCGGGCTGGATCTTCTGCGACCACACCTTGACGCGCTTCGCTACCGCGGCCATCTCAGATACCCTCCACTTCGACGCCCATGCTCCGCGCACTGCCCGCAATCGTACGGACCGCCGCGTCCAGATCAGCCGCCGTCAGGTCCGGCTGCTTGGTCTTCGCGATTTCCTCGAGCTGCTGCCGGTTGATCTTGCCGACCTTGTTGGTGTTCGGCGCGCCGCTCCCCTTGTCGAGACCGAGCGACTTGCGAATCAGCACCGAGGCGGGCGGCGTCTTCAGAATGAACGTGAAGCTGCGGTCCGAATACACCGTGATCACCACGGGCGTTGGCAGCCCCTTCTCGAGATTCTGCGTCTGCGCGTTGAACGCCTTGCAGAACTCCATGATGTTCACGCCCTGCTGACCGAGCGCCGGGCCTACGGGTGGACTCGGATTCGCCTGACCTGCAGGGATCTGCAGCTTGATGTAGCCAGTGACTTTCTTGGCCATGTTTCCTCCGGGTACAAGCGCCTCATGCGAGGCTCCCCATCGTGTAAACGAGGTGTCAGTCAGCAGCGATCAGTAATCAGGCCGGACGCGCATCGCGCTCGCTCTGCCTGCTACCTGCAGCCTGCCAGCTGCCACCTGCCCTCCAGTTCAGGCCTTCTCCACCTGACCGAAATCGAGCTCGACCGGAGTCGAGCGACCGAGAATCTGTACCGCGACCTGCAGGCGGTTCTTCTCGTAATTGACCGATTCGACGACACCGTTGAAGTCGTTGAACGGTCCGTCGATCACGCGGACGACCTCGCCGGGCTCGAAGAGCACTTTCGGCTTCGGCTTGTCGACGCCTTCCTCGACGCGGCGCAGGATGGCCATCGCCTCCTTGTCCGTGATCGGAGCAGGCTTCTCCGGCGTGCCGCCGATGAATCCGAGCACCTTCGGCACTTCCTTCACCAGGTGCCACGTGTCCTCATCCATGTCCATCTGCACGAGCACGTAACCCGGAAAGAACTTGCGGTCGCTCTTGCGCTTCTGCCCGTCGCGCATCTCGACGACTTCTTCGGTCGGCACCAGCACCTCACCGAATTTGTCCTCCAGTCCGCGCAGCCTCACGCGCTCCTTCAGCGCTTCCGAGACCCGGTGTTCGAAGTTCGAATAGGTATGCACGACGTACCAGCGCAGGGCCATCTCAACCTCCCTGCCCGGTGAGCCAGCGGGTCAGCGATCCGAGCATCCAATCGAGACCCCAGAAGAACAGCGCCAGCGCGATGACCATCACGAACACGACCAGCGTCGTCTGCAACGTCTCCTGGCGATTCGGCCAGACGACCTTGCGCAGCTCGATGCGGGCGGTCTGGACGAACTGCGAGAACTCCCGCCCCTGCGCCGACTGCAGCGCGACGAGGCCGCCGATCACTAGCGCAGCGAGCACGATCAACCAGCGCAGCCAGATCGGCTGCTCTGCGAGCAGATAAAAGCCCGCGACGCCGGCCGCGACGCACGCGACGGCAACGACGAGCTTCACGGTGTCGAGCGGACCCGCACCGGCTTGAGCCTGTTCGGTCATGAAATGGACCAGTTCCGATGCTGCCTGAAGTTCGAAGCCTTACCCGGTTCGGATGGCAGGCCAGGAGGGAATCGAACCCCCAACCTGCGGTTTTGGAGACCGCCGCTCTGCCAATTGAGCTACTGGCCTGCGATAAAAAAAGCCGGAAGCAGTCAGGAGTTAGGTGTTAGGCGATAGCCGGAGGTCGCACGACAGCACTCTGGCTAACTCCTAACCCCTGACCGCTTCTCTCACTTCAGTATCTTCGACACCACGCCCGCACCCACGGTGCGGCCGCCCTCGCGAATCGCAAATCGCAGCCCGTCCTCCA
>Ga0268386_10002254_pt1 | contig 13627 bp, 7 predicted proteins | sample RVTome_15_FD_200260 | JGI IMG/M metagenome (GOLD analysis project Ga0268386, IMG submission 200260) | Soil microbial communities from uranium-contaminated site in the Upper Colorado River Basin, Wyoming, United States - RVT150D86... ...
TCCGGTTTTGTTCGATCCGTTTGAAGAAGGCACGGTGGTCTCGTGTCCGCGCCGAGGCGTGCATCTGGAGCACTTGCCGGAACTCCGGGGCATTGTCGTCTCACACCGGCACCTGGATCATTTTGATCTCCCAAGCCTGGCGGCGCTCGATCGCCGGGTGCCGGTGTTTTGTCCGCCCGACCCTCTCCTGCAGTATGGCCTCAAGCAGTTGGGATTCAACGATCTGCGCCCGCTCGAACCCTTCGTTCCACACTGTGTCAATACATTGACCCTGCTGCCCACGCCGTCGCTGAACCGAGATGTGATGGAATGCGGTCTCGTGTTTCAAGATTCGACTGGAACCCTGTTTAATCAGGTCGACACCGTGCTGGGACCTGACGACGTGCAGCGCCTGAGGCAAGAAGCTGGGACGCCGGATGTGCATCTGGCGATGTATGCCAGTCAACATTTCGGATTTTTCGAGAGCAAGCGCGACTACACCGCGGCCACGTATGCGATTAACCTTAATATGACCCTTCTGCTTGACGCCGGTTGTGTCGTGCCGGCGTCGGCAGGATTTCGCTTTGCGGATGAACTCGATTGGTTGAACTGTCACGTATTTCCGATTCGGGCGGAGCAGTTTGCCACTGATTTGCAACGTCTCCGTCCCGGTCTGCGAACAGAGATCGTGCATCCGGGCGACCGCCTCACGATTGCCTTGGGCCAGGTGAGCGTCGAGCGGCAGGTCGCGGATTCTGTCACCCTGCTCGCAGCCGATACGCACCGTCTCGCCTACGATCCCTCAGGGCCCGTGCCACCGCTGCAAGACACCAATCCGTCGGGTTACGGCATCCGCGGCATGCGGGAACTGGCGCAAGGGGTATTAGAATCCGGGCTGCCGCAGTATCTGAACCAAGACATCTCGACGCCCGAAGAGGTCGCCTGGCAATACGCCCAGCATGGAGTGAGCTACCAGGTCGAGGTGGTGTTTCCGGATGACACGTGCTATTGGTCGTACCACTTTGACCGGCAACCGACCTATCGTTGGGAATCCGGGCCGAGTGCGGTAGTCCCCCACGTGCGTCTGCGCATCACTGGCTCGGCCCTGGTGGATTGGTGTCTCGGCAGGCGAAGTTATGCCTCGGTCCGCACGCAATGCCGCCGCACCTCGCGGGTGTTAGAGCCGATGCCCACCGAGCGTGGCATTGAGGTGCGTGAGATCGAGCTACCCGATTTGTTGTCGCATTATCTGTTGAATAAAATGGCGGGAGCGGATCGCCTCGGGGCCGATTGGATTGATTTTCAGATTCGATCCCTCTCACGTCATGTCTGATGACGACCGCACTTGCGTTCCATCGACTTGCCAGGACAGCTCCGGCTCCGAGTGTAGTGGATCCGCATCGGGAATGAGTTCGAGCTGATTGAGCCAAACAGTGGCCTCGCTATCGCTCGGGGCGCGGTAATCCCCCCGCGGAGAAAGCGAACCACCCGAGCCGACTTTTGGCGCATTCGGGATACAACTGCGTTTGAACTGACTCATTTTAAAAAAGCGCCAGACAAACACCGAGAGCCAGTGTTTAATGTCGCCGATCGTGTACTGCTGCCGTTGCGCCTCCGGAACATCCGGCCAACGGCCCTGCGTGCGGTCGCGCCAGCAGTGATAGGCGAGAAAAGCGATCTTGGCTGGGCTATATCCCAGCCGCAGCGTGTAATACACATTAAAATCTTGGAGTTCGTATGGACCCACTACCGCTTCGGTGCTCTGGCTGGGCTGCCCGCCGTTGGCATCGCCCGGCACCAATTCCGGACTGAACTCCGTATCGATGATGTCCCACAGCACCTGACTCGCCTCGGCGCCGAGTTGCTCGGTGCCGGCCACCCAACGGATGAGAAATTGGATCAAGGTCTTGGGTACGCTGGCATTGACGCTGTAGTGCGCCATGTGGTCTCCCACCCCATAGGTGCACCACCCGAGCGCCAGTTCGCTCAGGTCGCCGGTGCCCACAACCAGGGCATGGTGGTGATTGGCTAGGCGGAACAAGTGGCTCGTGCGCTCCCCGGCCTGCACGTTTTCAAACGTCACGTCATACACCGGTTCGCCGTTGGCATACGGATGGCCGATATCCCGTAACATTTGCTCGCAACTGGGCCGAATGTCCAGCTCATGCGCGGTGCAGCCCACGGCGTCCATCAGCGCGCGCGCATTGCTCAGCGTCCGATCGCTGGTGGCAAATCCCGGCATGGTGTAGGCTAGAATGTGAGTGCGAGGATAGCCCAGCAGATCCATGGCGCGGGCCGCCACAATCAGCGCATGGGTCGAATCGAGCCCGCCGGAAATGCCGATGACGACGTGACGCAGATCGGTGCTCTGCAGCCGTTTGACCAAGCCCTGCACCTGAATATTGTAAGCCTCGTAGCAGCGCCGGTCGCGCAGCGCCGGATCGGAGGGCACGTAGGGAAAGCGGTCGTAGCGCCGCTGACACAGCAGACGGCCGCTACGGGGGACATCCAGGGGGACGGCAACCTCACGGAACTGCCGCAGCTCAGACCGGAAGCGCTGCACGCTCTGGCCGAAGCTGTTCATGCGCATGCGTTCCTGCGCCAGCCGCTCCAGATCGAGATCGGCCACAATGAGCTGGGAGGTTTGGCTAAACCGTTCCGACTCGGCGATTAGGGTACCGTTTTCATACACCAGCGCATGACCGTCCCAGGCGAGGTCGGTGGTCGATTCTCCAGCCCCTGCCGCCGTGTACAAATAGGCAGCCTGACAGCGGGCCGATTGGTTGCCGACCAGGCTGTGGCGGTAGTCGTCTTTGCCGATGGTGACATTGGAGGCGGAGAGGTTGAGCAACACCGTAGCGCCCGCCATCGAGGCGAAACACGAGGGCGGAACCGGCACCCACAAATCCTCGCAGATTTCCACGAAAAAGGTATAGAGCGGCATGCTTTCCACCCGGAATAACAAGCGTTCGCCGAAGGGAATGTCACCCTGCCCACAGAGCGCAATCGCGTCTCGATGCGCGTTGGCTGCCGGAGCAAATTGGCGCACTTCATAAAACTCCCGGTAGCCGGGCAGGTAGATTTTCGGAATGACGCCGAGAATGCGGCCCTGATGCACCACGGCGGCGCAATTAAACAGTTGCTGATCCACTTGCAGCGGGAAGCCAACAACGGTCACGAGGGGCAGATTGGCCGAGGCCGTGAGCACCGTGTGAAGCGCGTCGAGTGAGGCCTCGAGCACAGCTTGCTGGTGGAAGAGATCCTCGCACGTGTACGAGGATAATCCGAGTTCGGGGAAGAGCGCCAGGCTGGCGTGTTCGTCGGCCGCTTGTTGCATCAGGTCAACGGTGCGGGCGGCATTAAAGGCCGGGTCGGCGACGCGGACTTCCGGGACGCCCATGGCGACACGGCAAAAGCCATGGTTGTACAAGTTGAAGAATTCTTGCCCTGCTTGCACGTGTGACCCCTCTCCTGATGACCAGTCGCAGTCTCGGCTTGCTCCCGTTGCCCAGCCCTTTACCGCTGCGTTGTATTGTAGCGCATTCGAAATGATTTTTCGCCTGTTAAACGGGTCCGAGAGCGGCGATGCACCCAGAGTCCGCCGGTTGATCTAATCGCCATTTCCAGGGTATGATTGTACATGTCTAAATGATTGGCTATAGTTTGACCACCCTTCTTGTCCCTATCTTCCATTTCCTCATTCGTATTGGCAACTGATGACCGCAACGTTGTGAAAGACACAGGATCGATAATGGACATCTCGCGCATTCGCAATTTCTCGATTATCGCACATATTGATCATGGCAAATCCACCCTGGCCGATCGGTTATTGGAGAAAACCGCCACCTTAAGCCCGCAGGAAATGCAAGACCAGGTTCTCGACAGTATGGACCTGGAACGCGAGCGAGGCATTACGATCAAGGCGCATGCCGTGCGCATGCGTCATCGTGCTCGCGATGGCCGGGAGTATGAACTGAACCTGATCGACACGCCCGGTCACGTCGATTTTACCTACGAGGTCTCCCGCAGTTTGGCGGCGTGTGAAGGGGCCATATTGGTTGTCGATGCGACGCAAGGCGTGGAGGCGCAAACCGTTAGTAATGTGTTATTAGCCATGGAGCACGATCTCACCATCGTCCCGGTGCTGAACAAAATCGATATGGACAGCGCCCAGGTCGAGGCGGTGCAGCAGCAGGTGATGGACCTCCTCGGCGGTGACCCGGATGACATGCTTTTAATTAGTGCGAAACACGGCATCGGCGTCGACGAAGTGTTGGATGCAATCGTCAACCGTATCCCGCCGCCGGCCGGCTCGCCAGATCAACCCTTGCGGGCGTTGATTTTTGATTCGCTCTACGACTCGTACCGGGGCGTGATTTGTTTTATTCGCGTGGTCGATGGCACGTTGCGCAAGGGCATGAAGATCCGGTTTCATGCCACGGGACGAGAATACGAAGTCGAAGAAGTGGGTGTGTTGCGCCTGAGACGGGTGGAAACCGAGACACTTGGCGCTGGCGAGGTCGGGTATGTGATTGCCGGGGTGCGCGCGATCGAAGACGCCGGGGTGGGGGATACGGTGGTCGATGCCCGCCAGATTGAGGTCGAGCCGCTGCCAGGATATCGGACTCTCAAGCCCATGGTATTCAGCGGCCTGTATCCGGTCAATACGGATGATTATGACGACCTGCGCAACGCTTTGGCGCGGCTGCGGCTCAACGATGCCGCCTTGTTGTACGAACCGGAGACGTCGACGGCGCTGGGGTTCGGGTTTCGCTGTGGCTTTTTGGGTCTCTTGCATATGGAAATCGTGCAGGAGCGGCTGGAGCGGGAGTACGGGATCGATCTCATCACGACCGTACCGAACGTGCGCTATGAAGTGATCCGCAAAGACGGCGTCTTGGTCGCGGTGGAGAATCCCTCGGCATTGCCCCCGGCGAATGCGATTGAGGAGATTCGCGAGCCGATTTTGTCGGCGCAGATTTTGGCGCCAAGTGAGTATATTGGCGCGGTGATGAAGCTGGTGACTGAGCGGCGCGGCACGTATTTGAATACCGAGTACTTGCATGCCGAGCGGGCGATTTTGCATTACGAACTGCCGCTGTCGGAGATCGTGACGGATTTTTATGACCGGCTCAAATCGGTGTCGCGCGGTTACGCGTCGTTTGACTACGAGCACAAAGGCATGCGGCGGGGTGATTTGGTGAAACTGGACATGCTGATTAATGGCGATTCGCTCGATGCCCTTTCCGTCATTATCCATCGCGACAAAGTGAATAACTGGGGCCGGGAGCTGTGCCGCAAGCTCAAGGAACTCATTCCCCGGCAGATGTTTGAGGTGGTGATCCAGGCGGCCATCGGCAGTAAGATCATGGCGCGGGAAGTGGTGCGTCCCCTGCGCAAAAACGTCCTCTCCAAGTGTTATGGCGGTGATGTGACGCGCAAACGCAAGTTGTTAGAACGCCAGAAGGAGGGGAAGAAGCGCATGAAACAACTGGGCAAGGTGGAAATCCCGCAAGAAGCGTTTTTAGCCACGCTTAAAATCGACAACTGATATCGGGGCAGGAGGGGAGGGGATTTGGGCCTTGCGTTGTATGTCCACGTGCCGTTTTGTCCGCAGCACTGTCCGTATTGTGCGTTTGCGGTGGTAACGGGGCATCGTGAGCTGTATGAGCGATACGTCGAGGCGGTGTGCGGGGAAGTGCGCCAGTGGTGGGATCGGAGGCCGACCGGAGCGTTGCAGACGGTGTTTATCGGGGGTGGGACGCCGAGTATGTTGGCGCCGGTACAAGTGCAGCAGATCCTCGACTCGGCAGCGACCGTGTTTGGCATTGAGGCGCAAGCCGAGATCACCCTGGAGGCGAATCCCGGCACGGTAGATGCGGCCAAATTCGCCGGGCTTCGCCGCGCCGGGGTGAATCGGCTGAGCCTGGGGGTGCAGGCGTTTCATGATGCCGATTTGAAGAACTTAGGGCGGTTGCACAGCGCAGCGGAAGCGGCGCGGGCGTTTGAGGCGGCGCGTCAGGCGGATTTTGCGGCCCTCAGCATTGATCTCATCTTCAGTATCCCCGGCTCGTCCCGGGAGCGCTGGCGCCAGACTCTGCAACACGCGATCGATTGCCAACCTGAGCATATATCGACCTACTCCCTGACCCTCGAAGAGGGAACGCGGTTTGCACAGCGCTATCACCAGGGCCGCTTGCAGCCGGTGTCCGAAGATGATGACGCCTGGGCGTATGCCTGGACTATGGAACGGTTGCAGGCGGCGGGGTTTGAGCACTACGAAGTGTCCAATTTTGCCCGTCCAGGGTTTCGCTCGCAACATAATTGGGGTTACTGGCATGGGGCATCCTATGTGGGGGTCGGACTCTCGGCCCACTCGTTTGCCGGTGCCACGCGCTCCTGGAACACTCCGGATATTCGGGCGTACCTCGACGCGGTTGAACACGGTCAGTCTCCCTGTATCGGCGAGGAAGTCTTAGAGGCGAGCACCCTGCGGCAAGAACAGCTCTGGCTGCAGCTTCGGACGTGCGAGGGCGTTCGGCTTGCACGGGATGAATTGCGGGTTCTGCAGCAGAACGCCAAATTCCAGGCGATGCTGCAGGAGGGGCTCGTCCTGCTAGAAGCCTCCCAATTGTATCTTACGCCGCAGGGCTTCCTCCTGGCCGACACCATTGGCGTCGACATCGTCGATATGCTCGACTAACCCGACTTCCTCGTCTTGTCTCTGTTCCCCTCATGCTGCCCGCGCCACGGCGTTCCCGGCATGGGCGGTGTGCAGTCCTGTTCTAGCGTATAGAAGATGGCGGCCAAGCTGGGGCCATGGCGAGGGCTATCAGGAGGGCTTCCGAAGTTTTTTAACAAAAAAAATCGCACACGAAGAACGGTTTCAAGAGATTTGAATACATGCAGTTAGACATGCATCAGAGCCCCTTCTGGCGAGGTTTTGCGACGATTTTTCGCCTTGCTTCAGACTGCGGCATTGACAAACAAATTATGCCCCTGTATAGTTTCTCTCACGATGTCTGAGCGGTTGAGCGGACGTCGGATATACTGTTCATTGAAAGTCATATACAGACACATGCCTGCGATGTGAGGGTCTCGATCTGAGTTGGAGAAACTTCGGTTTTGACGACTCTTCCGAATTTGAACGGAGAGTTTGATCGTGGCTCAGAACGAACGCTGGCGGCGTACTTAACACATGCAAGTCGAACGGGAAAGGGGACTTCGGTCCCTGAGTATAGTGGCGAACGGGTGCGTAACACGTAAGTAATCTACCTCGAACACTGGGATAACTTCCCGAAAGGGGAGCTAATACCGGATAGGTTGTCTTGGCACAAGCCGAGGTGAGGAAAAGTCTTCTGGTTCGAGATGAGCTTGCGGCCCATTAGCTTGTTGGTGGGGTAATGGCTTACCAAGGCGACGATGGGTAGCTGGTCTGAGAGGATGATCAGCCACACTGGCACTGAGACACGGGCCAGACTCCTACGGGAGGCAGCAGTGGGGAATTTTGCGCAATGGGCGAAAGCCTGACGCAGTAACGCCGCGTGGAGGATGAAGGCTCTCGAGTCGTAAACTCCTGCCTGGGGGAAAGATGATGACGGTACCCCCAAAGAAAGCCCCGGCTAATTCCGTGCCAGCAGCCGCGGTAATACGGAAGGGGCAAGCGTTGTTCGGAATTATTGGGCGTAAAGGGCGCGCAGGCGGTCTCATATGTCTGCTGTGAAATCACACGGCTCAACCGTGTTCAGCCGCAGAAACTGTGGGACTTGAGGCTGGGAGGGGCTGGTGGAATTCCCCGTGTAGCGGTGAAATGCGTAGAGATGGGGGAGAACACTCGTGGCGAAGGCGGCCAGCTGGACCAGTTCTGACGCTGAGGCGCGAAAGCGTGGGGAGCAAACAGGATTAGATACCCTGGTAGTCCACGCCGTAAACGATGGGCACTAGGTGTCGGCGGTATTAATCCCGTCGGTGCCGGCGCTAACGCAGTAAGTGCCCCGCCTGGGGAGTACGGTCGCAAGGCTGAAACTCAAACGAATTGACGGGGGCCCGCACAAGCGGTGGAGCATGTGGTTTAATTCGACGCAACGCGAAGAACCTTACCTAGGTTTGACATGCATTGGACTGGCGGTGAAAGCCGTCTTCCCTTCGGGGCCGATGCACAGGTGCTGCATGGCTGTCGTCAGCTCGTGTCGTGAGATGTTGGGTTAAGTCCCGCAACGAGCGCAACCCTTACCCTTTGTTGCTACCGGGTCATGCCGGGCACTCTGAGGGGACTGCCCCGGTTAACGGGGAGGAAGGTGGGGATGACGTCAAGTCCTCATGGCCTTTATGCCTAGGGCTACACACGTGCTACAATGGTCAGGACAAAGGGCTGCTACTTCGTAAGGAGTCGCCAATCCCAAAAACCTGGCCTCAGTTCGGATGGTCGGCTGCAACTCGCCGGCTTGAAGCTGGAATCGCTAGTAATCGGAGATCAGCACGCTCCGGTGAATACGTTCCCGGGCCTTGTACACACCGCCCGTCACACCACGAAAGCTGCGTGTACCAGAAGTCACTGAGCTAACCCCGATGGGGAGGCAGGTGCCGAAGGTGTGCGGGGTAATTGGGGTGAAGTCGTAACAAGGTAGCCGTAGGGGAACCTGCGGCTGGATCACCTCCTTTCTAAAGGTATATCGAGATTGTGTCTTCGGGGACAGTCTCCATACCATCCCTTCTCTCCATCGCAGGTATGTGTCTGTATATGACTTTTTGCTCTTTGACATAATGGCGAAATGCTGAGACTCATCAGAGTTCTAATAATGAGGTCAAGTATCTAAGAGCATACGGTGGATGCCTAGGTACGCGGAGGCGACGAAGGACGTGGCTAACTGCGATAAGCCTCGGGGAGCGGTATGCACGCGTTGATCCGGGGATTTCCGAATGGGGCAACCTGCTAAGGGTCATGCCTTAGCAACCATATCTGAATCCATAGGGTATGGTGGCCAACGAGGGGAACTGAAACATCTAAGTACCCTTAGGAACAGAAAGCAAATGCGATTCCCTAAGTAGCGGCGAGCGAAATGGGAACAGCCTAAACCGTATAACTGGAAACCTGCCAGTGTTGGTTATACGGTGTTGCGGGGCGTTATTGGGCGACATGGCAGTGTGGCCGAGGTGATGTGGTTTGTATAAGCGAAGGTGTTGGAAAATACCTCCATAGAGGGTGAGAGGCCCGTAGCTAAAATGCGAACCCAGCCTTGGATAACGTTCCCAAGTACCGCGGGATCCGTGAAATCCTGTGGGAAACCGGGAGGCCCACCTCCCAAGGCTAAATACTCCCGCGTGACCGATAGTGGACAAGTACCGTGAGGGAAAGGTGAAAAGGACGCCTGTACGGCGAGTGAAATAGACCCTGAAACCGTGTGCTTACAAGCGGTAGGAGCTCGAGTAACGCGGCTTAGGTGGCGTTTCGAGTGACTGCGTGCCTTTTGCATAATGAGCCAACGAGTGATGTTAACGCGCAAGGTTAAGCCGTTAGGCGGAGCCGAAGCGAAAGCGAGTCTGAAGAGGGCGATTGAGTGCGTTGATGTTGACCCGAAGCCAGGTGAGCTACCCATGGCCAGGGTGAAGCGTCCCTAACAGGTCGTGAAAGCCCGAACCGACTAAGATTGAAAACTTGGCGGATGAGCTGTGGGTAGGGGTGAAAGGCCAAGCAAACCTGGAGATAGCTGGTTCTCCCCGAAATCTATTTAGGTAGAGCCTTGTGGATCGCGTCCCGGCGGTAGAGCACTGATTGGAGTAGGGGCCCTACCAGGTTACCGAATCCTATCAAACTCCGAATGCCGGTAACGACAGCCACAGGAGTCAGACTACGGGAGATAAGTTCCGTGGTCGAAAGGGAAACAGCCCAGACCGTCCGATAAGGTCCCAGAATCGTTGCTTAGTGGGTAAGGTGGTCGGATTGCCAAGACAGCCAGGAGGTTGGCTTAGAAGCAGCCATCCTTTAAAGAAAGCGTAACAGCTCACTGGTCGAGTGGTGTGGCGCCGAAAATTTCCGGGACTCAAGCAACGTACCGAAGCGGCGGGTCTCTCTCTGGATTTATCCATGGGGAGGCGGTAGGGGAGCATTCTCAGCGGATTGAAGCTATACCGTGAGGCGTGGTGGACTGCTGAGAAGAGAGAATGTTGGCATGAGTAACGATAAAGGGGGTGAGAAACCCCCTCGCCGAAAACCCAAGGGTTCCTGGGCAAGGCCATCCTCCCAGGGTGAGTCGGCTCCTAAGCTGAGGCCGAAAGGCGTAGGCGATGGACAACTGGTTAATATTCCAGTACTTCTTTGTTCGCGATTGAGTGATGGGGGGACGCGGAAGGGTAGCCCAGCCGGCTGCTGGATATGCCGGTGTAAGCCTGTAGGAGGGACGAGGAGGTAAATCCCCTTGTCTATTAACTCCGAGAGGTGAATGCGAGACCATTAGGTCGGAAGTGGGTGACCCCATGCCGCCAAGAAAAGCCTCTAGCGAGTGGGCGAGGAAGCCGTACCCGAAACCGACGCAGGTGGGTGAGGAGAGAATCCTAAGGCGTGAGGTAACCCTCGTTAAGGAACTCGGCAATTTGACTCCGTAACTTCGGGAGAAGGAGTACCTCACTAGTGTAAAACCCTTGCGGGTGGAGCACGAAGAGGTGGCACAGACCAGGCCCAGACGACTGTTTACTAAAAACACAGGTCTCTGCTAAGTCGTAAGACGAAGTATAGGGACTGACGCCTGCCCGGTGCCGGAAGGTTAAGAGGAGGGGTCATCCTTTCGGGGAGAAGCTCTGAATCGAAGCCCCGGTAAACGGCGGCCGTAACTATAACGGTCCTAAGGTAGCGAAATTCCTTGTCGGGTAAGTTCCGACCTGCATGAATGGCGTAACGATTTGGGCCCTGTCTCGACGAGGGTCTCAGTGAAATTGTAGTCACAGTGAAGATGCTGTGTACCCGCGGAAAGACGGAAAGACCCCGTGCACCTTTACTATACCCTGATAGTGGGCGTTGAATACTTTTGTGTAGGATAGGTGGGAGGCTTTGAAGCAGGGGCGCTAGCCTTTGTGGAGCCGTCCTTGAAATACCACCCTGAATTATTTGACGTCCTAACCATGACCCGTTATCCGGGTCTGGGACCCTGTCAGGCGGGTAGTTTGACTGGGGCGGTCGCCTCCCAAAGCGTAACGGAGGCGCCCAATGGTACCCTCAAGCGGTATGGAAATCCGCTGTTGAGTGTAAAGGCACAAGGGTGCTTGACTGCAAGAGGGACACCTCGAGCAGAGACGAAAGTCGGGCTTAGTGATCCGGTGGTCCTTAGTGGTAGGGCCATCGCTCATCGGATAAAAGGTACGCCGGGGATAACAGGCTTATCCCGCCCAAGAGTTCACATCGACGGCGGGGTTTGGCACCTCGATGTCGGCTCATCGCATCCTGGGGCTGAAGCAGGTCCCAAGGGTTGGGCTGTTCGCCCATTAAAGCGGTACGCGAGCTGGGTTTAGAACGTCGTGAGACAGTTCGGTCCTTATCTTCCGTGGGCGTTGGAGTGTTGAGAGGAGCTGTCCCTAGTACGAGAGGACCGGGATGGACGCATCTCTAGTGTACCAGTTGTGGCGCCAGCTGCACCGCTGGGTAGCTATATGCGGAACGGATAACCGCTGAATGCATCTAAGCGGGAAGCCAACCTCAAGATGAGCACTCCCGGGCTGTAATAGGCCCCATAGACCCGTTGAAGACTACAACGTTGATAGGCTGCAGGTGGAAGCGCGGTAACGTGTGAAGCTGAGCAGTACTAATCGGTCATGCGACTTGACCTTTCACCTATTAGATTCTGGTGATCTTGCATTTTGCCATTATGACAAAAACTAAATATTGAGTTTTCGGCGATTATAGCGAGGGGGATACACCCGTTCCCATCCCGAACACGGAAGTTAAGCCCCTCAGCGCTGATGGTACTGCACGGGCTGCTGTGTGGGAGAGTAAGTCGTCGCCGGATTACACACAACGCCTGCGGGAAACCGCAGGCGTTTGTGTTTTTAGCTCCTGCACGTTTTGCCCGATTATCTTCCTGACCTCCTTCTCATACGCGTTTTTCCTGCCGTTTCAAGACCGGTAAAGATCTTGCCGGTGGGCGGGAAAAGTGCTACAACTGAAAGATATTGAGTGTTGTTGGAAGGTCAATATCCGCAAGGATGCGACCTGTTGCGCAACGCGGTTGCGCCAGCTTGATTGAGCTGGAAGGAGTCAGGATGGACAAGGTCTTCGAGAGTTCTCTCGCGGCCATTCAAGATATTGCCGACGGCGCCAGCATCATGTTCGGTGGCTTTGGCCGAGCCGGATTGCCGGTGAGTTTGATCCGGGCTTTAGCTGAGAACCGGGTTAAGCACTTGACTGCGGTGGTGAATAACCCGGGATTTGATTACGAAGAGCTATTCGAGAATGAGCAGATCGAACGGTTAATTTCGTCTTATCCGGTGGTCCCGTCTTCGTTTTTGTGGGAAGGTCAGACGCTCTATTCGCGGGAGCAAATCGAGGCGGGCAAAATCACGGTCGAATTGGTGCCCCAAGGGACATTAGTCGAGCGCATTCGCGCCGGGGGGGCTGGCATCCAGGCGTTTTATACGCCCACAGGAGCGGGGACACCGGTAGCCGAGGGCAAGGAAGTGCGGGAGTTTGATGGGCGTCCCTATCTATTGGAACACGCGCTGAAAACGGATTATGCCCTGATCAAAGCTTACAAGGCCGATCGTATGGGCAACCTGACCTACCGCTTGGCGAGCCGGAATTTTAACCCGATTATGGCAACTGCTGCTGCCGTGACCATTGCGGAAGTGGAAGAGATTGTAGAGGTCGGCGAACTCGATCCCGACAGCATCGTGACCCCGAGTATTTTCGTGCAGCGTGTGGTGAAGGGGGAACTTGATGACAAATGGACTTAATCGCAATCAAATCGCCCAGCGCGCCGCACAGGAATTGAAAGATGGCTACGCGGTCAATCTCGGCATCGGCATGCCGACTCTCGTGGCCAATTACATCTCGCCCGGGGTGGAAATCTTTATTCATGCGGAGAACGGTCTATTGGGCTGTGGTCCATTGGCGGAAGAGGGCGAGGAGGATCCGGATCTGATCAACGCGGGCGCCCAATATATTACCCTGCTACCGGGAGCCTGCTGCTTTGATTCAGCTACGTCCTTTGCCATGATCCGCGGCGGCCACCTGGACGTGACGATTTTGGGTGGGTTTCAGGTGTCGAGGCACGGCGATTTGGCCAACTGGATGGTGCCGGGACGCGGCTATGGCAACATTGGCGGCGCGATGGATCTGGCCAATGGGGCGAAACGCGTGATCGTGACGATGGAGCATTGCGCCAGAAATGGTGCAGCGAAAATCGTCGAGACGTGTACGTATCCGCTCACCGGGCTAGCGTGTGTCGATACGGTGATCACCGACCTCGCGGTGATTGCCGTGACGCCGGAGGGATTGGTATTGCGCGAGGTGGCGCCCGGCATCTCGCCTGAGATGGTCCAGGAGCGCACCGGGACGCCGTTGCAGGTTGCAGATGATGTGCGTGAAATTCGTCTGTCTTGAGGGACAAGAAGGCAAAAGTAGGCATGGAATTAGACTCGATTGAGGCGGTGCAGGAGGCGA
>Ga0268386_10002255_pt1 | contig 13627 bp, 8 predicted proteins | sample RVTome_15_FD_200260 | JGI IMG/M metagenome (GOLD analysis project Ga0268386, IMG submission 200260) | Soil microbial communities from uranium-contaminated site in the Upper Colorado River Basin, Wyoming, United States - RVT150D86... ...
CCGGGCGCCCCCAATTCATTAATACCCCACCCCCGCCGGCGATGCCGGAACGCTAGAGTCAAGTGCCATTCGTCATGAAAATGCAGGCGGCAATCCGGAACAAGCACAGTGCGGGTGACCTTAAGTCAGCGGCCCCGGTTGAAGTGCAGTCGCTGGCCCGCAATTTCAGTGGCCAACTGCCCGCGCCGGAAGGCGATGTTGCCGTTTACGAGGGTGGTGTCGATGGTCGAGGAGAAGGTGTGGCCTTCGAAGGGCGACCAGTGGACTTTGTATAGCAGGTTGGACAGTTCGACGGTGTACGGCCTGTTCGCATCGACCAGTACCAGGTCGGCGAAGTAACCTTCGCGCACGAAACCGCGGTCGACGATACCGAAGATGTCCGCGACGGCGTGGCTGGTGCGGTCGACGATGGTTTCGAGACTGATCTGGCCGTCTTTCGCGAGATCGAACAGGGTTTGCAGGGCGTGCTGGACGAGCGGCAGGCCTGCAGGCGCTTTGAAGTAAGTGCGATTTTTTTCGGCTGCCGTATGCGGTGCGTGATCGGTGGCGATGATATCGATGCGCCCGTCGTTGACGGCGGCGATCAGTGCCTCGCGATCTTTCGCGGTCTTGATGGAGGGATTGCACTTGATCCGCGCGCCGAGCTCGTCGTAGCGACTTTCGTCGAACCACAGGTGGTGGACGCATACCTCGGCGGTGATGTTCTTGTCGTGACGCCTTGCCCTGGAGAACAGGCCCATCTCGAGTGCAGTCGTCAGGTGCAGCACGTGCAGCCGCGCGCCATGCCGCCGCGCGAGGTCGACCGCCGTGCTCGACGACGCGAGGCAGGCGGCTGCGGAACGAATCGTCGGGTGTTCCGACATCGGCACGTTCTCGCCAAACTCCGCCTTCGCCCTGGCTTCGTTGTCGCGAATAGTCGGCGAATGCTCGCAGTGCGTGACCACGATGACCGGAGCGTCCGCAAAGATTTTTTCGAGTGCATCGGAATCGTCCACCAGCATATCGCCGGTTGATGCGCCCATGAAAACCTTGATGCCGCATGCCTCGTCGATGCAGAGCGCCCTGATCTCGTCGATGTTGCGGTTGGTGGCGCCAAGGTAAAACGCGTAGTTGGCGCGGGCTCGTCCGTGTGCCGCCCGGTATTTGTCCGCCAGTGCCTCCCGCGTCGTGGTTTGCGGGCTGACGTTGGGCATGTCCATAAAGCTGGTGACGCCGCCGGCGACAGCGGCTGCCGATTCCGTCGCGATGTCGCCCTTCTCGGTGAGCCCGGGCTCGCGGAAATGCACCTGGTCGTCAATCATTCCCGGCAGCAGATAGAGCCCGGCAGCATCCAGTACTTCCGCGTTGTCCGGGGCCGCGATGCCACCTCCGATTTTCTCTATTCGCTCTCCCTTGATCAGTACATCGGCGTCGCGGATTGTGCCTTCGTTGATCAGGCGCGCATTTGTGATCAGCAGCCTTCTCAACAATCAGTCCCGCCTATCTGGAAAATCGTCTGGAAATTCATCTGCGAATCGATCCGTAGCAGTCACGAGCTCATGAACATTACCGGGTTCGAACGCGGCATGTCCCGCGTCGGGCACGATATGAAGCTCGGCCTCCGGCCACGCCGTCGACAGTTCCCACGCCGACACTGCGGGGCACACGATGTCGTAGCGTCCGTGCACAATCACCGCCGGGATGTGGCGAATGCGATCGATATTCCCGAGAAGCCGGTTTTCCTCCATGAATCCCTCGTTGACGAAGTAATGGCACTCGATGCGCGCCATCGACAATGCCATGTCCTCGGCTCCAAAAATCTGTTCGATGTCCGGGCTCGGTATCAGCATGCAGGACGAACCCTCCCAGACGGACCATGCGCGCGCCGCGCGCAGGCGCACGTCCGCGTCGTCACTCGTCAGGTATTTGTGGTAGGCGTGCAGCAGGTCGTGCCGTTCGTCCTCAGGAATGGGTTCGATGAAGCGCTGCCAGCGATCGGGGAAGATCTCGCTCGCTCCGTGCTGGTAGAACCAGTCGATTTCCTTCTTGCGCAGCAGGAAAATGCCGCGCAGCACGAGTTCGGTGACCCTGTCGGGGTGTGTCTGGGCGTACGCGAGCGCGAGCGTGCTGCCCCAGGAACCTCCGAACACCTGCCATCGCTCTACACATAAGCGCTCGCGCAGGCGTTCGATGTCTGCTACGAGGTCCCAGGTGGTGTTGGCTTCCAGGTGCGCGTGCGGGCGGCTTTTGCCGCTGCCCCGCTGGTCGAACAGTACGATCCGGTAGCGCTCCGGGTCGAAAAACTGCCGCATCTTCGGTGTGCAACCTCCGCCTGGCCCGCCGTGGAGGAACACCACGGGCTTTCCGGACGGATTTCCTGTCTGCTCGAAATAAAGAGTGTGTCCGTCACCCACATCGATATCTCCAGTTTCATAAGCTTCGATGGGCGGATAGAGGGCGCGGCGCTCGGAACTTTTATTCATGCGCGCATTATGGGAGGCCGGTACACTTGAATCCATCCCTGCCACGACAAAACCTGACATCGCAGAAGGGCCACCATGAAACTTTCCCATGTCGCAGAGGCGCTCTCTTGCGCTGCCGCCTTCCTGATGCTTGCCGCCGGCGTACGCGCCGCGGAAGTCGACATCGCGTTCACCGAATACACGCTGGATAACGGCCTGCGCCTCATCGTTCACGAGGACACCAAGGCGCCGATCGTGGCGGTGAACATCTGGTATCACGTCGGTTCAAAGAACGAACGGCCGGGGAAGACCGGATTCGCGCACCTGTTCGAACACCTGATGTTCAACGGCAGCGAGAACTTCAATGAGGAGATCAGAAAACCGCTGGAGCGCGCCGGGGTTACCGGCATGAACGGCACCACGTATTTCGATCGCACCAATTATTTCGAGACCGTGCCGAAGAACGTGCTCGACATGACGCTGTGGCTCGAGTCCGACCGCATGGGTCACCTGCTCGGCGTCGTGGATGAAGCCAAGCTGACGCAGGAGCGCGGCGTCGTGCAGAACGAGAAGCGCCAGAGCGAGAACCAGCCGTACGGGCAGGCGTTCAATCACATACTGAGGAACGTCTTTCCGCCGCAGCATCCTTATTCATGGTCACCGATCGGCTCCATGGAGGACCTGGACGCCGCGAGCCTCGAGGACGTGCACGAGTGGTTCAAGACCTACTACGGGCCCAACAACGCGGTCATCGTCATCGCCGGCGACGTGCGGCCGGAGGAGGCACTCGAGAAGGTCGAGCATTATTTCGGCGACATTCAACCGGGCCCGCCGATCGCGAAGTACGACAGCTGGCCCGCGAAGCTGGACGGCGACAAGCGCGAAGTTCTTCAGGATCGCGTGCCGCAGGCGCGTCTTTACAAGGTCTGGGGCGCACCAAACTACGCATCCGCAGACACGGAACTGCTGCAGCTTGCGGACGGCGTCCTCGGGGGCGGCAAGAACTCGCGCCTGTTCGAGCGCCTGGTCTATACCGACCAGGTCGCGACGGATGTCAGTTCGTCGCTGATGGCAGTCGAGATCGGCGGCCTCTACCTGCTGCAGGCCTCCGCGCAACCGGGAGCGAGCCTCGAGGCGGTCGAGCGCGCGATGGACGAGGAACTGGAGCGGTTCCTGGAGGAAGGGCCGACCGCGGAGGAACTGGAGCGGGTACGAACGGAAATCACGTCCGGTTTCATACGCGGCGTGGAACGCATCGGCGGTTTCGGCGGCAAATCCGACGTGCTGGCGGAGAATGCGGTGTACACCGGGGACCCCGGCTTTTTTCGCACGTCGCTGGAAAGGCTGGAGCGCGCCACACCGGCATCGGTAAAAGCTGCGGCCAATCGGTGGCTGAGCGCGGGCGCCTATCACCTGGAAGTTCACCCCTATCCGCAGCTGCAAGCGGCGAGCGCCGGCGCGGACCGTTCGGCGCTTCCGCAACCGTCCGAGTTCCCGGACGTCGACTTCGAGGAGTTCGAGCGCAGCCGGCTCGACAACGGCATGGAACTGGTCGTCGCCAGGCGCACCGCCGTGCCGATCGTGAACCTGAACCTGCGGCTCGACGCCGGCTATGCGTCCGACCAGTTCAGCGAACCCGGCACCGCGAACCTCACGATGTCGATGCTGGACGAAGGCACGCGCGACCGATCTGCGCTGGAAATCAGCGACGAACTCGCGCGGCTCGGCGCGCAACTCGTCGCGGGAGCGGGCCTTGACACGTCAGTGGTTTTCCTGAACTCCCTGAAAGAGAACCTCGACGACTCCCTTGCGATTTACTCGGACGTAATACTGAACCCGGCCTTCCCTGAGCATGAACTGGAACGGCTGCGAAAAACGACGCTGGCCCAGATCGCGCAGGAGAAGACGCAGCCGGTCGGTATCGCGCTGCGCGTGTTGCCGGCGCTCATGTACGGCGACGACCACGCGTACAGCATGCCGCTCACGGGCTCCGGCACCGAGGAAGCCGTCAGCCGCATAACGCGGGAAGCGCTGGTGCAACATCACCGCACCTGGTTCAAGCCTGACAACGCAGTCATGATCGTCGTCGGTGATACGACGATGGACGAGATCAAGCCGAAGCTCGAGAAAGCGTTCGCGCGCTGGCGGTCCGGTCCTGTTCCGCAAAAAAACATCGCGGACGTGGCGGAACCGGATCGCGAGCAGGTCTTCATCGTCGATCGCCCCGGATCCGAGCAGTCCATCATCCTTGTCGGCAATGTCGCGCCGCCGGTCGGGCAGGGCAACGAGATCGCGATCGAGTCGATGAACGAGATCCTCGGCGGGTCCTCCTCGGCGAGAATCTACAGCAACCTGCGGAAGGATAAGCACTGGTCCTACGGCGCGTATTCCTTGCTCCTTCCCGCGAAGGGCCCACGCCCGTTCATCGCGTACGCGCCGGTGCAAACCGACAAGACCATGGAATCGATGGCGGAACTGAAACGCGAACTGGCCGAATTCCTCGGCGACAACCCGGCTACCGACGACGAACTGCAGCGCGTGATCGCAGCCAGCACGCTGAGCCTGCCAGGCAGGTGGGAAACGATGCAGGCCGTCGCAGGCGACATCGCCGAGATCGTCACCTACGACCTGCCGGACGACTACTGGAACACCTACGCCGAACGCGTGCGCGGCCTTTCACTGGACGAACTGACCGAGGCGGCGCAGGCAGTCATCAAACCGGAGAAGCTGCTGTGGGTGGTGGTCGGCGACCGCAAGGTCATCGAGCCGCGGATACGCGAACTGGAACTCGGCGACATCACCTTACTCGACACCGACGGCAACGTAATCCCGGGGGCGGCGGCGAACTAGGCCGTGGGCTCGATGCGGCACCGTGGAGTGGGGCTAGTTGCGGTGCCGGCATCACTGGCTGAACCACGACCGATCACGCAGGGGCACCACCCGGGGGTATTCCAACGCTCAGACACGGGAAACTCGCTTATGGAACACCCCCGGGCGATGCCCCTGCTTTGTGCGAGGCTTTTTCGCGGCGCGGCACCGATCGGTCGGAGCGGACTCCCGCTTTCGCGGGAATGACGTGTCGTTCGGAGCAATGACAAATAGTGGAGCAGGTCGGCTCTCCGGAGAACAGTAACGATGGAAAGCAGGTTCCACAGCCGCTGAGAATGCCGAGCGGTCTACCCGATCAGCACTGCACGATTCAAACCGGCTTGCCTCCAAGCAGGGGTACTGCCCGGGGGGTGTTCCATAAGCGAGTTTCCCGTGTCTGAGCGTTGGAATACCCCCCGGGTAGGGCCCCTGCGCCGACAGTCTGTGGTCCACTGCCAATTAGAAAACTTCCCCGCACAAAAGACGCACACCCAAACCCCGACAGAACCTCAATCCGCACCCCCCAACCGAATAACCCGCCCCGCCCTCCGCAGAACCTCCGGCCGATGCGCCACGCTCACTACGGTGATGCCGAGCCCGTCGATGTAGTCCAGCACCCTCCCCTCCGTGCCAACATCCAGGTGGCTGGTCGCCTCGTCGAGGAAGAGCACCCGCGGTTGGCGGTAGAACGCCCTGGCCAGGACGATGCGCTGCCGCTGCCCGCCCGAGAGCGTGCCGCCCATGTCCCCGACGGGCGTGTAGAGGGTCATGGGCATTTGCTGGATGTCGTGCCAGATCTGCGCGGCGTCGGCGGCATCGCGAACGCGTGCGAGATCCGGCTCGGGGTCGAAGCCCGCGATGTTGTCGGCGATGCTGCCTTTGAACAAGGCATCGTCCTGCAGCACGGCGGAAAACTGCTGCCGCAGGTATTGCGGGTGCCAGAGCGTCAGTTCCCTGCCGTCCACGAGGACCTGGCCGGCATTGGGCGAGAGCTGTGCCGAGAGAAGTTTGAGGAGGGTCGTCTTGCCGCAGCCGGACGGACCGGCGATGACCACGGATTTGCCCGCCCGGATCACAGAGGAGAAGTCGTGCACGACCGGCGGGCCGCCGTGGTAGCGGTACGTGAGGTTCCTGGCCTCAAGCGTACCCGATACCGCCCTGCAGATCGCGCCTTTGCGCGCGGCCGGCATCGGCTCGGCCAGCACGATGTCGGAGAGACGCTCGACGTGGACCTTCAGCATGAACAGTTCCTGCAACACTCCAAGCAGGCTGATCGCCGCTGCGCCCAGGCGGTTGCGCAGCGTCATGAACGCGAACAGCACACCGAGGGTAAGCTGCTTGTCCACGAGCAGGGTGATCCCGGCGGAAAGGAACAGCACCTGCTCGGCGCCCGCGATCACCGCGGCGCCAAACCCGTGTCCGATCGACAACTTCGATTGCGAAACGCGCGCATTCATCGTGGCCACGAAGTGGTTCTGCCATTGAGCAAGGCGAAACGGCGTCAGGCCGAGCGCGACAGTGGAGTCGCAGACACGCAGTGTCTCCAGCAGGGAGCTGTCCGTGCGCGCCTTGTGCACCAGGATCTGTTCCCCGAGCCGGCGCACCGCGGGCAGGATCGACGCCGTCAGCAACGCGGAAAGAACGAGTCCCGCGGCCGACACCAGCATCAGCCATTTGCTGTAGAAGAACATGATGCCGAGTGTCGTGAGCAGCACCGCAGCCTGCACTAGCCCTTCAATGGCGCTCTCGGTGATTGCCTTGCGAATCGGCGTCAGCGACTCGAGTCTCGACATCAGGTCGCCCAGGTGCCGGTTCCTCAAGAATGCCGGCGGCAAGTCGTAGAGATGCCGCACGACGTTGAAGTTGCTGTCGGCCGCAAGAACGCTGCCGGCATACAGTCCGACCCAGCGGCGCATCGCATCGAGCACAGCCGCAATCAGCAGCACCAGCGCAAGACCAGCGAGCGCGCCGTACAGCCACTCGACGTCCTGTCCCAGCACCACCTCGTCGATCAGGAGCTGCGTCGCGACCGGCGGCACGAGCGCCAGCACCTGTACCGTTGCCAGCAACACCAGCATCAAACAGATGTAGCGGCTGAGATTCCCGCAGCTGCGAACGAAGTCGAACAGGGACATTGAGCGGCGCTCGTCACGCTTCTCGAAGTCCTTTGTTTCCCTGAGTTCCAAGACGACGCCGGTAAAGCACCGGCTCAGCGCGGCCAGCTGGATGCTGCGCTTGCCGCGGGCGGGGTCGTGAATAATCGCCGCGCGCCGCCCGAGGCGGGTCAGCACCACGAAATGCTGCATCTCCCAGTGGAGTATCGCCGGCAGCGCAAGACGGTGCAGATCCGAAAGTTCGAGGCGCAACGGCCGGCCGGACAGTTTCAACTCCGCCGCGGCCTTCAGCAGGTCGTTCAGGGTGGCGCCACGCGGTGAGGGTGGGAGACGTGCGCGCAGCACGTTCAGGGAAACCCTGTGCCCGAACCAGCCCGCCACCATCGCAATGCAGGCCAGCCCGCACTCCGCGTTCTCGCGCTGCAGGATGACCGGAACGCTGCGTCCGCGCTTCAGACCGGCCAGGCGCTCATGCATCGACGGGACTACTGCTCCGCTTGCCGCTCGCCTTGAGTCGCAGCAACCATTCGTAAAGCCGGAACCGCTGCTGCACGATGTCCGCGCGGAATGACGTGCCGGCCGGGAGCGGCCAGTCCCTGCCCCGGGCCGTAATGTGCTGTTGTGCCAGCGTTGCGCGAACCTCGAATACGGGTCCGCCGATTGCCAGAGGCACGTCCAGTTCAGACGGCAGCAGGGCGATGTTGGAGATAGACGATATCGTCGCCGGCTGGGAGCCGAACATCTGGTGCGGAAATGCGTCCAGGCGCAGCTGAACTTCCTGTCCGACCTGGAGCATTCCGGCATTCGCACTGGGAAGGTAAAGCCAGGCCTGCAGCTTGGCCTCGCTGCGAGTGAGCGTCATCAGCGACTGGCCCGCGTGCACGAACTGCCCTTCCCGGGCAGCAATGCGCGCAACCACGCCATCGTGGGGCGCCAGTAGTTCGCGGCCGACAACGGCTTCGTGTGCCGTAATCTGGCGCTGCAATTGCTCGTTGGTCACGCTGGACTCTATTCGCCGCACCTCGGCTTCGTTTGCCAGGGTGGCCTGGTTCCGCAGCAGGCGCTCGCGCTCTTCGGCTAACTGCGCAGCCTCTCTCTGCAGCACGGCCATTCCTGACCTGGCTTGCAGCAGCGCGAGCTCCTCTTCCTCCAGTTGCACGGCAGGCACGTCGCCATTCGATGCAAGCTGCTGCAGCCGGTCGAACCGCGATTGCAACAGCGCGCCGCGTGAACGCTGGACGTCGATCCCCTCGTTGAGGAACTTCAGACGCAGGTCGACGTTCTCCAGCTGATCGTCAATTCCTCGAATCTGATCTCGCTGGATTCGCTGTCGCTGGCGACTGACCTGCTCCACCAGGCGCCGCTCGTTCTGCAGAGACAGGAGCTGCGAGGCCAAAACAGGGCGGCGATCGATGACGCCGCGATCGGAACTGATGGCGAGCAACGGTTTACCGGCGGCAACGCGTGCCCCTTCGGTGACGTGAACTGCGGTGACGTGGCCTGTCTCCGCGGCGACGATCTTCATAAACCCTTGCGGCGGCATCAGCACTCCGACGGCGAGTGTTCGCTGCGGTACTTCCACGACGAATGCAGCAGCTCCAAGCGACATCAAGGCAAGGAGGCTGACGAGAGCGGCAGTGCGGGCGCTCGGCGGCAGCACGACCGACAGGTCCCCGTGCAATGCTTCGCGCGCCACCTGCGCCGCTTCCGCGCGAAAGAGCGGCTCGGCCGGCGGGCTCGGCCGCGCCAGGCTCAGTCGGATCGGGTCGTGCATCGGCATGGTGCTTCTGTGGGCGAGTTGGTCTTGCACAATCGAAGCACGAGGCAGCTTGCGCCGCGACGGCCCTTTTCGCGCTGTTTGCCGGGATTCGTGCGCGGGCCGGCTCGTCAGGACGCGAAGAAATGCGCTACCCTTCCACGCTCCGTCGCCTCGCCTCTGCTTCATTGGAACAACAGCAACTAAATATGGCCGTGCTCGACCCTGTGAACGATTGCCTGAACCGTCGCGCGGATGATTACCTGCGGCTGATCGAAGAAGCCTCGGTGTACGAAGTTGCAACTGAAACACCTTTGGAGTTCGCGCGGAAACTTTCGACGAGGTTCGAGAACAGGGTCCTGTTGAAACGCGAAGACCTGCAGTCGGTTTTTTCCTTCAAGCTCCGCGGCGCATACAACAAGCTCAGCAAGTTGCCTCGCGCCGTGCTAGACCGCGGCGTAATCTGCAGTTCCGCCGGAAACCATGCGCAAGGCGTGGCGCTCGCGGCGGCACGGCTCAACGCTCGCGCGGTCATTGTCATGCCGGTGACGACGCCGTCGATCAAGGTCGATGCCGTCCGGGCCTTGGGCGGAAACGTCGTGCTGCACGGAGACACCTACGATGATGCGCAGCAACACGCCCTGAACCTCCGCGACGCTGACGGACTTGCGTTCATCCATCCGTTCGATGACCCTGACGTGATTGCAGGCCAGGGCACGATTGGCCGCGAGCTTCTGGCCCAAAGCGACCGTCCCATCGACGCGGTATTCGTACCGATCGGCGGCGGAGGCCTGATCTCCGGGATCGCCGCGTATATAAAGGAGAAGAACCCGCACATACGCGTAATCGGCGTGGAGCCAAACGACTCGGCGGGCATGCGCGAGTCGCTGGCGGCGGGGCATCCGGTTACTCTTGATCACGTCGGCATCTTCGCCGACGGCGTCGCGGTGCGGCGGGTCGGTGACGAGACTTTTCGCCTGTGCAGGCAGTACGTCGATGAAATCATCACCGTCGACACCGACCAGACCTGCGCGGCCATCCGGGACATATTCGAGGAAACGCGGTCTATTGCCGAGCCTGCCGGGGCGCTCGCGCTGGCCGGCATGAAGAAATACGTCGCGCGGGAGAAGATTCGCGGCCAAACCATGGTTGCCGTGGTCGGCGGCGCGAACGTCAACTTCGACCGCTTGCGCCACATCGCCGAACGGGCCGCGGTTGGCGAACAGCGGGAAATGCTGCTCGCAGTCGAGATTCCGGAGCAGCCGGGCAGTTTCCGCAGGTTTTGCGAGGCGATCGGGCGACGCAGCGTTACCGAGTTCAACTATCGATACAGCGACTCCGCCAAGGCGCACATTTTTGTCGGCGTGGAGTTGCGGCACGGTCAGGCTGAGCGCGCGCACCTCTTGAAAAAACTCGACTCGCTCGGCTACCCGCTTCAGGATTTGAGCGACAACGAAATGGCCAAGCTGCACGTCCGGCACATGGTCGGCGGCGGCAGAATGCCGGAGAACGAGAAACTGTTTCGCTTCGAGTTCCCCGAGCGTCCCGGCGCGTTGCTCGATTTTTTGAACGCAATCGGCAGCAACTGGAACATCAGCCTTTTTCATTACCGCAATCACGGCTCGGACCACGGGCGAATACTGGCGGGGATACAGGTGCCTCCGGGCGAGGAGGACGAGCTCGAGGCGCATCTGGTGGAGCTCGGTTATGCGCACTGGGACGAGAGCGGGAATCCGGCGTACAGGATGTTTCTCGCGTAGCTCATCGTTTTGGTCGCCCGCGGGGCGTACAGCGTGCGATTCTTGGCTAGTACCCTGGCGATGGTTAGCAGGCTGTAGGAGCCCGACCGCCATGGATGGCGGGAGTGCAGATCACGCAGGAGCAGTTTATCTGCGCCCTGCGGGCGACCTGCAACATCTCCGCAACCTATTCCCTGAACGAAGCGTCCCTTCGATCCAGCTTGCGCAGTAATCCCGGCCACGCCAGCTGGCCGCCGAGTCCCTTTGTCACCTCCTTCGCCTGCGCCGCGATGCCCTGAAGGATGCGCGGATCGATCCGCACCAGTTCGGTGCCGGCGGACTGCGCGAGCAGTTGTGTCTGGCAGGCGGTCTCCAGCATGTACATTGCGAGAAATGCATCGGGAATCGTCGGCCCGACAGTCAGCAAACCGTGATTGCGCAGAATCAGACAGGTGTTATTTCCGAGATCCGCCACCAGGCGCGGCTTCTCCTCGGCGTTCAACGCGACACCTTCATAGTCGTGATAGCCGAGCCCCATCAGCGGGAAAAGAGATCCCTGGGAGAGCGGCAGCAGCCCGCCACGCTGCGCCGACACCGCGACGCCGGCGCGCGTATGGGTATGCAGCACGCAACCAACGTCGTGCCGCGCCTCGTGCACGGCGCTGTGGATTGTGAAGCCAGCCGGGTTCACGGGGTACGGCGTCTCCATGACGATGTTCCCGGCAAGGTCCACCTTGACCAGGCTGCTCGCCGTCATCTCCTCGAACAGCAGCCCGTACGCATTGATCAGGAAATGTTCCTCCGGCCCCGGCACTCTCGCCGAGATGTGGGTGAACACCAGGTCGTCCCAGCCGTACATCGCGATCAGGCGATAGCAAGCGGCCAGATCAACCCGAACCTGCCATTCCTCCGGAGATACCCGGTCCCGAACGGCAAGCTTCTTGGCGGCAGTACTCATAGGCTGACTCCCTGATTCTCCTGAGACGGCGCAGGCGCCCCATTATATGTTTACGCTGGAGCAACTGGCGGCCCGGAGGCGCGGCGAGAACAGCCGCGCCCGTTGCGAATGAAACATATTCCACCGATTTTCATCAACTTATTCCAAATCGTTCGCAACCGTTTCGCCGGCCCAGGCATCAAACTATCAACTGAAACGAGAACTGATCCGCCACAGAGCGTGGAAAGAAGGGGGTCAAATCTCTCAACCGAGTTCTCCGGCACCGGGTTCATGTAGTCATGCACCGGCGACAGGAATCTTGAGTGTCGGCGAAGTGACGTAACAAACTTAATCCCTTATGCAGTTTGTTTCGTAATGCTTGGACGGTGGCTCTTGCCACCGTCCATTTTTTTTAGCGGCCGAACCCCACTCCAATGAAGCAACCGGGTTAGTCACACTCGCTAACGAGGTATCGCCCCCAACGCGCGAAGGGGAGACCCGGGGGGTCCCTTTCACCAAGCGAATATCGTGGAGCGACTGAAAAGGGACCCCCCGGGTCTCCCCGCTTCCGTCAGAAAGAACGTCTGTCCAGGCTAGCAGCCTGTCGGACTTAGGCGATCGTAACGAGACGGTGGGAAATCGAGGACAGTTTGGCGATCGTTTGAGGAGAATATCGAGACTATTTGACGAAAACGATCGCCAAAATGGACCGATTTCCCGCCGTCGTACGACTGCAGGGATGCAGGAGGTAGAGCAACGCATGGAGCAGTTGCCGAGTAGATCAGTCCCAAGTCCGACAGGCTGCTAGTTACGCTGATAAGCCTGGGCACGAATGTGGCTGATCTTCTCCGCCTGCGACAAACGGTAAAAGTGACGCAACTCGTGCATCCCCTTCAGGTTGTCCCGCTTCAACCTCCCCGCCAGCCCATGACAAAACCGCGCCGCAAAATCATTGGCTGCCCGGTACCGTTCAAGCTGGTCCGCATCGAGATCGGGGTTGAAGCTGACACGATCGAAAAGCCACCCATGCAGTTTCCGCGCAAGCTCGAAATCCTGCTGATCGAGCGCCAACAGCAACGTGCCCACGAACTTGTCGACCTCCGCCTGCATCTCGAGTTCGAGCAGGGTTACGGACTTGTCCTGCTGCGCACGCCAGACGATGTAGTTGAAGTGACTGACTCCTTCGATGACCTTGCAAAGGTCATCGAGCTGTTCGACACGCAGACCGTCCATTGGATTGTCGCGCGTGAGGCGCGCAAGCATATTTTCATCGAGATACAAGCTGAGCGCTAGCCCGCCTTCGTCCTGGCTCAGCAGAACGGATTCGTCGGTGTTGGGGACCAGCGCGCCGTAGCCGAGGAGCGTGGCGAGAGCCGGGTCGGTTATCAGGAAATCGGTGACCTCGACCCCGGGATCCACCTGGTAAATATCGGTGAGATACTTCTGCAGGTTGGATATCACGGCTGGTCTCAGTGGCTCTTGCGGCTCGTCATGTTCGGCATCGGCACGACGCCGTTCTGTCGCAGCAGCGACTCGGCGCGCTTGCTGCCCGTGCGCAGCCATACTTCGTAGGTCCGCAGCAGATCGATATCGGATGACTGCCGGGCCCCGTCTCGCACCTCATTCAATATGTCCACGACAGTCTGGAACTTCCGGGCGAGTTCGCGGTAAACGTCGGCCAGCGCTTTCCCGCGCAACGTGCCGCGCATCTCGTCGGAAAGAGAGCCGTAGGCGTTGCCACCCATGTAGATGTAGTAATCGAGGTCGACCAG
>Ga0268386_10002257_pt1 | contig 13622 bp, 4 predicted proteins | sample RVTome_15_FD_200260 | JGI IMG/M metagenome (GOLD analysis project Ga0268386, IMG submission 200260) | Soil microbial communities from uranium-contaminated site in the Upper Colorado River Basin, Wyoming, United States - RVT150D86... ...
GAGAATCTCGTGAAGACGGCGATCCTCTACCACGAGCCGCGCATCGACGCCGACACCGTCGCCGTGGTGTTCGACGACAGCGACGGCCGCCTCTGGATCCACGTCGGCTACACCGTGCGCACCACCAACTCGCGCTTCAACTTCGTCTATCCCTTCTACCGGATCCCCGAGGGACGCCTGCCCGAGGCGACGGCCCCCGAGACGCCGGCGGCTGAGGCGCGCTGATGCCGGGCGCGTGCGATCGGAGGAATCCGCTGGCCCGCGGGGGGACGCACCAGGGCGAGCGCGCGCTGCGCGCGCTCCAGGCCGACTACTTCCGCGTCGACGAGCGCGAGACGTCGGACCTCATTCTCTTCGCCGACCGTTTCAGCCGGCACGTCCGGTACCGTAACGCGTCCAACCGCGCGCAGGGCGACTGGCGCCCCTTCTTCACCGCGGACGTCGCCGCCGTCCTGGCCGCGCTCGCCGAGCTGCCGGCGGCGTCGTTCCAGGCCTTCGCCCGCGCCGTGCAGGACTACCTCGCCGACGCCCCCGACCGGGCCGAGGCCGACCTGCGCATCCACTTCAAGCTGCTCTTCCAGCTGCCGCTGCGGCTGCTGCGTGACGCCGGCGCCGCCGTCGAGCGCCTGGCCCCGCAGCACCCCATGCGCGCGTTCGTCCGCACGGTCATGGTGCGCGACGCCGCGGCGCCGCTGCGCGATCTGGTGGGGTTCTACAAGGGAGCGCTCGCCCTGGCCGCTCCGCCCATCAACGACGCGGCGCTCGTCGCCGACACGCCGCCGGCTCTGGCCGACCACAACACGACCTTCGACGACGCCGATCCGCGCATCCAGCTGCCGAACGCGGTCACTGAGCGGCTCCGCGGCGCGCCGGCGGTCTCGGCCCTCGACGTGAGCGCGGCCCTGATGACCGACGTCGCCGCGACCGGCTGGACGGCGTTCTACAACGGCATCGCCGCCGACCCCGCGCCGTACCAGGCGAGCCTCGGCGTGACCGCCGGCAAGGTCTACCACCAGATCTACGACGCGCTGAACTACTACCTGCTGGCCACCGCGCTCGAGCGGCTCTTCCAGGCCCTGGGCCGCATCGCTCGGGAGGCGACGCGGCAACTCGAGGGCTCGCTGACGTCCTTCGACGGTCACGCGCCGCACTACGGCCTCTGGCTGGCGTTTCTGCGGCTGTTCGCCGTCAACCAGCAGCACCTCAACGGGCTGACGCAGCGTCACCTCGACCACTACCTGCGCGACGTGCTCCGCCTGGCCCCCCGCGGCGCCATGGCCGACCGCGTACACCTGGTGTTCGAGCTGCAGAAGAACGTGCAGGAGCGGCGGCTGCCGGCGGCCACCACGTTCTTCCGCGCCGGCAAGGACGCCACGAACCAGGAGGTCTTCTACCGCCTGGACTCGGACATCGTCGTCAATCGCGCGAAGGTCGCCTCGCTGATGGCCGTCCACCGACGTGGGACGATCCCCGCCGCCGTTCCCGTCGCCGATTCGCGGGACGGGCTCGGCGAGCCGCTGCCCAAGGAGAGCCCGGCCTGGCCGCCGTTCGCGCCCCTCGCCGGCGTGCCGCCCGCCCGCATCGGCTTCGCCGTGGCCGACCGCCAGCTGTTCCTGCGCGAGGGCTCGCGCAGGATTCGCGTCGCGCTGACGCTGACCCGTCCGCTCAGGTCGGGGCCGTTGCCCGCGGGGTTCCGCGCGTCGCTCACTGGCGAGAAGGGCTGGGTCGCGATCGGCCCCGCCAAGGTGGCGGCCGAGGTCGTGGACGGCGACGAGCTGGCGATCGAGATCGACCTCGAGGGCGACGATCCGCCGATCCTCCCGTACGATGCCAGGAACCACGGCGAGGGCTATCCGGGCACGGAGCCCATGGCTCGGATCGAGTTCGCTTTCGCCGAGCGGCCGACCGAGAGCCGCCAGCTCTACGCGCTGCTCGGCGACGTCGCCTTCGACGCGATCCGGCTGTCGGTGCGCGCCACCGACGTCCGTAACGTCACCCTGCAGAACGAGGCCGGCGTGCTGGACCCCGCCAAGCCGTTCCTGCCGTTCGGATCCTCGCCCGGGCGCAACGCCCCTCTGATCCTCGGCAGCAGCGAGCTGTTCAGCAAGGCGCTGCAGAGCCTCACGCTGCACGGGGCGTGGGAGCAGCGGCTGACGGCGGGCGGCTTCTTCCTGCGCCGCGGTCCGGACGATCACAAGGCCCGGCTGCGTCACCTGCGAGACGGCAAGTGGGTGGGCGAAGGCGGGGACACGATCCAGCTCTTCAAGGCCAACAGCGAGGCGCTGGAGGTGAGTCTGGCCGGCGTGTCGGCGGCGAGCGCCGCGGTGGCCCAGGCGCTTGAGAACCCGCCGTATTCGGCCACCGCCCCCGCCGGCTTCATCCGGCTCGAGCTCAACAACGGCTTCGGCCACCGGCAGTACGTCGATCAAAAGACCTGGGCGGTGATCATGGTCGCGCGAGACCCGAGCTGGCGGGCGCCCGGCAACGAGCCTCCCCGCCGGCGCGCCAAGGGCCGCGGCCACCGCGAGCAGATGTATCTGGAGGACGACGAGGCCGAGCGCGTTTCCGACTACAACTTCGATCGGACGACGCAGCTGCCGCTCGAGCCCTACACGCCGAAGCTCGACGGGTTCATGGTCAGCTACGTCACGCGGGCGCAGGCGCCGGCTCGCCTCCTGCACCTGCATCCGTTCGGCTTCACCCGGCAGCAGACCGCCGGCGGCCGCCTCTTTCCCGACCTGGCCCACGAGGGCGCACTCTATATCGGCGTCAAGGACCTGCGGCCGCCGCAGCGGCTGACACTGCTCGTCCAGACCCTCGACGGCTCGGCGAATCCCCTCAAAAGTGAAACGGAGCTGGCGTGGCACTACCTGCGCGGCGACGCCTGGGTCGAGCTGGCCGAGCAGGCCGTCGACGACAAGACGCGCAACCTTACCGGCTCCGGCATCGTGGGCCTCGCGGTCCCGGACGACGCCGACACCGATCACCACGTGCTGCCGTCGGGCCTGCACTGGTTCCGCATCGCGGCGGCGGCGGACACCGACGCCGTCAACCACGTGCTCGCGCTGCTGCCCCAGGCCGCCTCGGCCACCCTGGTCGAGCCCGGCCGCGATCCCGGCCGGCTCGCCCAGCCGCTGGGGGCCGGCACCATCACCAAGCTCAAGGTCAGCGACCCCGCGATCAAGAAGGTCACGCAGCCCTTCCCGTCCTTCGGCGGCAAGCCGCCGGAGGGGGAGCGGGCGTTCACCGTGCGGGCCACCGAGCGGCTGCGCCACAAGGATCGCGCCTCGACGATGTGGGACTACGAGCACCTGGTGCTCCAGGAGTTCCCCGGAATCTACAAGGTCCGCTGCATCAACCACACGGAACTGGTGCGCGACGCGGCCAGCACGATCGTGGCCGACAACGAGGTGCGGCCGGGCCACGTGCTGGTGGTGACCGTGCCCTACGTGCGCGGCGGCGCTGGCGACCCGCTCCGGCCGTACACCGACAAGCGCACGCTGCTGACCATCGACGGGTTCCTGCGCCGGCGCATCTCGCCGTTCGTGGCGCTGGAGGTGCAGAACCCCAAGCTCGAGGAGGTCCAGGTCGAGTTCACGGTGGCCTTCACGCCGGACGTGGCGGACATCGCCTTCTATCAGGACGAGCTGAGCCGCGCCATCGTGCGCCACCTCTCGCCGTGGGCCTGGGACAGTGGCGCCGAGATCAGCTTCGGCGGGACGTGGCGGAAGGCGGCGATCATCGACTTCGTCGAGGAGCAGCCGTACGTGCACCACGTGGCGGAGTTCAAGATGTACCACAAGCCCGACATCGCCGTGAGCGACGGGGACTGGCAGCGCGTCGACGAGGAGGTCGTGCAGGCCACCACCGCCCGGTCGATCCTCGTCTCGCACGCGCGTCACGTAATCCATGGCGGCTGAGCCCCTCGTCATCGACAAGCGCAAGGCGCTGCGGCCGTCGCAGGACTACGCCGGGCTGCGGGCCAGCGGCCTCGAGTACATCCAGCAGCTGTCCGGGCGGATCTGGACCGATCACAACGCCCACGACCCGGGCATCACGATCCTGGACGTGCTCTGCTACGCCCTTACCGATCTCGGCTACCGGACGGACTTCAGCGTCCGCGATCTGCTGGCGGCGCCGGGCGGCGCCGTCGATCCGCCGCACGTCAGCGGCCTGTTCCCGGCGCACGAGATCCTGACCACGGCGCCGCTCACGATCCTGGACTACCGGCGGCTGCTGCTGAAGATCGACGGCGTCCGCAACGCCTGGCTCGATCCGATGATGGATCCCGCGCGGGCCGGCCACTACAAGGAGTCCGAGATCCCGATCTACGCCGATCGCGTGACGGGCGGACTGTCGTACGCGCCGTCCGACGCCGAGGGGCGGGCGAACGCCCGCGTGCGGCTCGGCGGGCTCTACCGCGTGTTGCTGGAGCTGGAGATCGACGACCGGCTGGGCTCGCTCAATGAGCGCCGGCTCGTCTACCAGGCGCGCCGCGGACCGCTCAAGGGCCTGGTCTTCTCGCTGGACAGCCAGGACCCCGCCCTCGCCGCCGGCACCATCGACTTTGGCCGCAATCTCGACCGCATCGTCCAGGTCGTCTCCGTGACCCAGGCCGATCGGCAGTACACGGCGCGCGTGCGCGTGACGCTGGCGGGCGGCGCCGAGGTGGTCCTGGACCGGCTCGCGCTACTGGTCGTCGACGACCGCCCGCGCCCGGACCTGGACCCAGTGGCGGTGACCGTGCCGCAGCTGACGGCGCTGCTCGCCGACGGCGCCGCCGACGGGCCGATCCCGCTCTTCTGGGCCAAGCAGCAGGCGCGCCAGCGCAGCCTCGAGAAGGTCCGCTGCGTGCTCTCGGCGAACCGGAACCTCTGCGAGGACTTCCTCGGCATCGCCACGGTGCCGCCCGAGCACGTGGCCGTCTGCGCCGACGTCGAGGTGAAGCCCGACGCCGATCTGGAAGCCGTCCAGGCGCGGATCTTCCACGCCATCGAGCAGTACTTCAATCCGCCCGTCCGCCATCACACGCTCAAGGAGCTGCTCGACCAGGAGCGGACCGCGGACGAGATCTTCGACGGGCCGTACGCCGACCCGGCCTTCACCTGCCGCGGCAACCCTGTGTTCACCAAGCCGGGGTTCGTCGCGCGCGAGGACCTGGAGGCGAGCGAGCTGAAGCGCATCCTCTATGTCTCGGACATCGTGAACATCGTGATGGAGCTCGAGGACGTCGTCTCGATCAAGGGCGTGCAGCTGCGCGTGTACGACGGCCTGGGTGTCCCTCGCGGCCCCGGCGAGAAGTGGGCGCTGCCGGTGACGGCGCAGCACCAGCCGGTGCTGTCCATCGAGCGCTCGAAGATCCTGCTGTTCAAGAGCGAGATCCCGTACCGCGCGCGGCCCGACGAGTTCCGGCGCACGCTGGACCACCTGCGGGCCATGGCGCGCAAGGCGGCCTACGTCGAGCCCAACCAGGTGCTGCCGGTCGAGCCCGGGCGCCACCGCGACCTCCTGCGGCACTACTCGATCCAGCATGATTTCCCGCAGACCTACGGGATCGGCGAGGCCGGCCTGCCGACCACGGCGAGCGACGCGCGCGTCGCCCAGGCCCACCAGCTCAAGGCCTACCTGACGTTCTACGACCAGGTGCTGGCCGACTACCTGGCGCAGCTCGCCAACGTGCGCCGGCTCTTCTCGCTCGACGAGACGCTCAAGCAGACCTACTTCGCCCAGTTCGTGCGGGATGTCGCCGGCGTGCGCGCGCGCTTCGAGGACGAGATCTACGTGGACAAGGCGGTTCTGCAGGCCGTCCTGCAGCGCGCGGGGTTGATCGAGGACGAGGCGCTGTTCCAGGATCGGCGCAACCGCCTGCTCGATCACCTGATCGCGCGGTTCGCCGAGCAGTTCACCGACTACGTCCTCATGATGTTCGCCCTCGAGGGCGATCCCTTGAAGACCGGGGAAGCGCTGATCGACGACAAGATCGACTTCCTGCGCGAGTACCCGGTGGTGAGCCGCGAGCGCCAGAAGGCCTTCAACGACCGGCCGGAGGCGCCGGCTCAGATCTGGCAGACCAAGAACGTGTCGGGGCTCCAGAAACGGGTGAGCCGGCTGGCCGGCATCGACGACGACTCGCGGCGCGACCTGGCCTGCGCGCGCGTCTTCGACGTGCTGTTCACCGTGGTCCCGGTGGGCAACCAGTTCCGCCTGGAGATCCGCGGCGCGACCGGCACGCCGATCTTCCAGTCGGCGGAGCTGTTCGCGACCGCGGCGGCCGCCCAGGCCCGGGCGCGACAGCTCCATCCGTTCATGCGGCAGGAGGCCAGCTACCAGGTCGACATCACCGGCGGGACGGGGCAGGTCCGCTACCGGATCACCGCGGGCGGCGCGACGCTGCAGCACGCCGGGACCTTCCCCGCCGAGCTCGACGCGGTCCAGAGCATGCGGGCCGTCATCGACCGCTACGACGAGATCCTCCTGTCCGACGCCGCGTGCAACCAGGAGGGGTTCCACCTGATCGAGCACATCCTGCTGCGGCCGACGACGCCGGCCGACCCGCTCCTCGACGTCTGCCTGCCTCCGCAGGGCGAGTCGTGCGGCGACGAGGATCCCTACTCCTTCCGCATCCACGTCGTGCTGCCGTACTGGCCGGTGCGCTTCCGCAGCCTCGCCTTCCGGACGTTCTTCGAGCGGCTGGTGCGCCAGGAGACGCCGGCCCACGTGCACGCGCGCATCTGCTGGGTGAGCAACGAGCAGATGGCCGAGCTGGACCGGGCCCATCGCGCCTGGCTGGAGGCCCGCGCCGCGACGCCGGTCGACCGGACGGCGCTCACGGGCGCCCTGCGCCCCCTCGTCGAGGTCCTGCAGCGGTTGAAGACGGTCTATCCGGCGGCGGTGCTCCACGACTGCCTGGAAGGCGAGAACGAGATTCCCGTGCGCCTGGGCAGCACGAACCTGGGCATCTTCTGACCGCAGGGAGAGAGCGGCCATGCAGACGTCATATCCCGTGTTCGAGAGCGGTCAGGTCCTCACCTCCAAGCACCTGAACGACCTGGTCGACTTCCTGGAGCAGCCCGACCGTCTCACGCGCAACACGCTGATCGGCATCGGCATCGCGTGCGGGCTGGAGGTGAGCTTCGAGGGACCGCCCCAGAACCGCATCGTCCTCGGCGGCGGCTGCGCGCTCACCTCGGAGGGCCACCTGCTCGTGCAGGAGCCCGCCGCCCTGAACCAGTTCCGCCCGTACACGCTGCCGGTCTCCGAGGTGGAGGCGGCGCCCGAGGACGTGACCGGCGCGACGGAGCCCCCGTACCCGTTCTTCCACGACGCCGCCGGCGCCCAGGTCCCACTGTTCGAGCTGCTGCCCGTCGGCTACGTGCGGGCGCCGGGCGAGCCGGCCACGACGCTGCTCAGCGCCGCCTTCGTCGCCGACAAGGTGGCCCTGCTCTTCCTCGAGCGCAAGGTCGAGTCGCTCAAGAACTGCGACATCAACGACTGCAGCGACAAGGGCTCGGCGGTGCGCTTCGTGCTGCGCCCGCTGCTAATCGGGCGCGCCCACGCCCAGGCGATGCTCGACCGCGAGGCCCAGCTCGCGCCACGGCCGGCCCACCGCGCGCGACATCCCGGCTACGACCTCCCCGAGCTGCAGGTCGAGAAGGTCAACCTCGCGGCGCAGGGGACGGTGAGTTACGCTCAGCTGCTCGACCGCATCTTGCAGGTGGCCGACGGGCTCGCGACCCCGCTGAGGGACGCGCTGCGGCGGAGCTACCAGGCCTACGCCTACCTGCTCGGGGACATGTACCCGGCGGCGCCCGTCGGCACCGGCCCGTTCGCCGACGCCGGCTACTTCGACCGCATCGTCGACCAGCTGCGACAGAACATCTTCCTCGGCCAGTACGTACACGCGTATTTCGTGGACCTGGTCGACTCCTACAACGAGTTCCTGGGCGCGGCCATTCGCCTCGATGCGGAGTGCTCACCGAACCCCGCACGCTTCCCCCGCCACGTGCTGCTCGGCGAGGTCGCCGCGCGGCCGACGGCCTTCAGGCCGGCGGGCCCGCCGGCCGGCAGCTCGGTGGCCGTCGATCCGCTGAATGTCAACACCGGCCTCGCCCCGGCGCCGAGGCCGGCCCCGTTCCGCCATCACTTCGTTCCCTCGCCGCTGCTCGACCGGCGGCACGAGGGACTGCAGCAGGTGCGCGCGCTCCACTACCGGACGTATCTGCTGGCCCATCGCTTCACGCTCGGCGGTCTGCTGAACCGCGACATCCGGCTCACGCCCAGCACGTCGGCCGCCGCGCTGTCCGAGCGCGCCATCCCGTTCTACTTCGCGCTGCGCGCCGACCGGACGACCGACGACCTGGCGCGCAGCTGGTCGTTCGACCGCACGAGCCGCAACCGCCTGGACCGCCTCTACGCGTACGCGTTCGTCGACGAGGCGAATCACCCGCTGCGGTACCGGCTGGACGACTGCGGCTTCTATCGCGTCGAGGGCGGCGTGGGCAAGCCGCTCGGCCAGGCCCTCAGGGAGCTGGTCGCCGAGAAGCGGAGGCTCGGGCTGTCCTTCGCCGTCGAGGCCGTGTTCATCGGCCTGCGCATGGACGGCGACACCGAGAGCGTGGCCCTCGAGGCCCAGGCGCGGGCGCGCGCCCAGCAGGCCCTGCGCCGGCTGCTGCTGTGCCGCATGCCCGACGTCGACCTGCTCTTCCGCTCGCTGATGTCCACGATGTTCCAGTACCTCACGGCAACGATCCGGACGCTGGCCAACACCAACACGTCGGTGCTGGGCACGCTGACGACGGCGGCGCCCGCACCTGCGCCGACGCCCACACCGTCACCGACCCCCGCGCCGGGCGGCGGTGGTATCGTGCGCCCCGGCGGCGGCATCTTCGTGCAGCCGATCGGCATCATCGTTCGGCCCGCCGTCGTCGCCCAGCCCGCCGTCACCGTCTCCGCGCAGCCGCTCGCCATCGCGACCGCAGCGCCGACGTTCGGACTGAGCGCGATCCAGATCGACCGCACGCTGTCCCGGGAGCTGCTGCTCGAGCTGCGCCCCCTGCAGTACGTGAAGGGCACGATCACCGACCGGCTGAGGCCGCCGACCACGGATCCCAAGGTCGCACTGGGCAAGCTCTACTCGGACATCAAGGACCCCAGCTCGACGTCCAATCTGTTCGACCGCACCGTGCAGTACGTCCGGGCGCTGGCCATCCCCGATGCTGACGGCTTCGCCCAGCGGATCTACCCGGCCGTCTCGCTGCTCGACAAGGCCGAGGAGCTGCTGGAAGTCGTCGCCGTGGAGTCGATCGCGGACTTCGACTTCGGCCAGTTCGAGCTGCGGTACGACGGCTTCGTCCAGGCCTTCGACGCCTTCAACTCGCGGTCGCACCATCCCAACGAGTCGCCGGCCATCGCCGACCTCGACCTGGTGCTGCGCGAGCTGCACGGGGCCATCGCGGCCAGCGCCCCCCAGGCGGTCTTCAGCGGCCTGGTCGACGAGCTCGAGCGGCGGATGGCGGCGCTCTTCGGCGAGCTGAGCCTGCCCGAGTTCGCCCGGCGGCACCCCGGCGCGCAGCACCGGGGCGGCGTTCCGGTGGGTGGCACGCTCGTGCTGCTCTACACCGACCGCGCGTCGCTGACCCAGGTCGCACGCAGGAACCAGGCCGCCTTCGTCGCCGACCTTGGTCAGTTCAGGACGCGGTACGTCGGGAGCGCGGGCAACATCGTGATCACCGATCCCTCGCAGCTGCTGCCGGCGCGGCCCGCGTCCGCCGACCTGCTCGACGACTTCGTGGTCGTGGGCGATCTGTGCGTGCCGTACGTGTGCTGCGATGCCACCTGCGGCGACGCCGTGATCGCGGCGCCCGTCAGGCCGATCTTCACGCCCGCGCCGACTCCGGGCCCGCCCGTGACGCCGGCTCCCGCGCCGCGGCCGACCCCCTCACCGGCGCCTGCCCCGGCGCCGGCCCCAGCCCCGGCACCGGCGCCTGCTCCGGCACCCGCGCCTGCTCCGGTACCCACGCCCGTGCCGTCGCCCACGCCCGCTCCGGTACCGGCGCCGCGACCGATCCCCGTGCCGACTCCGCTGCCGTCGCCATTCCCTGGTCCGCGGCCCGGGCCGCTACCCGTCCAGCCGTTGATCGCGCCGACACCCGGGCCGACACCCGTCATCGCTCCGGCCCCTGCCCCCGCACCAGTCATCACGCCGGCGACGCCGATCATCGCGCCCTCGCCCGTCACCACACCGGGGCCCGCCGTGGTGCCGAGAGCGCCGAGAACACCGAGAACGACGCCGCGTTCGCCGACGACGCGCAGGAGACGGTGAGCTGATGGCGTCCGGGGCAGCATCGCCGCTCCACCGGGTCCGCAGGGTCGTCTTCGAGCTGCGCCTCCCGGACGAGGCGGCGGCGCTGCGCCATCGCAGCGAGATGGAGGACGCCTGGCACCAGACGATCCTCCCGGTCGTCGAGGAGGCGTTCGACGCTGGCGCCCCCGACGGGCGCTTCGTGCGCATCGATCGGATGGCCATCGACATCGGGCACATCGACCCGCGTCGGCTCGACGGCGCGGCGATTCGGCGCGCGGTCCTCGCGGAGCTGACGAGACACCTGCACGGCGGCTCCGAAGAGCGGCCCGAGCCACTCTCGGAGGCCGCGGCGCTCGAGGAAGTCCTGGCGGCGTTCCTCCAAACGGGCGCCTGGCCCTGGGACGCCGCCACGCGCCGCACTGAGGCGCTGGAGGCCGCCCTCGCCGCGCTTCCGACCGCCGACGCCCGGCGCGCGGCCGGGCGCGTCGTCACGCTGCTCGGAGATCGGCGCGTGCGCCTCCGGCTGGCCTACCAGTTCCGCGACGAGCTCCTTCGCTGGCTCGCTGCGCAGCTCTACCCCGACCGCGTGGAGGAGATTCTCGGCGTGCTTTCGACGGCGGTGGTAGCGGCGAGCGGCGGGCCCGGACCGGGGCTCGCCGAGGTCCGTGCGAGCGCGTGGCGCGCGCTGCTGGCGGCGGTGCTCCATCTGTTGAGCCTGGAGCCGACGGCGCCGCGGGCCACGATCGAGCGCTGGATCGTCGAGGAGCGCCGGCGGCTGCAGTTCCCGGACGCCGATGCCACCGCCGAGGCCGATCGGCTCCTGGACGCCGGGAAGGAGCGCACCGACCTGGCGTCGGCGGCCCCGCGCCGCGAGCGTGATCGAGAGACCGATGGTCCGGTGAGCGAGATGTACGTCGCTCACGCCGGCGTGGTGCTGCTCCATCCGTTCCTGGATCGCTTCTTCCGGACCCTGGGGCTGGTCACCGAGGGTCGGACGCTGGACGCGACCGCGCACCGCGTCCGCGCCACGCACCTGCTCTACCACCTCGTCACCGGCCGCGAGCAGCCCGAGGAGCACGAGACCGCGCTGTTGAAGGTGCTGTCGGGGCTGCCGTTGCGGTATCCTCTGGTGCGCGAGTTGTCCCTTGCCCAGGAAGACCGCGAGGAAGCCGAGCGCCTGCTCCGGGCGGCCGTCAGCCACTGGGACCGGCTCAAGAACACGTCGCCCGACGGGCTGCGCGAGGCGTTCCTGCAGCGCGAGGGCAAGCTGAGCACTCGGCCCGACGGCTGGCGGCTGGTCGTCGAGCAGCGGGCGGTCGACGTCCTGCTCGACTCCGTGCCCTGGTCCGTCTCGATCGTGCGGTTGCCCTGGATGGCGTCACCGCTATGGGTGGACTGGGCGTAGCCCGAAGCGATCCGTGAAGACGCTGACCCACGCGCCGAAGCCTACCCATTCGTCGACCGGGCCGGCGGCGCGCGCGCGCGCTCCCTTCTTCAAGAAGCGCAGCCTGCAGCGAAGCGTCGTGACCGGGCGGCCGGGCGATACGTACGAGCGCGAAGCCGACGCCGTCGCCGACGTCGTCACCACGCGATCCGGCGCCCGCCCCGACGGCGCCACCTCGCCGGTGGTCGGCCGGATCTCCCCGCTGGTGCAGCGCCGGGCCGAGCACGTCGAGGATCAGCGGGTCCAGGCCCAGATGTCGGAGCGAGAGGACGAACCGGTCCAGGCTCAGGCCGAACGGGAGGAGGAGCGCGTTCAGGCCCAGGCCGAGGAGGAAGAGAAAGCGCCGGTCCAGGCCCAGGCTGAACGGGAAGACGAAGCCGTTCAGGCCCAGGCCGAAGAGGAAGAGAAAGCGCCGGTCCAAGCTCAGGCCGAGGAGGAAGAGAAAGAGCCTGTTCAAGCCCAGGCCGAACGGGACGAGGAGCGCGTTCAAGCTCAGGCTCAGGATGACGAGAAGGAACCTGTCCAGGCGCAGGCCGCGATGGAGGAGGAGCCGGTCCAGGCGCAGGTCGAGGGCGCCGTGGCCTCACGGGAATCGGTGCGCGAGCGGATCCGGGCGAGCCGGGGCCGCGGACGGCCGCTGCCCGAGACCGTGCGCGGCGCGATGGAGCAGCGGTTCGGCGCCGACTTCAGCGGCATCCGCATCCATACCGACGATCCGGCGATCCGCCTCACGCAGCTGCTGAAGGCGCACGCCTTCACCCACGACAGCGACATCTACTTCAACCAGGGGCGCTTCGCCCCCGGCACGCGGGACGGCGATCACCTGCTCGCCCACGAGCTGACCCACACCGTGCAGCAAGGCGCCGCCGGGCCGAGGGACGTCGAGCCGCCGACCGAGGCCGCCGCCATCCAGCGCCAGGAGGACGAGCAGGCGACCATCGACATCCGGCCCGAGCTACTGCAGGCCATCAAGATCGCTCAGGGCCAGATCGGAAAGGTCAACGCCAAGAAGACCAACGCCGACGGCAGCCGGCTCGGCTGGGAGCGGCTCTACGAGTACTTCTTCACCGCGTTCGGCAAGAAGGAGGTCGTCCACCAGGACATCATCAAGTTCATCCGCACGGTGAAGGACGAGAAGGGCCAGGCCAAGGACTCCATGCCGAGCTGGTGCGGGATCTTCGTCTGGTGGGCGTACAAGACCGCCGGCATTCCGATCCCCGACTGGAAGCTCGGAGTCCCGATCCTGACGTTCGTGACGCCGCGCAAGCCCGGAGAGCTGCCGCGCAAGGGCGACATCGCGTACCGCCAGGAGTTCCAGCACTTCGCCATGGTCACCGGCGTCGAATCGCCGGACACCGCGGCCGGCAAGAGCTTCAAGAGCATCAAGGTCGCGACCATCAACGGCAACACCTCGGGCGACGACAACCTCGGGGGCCAGATCGAGGAGAAGTGGGAGCCGATCAGTCGCTGGCTCGGCTTCTTCGACCCGGTCGCCAAGCTCGACATGCCCGAGGTCCCGCTCGTGCGCACGGGCGTGGAGCCGGACCAGCCGGAGGAGATGGCGGCGGAAGACGCGGCGGTGGCGGCAGCGCTGCCGCCCGTGGAAGACACGCCGCCCACCGACGTCAGCGGTCTGGAGGAAGGCGTCGCGACGGCGCCGGACCTACCCGACGCCGAGGAGACAGATGTCGCCGTCGAGCCGCCCGAGCCCGCCGTCGTCGAGCCGGAGCCCGAGGTGGAGCTGCCGCAGGCGCCGCCGATGCCGGCCGAGGAGCCGGTGGCCGCGGTCGAGCCGCTGGCGCTCGAGGGCACCTCCGAGCAGGCGATGGTGACCTTCGTCGACGCGAGCCCGTCACAAATGGCCGCGACGGAGCC
>Ga0268386_10002258_pt1 | contig 13622 bp, 11 predicted proteins | sample RVTome_15_FD_200260 | JGI IMG/M metagenome (GOLD analysis project Ga0268386, IMG submission 200260) | Soil microbial communities from uranium-contaminated site in the Upper Colorado River Basin, Wyoming, United States - RVT150D86... ...
TCCGGGCGCGCGCCCGGCGCGCCGGCGGTCGACGACCAGGCGCGGCGTCTTGATCGAGTCCGAGCGGTAGGAGCGGTACGTGCCGCGGCGCGGGCGCGGCACGCGCTCGTCCGAGCCGCTGGTGCCCGTCTCGAACTCGCCGCGCAGGATCCTGAAGTCGTAGTCGCCGTCGTCGGCGCCGCGGACGTCGAGCTCGGTGCTCACGGCGACGCGCTCGCCCGGGCGGAACTCGCCCGTCGGGACGAAGCTCGCGCCCTTGCCGTCCGGGTGCGGCTCGAGCGTGCCCTCGTGCTCGTCGCTGCTCGACCCGGTGACGGTCACCGTGCCGATCTCGTCCGGGGCCACGCCGCGCAGGCTGATCTCGGTGGCGCGCTGGGCGAATCGCGTGCCGGGTGCCGGGAACGCCTCGACCGGGCCGGCCTGCGTCTCGGTCGCCGTGCCGCCGCAGCCGAGCGCTGCGGCGCTGGCGGCCGCTCCGGCGCCGATCACCAGCATGATCGCCCCTCTTCCGCGCACCCTCACCATGTTCCTTTCAACCCCTTGCGGTCCTGAAGTTGCGCCACGTCACGGCAGCCGGGCCACTCGCATGTCGACCCGGTCACCGCGGAACGGGACGCCCTCGGCCTCCAGCAACTCGCGCTGGCGGGCGCCCTTGGCAAGCGACCCGTCGGCGCGCACGATCCGGTGCCAGGGTACAGACGGATCGTCGCAGCCGGCGAGCACGCTCCCGGCGAAGCGCGGCGCGCCGGGCGAGACGTCGCCGTACGCGCGCACGAAACCCGGCGGCGTGTCGCGGACGCGGGCGATGACACGGGCGGTCCGGGCGGACATGCCGGATATCCTCGCGCGGTGCGCCATGGGACGTACTCGATCGTCGCGCTCGACCCGGATACGGGCGAGCTCGGCGCGGCGGTCCAGTCGCACTGGTTCTCCGTCGGGTCGCTGTGCACGTGGGCGCGACCTGGGGTCGGCGCGGTGGCGACCCAGTCGGTGGTCGAGCCCGCGCACGGCCCGCACGCGCTCGACGCGCTCGCCGACGGCGCGGGAGCGGCCGAGGCCCTCGCCGAGCTGATCGCCGCCGACGCGCTCGGCGCCGTCCGGCAGGTCGGGGTGGTCGACGCCGGCGGAGGCGCCGCCGTCCACACGGGGCCGGACTGCATCCCCTGCGCCGGCGACGCGTTCGGAGCGCACTGGACCTGCCAGGCCAACATGATGGAGCGCGACACCGTGCCGGCGGCCATGTCGGCCGCGTTCGAGCGCGCGGACGGCGACCTCGCCGGGCGGCTGATCGCGGCGCTCGAGGCGGCCGAGGCCGAGGGCGGCGACGTGCGCGGGCGCCAGTCGGCCGCGCTGCTGGTGGTGCCGCCGGAGGGTGAGGCGTGGCAGACCCGCGTCGACCTGCGGGTCGAGGACCACCGCGACCCGCTGGGCGAGCTGCGGCGCCTGCTCGTGCTCCAGCGCGCCTACGAGCTGGCCGGCCGGGCCGACGAGCTGATGGCTGCCGACCGCGCGGAAGCGGCCGGCGCGCTCTACCGCCGGGCCTCCGAGCTGGCACCCGAGTCCGACGAGCTGCTGTTCTGGGCCGGCCTCGCGCTCGCGCACGCGGGCGACCTCGAGGCCGGCGTCGACGCCGTGCGCCGAGCGATGCAGGCGCAGCCGAACTGGGGGATCCTGCTCGACCGGCTGTCGGCGGACTTCGCGCCCGCCGGACCCGAGGTCCGGCGAGCGCTCGGTCGCAGCGGCTAGCAGATCACCTGAAGGTGGAAGGCGACCGCCGTCGTGCCCGTCGCCTGCGTCACGACGACCTGGGTGGCCGGTGCGCCGGTGGCGCCTGCGCTCTGCACCGCCAGGCCCTCCGGAGTCGCGCCGTTCGCCGTGGCGGTGAACGAGCACTTCGACACGTCGCGGCCGAACGTCACGGTGGTGGCGTCGCCCGCGCGGACCGAGGCGGTTGCGCCCTTGCCGGCGAGCAGCGTGCCGCCGTCGGCCACCGCCGCGAACAGCAGGTCGACCGTCGCCGCGAAGTCGGCCGAGTCCTTGTCGTCGAGCTTGTCGGCGTTGAGGTTCTCGACCTTGCCGGTGGCGTTGGTCGTGAACGGAGCGCCGGTCGTGTCCTTGACCTTGATGTCGCCGGCCGTCTTGCCGCCGGTCTCGAACTGGAACGCGTGGCCGGTGCGCAGGTTGTTGGCCCGCACGCACGGCTCGCGGTTGCCCTCGTCGGCGCGGCAGCCGTAGATGGCGCCGCCGCCCGCACCGAGGTTCGACTGGCGCGTGGAGTAGGTCCCGTTGCGGGAGATGATCTGCGTCTCGCGCGTCAGCGAGCCTCCCTGCGGGTTGCGCTTGCCGGCGATCAGGGATCGGCCCTCGCCGGCCCCGAGGGCGACGGCGGGGATGCTGATCGCCAGGATGAGCGCGCTGATGAGGATTGCCTTCATGCAAACCCCGACAACCCGGCCGTGGCCGAGTTGCGCCGCGGTCAGGCAAGTGACGAGCCGCTAGCGCTCGCCCGGCAGCTTGACCGGGTTGACCGAGATCGACTTCGAGACGTCGAGCGCGGTGCGGATGATGCGCGTCTGCTCGACCGTGTGGGCGGCCGGGTAGCCCTCGCCCGGCGACGCGCGCTCGGGCCGACCGACGTAGCCGAACTCGAGCGTCGAGGGCAGGATGTGCAGCAGCCGCGGCGACATGTGGGCGCGGGCGCCCATGTTCCGCGGCTCTTCCTGAGCCCAGACCACTTCGCGCAGGTTCGGATATCGCGCGACCTCGTCGAGGATCTGCTGCTGCGGGAAGGGATACAGCAGCTCGACGCGCGAGATCGCGACGCCCTCGTTGTTCTCGCGCGTCGCGTGGCCCTTGAGGTCGTAGTAGATCTTGCCGGTGCAGAGCACGAGGCGGGTGACCTTCTCCTCGTCGATCCGCGGCTCGCTCAGCACGGGGAAGAAGCGCGACTCGGCGAGGTGCTCGATCCGCGACGTCGCCTGCGGCATCCGGAGCAGCGACTTCGGGGTCATGATCACGAGCGGGCGCTGCTTGGCCACGCGCGCCTGGCGCCGCAGCAGGTGGAAGTACTGGGCCGGCGTCGTCAGGTTCGCGACGCGGATGTTGCCCTCGGCGGCCAGGATCAGGAAGCGCTCGAGCCGCGCGGAGGAGTGCTCGGGGCCGGACCCCTCGTAGCCGTGCGGCAGCAGCAGCGTCAGGCGCGTCGTCTGGCCCCACTTGGAGAGCGCCGAGACGATGAACTGGTCGATGATCACCTGCGCCGAGTTGACGAAGTCGCCGAACTGCGCCTCCCACAGCACGAGCGTCTCCGGCGCCTCCATCGAGTAGCCGTACTCGAAGCCCAGGCAGGCGATCTCGGAAAGCGGCGTGTTGTGCAGCTCCATCGGCGCCTTCGCGGTCGGCAGGCTCTGGATCGGCGAGATCCGCTGACCCGTCCTGGCGTCGTGCAGCACGAGGTGGCGCTGCGAGAACGTCCCGCGCTCGGAGTCCTGCCCGGTGAGGCGGACGGGCGTGCCCTCGGTCAGCAGCGACGCGAACGCGAGCGCCTCGGCCTGCGCCCAGTCGATCCCGCCGTCCGGACCGACCGTGTCGCGCCGGCGCTCGAGCTGCTTGATGAGCTTCGGATGGATCGTGAAGCCCTCCGGCACGCTCAGCAGCGCGTCGTTGAGCGAGTGCAGCGTCTCCGCGTCGACCGCCGTCTTGACTTCGGGGGAGGGCGAGCGGTCGAGCTCGTAGCCACCGGTCGGCTGCTCGGCGCCGGCGCTTGCCAGCTCCTCCTTGAGCTCCTTGTGGCGCCGCGAGAGCGAGTCCCAGGTCTCCTTGGCGATCGCGTCGGCCTCCTCCTGCGTCATCGCGCCCTGCTCGACGAGCTGGGCGGCGAACAGGTCGCGCACCGGCGTCTTCTGCTTGATGATCGCGGCCATCTCCGGCTGCGTGTAGGCCGGCTCGTCGGCCTCGTTGTGGCCGAACCGCCGGTAGCCGATCAGGTCGATCATCACGTCGTGGCCGAACTCCTGGCGGAAGGCGAAGGCCAGGCGGACGGCCGACACGCACGCCTCCACGTCGTCGGCGTTGACGTGGATGATCGGGACGTCGAAGCCCTTGGCGATATCCGACGCCCAGCGGGTTGACCGCGAGTCGTCCGGGTCGGTCGTGAAGCCGACCTGGTTGTTCTGGATGATGTGCAGCGTGCCGCCGACGGTGTAGCCGTCGAGCGCCTGCAGGTTGAGCGTCTCCGACACCACGCCCTGGCCCGGCAGCGCGGCGTCGCCGTGCAGGATGATCGGGATCGCGGCGTTGGTGTCCAGGTGCGCGTGCGGTCCCTTGCGCGAGGTCTGCACGGCACGCGTGGCGCCCTCGACGACCGGCGAGACGTACTCAAGGTGGCTGGGGTTGGACTCCAGCCGCACGATCACCGAGCCGTCGCTCTCGAGCTGGTAGGTGCCCTGGGCGCCGTGGTGGTACTTGACGTCGCCGGTCCCGCCCTGCGGGATCGTGGTCACGGCCTCGATCGAGGACGCGCCCTCGAACTCGCGGAAGATCGTCTCGTAGGCGCGGCCGAGGTTGTGGGCGAGCACGTTCAGCCGACCGCGGTGGGCCATGCCGAGCACGACCTCGCGCGCGCCGGCCGTGGCGGAGAGCTGGATCATCTCGTCGAGCATCGGGACGGTCATGTCCAGGCCCTCGATCGAGAACTGCTTCTGGCCCAGGTAGGCCTTGTGCATGAAGCGCTCGAGCGAGTCGACCTGCGTCAACCGCCGCAGCAGCTTGCGCTTCTCGTCGGCCGACAGCGGCGTGCGGAAGGCGCCCGACTCGATCTTCTCGCGCAGCCACATGCGCTGGCGGTGCGACGCGATGTGCTCGATCTCGTAGGCGATCGTGCCGCAGTAGGTGTCGCGCAGGTGCGGCAGCGCGTCGGCCAGCGTGGCTCCCGGCACGTACGTGCGAAGGATCTTCGAGGGGATCAGCCGCATGATCTCCTCGGTCAGGCCGAGCGGCTCGGGGTCGAGCGCCGGGTCGCCCTCCGGCTCGGAGCCGAGCGGGTCCAGCCGGGCGGCGAGGTGGCCGTGCGTGCGGTGGGCCTTGATCAGCGACGTCGCGGCCTGCACCGCCTGGAGCAGCTGCTCGCTCGGCGCCTCTACGGGCTCGGCGGCGGGCGCCTCGGGGGCGGCCACGGAGGGCTGCACGATCGTCGGCTGCGGCGCGACGGGCGCCTCGCCGAGCGCGGCGCCGAGGTCGGAGAAGACCTGCTCGTAGAAGCCGTGCTCGCCCTGCAGGTACTGCTCGACGACCTGCAGGAACTGGCCGGACTCGGCGCCCTGGATGACGCGATGGTCGTACGTCGACGTCATCGTCATCACCTTCTCGGCGCCGATCTGGGCGCCGACCCCGCCGAGACCGGGCGGGTAGCCGATCGCGCCGGTGGCGACGATCGTGCCCTGGCCCTTCATCAGGCGCGGCACGGAGGCGATCGTGCCGATCCCGCCCGGGTTGGTGAGCGAGAGGTTGGCGCCCTGGAGGTCGTCCGCGGTCAGCGCGTTGTCCCGCGCCCGCGTGATCAGGTCGCCGAACGCATCGAGGAACTCGGGGAACGAGAGCCGGCCGGCGTCCCGGATCACCGGCACCATCAGCGTGCGCCCGCCGTCCTTGCGCTCGACGTCGACGGCGATCCCGAGGTTCACGGCGCCGGCGTCGACCACGTGCGGCTTGCCGTCGACGTCCGTGAACGAGCGCGCCATGACCGGCATCTGCTCGGTCGCCGCGCGGGCGATCGCGTAGGCGATCAGGTGGGTGAAGGAGACCCGGTGGCCCGCCTCCTTGAGCTGCTTGCGGCGGGCGTCGAGCGTCGTGACCGTGATCGTGCGGAACGAGGTGGCGGTCGGGATCGACCGCGACTCGTCCATGTAGCGCGCCAGCATCGCGCTCGCGCCCTTGAGCAGCTTGGCCTCCGCGGGGGCCACCGCGGCGCCGTTCTCGGCGGCCAGCACGTCGGCCTTCGAGATCCGGCCGGCGGGGCCCGAGCCCTCGATCTTCGAGAGGTCGACGCCGAGCGCATCCGCGACGCGTGCGGCGACCGGGGTCACCTTGACCTGGTCGGGGATCTTCGGCGCGGCGGTCGCCTGCGGCGGGGCCGCCGTCGGCTCGGGCGCCTTGGCGGTGGCGCCGTTCGACGTCGTCATGCGGGCGATGACCTGCCCGACCGTGACGGTGTCGCCGACCTGGGCGAGGATCTCCTCGATGATCCCCGAGGCGGGCGCGGGGACCTCGGCATCGACCTTGTCGGTGGAGATCTCGACGATCGTCTCGTCCTCGGCGACCTGCTCGCCGGGCTGCTTGGCCCACTCGAGGATCGTGCCCTCGGACACCGACTCGCCCATCGCCGGCATCACGATCTCCAGCGTCTCGCCGCCGCCCTCGGCCGGGGCCTCGTCGGGCGCCGGTGCAGGCGGCGCGGCGCCGTCCCCGGGCGCGATCTCGGCCAGCACGGTGCCGACGCCGATCGTGTCCCCCTCGGCGGCATGGATCTTGATCACGGTGCCCGCGGCGGGCGCGGGGACCTCGGCGTCGACCTTGTCGGTGGATATCTCGACCAGGACCTCGTCCTCAGAGACCTGATCGCCTTCCTGTTTGTGCCATTCCAGGATGGTGCCCTCGGAGACCGAGTCACCCATCTGCGGCATGGTCACTTCCACCGTGGTGTTGACCGCCATTGCTGGCTTGAGACCATACCGCGTTCCGATGCGCCCTCAGGCGGGTGCAGCGCGGCGTTCACAGACCACGAAGGAGATGCTCCCGGCGAACGGGCCGATCCCTCCGACGACAGCCACCATGACGGCCAGCCAGAGCGGGATGACGCGCAGGCGGACGGCCACGATGCACAGCAGCGACATGACGATCCAGCCGATGCCGTGCGCCCAGCCGAGCACCGTCCGCAGGCCGTCCGGCCCGTCGGAGAGCCACATGGCCAGCAGGCCGAGGTAGATCGCCGAGTGGGCGAACGAGAGGTACTTGAGCCGCGTGAACGTGATCACGGCGCGAGCAGCGTGGCCATGTGGCGCAGCACGGGGTCGGCCTCGGCCGGCCAGTCGGCGGGCTCCGGCGGCCACCAGGCGTGGGCGTCGTGCTCGGCGTCGCGCTCCACTTCGGCGCCCTCCGGCAGCCAAGCTTGTCCAACCAGCATCACGAGACCTGTCGGCAATGAGACCAGCGCCTCGACGGCCAGCCGCTCCGCCCGCACGGCCCACTCCTCCTCGAGCTCGCGCGTGAGCGCCTCGACGGGGTCCTCGCCGACCTCGACCGAGCCCCCGGCGCCGAGCGCCCAGCGTCCGGCCCACGTCGCCACCCACGGCGCGCGGCGGCCCGCCAGCCAGCGCCCTGCCGTGTCTCGCGCGACGCACAGGACCGACAGCGAGGCGGCCGCGTTGTCGCCCAGCCGCAGCGACCAGCGCATCGGCTGGAGCTCCAACCGCAGCGCCGCGGCGTCGGCCTCGAACGCGCACAGCCGCGCCGCGAGGCCGTCATGGGACGGCGAGCCGCGGCCCTCCAGCTCGGCGATCGCGCGGTCGGCCTCGGCGCTCTGGTCGGCGTCCGGCTCGAACGAGTCCTCGCGCCAGCGCACGGCCACCTGGCCGCGCTGCCAGGGCCCACGCGCGAGGATGCCGGACGGGAAGGTCACTGCGTTCAAGGAGGGTAATGCGGCGCCGCAGGCACTGGGGGTGGGGATACGACGACGAGCCGGTCGGCGAGGAAGCCGCGGATCTGGCCGCCCACCTGGGCTTCGGGTCGGCCGAGCTCGAGGCGCCGGCGCCGCTCGCGCTGCCGCCCCCGCGCGTCGAGGTGCACGACCGCGACGACCACGACCGCGCGCTGCACGCGCACGGCTCCTCCTACCTCGATGTGCTGCTGGCGCTCCGCGGGGACCTCCCGAACCCGCCGGACGCCGTCGTGCGGCCGGCCGACGAGGCCGAGCTGCTGCGCGCGTTCGAGTGGGCCGACGCCGCGAACCTGGCGCTCGCCCCCTACGGCGGCGGCACGAGCGTCGTGCAGGGCGTCGACCCACTCAAGCTGCCGCGCCATGCAGGCGCGATCTCGCTCGACCTCGGGCGGATGGACCGTGTGCTGGAGGTCGACCCGGCGTCGCGCGCCGCCCGGATCCAGGCGGGCGCGACGGGCCCGGCGATCGAATCGCAGCTCGCCGAGCACGGGATGACGCTGCGCTTCTACCCGCAGTCGTTCGAGCGCTCGACGCTCGGCGGCTGGATCGCCACGCGCGCCGCCGGCCACTTCGCGACCGGGCCGACGCACATCGACGACCTCGTCGAGGCGGTCCGCGCCGTGACCGTGCGCGGCGACGTCTGGGAGTCGCGACGGCTGCCCGCCTCGGGCGCCGGGCCGTCGCCCGACCGGCTGCTGCTCGGCTCCGAGGGCACGCTGGCGGTGATCACCGAGGCCTGGGTGCGGATCCGCCCGCGCGACGAGCCGCGCTGGAGCGCGCGCGTGGAGCTCGACGAGTTCGCCTCCGGCCTGGAGCTGGTCAGGGAGATCCTGCAGGCCGGCATGCGGCCCTCGAACTGCCGGCTGGTGGAGGCGCGCGAGGCGGCGCTGACCCTGAGCGGCGATCGCACCGCGCTGCACCTCGGCTTCGAGGGCGACGTCGCCGACGCGCGGCGCGCCCACGACCTGTGCGCGCGGCACGGCGAGGTCGTCCACGGCGGCGGCGGCGCCTGGCGCGCAGCGTTCCTGCGAGCGCCGCACCTGCGCGACACGCTGGTGGCGATGGGCGTCCTGACCGAGACGTTCGAGACCGCGGTGACGTGGGACCGGCTGCCGGCGTTCGTCGAGGACGTGCGCGAGGCGACGCGCGAGGCGCTCGGCGAGGGCGTGGTCACGTGCCGGATCACGCACGCGTACGCCGACGGCGCCGCGCCCTACTTCACCGTCGTCGCGCCGGCGCGCCGCGGGCGGGAGGACGAGCAGTGGGGCGAGGTCAAGCGCGCGGCGTCGGACGCGATCCTGGCCGGCGGCGGCACGATCACGCACCACCACGCCGTCGGGCGGCTGCACCGCGACTGGTACGACCGCCAGCGTCCGCGGCCGTTCGCGACCGCGCTGGCCGCCGCCAAGGCGGCGCTCGACCCGGATGGGCGCCTCAACCCGGGGGTACTCTTGGGACCGTGACCAACCTCGACGCCTCCGCGAAGAACATGCAGGCCGTCTGCAAGGCCAAGGAGGTCCACGACAACAGCTGCCCGTGGGGCGGCAAGGCCAACCGGGTCCACCTGTCGTGGTTCGACCTCGAGCGGATCGGCTGGGAGGAGGGCGACGTGATCTGCGGCTTGATCGTCGTCGGCGACGAGAAGGTCTCGACCGGCATGATGCGCGTGACCTGCGACGCCGAGCCGGACGGCGGCAAGGAGGAGCGGGAGGAAGAGGCCGTGGAGGCCGTCAGCGAGCGCGAGCTCGTGACCGTCTCGCCTTCCGAGACGCGCTCGCCGTCGGCTTCGCGACCGGCTCGCCTGCGGCTCGCCTCGCCTCGCTGACCTCGAGGTCGCGCCCGAACGCCTGCCGGAAGACGTCCTGCTCGCGCTGGGCGGCCCAGCGCGCGACCGCGACGTCCTCGTGCGCCTCCAGGCGCAGCTCCACGTGGCCGTCGTCGATCCGCACCTCGACGCTGTCGACCGCCTGGTCGCGCGAGCGCTCGAGCTGCTCGGCGAGCCGCAGGACGGCCGCGCAGCGGGTCAGCAGCGCGTCGTCGCCCTTGCGGCCGAGCGCCGAGAACTGGCCGAGCGTGGGCGAGCCCTTGCGGTGGTAGCGGGCCATCTGGCCGATCAGCGCCGTCTCGCGCGGGGAGAAGCCCGGCAGGCCGGCGTTGAGGATCAGATAGCGCGAGTGCTTGTGGTGATCGTCGTAGTCGACCGCCGTCCCGATGTCGTGCAGCATCGCGGCCGCCCACAGCAGCTCGCGCTCCTCCGGGTCACCGCTGCCCAGCTCGTCCCACATCGACAGCGCGAGGCCGGCGACGTGCTCGGTGTGCGCCAGGTCGGCGTGGTACTGCGCCGCGAGGTTGCGGACCGAGTGCTCGCGGACGTTCTCGATCAGCGGCGGGTAGCGGCCGTCGAGCAGCGAGGCGAAGAACACGCCCTCGCGCAGGCCGGCCTCGGTCACCTCCATGGAGTCGAAGCCGCCCGTCTCCATCACCGACTGGACGACGACGGCGCCGGCCAGGATCAGGTCGCCGCGGTCGGGCTTGATGCCGGGCACCTTGGCCCGCTCGGCCGGCGTCATCCCCGCCAGCGCCTCGACGAGGTCGTCGAGCACCGCCTTGCGCAGCGGGAACCCCTGGACGCCGAACGACGGCAGGTCCTCGTGCAGCTCGGCCGCCGCGGCCAGGTTGCGGACGGTGCCGCCGATGCCGGCCAGGGCGCCGCCGTCGGCCAGCCACGGCGCGTCCGCGAGCGAGTCCGCGACGTGCGCGCGCAGCGCCTTGAGGTGCTTGGCCTTGACCCGCTCGCGGGCCAGGAAGCGCTCGGTCATGCGCACGGCGCCGAGCGGCCACGAGCACATGTCGACCGCCTTGCGGTCCTCGACGCGGGTGAGCTGCATCGAGCCGCCGCCGAGGTCGAGCGCGATGCCGTCGGTCAGCGTGGTGGAGTTGACCGCCGCCAGGTAGCCGTAGAAGGCCTCCTCCTCGGTGGTCAGCACGTGCACGTCGAGCCCGGCGCGGCGCAGGAACTCGTCGCGGTTGGTGGCGTCGCGGATCGCCGAGGTGGCGACCGCGCGGACGTCCTCGATCCCGGTGGCGCGGCAGAAGTGCGCGTACAGCTCCGTGGTCTCCAGCGCGCGCTCCATCGGCTCGGGAGCCAGCACGCCGGCCGCGTCGAGCCCCTCGCCGATCCGGACCGTCTCGTGGATCTCGTCGGTGCGCTTCCACCACTGGTCGGCCACCCACGAGAAGACCACGAGCCGGAACGAGTTCGACCCGAGGTCGACGACCGCGAGCTGCTTCTCGCTCACCAGCGCCCGATCGGCTCGATTCGGCGGCCGTCCGGAGGAACGGTCATGGCTGAGCGGGAGGCTACCGCCCGGGCCACCGGAGCCTTGACGCGAATACCGCCTCTCCGGCAGGGTGCGCAGAACGCGCCGCGGACGGGTCGCGGCCACGACGGCAGGAGGGGGATTGGATGAGGAGAGTTCTCGCGCTGGCGGTCGTCGGCGCCCTCACGTTCGCAGCGCCCGCTTGGGCGGACCGCGAGCACAGCAACAACAACACGTCGAAGAAGCTCCGGCAGGCGGTGACGGTGCCGGGCATCCTGGAGCACCAGACGGCGTTCCAGGACATCGCCGGCTTCACCGGAGGCAACCGCCTCTCCGGCGCGCCGGGCTACGACGCGTCGGCTGACTACGTGGCCGAGCGGGCGGCAGCGGCGGGCCTCGAAGTCAGCCGGCACGAGTTCGACTACGAGCTCGACCTGCTCGCCGACTACACGCCGCCGGTCCTGAGCGTCGCGTCGGGCGGCCCGCCCCGCGACTTCGTGCCGGGCATCGCGGGCGCCCTGTTCGGGGGCGACTTCGGCTCGATGTACGCGTCCCCGTCCGGCGACATCACCGCGCCGGTGTGGGCGGCCGACCTCGACCTCGACCCGGCCACCGCGGCGAGCAACACCAGCGGTTGTCAGGCCGCGGACTACGCCGGGATGCCGCAGGGCGCGATCGTGCTCCTCCAGTACAGCGAGGCGTGCACGCTCGGCACGAAGTTCTTCGGCGCGCAGCAGCTGGGTGCGAGCGCGATCGTGTTCTTCGATGTGGAGGGGCCGATCTGGATCAACGTCACCGGGCTGTCGATCCCGTCCGTCGCGTCCACCTGGGACACCGCGGTGGCGCTGGCCGACGGCGTCGAGCAGGGGAGCACCGGCCTCACCGCGCGGCTCAAGGTCGACTGGCGGCCGGGGACCTACCCGACGTCGAACGTGATCGCGGAGACACGCCACGGTGATCCGGACAATGTCATCGTCGTGGGCGCGCACCTCGACAGCGTCGGCGTGGGCCCGGGCATCAACGACAACGGGTCCGGCTCGGCGGCGATCCTCGAGATCGCGGAGCAGATGCGCAAGGTCAAGCCGCGCAACAAGGTCCGCTTCATGTGGTTCGGCGCCGAGGAGCACGGTCTGCTGGGCTCGGAGGCCTACGTCGACAGCCTGCCGCAGTCCGAGCGCGACAGGATCGCGGCGATGCTGAACTTCGACATGATCGGCTCGCCCAACTTCGTGCGCTTCGTCTACGACGGGGACCTGTCGGACTCCGAGCCGCCCGAGGGCGGGGCGCCTCCGGGGTCGGCGGAGATCGAGGAGCTCTTCCTGGACTACTTCGAGAGCCAGGGGCTGGAGACCGAGCCGACGGCGTTCGACGGCCGGTCGGACTACGGGCCGTTCATCTTCGCCGGCATCCCGGCGGGCGGCCTGTTCACGGGCGCCGAGGGCATCAAGACCGACGAGCAGGCCGCGGTCTACGGCGGCACGGCCGGGGAGCAGTACGACCCCTGCTACCACCTCGGCTGCGACGACATCGGCAACCTCAGCAACACCGCGCTCGACCAGATGGGCGACGCGGCCGCGCACGCGACGATCACGCTGGCGCAGACCAAGCGGCTCTTCGAGTCGATGGCGGCCACGAGCGGCGCGACCGGCGCCGGCGCCGGCGCGACCGGAGGGCACCACGAGCTCGAGGTGCCGCCGGGCTTCTGATCATGGGCGGGGCCGGGCCTCAGCGCGAGGCCTGGCCCCGCTCGATCAGCTCGACTCGGTAGCCGTCGGGGTCGCGCACGAAGCAGATGCGCGAGCCGCCCTCGCGGACGCGGTACGGCGGCTTCTCGGGCTCGATGCCCTTGCCGGACAGGTTCTCGAGCGTGCCGTCGAGGTCGTCGACGGTCAGCGCGATGTGGTTGTAGCCGGTGCCGAGCTCATACGAGCTCACCCCGTGGTTGTAGGTCAGCTCCAGGCGGTCGCCGTCCCCGGGCAGGCCCATGAAGACGTTGATCGCCTCGTCGCGGATCGGCAGCCGGCGGCGCTCCTCGAACCCCAGCGCCTCGTAGAAGGCGACGCTGCGGTCGATGTCGCCGATGCGGTAGCAGGTATGGATGAGTTCCACGTCGGGAGCGTACCCTCAGCCCCATGATCGTCGAACGCTCCATGAGCGACGGATGGCTCTCGAACACGTACCTGGTCGCGGCCGAGGCGGGGGGCGACGCGTTCCTCGTCGACGCCGGCGGCCCGCTCGACCCGCTGCTGGCGAAGGCGGACGAGCACGGCCTGGCCGTCACCCACGTCCTCCTCACCCATCACCACCACGACCACGTCGCCGAGCTCGGCGCGGCGCTCGAGCGCTGGCCGGACGCGACCGTGCTCGCGCACCCGGAGGAGCGGGTGCCGGGCACGACGGGCGACCTGATCGACGGGGACGAGCTGACGATCGGCGGCCTGACCGTGCGCGTGCTGCACACGCCCGGCCACACGGCGGGCATGCTCGCCCTGGTGGTCGACGGCAACGTCTTCACCGGCGACACGCTGTTCAAGGGCTCGGTCGGCGGGGTCCGGGCGCCGGGCAGCACCAGCTACGCCGATCTCAAG
>Ga0268386_10002259_pt1 | contig 13621 bp, 12 predicted proteins | sample RVTome_15_FD_200260 | JGI IMG/M metagenome (GOLD analysis project Ga0268386, IMG submission 200260) | Soil microbial communities from uranium-contaminated site in the Upper Colorado River Basin, Wyoming, United States - RVT150D86... ...
ACCCGGGGCGGTGACTGTTCGATCACCGATCGCCGAACTCGAATCCCTGGAGCGGGACATGGAGTACGCTGCCCAGCTGCTGCGCGAGCGCGCCAGTGAACGAGACCGAGTCGAGGCGGCCCTGCGGGAAAGGGAAGAGTCGCTTCAGCGCCAAGCTGACCTGTTGGACCTTGCGGACGAAGCGATTTTCGCCTGGGAATTGGGAGGCGGAATCGTCTACTGGAATCGCGGCGCCGAACAGCTCTATCGCTATCCGCGCGGCGACGCGATCGGGCATGTGAGCCAACAGCTGCTGCATACGAGATTTCCGCAAGGCGAACGGGACTTTTTGAACGGGCTCGCCGAGACAACCCAGTGGCAGGGAGAATTGAGGCACACCACCCGCTATGGCCAACAGCTCGTCGTGGAAAGCCGTATTCAGCTGATCGCGGACCGATCCGGGCGCCGTCTGGTGTTGGAGTGTGACCGGGACATTACCAATCGGAAGCGGGCGGAGCAGCGCCGCTCCATAGAACACGCGGCCACCCGCATCCTCGCCGAGTCAGAGTCGCTGTCAGATGCCCCGAAGAGTGTCCTCCGGGCAATCGGGGAAGGCCTGCAGTGGCAGTTCGGCGCGCTTTGGAGCGTGGATGAGGATCATCTGCGATTGCATTGCGTTGAGCTTTGGCATGTAGACAAGGAGAATTTTCCAGAGTTTGAGGCAGTTTGTCGCCGCATCGCCTTTTCTCCAGGGATCGGGCTCGCGGGGCGAATTTGGCGAAACCGCGAGCCCGCTTGGATTCGTGATGCGGCTACGGATGCCGATTGCCCTCGCGCGTCTACGGCCGCCAAGGAGAAGCTCCATGGAGCGTTCGGATTTCCGATCCGCGTGGGCAACAAGGTTCTCGGCGTAATGGAGTTTTTCAGCCATGAAATGCTTCAACTCGATATGGATCTCATGGCGATGGCCGAGGCCATTGGCAGCGAGATCGGCCAGTTCAGCGAGCGCAAGCGCGCGGAGGAGGAGCTGAGTCAAAGCAAAGAGCGGTTGCGCGAACAGGCTCGAGAACTGGAGCAGCAGCTCATCGCCTCCGGCCGGCTTGTCTCGGTCGGCGAGCTAGCGGCGTCCATGGCCCATGAGTTCAATAACCCCTTGGGCATCGTGCTTGGCTTTGCACAGGATTTATTGGATAAGACGGAACCGACGCACCCGAGTTATCGCGCTTTGCAGATTATCAAGGAAGAGGCCGAACGCTGCGAGATGCTCGTGCGGGATTTGTTGGAATTCGCGCGCCCCAGGGGCCAAGAATTCATTCTAACCGATATCAAACAGCTCGTTGCAAAAACGTTGGAGAAGGTATCCAACCGGCTGCAAAATCAGAACGTGGAGGTTGTCGAAAATGCGGCAGCGAATCTGCCCAGGTTTTATGCCGACCCGCGGCAGTTGCAGCAGGTGTTGGTGAACCTGTGCTTAAACGCGCTGGATGCGATGCCACGAGGCGGCAAGCTGACCGTGTCCGCGCACTCGAACGGCGCAGATCACATAACTCTTACGGTTGCGGATACCGGTTTCGGCATCGACGCCAAGAGTCTACCAAAAATCTTCCATCCTTTTTTTACGGCTAAAAAGCGACGAGGTTTAGGGTTGGGGCTGTCAATTTGTAACCGGATTGTAATAGGCCATGGCGGGACAATCGAGGTTGAAAGCCAGGTAGGAGTGGGCACGATTTTTCGGATCCAATTGCCAGTAAAGAATAATCCCCTTGAGCAAAGCGAAATTGAACAAAGCGTCCACATCGCATAGCGCGGTTTGCCGCCGGAGAAGACGTAAACTCGAGCCAATGATGGATTTTTCCTGTAGGTAAAATTCCTTCAAATATATAGCAATTTTTCGGTTATTTCCCTACTCAAACGAGCCGATCTAGCACCAAACTCCTTAAGATCAGAGGATTAAAATTCGTACTGCGCGTCATCGGCGCCGTGGCGAAGGGCAACCTCACGCAAACCGTGGCCTTGGAAGCCGAAGGCCAGCCGCTTCGCGGCGAGTTCTTGCGCATCGCTAAAATGGTCAACGAGATGGTGCGCCAGCTCGATACGTTCGCGGCTGAAGTCACGCGGGTGGCGCGCGAGGTCGGCACGGAGGGCAAGCTCGGCGGGCAGGCGGCGGTGACGGGAGTCGCCGGGACCTGGAAGGACCTGACCGATAGCGTCAATGCGATGGCCGGCAATTTGACCGCCCAGGTGCGCAACATTGCGGAAGTCACCATCGCGGTGGCCAACGGCGATCTGTCGAAAAAGATCACCGTTGACGTGCGCGGCGAGATCCTGCAGTTGAAGGAAGCCATTAACACCATGGTGGATCAGCTGAACGCCTTCGCCGCCGAAGTTACCCGTGTGGTGCGCGAAGTGGGTACCGACGGTAAGCTCGGCGGCCAGGCCGTGGTCCCCGGCGTGGCGGGCACATGGAAAGATTTGACGGACAACGTCAATTTGATGGCCGGCAACTTGACTGCTCAAGTGCGCGGCATCGTAAAAGTCGTCACCGCCGTTGCCAATGGCAGCCTAGGGGAAAAGCTCACCATCGAAACCAAGGGCGAGGTGGCGGCGCTAGCCGAAACCATCAACAACATGACCGGCACTCTGGCGATCTTCGCCGAGCAGGTAACCACCGTCGCCCGTGAAGTCGGCGTCGAAGGCGGTCTGGGCGGACAAGCGAACGTGCCCGGAGCGGCGGGAATTTGGAAAGACTTAACCGACAACGTCAACCTGCTCGCCGCCAACCTCACCACCCAGGTGCGCGCCATCGCCGACGTGGCCACCGCCGTCACAAAGGGCGACTTGACCCATACAATTCAGGTCAAGGCGCGCGGCGAAGTTGCGGAGCTCAAAGACAACATCAACGCTATGATCCAAAATCTGCGCGAGACGACCGATCGAAACACCCAGCAGGACTGGCTGAAGACTAACCTCGCGAATTTCACCAGTATGCTCCAAGGACAGCGCGACCTCGCCACCGTCGGAAGGATGCCTCTTTCTCAGTTGGCGCCCCTGGTTGGGGCGCAGCACGGCGCGATCTATCAAATGGATTCGAGCAACGGCGCACCGCGTCTGCTGCGGCTCGCGGGTTACGCCTGCGGCGATAGCGGGGACGAAAAAGCACAAGTGCCGTTGGGGGTTGGGCTCGTCGGCCAATGTGCCCTGGAGAAGGGCCGGATTCTGCTTAGCGATATACCTCAGGATTATGTGCGCATCAATTCGAGTCTGGGCGAGGCGCAGCCGCGTAATCTGATCGTGCTGCCGGTGCTTTTCGAGGGGCAAACGAAGGCCGTCATCGAGCTCGCGTCTTTGGCCGACTTCACTTCGACTCACCTGACATTTCTCGAACAACTGACGGAAAACATCGGCATCGTCCTCAATACCATCGAGGCGACGATGCGCACGGAAGGGTTGCTCCAGCAATCGCAAAAATTGGCCACCGAACTGCAAGCGCAGCAGCGGGGCTGCAGCAGACTAACGCAGAGCTGGCCAACAAGGCGCAGCAGCTTGCCGAACAAAACGCCGAGGTCGAACGCAAGAACAATGAAATCGAGCAAGCGCGCCACGCCGTCGAGGAAAAAGCGGCGGAGCTGGCGCTGACTTCCAAGTACAAATCGGATTTTCTCGCCAACATGTCGCACGAGCTGCGCACGCCGCTCAACAGCATCTTGATCCTGGCCCAACAGCTTGCCGAAAACCGCGACGGCAACCTCAATACCAAACAGGTCGAGTTCGCCGGAAACGTCCACGCCGCCGGCGCGGACCTGCTGAATCTCATCACTGATATTCTCGACCTCTCCAAAATTGAATCCGGCATTGTCACGGTGGAACCCGAGTAGGTCTTGTTCACAAAAGTGCACGACGTCGTGGAGCGCAGCTTCCGCCACGTGGCCGACGCTAAGCACCTGGAGTTTGACATCGAGATGGACCCACAACTGCCGCGCGGTTTGAATACCGACCTCAAGCGCCTCCAACAGGTGCTGAAGAATCGGCTGTCGAACGCCTTTAAGTTCACCTCGCAGGGCCGCGTGGATTTTCGCATGGCGGTCGCCGGCGCCGGCTGGAGTCCGGATCAACCCGTGCTCAACAGCGCCTCCCGGGTGATCGCCTTTGAGGTGCGCGATACCGGCGTCGGAATTCCGCCCGAAAACAAAGGATTGTTTTCGAGGCATTCCACCAGGGCGACGCAGGCACGAGCCGACGCTACGGCGGCACCGGCCTCGGGCTCACGATCAGCCGTGAACTGGCGACGCTATTAGGCGGGGAGATCCGGCTGACGAGCGCGCCTGGCTATGGCAGCACTTTCACGCTCTATTTGCCGGAGGACTATCTCGGTTCCCTTGCTCCTGCTGCGACCCGGGAGGTAGCGGAATTGTTTAGACCGGCGCTGCTGACAGTGCAGCAGCGGGCAAGGTGGAGGCGATTGCCGACGATCGCGAATCCGTTCTGCCTGACGCCCAAACCGTTCTAATCATCGAGGACGACCCTCATTTTGCCCGTGTGTTGCTCGATCTGGTGCGACGAAAGGGTCTTAAAGGAGTCGTAACCACGCAGGGCGGACACGTCCGTTCCCTGACCCGGGAGTTCAAGCCGTTGGCGATCCTGTTGGATGCATTTTTACCGGATATGCTGGGCTGGACGGTGCTAAACAATCTCAAGCAGGATCCATTGCTACGGCACATTCCCGTGCAGATCATCAGCGCCGCTGAAGAGCGGCTGCAAGGGCTCGGGCACGGCGCCTTTTCAGTTCTGATCAAACCGGCAACCGTCGAGGAACTGGAAAAGGCGTTGGACCGCGTGCTGGAGTTTGCCCAATCGCGCCGCCGGCGGTTGTTGATCGTCGATGACAGCGAGATCGAGCGTCAAAGCGTCATCGAACTGCTGGGCCACGGCGGGGTGGAGATCGTCACCACGGGAAGCGGCGCAGAGGCCTGGGAAGCGCTGCAGCTCGACAGGTTCGACTGTATGGTGCTCGATTTGCGTCTGCCGGATATCTCGGGCTTCGAGTTGATGGAACGTATCAAGCAGGAGTCAGAGCTGCGTGAGCTGCCGATCGTCGTCTTCACGGGGGAGGAATTGACCGAGGACGATGAAACGCAGCTGCTTCGGATGACGAAGAGCGTCGTTTTGAAGAGCGTCCAGTCTCCCGAACGGCTGCTTGATGAGACTTCCTTGTTTCTTCATCTGGCGGCCGATGAACTGCCTTTGCACAAACAGCAAATGTTAGAGCGCTTGCGCCAGTCCGATGAGGCGCTGCGCGGCAAGAAGGTGCTTGTGGCGGACGACGACATGCGCAACATCTTCGCTCTGACCAGCCTGCTCGAGCGGCACGGCGTGCTGGTGTCGAGCGCCGAAACCGGCACCGCGGCGATCGCGCGGCTCGTCCAAGATCAGGACATTGACGCCGTGCTGATGGATATCATGATGCCGGGGATGGACGGTTACGAAACCATGCGCCATATCCGCCGGAATTCCAGGCACCGGTTTTTGCCTATTCTTGCTCTCACGGCAAAGGCGATGAAAGACGATCGGGAAAAATGTCTCGAGGCGGGAGCGTCCGATTACATCGCCAAGCCGGTGAATACGGAAGAATTGCTGGCTCTGTTGCGCATCTGGCTCTTTGGGAAACAAAGACGCGGTAGTAAACGCTCGTGACGAACGAGCCTGTCGCCAATATTCTCATAGTGGACGACGACGCCAAAAGTCTCGTCGCAATGGAAGCGCTTCTCTCCGGTCCGGGACGGAGGCTCGTCCGCGCGGAATCCGGCAGCGAAGCGCTGCGCTGCCTGCTGCGGGAGGATTTCGTGCTCGTTCTCCTCGACGTGCGCCTGCCCGACATGGACGGCTTCGAGACGGCGGCTCTCATTCGGCAAAGAGAGAGTCTCCGTTATGTCCCGATTATTTTTCTATCTGCAATCGACACGCTCGAAGACGACGCGTATAGAGGGGTGGCGTCGGGAGCCGTCGATTATCTCTTCAAGCCGGTCGTCCCCCAAGTATTGCAGGCCAAGGTTTCCGTCTTCATTGATCTGTTTCGCATGAACGAGCGTTTGAAGCGGCAAGCCGTCCGGCAAACCGAAGAACGTTTTCGTTTGGTGATCGAGAGCCTGCAGGACTACGCGGTCTGTATGTTGGATACGCAGGGACGATCAAGTTTTGGGCCAACATCGTCATTACCGCGATCCGCAACGAGGAAGATGATCTCATCGGGTTCTCCGCGGTCGCTCGCAACCTCACCGAGCGCAAGCAGGCGGAAGAGGCTCTTAAGGAAAGCGAGCAAAAGCTGCAGCGCCAGGCGCAAGAGTTGGAGCAACAGCTCATAGCTTCCGGCTGTCTCGTCTCCGTGGGTGAGCTAGCGGCCTCCATGGCTCATGAATTCAATAACCCGCTGGGTATCGTTCTTGGTTTTGCTCAGGATCTGTTTGGGAAGACGGCTCCCTCCGATCCAAGTTATCGATCTTTACAGATCATGATCGAAGAAGCGAAGCGTTGCGAAATGCTCGTGCGAGATCTTATGGAATTCGCCCGTCCTCGGAGCGACAATTTTACTCTCACCGATTTCAAAGAACTCGTCACGAAAACGCTGGAGAAGGTGTCCAACTATCTACAAAAGCAGAACGTGGAAGTCATCGAGGAAGCGGAGGCGGATCTGCCCGGGCTATATGCCGACCCGCAGCAGCTGCAACAGGTATTGGTAAATCTTTGCTTGAACGCGCTGGATGCGATGCTCGGCGGCGGCAAGCTGACCGTGGGCGCACACCGCGACGGTCTCGACCACGTGAGCGTCACTGTCGCTGATACCGGTTTCGGCATCGACGCCGAGAGTCTACCAAAAATCTTCCATCCCTTTTTTACGGCGAAGAAGCGGCGAGGTTTAGGATTGGGGCTATCGATTTGTGACCGGATTGTAAAAGCCCATGGCGGTCGGATGCAGGTGGAAAGCGAGGTCGGTCGGGGCACCACGTTTAGAATTCATTTGCCTTTGAAGCAGAGAACGGTCGAGCAGGACGGAGCCGAAGAAAAAGTATTTTCGCTCGCTGCTCTCGGTACACAAAGATGAACATTTTCACCGCCAAATACTTTCGGGCTTAGCCGGCGCCGATCCGTCCGGCCGAGCATTCCTGCGTAGGAAAATTCCTTCAAATAGGAGGATTACTCCCGACACATTGCCGATCCCCTCCCCTTGCCCGCAAGCTTTGCTTGAAAATCAAATGGGTTAGGCCTCGTTGCTCGGTGGCATGAACCATGCGTATCATGCGTATGAAGATCACTGAAGGCGTTTCTCGTTCGTTGCGAAGGAGGATTGCAACAATGAAAAAGTATCTCGCTATTCTGATGTTCGTGGGACTAACCCAAGGGGGATGCGAGTTTCTGGCCGGAGGAGCGACGGGCGCGCTAGTGACTGGGGCTGGGTATGAAATTCAGGCCAAAAGGCAGATGGACAAACTCGAGGACGACTATAAAAGCGAAAGAATTTCACGCGCGGAATACGAATCCCGCAAGAAACAGATTGAATCCGGCTCAATCATTTACTAGATCACTGATTCCAAACTTCGTTACATAATTAAATCGCCATTGCGGCCAAGCGGGTATTTTCATGGACTCTCCTCGGTGTTGTGGAGTTGCCAAGACTAGCCGACTGGAAGCCTCCGTCGAGGAGAACAGGGTTTCCCTTTGTTGGCCAATTTTAATTCCGTCGGCGCGGCCGGCGGAGTTGTCCTGGCTTCGGTCGATATCGAAAGACTCAGAATTGAACACCGTCGAGGCGGCGCGAATTCTCCGTTTGCCGCCGATGGGTCATCTAGAGAATGTCATGGGATTCGCAGCGATCAACTAATGAAAACTGCATCCACGATAGTAACCGGCGCCGCGTTGACATTCCTTTTTCAAGGCTGCGCGCTGACTCAAAGGCCCTCCCCGCGCGAAATGGACGGCGCTTCAACGACGGCTCTCCCTGTGGTTGCCAAGGTCTCTCTTCCCAGGGTAGACAAAAGGCCGAAAATTACCGAGATCGGGCACGCCTCATGGTATGGCCCAGCGTTTCACGGCAAAAAAACCGCGAGCGGCGAGGATTTCGATCAAAACGAACTCACCGCCGCGCATCGAACTCTGCCGCTGGGGAGCAGGGTGCGAGTCACTAATTTAACTAATGACAAATCAGTAAACGTTGAGATCAACGACCGCGGCCCGTATGTGGGGGGACGAATCATCGATCTCTCTCGAGCCGCGGCCAAAGCGTTGGGGATGCTGGAAGACGGGCTTGCTCGAGTCAGGATCGAGGTATTTTCTTTCCCTTGACCGACCGGAACCGGCACTAGCAATGGGGCGGCTTCAGAGGTAGGGTGGAAATCGCGGCGGATTTCGGGAAGAACCAAAGATATCAATCGACAAGAGAGATAGGCATCATGTCCGCAGGAAAAATTCTAGTCGTGGATGATGACGAAAATCTCCTCGAGCTAGCAAAAACCAACCTGATAACGGCAGGCTATAAAGTCGCGACGACCCGTAAAGCGGAGGACGCGGTCGGGGCGGCGATGGACGATATCTTTGACTTGTCGATCCTTGACCTGAGACTGTCCGACAATGACGGCGTATCTTTGATGGAACAATTACATTCCATCAACCCCGAAATGCCGGTTATCATCTTGACCGGCTATGGCACTATCGAAAGCGCCGTGGAGGCGATAAAAAAGGGCGCTTACACCTATATCACGAAACCTTTCGACTCTCATGATCTGTTGCTGCAAATCGGCAGAGCCCTGGAAAACCGCAGGCTCAACCTGGAAGTCAGAAGGCTCAAGGGGCTCCTGAAGGAACGATATGATTTCGACAACATTGTCGCCAGGAGTGAGAAGATGCAGCGGGTGCTGGAGGCCGTCTCCCGCATCGCCAGGACAGATTCGACGGTTTATATCCACGGCGAGAGCGGCACCGGCAAGGAGGTGACCGCCAAAGCCATCCACCTGGCGAGCGACAGAAAGGATCAACCGTTTGTGGCGATCAATTGTGCCGCCATCCCGGAAACCCTGCTGGAAAGCGAGCTCTTCGGCCACGAGAAGGGGTCTTTCACCGGTGCGGTCCGCAGCACGAGGGGATTGTTTACCCAGGCGCACAAGGGGACGATCTTCTTGGATGAACTTGGAGACATGCCACTTTCCGTTCAGGCCAAGCTGCTGCGCGCTTTAGAGGAGCGGCAGTTCTATCCCGTCGGCAGCGAGAAGCCGGTCCAGGTCGACGTCAGACTCATAGTGGCCACCAAGACGAATCTCGAAGAGGCTGTTAAAAACGGGCTTTTTCGTGAGGATCTTTTTTACCGGATTCACGTTATTCCCATCCGCCTTCCACCTTTGCGGGAGCGCAAAGAGGATATCCCGCACCTGGTGGACCATTTCCTGAAGAAGATCTGCGTGCCGATGAAAAAGGATGTGAAAGGCGTCTCGCCGCAGGCCATGCGCAAGCTTATGCTGCACGAATGGCCGGGCAATGTGCGGGAGTTGGAAAACACCCTGGAGTACGGAGTGGCCATGACGCATCAGGATGTTATCCCCGAAACTTTGATTCTACCGACCGACTCCTCGACGCGCGGCGCTGGAAACGAACCCGAACTGGTGACAAGGCTCCTTGCCGACTCGGAGTCAGCAGCGTCGCTTAAAGAGGCCAGAGCCGAGTTCGAAAGGGTCTATTTGATCCGTCTTCTTGAACTCTGCGAAGGCAGCGCGGCCAAAGCAGCCCAGGTTGCGGGTAAATACCGAGCAGATTTTTATGACCTCTTAAAAAGACACGGCATCAGAATTCAAGATTTCAAGAAATCCAAATAGCGCTTTGCAATCGCGGCGCCATGAGCTGCGCCGATGGCGCTTTTGAACCCCGTTCGCTGCCCGCTCTCTACGAGAGCGTACTCCTCGGTATACATTCTGTCGTGCGTATGCGTTGATGAATAATCCGGGTTAGCGTTGTGACGCGCACCTCAAAGCGGAAAAAACCCAAGCGCGCGGGGCAAAGGACTGCGAAGCCGTTTCTCTGTTTCTTGGCAGCATGTTTATTTGTCTTTCTCCCGCCGCTTGCAATAGCGGAGGAAATCCGCTTCGTTATCTGGAAGTCTGAAGCGCCGGGGCTCTGGGAGCGGGCGATGGCCGATTTCGAAAAGCGCAACCCCGGCGTGCGCATCATCCAGGAGGTCGGCCCGCACTCATCGACGCAATTTCACGATCTCGTGTCGCAGAAACTGAAAAACCGAGATACCGAGATGGACGTGTTTGTGATGGACGTGGTGTGGCCCGCGGAGTTCGCGTCGGCAGGATGGGCTTTGCCCTTGGACCGTTATTTTCCCGAGGCGGAACAAAGCAAATTTCTCGCTGCGCCGCTCTTGGCCAACCGCTATCGCGGCCGCGTCTACGGCGTGCCGCTCTTCGTCGACGCTGGACTGCTGTACTATCGAAAAGACCTCTTGGCGAAATATAATTTTGCTCCGCCGCGCAGCTGGCCTGAGCTCGTGGATCAGGCCAAGACGATTCTTGCGGGGGAAATGGACCCGCTTCTATCCGGCTTCTCCGCGCAGTTCAAGCAATATGAAGGGCTCATTTGCAACATGATGGAGTATATCCTCGGCAACGGCGGCGCGCTCTGGGATGACGCGCGGCTAGTGAGCGCCCTTCAGCAACCTCCAGCCGTTGAAGCGGTGCGCTTCGTGCGCGACAAAATAATCGGCGAGATTGCCGCCCGCGGCGTGCTGGCCTATCAGGAGCCGGAGTCGCTGGCGCTATTTACTCAGGGCAAGGCGGTATTTCATCGCAATTGGCCTTACGCCTGGAGGAGCGCCAATGATCCGGAGCGTTCCAAGATCGCCGGAAAGGTCGCAATGGCGACCCTCCCCAGTTTTCCCGGACATCGCGGCGTCGCTACCCTAGGCGGCTGGCAGATGGGAGTCAGCAGATTTTCCAAGAAGCCCGACCTGGCGTGGCGCTTCGTGGATTTTATGACGAGCCCGGAAATGCAGAAACGGATAGCGCTTGCCACGGGCCGGCCGCCCACGCGCATGGCGCTTTACGACGATCCGGAATTGCTGCAAAAAATTCCGCAGCTCCCTTCTCTTCTGGAAAACTTTAAGCGGGCCGTGCCGCGTCCCACGACGCCGGTTTACGTGCCGCTGTCGAACATCATGCAGCGCTATTTCAGCTCTGCCTTGGCGTTGCCGGACACGAATATAGCCGAGCGCGCGGCGCTCGCGGCGCGAGACATGGATCGCGTCCTGGATCTTCTGCGTGGAGCGCCGGCGCCATGAGAGGCAGTCATCGTCTGGCGCTGTTTTTTCTCTTTCCAAGTTTGATCTTCGTCGGCGTATTTACCTTATACCCGATCTTCGAATCCTTTCGCTTGAGCTTCTATCGGACGATCCTGACGTTGCCATGGCTCGGCCAGAAAATGGTCGGATGGGAAAACTACGCCGACCTTTGGACCGACCCTGTGGCCGTTCAATCGCTTAAGACTACGATTATTTTCGTCGCCGTGACGATCCCTCTAGAGCTGCTGTTGGGTTTGGGAATGGCGCTGGTGATGAACGAGGTTTTTCGCGGCCGCGGACTGCTTCGGGCGGTCGTGCTTGTTCCGTGGGCGATTCCCACGGTGGTCTCTTCTCAAATGTGGCGTTTTATCTTCAATGACCGTTATGGTCTGTTCAATGTTGTCTTGTTCGGCGCCGATACCGCGCGCTACACGGCGCCTTTGGCTGAGCCCGGACCCGCATTGATGGCAATCATGGCCGCCGAGGTTTGGAAAACGACGCCCTTTGCCGGGCTGATCATTTTGGCCGGTCTCCAGACCATTCCCGATGAATTATATGAATCCGCGAGTATTGACGGCGCCGGCGCGTGGCAGAAGTTTCGCCACGTGACATTGCCGCTGATCCGACCGGCGCTGCTCCTGGCGCTGTTATTCCGCAGCATCGATGCCCTGCGCGTTTTCGATTTGGTTTTCGTCATGACCCAGGGCGGGCCCGCCGATGCGACCAATGTTCTGCAGTTCTACGGCTACAAGAAAACCTTCGCCGAAGGGATGATCGGCTACGGCTCCGCGGTTGCGGTGGGCGTTTTCTTCATTTCCCTGGCGCTGTCGTTGACCTATTTGAGGCTTCTCCGGGAAAGCCGGTTGGAGGGCGCAACTCGATGAAGCGCAGCGCGGCGCTGTGGATTTTTTCTTTCGGCATCGGACTCTATTGCCTGTTGCCGTTTTTGTGGTTCGTGCTGACGTCTTTCAAAAACGAGACGGAGCTCACTGCAATACCCCCGACCTTGATTCCATCTTTTCATCTGAGCTTTTACCAATCGGCTCTGGAAAAGCATGGGTTGCTCAAATACATCGCGAACAGCGCGATCGTTGCCGGGGCCGCTACTCTTATCACCATTGTCATAGGCTCGCTGGCGGCCTACGCCATGGCGCGCATGCAACTAGCGTGGACTAAGTTTTATATGCTCGCCTTATTGGCGATCTCAATGTTCCCGCAGATCGCCATCGCCGGGCCGGTGTGGACCATTCTCAATCGTATCGACTGGCTGAACACCTACCAGGGATTGGTCTCGGCCTATATTGCGCTGACGCTGCCGTTGGCGACCTGGATCCTTACAACTTTTTTTCGCGAGGTGCCGCCGGAGATCGAGGAAGCCGCGCTCATCGATGGGTGCAGCCGCCTCCAGGCGCTGCGCCGCGTGGTGTTGCCGTTGGCAATGCCGGGGATGCTTACCGCGGCGTTGCTGGTTTTCATCTATGACTGGAACGAATTCTTCTTCGCTCTCATCATCATGACCAGTCCCAACGTTCAGACGCTGCCCGTGGGCATTGCCCTTTTCCCCGGCGAGTACACGATGCCCTGGGGTGACATCGCCGCGGCATCCACGATGGCAACGCTGCCGTTGATCGCCCTCACGCTGTTATTTCAACGCGGCATCGTGCGCGGGCTTTCGGCGGGCGCGGTGAAAGGCTAGCCGAATCTATTTGAATTTGGTGGTGTTTTTAAATTACCAATCGGAAAAGATGACTCGCGCAAAGGCGCAAAGACGCCAAGTAGAATATTCGAATTTCAGAATTGACTTTGCGCCTTGGCGTCCCTCCGGCTTTGCTCAGGGCATGCTTGGCGGGATAAAGTTTCTTGACGTGGCTTTGTTCAACATTTGAAAAGTTAGAATGTACGAATGGCTTCGGCAAGAAAGGAGGAAACCGCATCGCCTCTCTATCGGTAAAATCACTGGCAAAAAACTTCGGCAGCAACGAAATTTTGAAAAACATTTCCTTCGACGTAGCTGACGGGGAGTTCTGCATTCTGCTCGGCCCTTCGGGCTGCGGCAAGTCAACGATCCTGCGCTTGATTGCCGGCCTGGAACAATCGACCCGAGGCGAAATCGACATCGGCGACCGAAGGGTCGATCATCTGGCGCCTGGGGACAGAGACATTGCCTTTGTCTTTCAAAACTACGCCCTATATCCGCACATGACCGTTTATGAGAACCTCGCGTTCTCGCTTCGGCTGCGGCGCCTGCCGAAAGATGAGATCGAAAGAAGAGTGACCGAGGCCGCCGGGCTGCTGGAGATCGAGCGTCAGCTGAGCCGCAAGCCC
>Ga0268386_10002260_pt1 | contig 13614 bp, 14 predicted proteins | sample RVTome_15_FD_200260 | JGI IMG/M metagenome (GOLD analysis project Ga0268386, IMG submission 200260) | Soil microbial communities from uranium-contaminated site in the Upper Colorado River Basin, Wyoming, United States - RVT150D86... ...
GCCGATGTGAATGCGCATGAGTACCCGTTCGCCGACCAGGCCGTGCATGGTCCCTCCGATCAGATTCGTCGTCGCAGCGCCAGCAGCTCACGCGCCGCGGCCACGCCGACCAGCGCGGCGGCGATGGAGAGCACGACGCTGAGCAGGATGTAGGCGCTCGCCCGCCGCCAATCGCCGTCCTCGACCAGGCGTAGCGTCTCGTAGCTGAACGTGGAGAACGTCGTGTATCCGCCGAGAACCCCGATCGTGAGCATCGTCCGCACTTCGGGCGACAGGGAGGTTGTCTCCAGGGCGTAGCGCTGAACGAGCCCAAGCAGGAACGAGCCCGAGACATTGATGAGCAGCGTCTGCACGGGGAAGGTGGTGCCGGAGCGCAGCTGAACCCAGCCCCCCACGAGATACCGGGCCACTCCGCCGATCGCGCTGCCCAGGGCCACGTACCAGATCATTCCGGTGACTCCTCCGAAGGGTCGAGAAGCGCGGCGAGGGCGAGAAGTCGTTGCTGCAAGTCATCGATGGCCGGATCCAGAGCGGCCGCCAGTCGGGAATCGACGGCGCCGTACCCGCTCAGCCGGGCGGAGCGACTGTCTTCGAGTCGGTCGACGGAGCCGCTCAGGATCGGGAGAACGCGGCGAAACCGGGAGGCAGGTTCCAACCCAAGGCTGAAGCGGTCAGCAAGGGATTGGATCCGGCGTTGGATCTCCGCGAGGTCGCGGCCTGCCTGCAGCCGGAACCGCTGGGGAAGGTCGTCGACTTCCGCACGCAGGGCACCTGAAGTCGCCGGCGCATCGACGGCCGCCAGCACCTCGTGTACGGCGTCCTCGAGTTGGGCCAGTGTGACGGTCAGATGGCGGCGTTGCGGGTTGGTGAGCAACGGGTCAGACGGCATGGCGTTCAAAAAAGGTCTCCTACGCGGTTGGGGTGCGTAGGAGTCATCAGCTGCCGGGGCAGCGGTTCGGGGTGAACTCCATCACCCGGTCGGCGGACCGGCCCGATAGTAGTCGCCCCCCGCCACCCGGTCAAATGTCGGCGGAGCCTGCCGGCAGTCCTGCCAGAAGTACCCTGCTTGGAGCCCAGCGTAACTTTGGGTTCTGGCAATCACTCGCCAGAACTCGCCAGACCAGGCCAGATTCTCAGACCCGAAACTTGCATCTGGGGCAAGAGGTCGCGCGTTCGAATCGCGCCGGGCCCACTGGAACTCATAGGCATGTAAAGGATTAACACCCACCCAGTGTTCTCAGTGAGAACGGTACTCGTTCGCCAAGACTCCCCGCCCGGGGTGTGTGCGGGTTAAACGAACGCGCCCTGGTCACCCGACTAGGCGGCTGCTCAGCTCAGTCATCCGTGTGTCCGATCCCAGTCGCGCATGTAGTCCATTCCGGGCTGAAGCGACTCACGCCAGGCGGCGCCGATCTCCGGAGTGAATTCCGGATCGAACTGGCTCGCCGTGAAAACCAGGCTATCCAGGAACGGCGCGTACCAGGCCGGGTTGATACCCAGCTCCGCCTTGCCGTGTTTCCTGGCCAGCCGGGTGAGCAGGGTGGGTTCCCCTCCCTCTTGCTGCGGGAAGATGAGCAGGATCTTGATGGCGTGCTCGATCAGCTTGTGCTGTTTCGCCAGATCGGTCCTGGCGAACAGCGGCTCGGCCTCGGGGAGAGCGGAGAAGAAACTGCGATAGAACGCGGCAATGAAACCCGGCCGCTCCACGCAGCGCGTGACACTCGCGCGGGTCATCTCGGTGGCTTGGCTGGACATGCTAAGGCTCATCTCTCCCGTAGTTCCCGCACTCTCGTACCGTACCGCCCATTGGACCTCTCTGCCGTGTCGAGGCGGTTCCGAAGGGACTACGCCCGCAACTGCGGCACTTGATAGGCCGCGAAGGCCCGATCCCGAGTGACGATGGTCAGCCCCTCGACGAGGGCCTGCGCGACCAGCATCCGGTCGAAGAAATCACGGTGATGCGCCTCGAGCCGCGCGAGGGCCTGGGCATGGCGCAGACGCACCGGCAGCTCCTCGAATCCCGTCTCCAGAATCGCCTCGGTGACGGTGCGCGAGGTCTGGAGGCGGCCGAGCGCGGTCTTGAGGGCGACCTCCCACCCGGTCACCGCACTCACGTAAACCTGGTCGGCCTCGCGGATCGCGGCGCCGGCGCCTCGCGACAGCCGAGCTCCCTCATCCCACCAGATCAGCACGTGGGTGTCGAGCAGCAGCCTCATACATCAAAGTCGTCGAGGACGTGTCGCGGGAGCGGCGCGTCAAACGACCGCTTCACGCGCCATTGTCCACGTCCCCTGCCGGGCACGCGCAGCGGGCGAACGTCGCCCAACGGCACCAGAAGCGCGCGCGGCTTGCCCGACTTCGCGATGACAATCTCCTCGCCACGCGCGGCACGCTCGACGAGCTCGGAGAGCTTCGTCTTGGCTTCGTAGAGCGAGACCGTCTCGCGTACAACGGTTCCACGGGGCCGGGGCATACCGCAAGCTACGGTACTTGACCAAACTGGTCAAGCAACGGCGCGACCCCTGGGGACGGTCACCCCGAAGCTCTCCTTCAGTTCGACGTCGGCTGAAAGCGCGGATCGATTTGGCAATCGCTCGCCAGAACTCGCCAGAGGTCAGCGACGGGAAGCTGTTCAGCCCCCTCAAGAACATTCGGGACGAGCTGGGCGCGATCACGGCAACTCAATAGTTCTCGCAGCATTGTCCGACAACGCGTAACGGGGCGGGCTTCTGTCCGCCCCGTTGCCGTTCGCCAGATCGAATGCCATGCCTTTTCTCCTCGCGCTGGTCGGCACCGGCCTCACCGCCCTCGCCTGCGGCTGCCAGTCGGAGCCTCCACCGACCAGCCGCCCTGTCGCGGCGTCGAGCGCGCCTTCAGCGGAGGCAGTCGTGACGACGCCCGCGCCCGACTCGCTCGACCTGCAGCTCCTCCTCCCGGACCAAGTTCCCCTTGGCCAGGCGGTACCGATTGGACTTCGAGTGCGGAACCGCACGGAACGGTCGCTCGATCTCTACTTGCGGGGCCGAGCAACCACCTTCGATGTGGTGGTTACCGGTTCCGATGGAGAGACGGTCTGGCGGCGGCTCGAGCGTGAGATCATCCCGGCCATCATCCATCTGCGCACGCTGGGGCCGGGCGAACAATTCGAGGTGGAAGCCGTCTGGGATCAGCGGAACGGGGCGGGGCGACAGGTACCCCGTGGAGAGTACACCGCGCAGGGCTTCCTGCTTGTGGAAGGCGATCCGCTACCAAGCCCGTCCGTCGCGCTCCGAATAACCGAAGGCGTCAAGTAAAGGCCAGGCCTTGTCCTGTGGTCCGGGGACTGCCGAACCGTCACGGGGTTGCCTTGCGAAAGGGGACCTATATATTCGTCTTTCAGTTTGAAAACAGTATGAGAACTATTCTCATTTAGACGAAGGCTCCCCCGTGATCCTCACTTCGCTCGCCGCTACCCTCTCTCTGGTTCAGACCCCCACCCAGCGCGCCGACACGCTCCGGCCACCCGCTTCGCTTCCCGCAATCGAGGTGATCGGACGCCTCGATCGGCTAGTGCGCATCCCAGGAGCCGGAGTCGTCCTGGACCAGCGGGCGCTTGCGGGGAGCCGGGTGTTCACCACCGCGGAGGCGCTCCGGAAGGCCAGCGGCGTGCATGTCCGTGACGAAGAAGGGTTCGGGCTTCGCCCCAATATCGGCATCCGGGGTCTTTCCCCGACGCGATCCACCACGGTCATGCTGCTCGAGGACGGCATCCCATTCACGATCGCGCCGTACGGGGACAATGGCGCGTATTATCACCCGCCGATCGAACGCTTCGACCGGATCGAGATTCTCAAGGGGTCGGGCCAGATCCTCTTCGGCCCCCGCACGATCGGCGGGGTGATCAACTACGTCACGCCGGCGGTTCCGGAGCGAGCCTCCGGCCACATTGCGCTGAGCGGAGGCAGCCGGGGCTTTCTCAGCACGCGGGCCCGGTTCGGGGGTACGTGGAGCGGCGCCGGCATGCTGGTCGACCTCTCACGCCGCCATGGCGAGGGATCCCGGGAGAACATCGGCTCCACCCTTCACGACGCGACGCTCAAGACCGGCCTTTCGCTGGGTACGAGCCAATCGGTCGTCTTCAAGGCCAACTACTACACCGAGCGCTCCCAGGTCACCTATTCGGGACTGACCGAAGGCGAATGGGCCCTGTCCCCCCAGTCGAATCCCTTTCGCAACGACTCCCTCCTGCTCGATCGCGTCGCCGCCTCGGCAACGCACCGGGTCGAGCTCGGCACCGGAACGTCGGTGACGAGCGTGGCTTACGGCTATCGGATCGATCGGGACTGGTGGCGGCAGTCGAGCAATTCCGCCGAGCGCCCCAACGACGCGGCCGACGCGGCCTGCGGTGGGCTCGCCAATCTCTCGACCACCTGCGGCAACCAGGGCCGAATCCGGACCTACGGCGTCGCCGGTTTCGAATCCCGGATCCGGCTCGACCGGAGCATCCTGGGAACGACGCACCAGGTCGATGCGGGCATCCGAGTGCACCGTGAGCGCCAGGAACGGCAGCAGGTGAATGGCGGATCTCCCTCGGCGCGCACTCCCGGGCCCGCCGGGAATGTCAACTCGGGCTTCGTCGAGGACAACGTCCGTCGCAATACCGCGTATGCCGCCTTCGTCCAGGAGCGCCTGGTCCTGGGACCGTGGACCGTAACACCGGGGCTCCGACTCGAGCACGTGCGATATCAGCGAATCAACCGGCTTCCGGTCACTGGCCTTCCCGACGGGGTCGAGGGACGCAGCGCGCTCACCCAGCTCGTGCCAGGCATCGGCGTCACCCTGGCGGCCTCAGGAGCCACCACGTTCTATGCGGGACTGCATCGAGGATTCTCCCCGCCCCGCACCGAAGACCTGATCGACAACAGCACCGGCGGCGTCGTCGAGCTTGGCCCCGAGCTGAGCTGGAACGCCGAGGTGGGCGTGCGCACCCAGCCGGTATCGGGCCTTTCCCTCGACGCGACGGCCTTCCGCATGGCGTTCGACAATCAGATCATCCCGGCGAGCGTCGCCGGAGGAAGCGGAGCGACCCTCACCAGCGCCGGTCGCACCCTGCATCGGGGCCTCGAGCTCTCCGGCCGGGCGAGCACCGCCGCGAGCTGGGGCTGGCGTCACGACCTCGCGCTCGAAATCGCCTGGACCTGGCTGCCGGTCGCGCGCTTCGAGGGTGAGCGCTTCGTGTTCGTGGGGCATGGCGGAAGCGACGTGGTAGGAAAAGTGTACGGCGGTCAGAATGCCGCGGAGAGCCGGGAACGGATATCGGTGACGGGCCACCGCCTCCCCTACGCGCCCCGTCACCTGCTCACTGCCAGCCTCGGGTGGGCCGCTCCTCAGGGGTTCGACCTTTCGGTGGAAGCGGTCCACCTCGGTGCCCAGTTCGGCGACGCGCTCAACACGAGCGTCCTCGTAGCCGACGGGCAACAGGGCCCGATTCCGGCCGCGACCGTCTGGAATGTGGCGGCGGATTTCGCATTGAGCCGGAGCACCCGCGCTTTCGCCGCGTTGAAGAACGCGACCGACCGCCTGTACATCGTGGACCGGACCCGTGGCCTCGTGCCCGGGATCCCCAGACTGGTGCAGGTCGGGGTGACACAGGAGTTCTAAGCGATGCGGGACCACTGATCCGGACGGTTTGCTTCAGAGCACCCGCTCCACGATCGCCTCCAGGTATGGCGGGTGCGCGTTGAGGCACGGCACGTGCATGGCCGAGAGCTCGGGCCGCGCCTGGAGCGCGACCCGCCCCTCGAGCTCGCTCTCCGCATTGTCGGCACTGAACCCGTAGGGGTAGTACACCACACGCCGGTACCCCGCCTGGGACACCCGCTCCAGCGCCTCCTCCACCGGGGCTGGGTCCAGCGTCCCCCTACACGTGGTTGAGCCAGCCGTTGCCGATGAAGCCGAAGTCGGACACCAGCTCGGCTCGAATCATCCCCGCGATCCGCTCCGTCGCCTCCCGGCCGGTCTCCATCGGCCGGGGCGGATCGAGCAGGGTCCCGTGCGCCGCCAGCACAAGCGCCCATTCGTTCATCGGTCCGAGACCGCGCCGGGAAATCTCCTGCCGGATGTACCGGGCGGAAAGCTCCGCGAATGCCCGCTCGTCGAGGGGCGGAAGGACGCGCATGCTCGCCGTCGGGGTGGCGGCTCGGTGGCGGGCGTCCGCCCACCGTGCGACGGCATCCTCCGTCAGCTCGTGGGTGAAGGCCGACGTCGCCACATAGAGCGGGACCACGTCGGCCCGGCCAAGATCGATCCGGCCGTCGAGCAGTGCGCGCTCCAGCGAGGCGGTGAACCAGCCCATCCCTTCCATCAGCTCGAAAGGGAGGTCCGGCTCCCGGTCTCCGTCGCTCTCGATCAGCGCGACCTCGATCTCCAGCCGGGCATGGTGCGCGGCCAGAGCCGACGCCACCAGCTCCGCCTGCCGGCGTGCCAGCGCGCTTCGCCGCGTCCCCAGCCTAAGCCTCAGCACGCCTCGGCTCCCCGGGGACGGGACAGAATGCCCGCCGCCGCTCGAGCGCCCAGGAGAGCTTGGAGAGCGCGTGCTCGAGCATCGCTTCCACCCGGGGAACCTCCGCCTGTCGCCGTGTCAGATGCCGGTTCACCGTGTCGGTGAGCTCCGAGAGATCGTGCAGCCGGACGCCCGGCACTCCCCGCACCCCAGGATCCACGGCGCGGGGAAGCGAGAGATCCACCACGATCCGCGGGAGCGTATGGGACTCGTCGAGGCAGGCGCGCAGGGCGGCAGCGGTCAGAATCGGGCGGGCCACTCGGATCGCCGCGATCACCGCGTCCGCCCCGGACAGCCGGCCGCAAAGCTCGGTGAGCGGCGCAGCCATCGCGCCGGTGGCCTCGGCCACCCGGTGCGCGCGCCCGGCCGTTCGATTGAGGACCACGCACCGACCGACGCGCTCCGCGGCGAGATGGCGCGCCGTCCGGAAGCCCGTGTCCCCTGCCCCGACCACCAGCACGGTCGCCTGGGAAAGATCGGGAATGACCGCTTGCACCACCCGCACCGCCGCGGAGGCGAGCGAGAGCGACCCAACCCCGATCCGAGTCGTGGCCCGCGCCTCCCGGCCGAACCGCACGCCGGCGCGAAAAAGCATTCCGAGCTCGGGGCCCATGGTGCCTACCTGCGCGGCCCGCTCCGCCGCGGTGCGCACCTGGCCCAGAATCTCCGCCTCGCCGAGGATCACCGATTCCAGTCCCGCGGAGATGCGGAAAAGATGCCTCGCGGCGGCCGCGCCCGAGAGGCGAACCGCCTTCTGCTCGACGAACCCGCTGCCGAGGACCTCGGAGATCGCCGTGGTCATCGCGAACCGATCGCGGGCGCCCCGCTCCCACCAGAAGAGCTCGGTGCGATGGCAGGTCGTGAGAGCGACCGCCTGGATCCGTTCGGCCGTGAGGCGGGAGTCCAGCCACGACAGGGTGGAGGGCGACAGCGCGGCTTGTTCCAGCTCGGCGAGCGTGGCGGAACGATGGCTGACCGAGAGGGCGTGGAACCGCCGCATAGATGGCGTAGAGTAGGCCACGGGGAGACTCGGCACCACCGTAAGATCACGGTGACGAACACACCGTAGTACTACGAACGCGGAACGGGAGCGCTACGGCGGCCCGGGTTGCTCGGGCCATGGGCGCCGCGTCCCATTGGGGCACCTGCCGGGAAGGGCGCGATGTATCAGAAGGTGCAGGTGATTCTGGTTGGTCTACTGATCGCGGGTTACGGATTATCCATGCTTGCTCGTCGCTATCCTGCCGTTCGGGTACCCCCGCGCTGACCCTGATGTTCTTCAACTCCTTCAGCACTCTCGCAGTCATGACAGTCCTGGCCGCGTCGGCGTTGTGCATCGGCCTCGGCCTCGCGGCCGTCAGGCGGAGTCGACGTGACTAACGCTGCACGGGGGGCACGACGCCCGTCGAGCCGCGAAGCCATCCGCGGACCGCTGCCGCGATCAACGCCCCGCTGACGCCTGCCGCCGCCATCGCCAGCCCAAAGCCTCGTGGCCAGCTGCTCGTGGGCTTTCCAAAGCCCACCACCGCGGCTACCGCGAGTGCCAGCCCGACAATCAGCGCCGGCACAAGGCGCGCCTTCGCAAGCCGCAAGGCGACGTATCCGCCGACCGCGCAGCCAGCGGCCGCGAACAGGAGATGGAGCGCGAGCTCCGGAAGCGTCGGGGGCCCTCCGCTGCTGCCCAGTGGGATGCCTCGCATGCTGAGGAGGATGATCACCGCTCCCACCCAATAGATGAGCACGGCACTCATCAATCCGAGCGCCATCCCAACAACGCCGCCGAAGGCAGTTCCGCGAATGACCATGGAGAGAAGGAAGGTACGCTTCTCTTTGAGCCGGCGCGCAGACATCTATGCCAACGTGGCGCTTTCGCTCGTGGCGCGCGTTCGTGCTTTGCGGCGTCAGGCTTGCGCTTGCATTCGTGCTGCCGTAATTTGGTTTTTGGGATACCTAATTCTCATACAAACATGGCATAAACCATGATGCCACAACGCTTTCGCTGGGTTGGCCTCCCTCTCGCCGTGGGTTGTCTCCCCCTCGAATCGGCCGAGGCCGCTCGCCTGCCCCTGTTCGCCCGCCGATACGGCGTGGCCTGCGCGCAGTGCCATGCGATCCCGCCGAAACTCAACGCCTTCGGTGAGGCGTTTCGGCGAGGCGGCTACAGCATGGCGGGCCTGGCCGGACGAAACACCCTGCCCTTCGCCCTCTGGATCAGCGGCCGACGCGACGATCTACCAGAGGGACCCGGACTGGTGGACGAGGTCTCGAACTACCTCAATCGGATCGAAGTCATCACTGGCGGGCGGATCGTGGCGCCGAACCTCTCCTACTTCGTGGAGTGGAGGCCTCTCAGCAAGGAGACGCGGTCGGACGGCACGCTGCGGGATCGGTCGGGCCGGTTCGAGGACATCTACCTGACCGGGACGGCCGGCCCGTTCTCGTTAACCGCCGGCCAGTTCCGGCTGGTGGATCAAGTGGACGTGTCGCTTCGCCTCGGACTCTCCGAACCGCTGGCGCTCGCGGCCGGCCTGCCGGGCAGCGGTGCCGGGACCTCGCGCGAGGTAAGCCTCCGGGGCTTCGCTCCCGGCGCTCGCTCCCCGGCCCTGCGTGTTGGATGGACCGCACCCGCCGCGTCGTGGAGCTTTACCTCTTCAGTGGCATTGCCGTTTCCCGGCGAGTTCTCGATTCCGTTATCGGACGAGGCCAAGGTGGAGGCCAGCAACGAGCTGGACCTGGATCCGAAAGGCTTGGTGCTGGAGTCCTTTCTCCGGCGTGGCATTCACTCGTTCGGTGCGCACGCCTTCCTGGGGTCGGGCAACCGGCGGCTGTTGAACCTCGTACACACCGGGGGTCTGGGCCGTCTCTACTGGACGGCGATCGCCGGACTTGATTCACCCGGAGCTGACGCGGCGACCCGCGGGAGGCTCTCCCTCGAGGCCGAGCTCGTTCCTCACCGGTTCGTGGCGGTGGGAGCCCGCACGGAGAATCGCTCGGCGGATGGCGCCGGAACGGCATTTCTGCCATTTGTTCTTCTGCAGGCACCGGGCACCCGGTACACATTCCGCCTGACCCTGGAACAGCGGGTGCAACGAGGTCGCCATACGACCCTGATCGAAATCGGGACGGTATTCTGAGTGCCGCAGGCTGCCCTGGCCAGCCTGGCGGCCTAGCGCAGCAGCGGCGGCGCAACGGCGTGTTCGGGTCCGGCGTCCAACCGCGGAGTATCGGAATGGGTGGTGGTGGACGGGAGATGCTTTCGAGCGCCGATCACTTTTGTCGACCAAGGGGTGCTGCGACCGCGTCGCTGCTCATCCGGGAAGTCGAATTGGCGCAAAGCCTGGCAACGGGGTTCGAGCGCCTCTGGGAGAAGGCGATGCGGGATTGACGGGACATCGACTTTCACCCGGAGGGCGCGGCCTGGCCGTCCCGGTGCTCCTGGCGGGTTCGCAGCACGGGGCCCGGGTGATCGGGTTGGTGGAGCTGCCCGGCGTGTTCGGGCGGCGAGTACTCCACCGGCCCACCGGGTCTGGCTCCGCTCCGGCAAAGACGGTGCGGCCGAATTCCGTCGCGCGCCCGAGTTCACATCGCAGGTGTACTTCGACAAAGCCGTGACCGACGCTGTGCACGCTGCCGCGCCGTACAACGACAAAGGGCGTAAAGTAGACAGCATGTGGCAGTTATCGAAACAAGAGGTAATTCGGATGCTTGTCGTGCCTGCCTGACGTTTGGCTGTGCCGTGGCCGACTTCACTGAACTGCGGGAGCGACCGACGGATTCCCTCAGCGACCCCAGAGGCTGGATCTGCTCGGCGAACGAGGACTCAGCCCCGCAATGCCGCGCCGATGGATCGCATTCAGAGCGCGATGTGTGTTGCTCAGCCTCCGCGCAGAGGACCCTGGTCAACGTATCGATCAATTCGCCAGATACCGTCGGGATCACGCCTCCAGATGACGACATACACCCCGGTATGCGACATAGTCGAACCGCCCGCGACGGGTGTCATGCGGGATTCGAAATCGCTTCTTTCTGCAATCCAGTCTCCCGCGGTCAGAAACCTCGTGTTCGACGCCGAATACTCGTAGTAATAGGCTTCAAAAAAGGGTTCGAGCCACTCTCGGAACGCTTGACGACCCACAATGGCAGCGCCTGCAGGGGGAATCCACACGACATCTTCAGCGACCAATTCGGCATATGCTTCGATGTCGCGGGCATTCACTGCCACCCTCCATTGCTCGTGCCGTTGCGTCAGTGCGCTCACCGAATGTTCTCCAGTTCCGCCCACCCGGTCCGCAAGCACCGGGATGGCGGATCGAGTTTCAGGGGTAACATGTTCATTGACGACCCGAGTTGCTGAAGTTGCCCGCGGCAGCGGCCTAACGTCCTGGCCATAGGTTGCGAGCGCCCTCTCGCCAGGCGAGGGGAGGATTGAGATTGTAGCACCCGCTATTGCGAGCCGCGCGGTTCGGCCACGGCCACACCGTCGGGTGTACCTGGCAGCGTGACGGACAGGAGCACGGTGAGCGACGGCACATCGATCATCGTCAGCGCGCCATGCGGGTGGCTGACGTAGGCGCGCCGTCCGTCGGCACTCAGGGCGATGACCTTGGGCCCCCGCCCCACGGTCAGCGATGCGATCCGGCGCCGCGTGGCGACCTCGTACGCCACGACCGTGGAATCGCCGCCATGGACAACCAGACCGATGCGCCCGTCGGGTGTGAAGACGACCCGGCTTGCCTGCGGACCGCTGAACCCCCGGCTCAGGACGGTTCGCGATCGGGCATCGAAGACGGTGAGGTCGCCGGTGAGGTAGTTCACCGACCAGATCTGGCGAAGATCAGGCGTCGCGATCGCGTCGATCTCTCCTTCGACCCCCTCGAGCACCGTCTGGCGGCCCGTCGCCGGGGCTACCAGCGTCACCGCGCCGCCTTCGAGATTGGCGATGACGACGGTATTGTCGGGTCCGTACGGGTCCGCCATCCAGCTCCCCTCGCGCTGCAGCGGATAGCGGTGCCGCGCGCTGCCACTGGCGGGATTGATCCCGAGCAGCATCGGCGGCCGCCCGGAAGCCGCCCACACGATCCCATCGCGGCCGACGGCGACGTCATGCGCGGAAATGCCGTCGGGAAGGCGCCAGGTGGACCGCACACGGGGAACGGCCGAGACGTCCAGCACCGAGATGCTGCTGTCCCCCGTGTTGGCGACGTAGAAGCCACGGCCGTCGCGGCTCGCGGCGATTTCGTGGGGGCTCCTTCCCACCGGGAGCGTCGCGCGGCGGTCCAGGAGCTGCCCATCGAGCAGCGCCACGCTGTCGGCTCCCTCCAGCGCCACCGCGACCAGCCCGTCTGGCCCGGCGCGCAGCGGCGCCCGATACAATCGGATCGGTGCCATCGTCGCGGAGTCGATCGTGCGCTGGTTCATGCGGTCGATCTGTCCGTTGCCGATGTAGTAGTACGCATCCCCCACGACTTCCCCGGTCGTGGAGGTTCGGGGATCGGGCGTGTTCCGTTCGATGACATCAGCCCGGACCACCCGCCGAAAGCGCGGATCCAGCTCGTAGCGCACGATGCGCCAGAAGGCCAGCGGGTGATGAGCGATCAGCGCATTGCCCGCGAACGCCAGTCCGTCGATCCCGGCCAGATTGATGGAGTCCGGCACCGCCAGACGCCAGGCTCGGCGTTCCGCAAGGGACACGACCTGCACGTGGTCGAGGTCGCTCACAAACAGGTGCCGGCCGTCGGGCGAGATCGTGATCCCGTTTGGTGAAGACAACGGTCCCACGTCGGCGAACGTCTCGAACGCGTCCGCACCCGGGCGCAGGACCAGCACGCGAGCGGCGCGCGCGTCGGTCACGTACACGGTGCCGTCCGGGCCGCTGGTGAGGTCGTTGAGGAAGGACTCCCCGGGTGGTGCGTTGATGCGCCGGCGGAACGTGCCGCGCGCGGCGTCAAAGGCGAAGAGCGCGGGGGTAACGGTGTCGCCGGGGGTGTCGAAGCGGCGTGTGCTGGTCACCCAGAGCACGTTGCGGATGGAATCCACATGGATGCCCACCACCGAGCCCAGCCCGTGCGCACCGCGGGGCACCCGATCGCTCGGCGTGCCGTCCGGCGCAATGGCCACCACCTTGTTCTTGTTGAGACTCCCGACCAGCAGGCTGCGTGTGGCCGGATCCCAGGCCGTTCCTTCCGGCACCAGATCTCGTTCCTCGAGGACGGCCCACACGTGCCCCCGCGCGATCGGGCGATCGGCCCGTTCCGCCATCGCGTCGACATCGAGACCGTGCAGGTGCCCCCGCACCCTGCCGATGACCGTATCCTGCAGCGCGCGCCGGGCGTAGCGGGGGTCCCACCGGAAGAGCACCCGGACCGCCTCCGCGGCATCGGCATCCCGCCCCGCGGCGGCGAGCGCGACCGCCCGGATAAGCACGGCATTGGGGTGGTGCGGCGCCCAGCGCACGAGGGAGTCGGCGAGGGCGGTCGCCCGGCTGTGGTTGCCTTCCGCCATCGCGCGGCGGACTGCCTCAATGCGGCTGCCGAGAGCCGCCTGGCCCTCCAAAGGCACCGGGAGAACGCCCAGAGCGGCGGCGGCGATAAGGAGCCTCTGGCGCATCGATCCGGATCCCCATGAGAGGAATACCATCCCGCAGGGGCGCGGCGAGTCAGCCCTCGGAGAATATGCGACCACCCGCCTGCGGGATTGTAAGTCTCTGCCTGCAAGCAGGCGACGCCGAGCAGTTCCGGGCGCTGGAGGAGGGGTCGGTTTTGACGGGAATGACCGGCCTATCGTCGTCGCGCCGCGCGAGCAGTCTGAGTGCCGCCGCGATCCGCTCCGCGGCATCATCGGGCACTGGGTTCGTCGTCAACGGATCTACCCCAACCATTCCTTGAGTCTCGCCGCGTACCGCCGGCTCATGACCAACGGCTCGTTCAACCCGCGAACATGGACTTGATATGCGTAGTGCGACCACTCGTCCACCCGCGACACTTGCTCGACGTTGACGATCGTGGAGCGATGCACGCGGACAAACTGCCGCGGCGGAAGCCTTTCTTGCCACTCCCGTAAGCCCTTGTGCACCA
>Ga0268386_10002261_pt1 | contig 13613 bp, 16 predicted proteins | sample RVTome_15_FD_200260 | JGI IMG/M metagenome (GOLD analysis project Ga0268386, IMG submission 200260) | Soil microbial communities from uranium-contaminated site in the Upper Colorado River Basin, Wyoming, United States - RVT150D86... ...
AGCGTCTGCGCCAGCCCGCGCTCAGTCACCTCGACTCCCTCGACCAGCGCCGCGATTGCCGGGTCGGTGTCCTTTCGTGCTTCGGCCGGCAAGGCGTCAAGGGCACGACGAAGGTTGTCACTGACGGTGAGCATGTCGCGGGCGAAGTTGGCCACCGCATATTGGCGCGTATCGGCCATCTCGCGCTCGCTCCGGCGGCGGAGGTTTTCCATCTCGGCCAAGGTCCGAAGCAAGCGGTCCTTGAGATCTGCAATCTCGGCCTCGAGCGCGGCGATCCGTTCCGGCTCACCGTCCGGTATGGCCGCGGTTTCGGTAGCATCGGCTTCGCGGGGAGTTTCGTCGGCCATGATTTCCCTGGGTTTTTGAAACGTATGGGCGCGCCGGATATCAGGTCTTCGGCGGCAAAAATCAACCCGTCCGGGTCAAAGTCGGCGGAGCGCCACCCGCTCGACCCGATGATCCGCTTCCTTGACCAGGATCAGGTCGGCACGGGGTCGTGTCGGCAGGATGTTCTCGCTCAGGTTGACGAGGTTGATCCGGTTCCAAAGGCCCTTGGCGATCATGATCGCCTCGTCGTCGCCGATAGCGGCGTAGCGGTGGAAGTAAGAGGTCGGGTCGCGGAATGCCGTCCTCCTCAGACTGAGGAATCGTTCGACGTACCAGCGTTGGATCACCGCATCATCGGCATCGATATAGATCGAGAAGTCGAAGAAGTCGGAAACAAACGGCACTGCCCGGGCGTCGCGCGGGAGTTTCGAGGTTTGCAGGACGTTGAGGCCTTCGACGATCAGGATATCGGGATCGTCGATGGTTGTGCTTTCGCCCGGCACGATGTCATAGGTCAGGTGCGAATAAACCGGCGCTTTGACGTGGCGCTCGCCGGCTTTGATCGCCGACAGAAACTGGAGCAACGCCGGCAGGTCGTAGCTCTCCGGAAATCCCTTACGTTCCATCAGGCCTTCGCGCTTGAGCACGGCATTGGGCAAAAGAAAGCCGTCGGTGGCGATCAGATCGACCTGAGGGGTGTTCGGCCAGCGGCCGAGGAGGGCGCGCAGCACGCGCGCCGTGGTCGACTTTCCGACCGCGACCGAGCCGGCGATGCCGATGAGGAACGGCGTCTTGGTGCCGTTGCCGCCGAGGAACGTGCGGGTCGCATCGTAGAGGCCCTGGGTTGCCGCCACGTAAAGGCTGAGAAGACGCGATAGCGGCAGATAGATTGCGACCACTTCGTCAAGCGAGATCGGATCGTTGAGGCTCTGCAGTCTGTTGACGTCGTCGGCTGTCAGCGTCAGCGGCATGTCGGCCCGCAGCGATGCCCATTCTTCGCGCGAAAACGTGCGGTGAGGGGTGACCGCAACCGGGGAGGATTGATCCATGTCAGCCATCCCCGCCCGGAGCCGAACGCGCCGCTTTTTCGGCAAGCCCGCCCTGCGACGTCCGGCGCTGCAACTCGGCCATGACCGCTTCGAGGTTGATCCCGGCCGCCTCGATCATGACGAGCAGATGATAAAGCACGTCGGCGACCTCGCCGGTCAAGGCTTTGGCGTCGCCGGAGACCGCTGCAAGCGCCGCTTCGACCGCTTCCTCGCCGAACTTCTTGGCGCAACGCTCAACCCCGTCGCCGAGGAGCTTGGCGGTATAGGACGCCGGGTCGCCGGAGTGGCCGCGCTCGCGCACGATCGCGGCAAGGTCGGCAAGAGTAAAATCGGCCATGGACCCTTTTGGTTCCCGTCAGCTGTCGAGGCGCACCGGCACGCCGAAAGCGCTCATATACTCCTTTGCACCGGCAATGGTGAAGGTGCCGAAATGGAAGATCGATGCAGCCAGCACCGCCGAAGCGTGGCCGATTGTGATGCCTTCGACAAGATGCTCGAGCTTGCCGACCCCGCCGGACGCGACCACAGGGATTGGCACGGCGTCGGCAACCGCCTTGGTCAGCGCCAGATCGAAGCCATGGCCGGTGCCGTCGCGGTCCATGGAGGTGAGCAAAATCTCACCGGCGCCAAGACCGGCGACCTCGACCGCGTAGTCGATCGCGTCGATGCCGGTCGGATTGCGGCCGCCATGGGTGTAGAGTTCCCAGCGCGGCGGCTCTCCCGTGCGACTGGCGAGCTTCGCATCCATGGCGACGACGATCGCCTGGGCCCCGAATTTCTCCGAAGCCGCGGCGACGATCTGCCGGTCCCGGATCGCGGCGGTATTGATCGCCACCTTGTCGGCGCCGGCGAGCATCAGTGCGCGCACGTCGTCGACCGCGCGAACGCCGCCGCCGACCGTAACGGGCATGAAGCATTGCTCGACGGTGCGGGCGACGACGTCGAGAATAGTGCCGCGATTCTCGTGGCTTGCGGTGATATCGAGGAAACAGAGTTCGTCGGCCCCGGCGAGATCGTAAGCCTTGGCCGCCTCGACCGGATCGCCGGCATCGGCGAGGTCGACGAAACGAATGCCCTTGACGACGCGGCCGTCCTTGACGTCGAGGCAGGGGATTAGGCGGACCTTCAGCATTTCCGGCCCCCGTTTCTTGCTGCCCGGATCAGGCGCAGCGCCTCCTTGCCGTCGAGCCGCCCGTCGTAGAGGGCACGGCCGGAGATTGCTCCCTCCAGAATGGCGCAGTCCGGTTCGAGCAGGCGTTTCACGTCGGCAAGCGAGGCAAGCCCGCCCGAGGCGATCACCGGAATCGGCACGGCGGCAGCCAGCGCCAGCGTCGCCTCGAGGTTGAGGCCCCTGAGGATACCGTCGCGGTCGATGTCGGTGTAGACGATCGCGGCGACGCCGGCGTCGGCGAAGCGGCGGGCGAGATCGATCGCGTTCATTTCGGTCGCCTCGGCCCAGCCGCTGACGGCAACCTTGCCGGCGCGCGCGTCGACGCCGACGACGATCCGGCCGGGATGTTTTTTCGCCGCCTTGCGCACCACGTCCGGATCGTTGACCGCGACGGTGCCGAGTATCACCCTGGCGACGCCGGTGCCGAGCCACATGTCGATCGCGGCGGGATCGCGGATGCCGCCTCCGAGCTGAACCGGGATGCCGACGGCGTCGAGAATGGCCCTGACGGCCTTGCCGTTGACCGAACGGCCGGCGAAGGCGCCGTTGAGATCGACGACATGCAGCCACGCGAAGCCATCAGCGGCGAAGGCGCGCGCCTGCGCCGCCGGATCCGCGTTGAACACGGTGGCGCGATCCATATCCCCCTGTTCAAGGCGCACGCACTGACCGTCCTTCAGGTCGATGGCGGGAAACAGGATCATCAGGGCTTCCAGGCGAGGAAATTGGCGATCAGGGCAAGTCCGAGCCGTTGGCTTTTTTCCGGGTGGAACTGGGTGCCGGCGATGTTGTCGCGCGCGACAATCGCGGTAACCTCGCCGCCATAGTCGGCAATCGCGACGACATCCTCCGGCTCGGCGGCCACGAGGTGGAAGCTGTGCAGGAAATAGGCGTGCCAACCTTCGGGGCCAAGGTCGATGCCCTCGAGGAGGGGGTGGTCGTGCCTGGCGCTCAGCGTGTTCCAGCCCATATGTGGGACCTTCAGCGCAGGTTCGGCCGGTACCACCGCACGCACCTCGCCGGCGATACGGTCGAGGCCCGGCGTGACACCGTGCTCGATGCCGCGTGTGGCGAGCAGCTGCATGCCGACGCAGATGCCGAGAAACGGCCGTCCCTTAGTGTCGATTGCCAGATCGATTGCTTCGACCATGCCGGGAATTGCGTCGAGGTTGTGCCGACAATCGGCGAAGGCGCCGTCGCCGGGGAGCACCACCCGCTCGGCGCCCGCAACGATGTCGGGATCGTCGGTGACCACAACCTTGTCGGACCTGCCGCCGGCAGCTACGGCGTGCTCGAATGCCTTCGATGCCGAACGGAGGTTCCCGGCGCCGTAGTCGATCAGTGCGATGGTCATGACCGGGCTCCCGGGCTAGGAAACAGGCCGATGATTTCACCCGCGCCGGCCGGCATCGGCGTGATCGGCTTGGTCGCCGTCGGCTTCTGCGTCTCGTCAGGCGCTTGCTCCGCCGTCCAGGTCGCGAAGAACCGGTACTCGGCCTCGTCGCGCCGGTCGCCGGCGGCGACGCCGAGAAAGCGATGGCCGCGCCGCTCCAACGTCCAGCGCCTGAGATTGTTGCCCTCCAGCCCGACGAGCACGCCGAACAGGACCGTTGCTGTCCATGCGACCGGCAGCGGCGCACGGCCGGCAAGCGCGAAGACGGCGGCGGTAATGAGAACGTACAAAACCAGGACCAGCCACATCCTGTGCCAAATCAGCCAGGGGATCGCTATGGTGAAGGCGGGCCAGCAGAAGCCTTCCTTGACGAAGCAAAACCGATCGGGCTCAGGGCCGGTCGAACCAGCCCGGGCAGGAGGGGCGAGAACAGCATAGATCGTCATGACTGGCGCCTTACCCGGCGAGGCGGCCTTTGGTCGAGGGGACGCGGCCCTTCTGGCGCGTGTCGATGGCGACAGCGGCGCGCAACGCCCGGGCAAGCGCCTTGAAACAGGTCTCGGCAATGTGGTGGTTGTTGCGGCCGTACAGCGTCTCGATATGCAGCGTAATCTGCGCGTTCTGGGCAAGCGCCTGAAAGAACTCGCGAAAAAGCTCCGTGTCGAAGTCGCCGATCTTGCTGCGGCTGAAGGCGACCTTCCAGACCAGACAGGGCCGGCCGGAAATGTCGATAGCGCAGCGCGTCAACGCCTCGTCCATCGGCAGGTGAACGTCGGCGTAGCGGGAAATCCCCTTGAGATCGCCCAACGCCTGGCGTAGCGCCGACCCGAGGGCGATGCCGACGTCCTCGACCGTATGGTGCTGGTCGATATGCAGGTCGCCTTTCGCCCTGACCGAGATATCGACGAGGCTGTGGCGGGCCACCTGCTCGATCATATGATCGAAAAAGCCGATATTGGTCGCGATATCGGCCTTGCCGGTGCCGTCGAGATCGACGCTCACCACGATATCGGTTTCCTTGGTCTTGCGCTTGACCGTGGCGCTACGCATGGGGCCGTCCTTCCTGCCGCGCGCCTTTTATCAGGCACAGGGTCCGATTGCCATATTGCCGGGCTTCGGATTCTTGCCTCGATTTGCACCGAGCCCGCCAATGCCTACATATGACACTCGCCAAGCCGATTTTCGGTTAATGGGAGCCGGGGCGGGGCCATTCGGGCCGCCGCGGTTTGCTAGAAGGAACGTCGTTTATATGCCGCAATCCACCAACCCAACCTGGCACGGCACGACCATTCTTACCGTGCGCAAGGGCGGCAAGGTCGTCATCGCCGGCGACGGTCAGGTGTCGGTCGGTCAGACCGTGATCAAGCACAACGCCAAGAAGGTGCGCCCGCTCGGCAAGGGCGGTGTCATCGCCGGCTTCGCCGGCGCGACTGCCGATGCCTTTACCTTGTTCGAGCGACTCGAGGCCAAGCTCGATCAATATCCGGCGCAATTGACGCGCGCCTGCGTCGAGCTTGCCAAGGACTGGCGCACCGATCGCTACCTGCGCCGGCTCGAGGCGATGATGCTGGTCGCCGACAAGACGACCAGCCTCGTCTTGACCGGCACCGGCGATGTGCTCGAGCCCGAGGGCGGCATTGCCGGCATCGGCTCGGGCGGCAACTATGCGCTGGCGGCGGCGCGTGCTCTGGTCGACACCGACCTGTCGGCCGAGGAGATCGCCCGCAAAGCGATGGCAATCGCTGCCGACATTTGCGTCTACACCAATACCAGCCTGACGATCGAAACCCTCGATGCCGAGTGACGCTGGCCACGCCCGCGGCAGTTCTCGGAGTCGTCTGCCGTCTTCGCACATCAGTGATCAGAAAAAACAACGATGACCAGCTTTTCCCCCCGCGAAATCGTTTCCGAGCTTGACCGCTACATTATCGGCCAGATGGAGGCCAAGCGCGCCGTCGCGATCGCGCTCAGAAACCGGTGGCGCCGGCAGCAACTCACCGGGGCCATGCGCGAGGAGGTGCTGCCCAAGAACATTCTGATGATCGGCCCGACCGGCGTCGGCAAGACCGAGATATCGCGGCGTCTGGCGAAGCTTGCCGGCGCGCCGTTCCTCAAGGTCGAGGCGACCAAATTCACCGAGGTCGGTTATGTCGGCCGCGATGTCGAGCAGATCGTCCGCGATCTGGTCGAGATCGGCATCCTGCTGGTCCGCGAGAGACGACGCAAGGAAGTCGCCGCTAAAGCCGAGATTGCCGCCGAAGAGCGGGTGTTGACCGCCCTTGTCGGCCAGTCGGCTAGCCCGGCGACGCGCGAATCCTTCAGGAAGAAGCTCCGCGAGGGCCTGCTCGACGACAAGGAGATCGAGATCGAGGTGCGCGACACCGGCAGCGGCATGCCCCAGTTCGATATTCCCGGAATGCCGGGGGCGAGCGTCGGTGTCATGAACATATCGGAAATGCTCGGCAAGGCTTTCGGCCAGCGCACCAAGCCGCGCCGCGTGACGGTACAGGACTCACACAATATTCTCGTCAACGAGGAGTCCGACCGGCTTCTCGACGATGATCAGGTCGTTCAGGAAGCGATTGCCGCGGTCGAAAACGATGGAATCGTCTTTCTCGACGAGCTCGACAAGATCTGTGCCCGCGAGGGTCGCATCGGCGCCGACGTCAGTCGTGAGGGCGTGCAGCGCGATCTCCTGCCGCTGATCGAGGGCACAACCGTTGCGACCAAGCACGGATCGGTCAAGACCGACCATATCCTGTTCATCGCTTCCGGCGCCTTCCACGTCGCAAAGCCGTCCGATTTGCTGCCCGAGCTTCAGGGACGGTTGCCGATCCGGGTCGAGCTGGCTCCGCTGACCGAAGAGGATTTCCGCCGCATCCTCACCGAGACCGAGGCGAGTCTGATCAAGCAATATGTGGCGTTGATGGAAACCGAGGACCTCAAGCTCGAGATTACCGACGACGCCATCGACGCGATTTCCTCGTTTGCCGTCTCGATCAATGAGAGCATCGAGAACATCGGCGCGCGCCGCCTGCAAACCGTGATGGAGCGTGTTCTCGACGAGATCAGCTTCGCTGCCTCTGATCGTGCCGGCGAGACGGTCGTGATTGACGCAAAATACGTCGAGGACCATATCGGCGACCTTGCCCGCAACACTGACTTGTCGCGGTTCATTCTGTAGGCGGCGCCGCGCTGGTCTCCCGGGCATGGTTGGCCCCAATTTGGCTTCCGCGGGTGTAGGCCGACGGCGGTCGCGGTTGCCAATATTTCGACATCGCCGCATACTATCGGCTGGCCGTTACCGTGCCGGAACCGGAGGTCGGCGCGAGATTGCTGCGGTGTGTGGCCGGACGCCTGTTCCGTCAGGCGCTTGCCGAACCTCACGGAACGGTCGATAACGTCGACACTTGCAACGTCGAGCGAGCCAGCCGTCATGAACGTTAGTCGCAAGTCACTGAAATTTATCGCTATTTTAATCGTTGCCGGATTTGTGGGGTCCGCCCTGCCGCCGGTTGTCAGCGCCGAGGTGATTGTGGTTCCGCCCGGCAACCGCAACGAAAGGCAGCCCGACACGGCGGGCCTCACCAAGGTCTGGACGATGTTCGTTTCTCAGACGTCCTACGAGGCCAAGTATCGAAAGATCTATGGATTGCTCCAACGCGATCAGAGGCTCATCGCCAACATCAAGAAAGTTGCGGCGATCTACGGCATCGATCCGATCCATATCGTCGGCGCAATCGTCGGCGAGCACACCTTCAATGTCGATGGCCTCGACACACTGCAGACCTACTACGTCAAGGCGTCGCAGTATGTCGATCTCGACATGTCCTTCTCCTACAAAGGTGAATCCGCTGCGCAGTTTTTCCAGCGGCCGGAATTCAACCAGTGCAACCAGCGCAGCAGCGGCTACGAGGTCTGGGATTGCCGCTCGGTTATCTGGCGCACCCAGTTCGAGGGCAAACGGGTCGACGGGAAGCGTTTTCCGAACGTCCGCATACAACGGGTGTTCTTCAAGCCCGGGATTGCCGGCCAGACATTCGGCCTCGGGCAATTGAGCCCGGTGGCGGCGCTGTCGGTCAACGAATACGTCCACGCCAAGAGCGGGTTGCCGCTGCTCGACATCAACCGCGCCAACGAGGTCTATCAGGTGGTTATGGACCCCGACAGGACGCTGCACTACATGGCGGCACAGCTCCGCATTGCCATCGACTATTACCGCGACGTCGCCGGCTTCGATATTTCCCAGAATCCCGGCGTGACTGCGACCCTATACAATCTCGGCGAGGTGGCGACGCGCGCAAGGCAGCTGGCAGCCGAGAATGCGAAACGCCGGCAGCAGGGCCAGCCGATCGCCTATCCGGAGGAGAACTACTACGGCTGGCTGGTCAACGAGCGCGAGAGCGAGTTGCGCAAGCTGCTCTAATTGAGCCGGCGTCGCGTTCGGGCTACCCGCTGCCGCTTTTGCGGCCGCTTCTGATCCTCACATAAAGCGCGCCCTCGCCGCCGTGACTGCGGCCGGCCACCTCATAGCCGACGACGAATGATCTGAGTTCCGCCGAGGCGAGCCAGATCGGCACCAGTCGCCGGAGCACGCCGCGTTGCTCGCCGAGCGCCTGCGCGTCGTCGGGACGGCCCTTGCCGGTGATGACGAGGACGAGCTTCGCGTCGGCGGCCTGGCTGTCCGCCAGGAACCTGCGGAGCCGCTGGTGCGCCGCCGCTTGCGTCAGGCCATGCAGATCGACGCGGGCATCGATCGCCACCGCTCCCTTGCCGATCCTCGCCCTGAGGCGCCGGTCGAGCGGCGCCAGCCGCGGCGGATCGGTGGTCCGCCTCGCAGCCACAGGTGGCTTCGGACCGGTGGCCCTCTTATCGGTCCGTGGCGGCTCCGGGTTCGCCTCGCCTGCGGCCGCCTCGGTACGGCGCTTGAGCGGCTTGACGCTCTTGGCGACCGTGTCCCACAGAGCGCGATCCTCGGGGGTGGGAAGAGGGGGACGGCGGGGTGTGGTCATCGCCATACTCCGTCCGGCGGTCGGCTGTGCTGCGGCACCAGGACCACGAAACGCCCTGCTGAAGCCATGCCACCGGCAATTTGTCCGGCGTGTCCGCCCGACCCGAAAAAGATATCGCCGCGTGCCGGCCCGACGATGGCCGAGCCGGTATCCTGGGCTACCATCAGGCGGCGAAAAGCGCCGCCGGCGGCGAGCGTGGTATCGACCCAGACGGGCGTATGGAACGTATGAAGCAGGCGATCGACGGCTAGACTGCGTCCGGGCGTGAGCGGCACCTTGGCGGCGGCAACCGGCCCGAGCGCGGCATCGCCGGTCGGCGCCTCGCGAAAGAAGATGAACGACCGGTTCTTGGCCATGACCGCGGTCGCCTTGTCCGGATTTTCAGCGAGCCAGGCCCGAATGTCGGCCATGGTTGCCCTGCCCGGCGCTAGTGCCCCCGTGTCGATGAGGACCCGGCCGATCGCTGTATAAGGATGGCCGGACTTCGCCGCATAGGTGAGGCGCATGGTACCGCCGTCGGTGAGCGCAATTCGGGCGGACCCTTGGATATGAACAAAGAATGCATCGACCGGATCGCCGAGATAGACGAGCTCCAGTCCGCGACCGGCGAGTGCGCCGGCCCGTATTTCCGTCCGGTCGTAGTAGGGAACCAGTCCGCTTTCGGTCTTTCGGGCGAAACGCAGCGTCGGGTCGGTTCCCCTTGGTGGGTCGGTCGGGTCGAACTCGACGAGATCGTCCGGGACCCGATAGAGCGGCTCGTCGAAGCAAGGGGTGCGCGTCCGCGAGCCGGTGACGATCGGCTCATAATAACCGGTAAAGAAGCCCGATGCGCCATTAGGCAAAATTTCGAAGGGTCGAAATTCGGCCTCGAAGAACGCCCGCGCCCGGTCCGCCGGCAGGTCGGCAGGAAAGGAGAGCGCCCGGTTAAGGACAGCGACAAGCGCCTCGGCGTCGATGTCACGGGATTTGGGCGGACGCCGGCCGGCGGCGACGGCGCTTCGTCTCAGCGCTCGAAAGGCCTCGGCGTGGTCGTCTTCGTCCCAACCGCGGAGTTCGGCAAAGTCACGTGGTTCGATCGCGGCTTTCGGTGGCGCGGGGGCTTCGGTCATCAGCGTTGCCATCCGCGGCCGCCGAGACTGGCGAAAGCTTATTCGACCGATTCGGTGGCGACCAGCTTCCAGTTCGGGTCGCGCGAGGAAACGTCGCGGGCGAAGGTCCAGATGTCGGTGACGTCGCTGACGCGAACCGGGTCGCCGTCGATGACCTTGCCGTCAGAGTCATAGGTCGCCGAGATCAGCTTCGATTGGAACCTGATTGTAACGTGGGCGGTGCCCGATTTAACCGCGGCGTCGGTGATCTCGGCCTTATCGATCCCGACGAATTTGAACTCCATCACCTCGCCGCGCGACTCGCGCTGACCGATCGCCGAGACGAAGCCGTCATAGACCTCACGCGACAGCAGCTGCTTGAGCGTCTTGCGTTCGCCCTCGGCGTAGGCGGTGACGATCATTTCGTAAGCCGCCTTGGCGCCCGACAGGAACTTCTCCGCGTCGAAGGAAGCATCCGCCTTGGCGAGCGCCACCAGCGACTCGTTGAGGTTTGAGCCGGGCGCCGCCGCGGCGCGGACACGGTCCTCCGGCGTCGGCCCGGCGTCGGCCGCCGCGGAACCGGCGCTGGCCTCTCGCCCTGGCAAGCTGATGACCTTGTCGTCGGCCCCGCTCGCCTTGGGAACCTGACGTCGGGAGCGCGAATAGGGATCGGATGGCGGTCGTTCGTTTCCCGTACGACGCCCGAGTACGCTGCGCAGGCGGAGGAATATTACGATCGCCAGGACCAGGAATATGATCGAATAGATGTCGATGAAGCCGTTCATTCTGCGGCGTCCTGTCCCCCTTGAGGGTACTCTGCACGAAAAGCCATTGTAAACCGCCTGCTTCCCTATCTAGGCAAGATCAAAGGCACTTGCGAGTCCATCGTGCCAACGGGCGAAGAATCCACGACCACGCGTGCCTTGTAACGCCTGTCGGGCCATGTTAGCCAGCCGCAACGTAAAAAAAGGTCCCGCTGCGGACGGCTGTTCAGGAGGGCAAGTATTCATGTCGATGGCCGAAAACGGCAATGATGGGCGCCCACCCCAGGCAGCGGCCGGCCAGCAGCAGAGCATCAGCGTCATCTCCCAATATGTGAAGGATTTGTCCTTCGAAAGCCCCGGGGCGCCGCAGTCGGTGCTTAACCGGACGACGGCGCCGGCGATCAATATCGGTGTGAATATCCAGTCGCGACGGCTCGAAGGAGGGGAACTGGAAGTCGAGCTGAGAATGGAGGCGACCGCCAAGGACGGCGAGGTGGTGCTCTTTGCCATCGAGCTTGTCTATGCCGGCCTTTTCCGGCTGACCAACATTCCGGCGGAAAACGTAACGCCGATCGCGATGATCGAGTGCCCGCGGCTGTTGTTCCCGTTTGCCCGTCAAATCATGGCCGATGCCAGTCGCAACGGCGGCTTTCCGCCATTGTTGGTCGACCCGATCGATTTCGTTCAGCTCTATCGCCAGCGGCTGGCGCAAATGCAGCAACAGCCTGAAGCTAACGCCTGAGGCTGGCGCTGCCTAAAGTTCAAATCCCGACTGACGCGCAAGGTCGGCGAGCGAGACGGCCGGTCGCGCTCCGACATGACCGATGACCTCTGCGGCGGCAACCGTTCCGAGCCGGGCGGCGTCGGTGAGCGACATGCCGCGGGCATGAGCAAACAGGAAGCCGGCTGCGAAGAGGTCGCCGGCACCGGTGGTGTCGACGATGGTCTCGACCGGAGTCGCCGAGACCCGCCTGACCCCGTCGTGGGTAACGACCAGCGCGCCCTCCGCCCCCATCGTTACCGCCGCGATGCGACAGTCCTTTTGCAGAGCATGAACGCCGGTCTCGAAATCGGCCGTCTGATAAAGGGCGCGAACTTCCGATTCGTTGGCGAAAAGAATGTCGACGGTTCGGTCGCGGATCAGGCCGAGAAACTCCTCGCGGAAGCGGTCGACGCAGAACGAGTCCGACAGCGTCAACGACACCTGGCGCCCGGCATCGTGGGCGAATTCGGCGGCACAACGGAAGGCGTCCTTGGCCTGCGGCGGATCCCAGAGATAGCCCTCGAGGTAGACAATCGCCGCTGCCGCGACCGTGTCCCGGTCGATATCGGCGCTTGTGAGGTTCTGGCAGGCGCCGAGATAGGTATTCATCGTGCGCTCGCCATCCGGACTGACCAGGATCATCGACCGCGCAGTCGGAGCGCCCCCGGCAAGCGGTCCCGTGTCGAAGGCGACGCCGATCGCACGCATGTCATGCGTGTAGAGCTTGCCGAACTGGTCGTCCGCGACTTTGCCGATGAAAGCGGCGTTGCCGCCGAAGGAAGCGACGCCGGCGGCGGTGTTGCCGGCGCAGCCGCCCGACGTCTCGATTGCCGGGCCCATCAGATCATAGAGGCGGTCCGCCTCGTTTGCGTCGATCAGGCGCATCGATCCCCGGGTCAGCCCCTGATTGACGAGGAAGTCGTCCTCGGCGTGGGCCACGATGTCGACGATGGCATTGCCGATGGCGAGCACATCGTAGCGGGTCTCTGGCATGTTCATCTCTCGGGAGGTTCGAGGCTGGGCGGGAGCGGCCGGACTATAGCGGCCGTTGTCCCGGCTGCAACCGAAACGATCAGGCGGTCTTGTTTGTATAGAGGCACAGGTCGGCGATCAGGCAGACCGCGCAATCCGGCTTGCGCGCCTTGCAAACGTAGCGGCCATGCAGGATCAGCCAGTGATGGGCATGCAGGCGATAGGGCACCGGCACCACCGTGGCGAGGCCGTCCTCGACCGCGCGCGGCGTGTTTCCCGGCGCGAGGCCGGTACGATTGGCGACGCGAAATATATGGGTGTCGACGGCGATCGTCGGCTCGCCGAAGGCGATATTGAGGACGACATTCGCGGTCTTGCGGCCGACGCCGGGAAGCGCCTCGAGCGCTTCACGCGACCGCGGTACCTCGCCGCCGTGCTCATCAATCAGCTTTCTTGCCAGCGCGACGATGTTCCTTGCCTTGTTGCGATAGAGCCCGATGGTGCGGATCAGCTCGGTCACGCGCTCTTCGCCGAGCGCTGCCATCTTCTGCGGTGTGTCGGCCAGCGCGAACAGTTTCGGTGTCGCCTTGTTGACACCGCTATCGGTTGCCTGCGCCGACAGGACGACGGCGACGAGCAGGGTGAACGGGTTGAGGTAGTGGAGCTCGCCCTCGGGCTTTGGGTCGCGTTCGCAAAAGCGGCGGAAGGTCTCTTCGACGGCACGCTTGGGTAGGCGTCGGATATGGGGCTTTCCGGCTTGTCGCGACGGTCTTGCCATGTAGCCCCCGTGTTATCCTGCCCCGATGGATTCTCACCGAGCCCCTCTATAAAGTGGCGCCATGACCGGTGGCAACGCCAACGCGAAAGAAGACGACGCGGCGATTTTTGCCGCGCGCCTGTCGCCGTACCGATCGCTCAGCGCCGTCGGCTTCAATCTTCTGATGATCGCCATCGCGGGCGTATCCTTCTTCGCCGGTCTTGCCTTTTGGCTGATAGGCGCGTGGCCGGTGGTCGGGTTTTTCGGTCTTGATATCTTATTGATTCAACTCGCATTTCGGTTGAACTATCGGGCCG
>Ga0268386_10002263_pt1 | contig 13610 bp, 7 predicted proteins | sample RVTome_15_FD_200260 | JGI IMG/M metagenome (GOLD analysis project Ga0268386, IMG submission 200260) | Soil microbial communities from uranium-contaminated site in the Upper Colorado River Basin, Wyoming, United States - RVT150D86... ...
TAGTAACTACTAATTTGAGTACGGTGGTGGAAGGAGCCGGACTGCGGGTTGAAAATAACGCAGGCCAGCCAGGTGGCAGTACCGGCGCAGTTCAGATGCCAGAAAATAGAGACTAATGGATAGTCCAAAACACCATAAAGGATCTTATCGCGGCGCCATAGCCTACATGGCACAGAATTCAATTGCCGCCAATCTGCTGATGGTAATTCTTATTGGCGCCGGGGTTTGGACCATGTATAACATCCAGAAAGAGGTATTTCCCGAATTTCAACTGGATATCGTACAAGTGAACGTGGTCTACCCGGGAGCGGCACCCACTGAAGTTGAACAGGGTATATTACTGCCGGTGGAGGAAGCGGTGCGTGGAGTCCAGGGGATTAAGGAAATCACTTCTACTGCCGATGAAGGCTCCGGAGAAGTAATGATCGAGTTGGTGGCCGGAACCAATCGAATGAAAGCATTCCAGGAAATAGATCAGGCCATCAACAGAATCCAGACCTTCCCCGATGATATTGAACAACCGGAAGTTTCCCTGCAAACAGAAACACAGGATGTAATGTCAATCGGGCTGTATGGCGATGTGGATATCTGGACTTTGAGAAAGCTGGCTGAACAACTTCGAAACCGACTCTTGAGTGACTCGAAAATCACCCAGGTGGTGATCGATAATGTGCCTGATTATATGACACACGTGGAAATCCCCAGGCACAATCTGCGACAATATGGACTGACCCTGGGGCAGGTAGCCGATATTATATCCGAGTCCAGTGAAGATGTTCCCGCCGGGGCAGTGGAAACACAGGCAGGTGAAATACTACTGCGTATGAAGGAACGCAAACAGTGGGTCGAGGAACTGGGGAATATTGCCATAATCACCTCTCCGGATGGCGCCAAAGTAACCTTAGGCGACCTGGGAGTGATCACCGATGGCTTTGAGGAAACCGGCTTCCACGGTCAATACAATCAACAACCTTCAGTTGAATTGGAAATCTTTCGTATCGGTAAGCAGTCTCCACTGGAAATAGAGACTGCGGTACGGGAAATACTGGAGAATTATCACCTGCCACCTGGTATAAGCTGGCGGATCGACAGTAACAGGGCTGAAGACTACCGGGAGCGCTTGTCCCTGCTTACTGAAAACGGAGCGCTGGCCATAGTTATCGTACTGATAATTCTCACATTGTTCCTGGAATACAGACTGGCTTTTTGGGTGATGATGGGAATGGCCATTTCTTTTATAGGGGGAATTGCCTTTCTGCCGCTGGTCGGAGTGAGTATCAACATGATTTCCATGTTTGGATTCCTGGTGGCGCTGGGGATCGTAGTTGACGATGCCATTGTAATTGGTGAGAATGTATACGAGTACCGGCAACAGGGCATGGGATATATGGAAGCTGCTATTGCCGGTACCAAAGAGATATCCAAACCGGTAATATTCAGTATTTTTACCACCGTTATCGCCTTTTTCCCATTATTGTTCATGCCAGGCACTACCGGTAAATTCTGGTGGCCCCTGCCGGTAGTGGTGATCGTGGTATTAATTGTTTCCCTGTTGGAAGCGTTGTTCATACTTCCCGCGCATCTTGGTCACAGATCTTCAAAATCCACATTTAAGGCAGCGCATCACCTGGAACGCTGGCAGCAATCGTTTTCCGCTAAATTCAACCGGGTAATAGACCGATATTATCGTCCCTTTCTAAAATTCTGCCTGAAATACCGGTACATCACATTAAGCATTGCCACAACCGTACTGTTAATTGCCGGGGGCTATGGCTATAGCGACCATATGGGAATGGTCATGATGCCGGAAGTGGCTGCGGATGAAATAGAGGCCGGAGTGCGTTTACCGGAGGGAACCACCAATGACCAGGCTGCCAAGGTCGCCGTGGATATAACCAATTCAACCAAACGAATGTTCGATGAACATAACCTGTATGAAGTGGCCGAGGGGATCAAAACCAATGTGCGTGGCCAGAATTTTATAGATGTGGAAATCGTGATGAAGCCCCCGGATGAGCAAGACATCACTGCAGGGGAAATCATCGAATTGTGGAGGGATAATATCGGAGATATAGAGGGGGTAGACCAGATCGTATTTGAAGCGGAGAGAGGTCCCGGGGGCGCCCGGCAAGATATTAGTGTAGACCTGGCGCATTCCAATGTGGCAATACTGGAAAAGGCCAGTGCGGCCTTCGTGGAACGGGTCGAATCTTTCGAATCAACCCGGGATGTAAGCGATAATTACAACAAGGGGAAAATACAATATGATTTTAAGCTATTACCGGAGGGCCGCAATTTGGGGTTGACCTCGTCCGATGTGGGGCAGCAGGTGAGGGATGCATTTTTTGGCGCATTGGCTATGCGGCAACTGAGGGGAAACAACGAAGTTGAGGTCAGGGTTAAACTGCCCAAGGACCAGCGGCAGGATATTCGTCACCTGGAAGATTTCCTGGTGCAAACTCCTGATGGCGTGCAGGTACCGTTGTTCGATGTAGTAGAAGTCAGACAACAGGAGGCTTTTACCAGTATTCACCGGCGGGATGCGCAGAGGGTGGTTACAGTGGGAATGGATGTGGAGCCGGCGAATGCAGTAGGGAGGGTGATGGAATCTATACAGGCGGAAATCTTACCCCAGATGCTGTTAGACTTTCCCGGTATCACCTGGAGTTTTCAGGGCAGCCAGGCGGAAATGCGTGAATCAACCCAGTCATTGTGGGGAGGGTTTGCCATGGCAATGTTGATCATTTATGCATTGCTGGCCATTGCATTTGGAAGTTACACCCAACCTGTAATAATAATGGCAGCCATACCGTTTGGAATTATTGGGGCGGTGATCGGGCATATTATTTTAGGATACGACCTGTCCATTGTGAGCCTGATGGGGGTGATTGCGTTGTCAGGGGTGGTGGTGAATGATTCCCTGATCATGATAGACTATGCCAACAAAAGACGGCACGTGGATTCAGCCCTTGAGGCCATTCATGAGGCAGGTATCAGAAGGTTCAGGCCCATTATGCTTACCACCCTGACCACCTTCGGAGGACTGACCCCGATAATACTGGAATCATCCCGCCAGGCATTTTATCTTATTCCAATGGCTATTTCACTGGGCTTCGGGATTGTGTTTGCCACCTCCATCATTTTGGTGATTATTCCGTGCCTGTATATGATTCAGGAAGACATAACCGGCTATTTCCAACGCATCAGACAAAAGCAGCCGGCAGAACCCAGCAAAGATAGGGTGGCAGAGCGGGAAAGCACTGTGGTATCCTAAAGCCAGAAAACTTTGGATGCGTCCTTAATCAGCTCGGCAGTGTTCTTGACTTTAAATTTTTCAATCAAATTCTTGCGGTGCCTTACTGAAGTGTGAACACTGATACCTAACCGCGTGGCGATTTGTCTGTCGGAGTTACCATTGGCGATTAATCGCAACACCTGTATTTCCCGATCACCCAGGACCTTTCTTATGCCGGGGCTGACAAAATCTGTTGGTTCGCTCTTTTCTTTTAATGTACAGAACATTTTGTCGATTGAATGATCATCGTTATAGCTGAGAACATCAAAACTTACCTCAACCCAGTTCCAGCATTTGGATTCGGTTAATATTCTTATTTCAGCGGACCACCTGAAATGTGTTTTTTTATTAAAACCAGGTTGCTTGCTGTCTTTATTGAATGTCCGGTAAACTTCAAGAAGGTAATTTAGATCATCGGGATGAAGAATTTTCTTTAGGCATTGGAATTCCCTGGTGAGCAATGCTGCAGATTGGTATCCATTGAAATTCGCAGAACCACCTGCATAGTAGAATTTGCATTGCGTCAGGTCAAAAAGAAAGAACACTACCGATTTACTATGGTCTAAGTCCAGTTGCGAGCTTGATGATTTCATGTTCAATAGCTGGTTAAAGACTATTCCAAGAGGGGTTTTTTTACATACAATGGTGTTTAGATCCAAAAATATTTCGAGGCCAACTTAATAAGCTCAGCGGTATTGCTGGCATTGAACTTGGCGATCAGATGCTTTCGGTGATTGATGACGGTAAAGGTGCTGATACAAAGAATATCTGCAATCTGCTTGGATGAATAACCCTGTGCGATCATGTACAGCACTTCCTTTTCCCTGGTGGTTATGTTAGGCAGCGGTTCATCTTGTAAACCTATTTCAATCAAATCTGTCTGAGGGTGATGTTCCTCAGTATCCTTTATTAATTCACTTTGCTGAATTTCACTGCTATTAGTTAATGAGTGGCCGCTTCTGAAAACGCTAATGTCCTTGATGGTTCCAAATATATTTCCAGCCATTTCTTTGGAACTGGTACTCATTAAAGCGAAATTGATTTCGATCCATATCCATTTTCCTGAGCCACTCCTGATCCTGAATTCCATGGATTTCCCGAAGCTAAACCTATGGCTATCGACCAGGTTCTTAATTTCAACAAGCGTTTTCGCATATTCCGATAGGGTCGATTGGTAATCCTCGGGATGGACAATGGAGGCAAAGAATGTCAATCCTTCGTTATGCAAAAACTCAGCAGTGTATCCCAGTACTTCCCGGGCAGAAGGACTTATTAACAGGCATTTCCCTTCAATGGTGTTTAACCAAAAAAATACTTTGTCCGGAACCTGATCCAATAGCTCCAAAATATCCGCAGACACCAAAGGATGACCCGATAGGTAATCTATTTCGTGCTCTTGATTTATTGGTTCCATTGTGCCGGTTGAGAGACCATTTTTTCAAGTTTAAAGCAACACGTATAAGTTAAAAAAAATATTTAAATTTTCCAGTTTTAATCACCCTGGTAAAAAAGACCTGTATGATGCCTCCTTACAGTCTTTAGTGAATTTTCAACAAAAAAGTAACCTATAGTGCCCATCTAAGCCCTGAAAATGGTCATTTCTAGGAATTGACAACAAAAACACAATCCGCTAAATTAACACCTAAATTTTTAAAGTCATGCCCTATTCAGACTATTGGCAAGATCGTGGCTTTCCCTGGGAACATGATCCTGGTCCACCGAAAAACTTAAGTTGGGCCCGTTTATTTTCGGAGTCTCCAAACTACCGGGGACTGGGTAATGCACTTTTCGGAGTGGACCGCTATCGATGGCATTTCGGACCTATGTATTACCGGGGAAGATTGGGTCCCAACCAGGTAAAAGTGCTGGTAATTGGTCAGGAGGGCGCCCAGGATGAGAGTCTGGCCCATCGGTCATTTGTAGGCAGCAGCGGGGCACGGATGCAGCACTTTCTGGGTTTTATTGGCATCAACTATCATTATCTTTTTCTCAATACATTTGTTTACCCCATTTTTAATCAATACAGCGGTAATAAGTTGAAATGGCTGGCGCAGAACCCTAATTCACCAATTGCCAAACAACGCAGTGAAATCTTTAGCTATGTGCTAAAGAAAAACGATGTCAGGTTGGTGGTTGCGGTAGGACAGGCGGCCAAGGAGTCGGTTCAGACCTGGGTGGAAAGCAGGGGTGGAAGCTGCCCGGATGGCACGGATGATCTCAGTACCTTTACCGGTGATTTCCTGGATCCTCAAACCAAACTACTGGGGGTTGCGCACCCGGGAGGGGCCAAGGATGCAGAACAAAAGGAAAATATAATAGCCAGTTTCCAGGCGGCTGTTGACAAGGTCAGAAACTGGGTAGCTCAGGATGTCCACTGGTTACCGGCAGACCCAGGAATGGAACGGGATATGGACCAGCCCTTTGAATTCGAAAAAGCAACCATTCCCTTCCGTGATTTACCGTTAGGAACTTGCTGGCGCCTGGGTTACGGCTCTACTACCAGCAACCGCATGAATGAAGAAAGGTCCATACAAATCTTTGCCGCCGGCGGGAAATACAATCAGTCTACCGGTATTCTGTATAATGGATTGTCCAATGGTTCCAGTGAAGGATATAGTCAATTGGACGGGGACTATCCTTATGAGCCCCCGGTCAATCAATATAAAGAATATGATAAAGGCCCTCCGGTGGGGTTTTTAAAAATTCTCCAGGGAGCCTATGTCTCCAAAAGGTGGCCGGATTTCAATGCTCTTGGCGCAACTTCCGAATCTTCTCTGGGTTATCAGGCCATTTACAGAGGAAGGCCTGACCAGGCTTGTTTCCTGATCCTGGCAGATCAGGAGTCGCATGACGATTTGTTTACTATGCGGGCATTGACCGGAAACGGTGGACAGCATATACAATCGTTTTTGAAAGCGGCTGGTATCGATCACAGCTATTGTTTCATCCGGGTGTTGCCGGTGGATACCATGGACCTGAATTTCAACCAGCAAAAAGCTATAATTGGGAATCCTGAAGTCAAAAAGGTTTATCAATCCCTGGTCGACAAGGTTATCAGCTATAAAAAAACTACCGTCATTCTCACATTTGGGAGGATGTCGGAACACCTTTTGGATTTCCTCAATTTACCGGCAAATGGTCATTTTGTCAAGTGCAAATCCTGGTCACAAACAGGGGCTAAAGAAGACTGGAAAGTTAAACTGGAGGAATTAAAATCCCTGCCGTATAAGAAAGATGTAACAGCATCTTTCCAATACAACGGCGAACGAGAACAAGTACCCAGAAAAGACCTGCCATATGGCGTGATGCGGTGGCAGGGAAGCAGTGGGGACCGCGCACAAAGGGCCAGACTGGAAAACGGAGACTGGTCACCTTATTATTACAAATGGTTTTTACCTGACTGGGTTTATAATTTACCTCCTGAGCCCCTGAGCCTCCTGGAGCAGAATGCTATCGACAAATTTTCTACCTAAGTTTAATTCCAAATCGCCAATGGCCAAGATCAAGCTCAATGGAAGCACCAGATATGCCCTGGAGGGTAAAATAGTTACCCTTGACCACCAATCAACCGTGCTTAATAACGGAGTGGTATATATCGAAGGAGATACCATAGTAGCAGTACAGCCCAGCCAGCAGGCAGCTCCGGATGGCTTTTTAAAGAGCGATGTCATAAAATGCGGGGGGACCATCTATCCGGGGATGATCGAGTTACACAATCATTTAAGCTACAATATTGTATCTATGTGGCAGGTGCCCAAGCGATTTGATAATCGTGACCAGTGGCGAAGACACCAGGATTACCGGAAAAGTATGACAGGTCCCTTGCAAGTTCTGGGCCATATCGATGGTTTTTTACAGTCTATTGTGCGGTATGTTGAATGCCGGCTGCTTTTTTCAGGGGTAACATCTTCTCAGGGGATCACCTTAGCCAGTCATGGCAAGATTACCAGGATGTATATAGGGATCGTGCGCAATGTTGAACAGTCAGTGGATCCCAATCTACCGGATGCGCAAACTAAAATTGCAGATATAACCGACGCCGCTAAGCTGGCGGAAACATTGGAAAAACCCGGGGATAAGAAATCCTCTTATCTGCTTCATCTGGCTGAAGGTACCCAGGAGAGTGCAAATAAACATTTCAAAGCCCTTCAGATCAATGCCAATAAATGGGCAATCAATGAATACCTGGCAGGGATCCATGCCTGCGGTTTAAGGGCAGAGGATTTTGAAATATATGGCACCAGAAAAGGCAATATGGTGTGGTCACCACTTTCTAACCTGCTGCTGTACGGGGTGACAGCGGACATAGAAGCTGCCAAGGCTAACAATGTGCTGATCAGTCTGGGATCGGATTGGACCCCCAGTGGAAGTAAAAATCTAATGTGTGAATTAAAAGTTGCCAAGCTTTACAGTCAGCAAAAAGGTCATCTTTTTGATGACGAGGCGCTGTTGAGGATGGTGACCACCAACGCCGCAAAAATTCTAAAGTGGAATTCAAGGGCAGGCTCAATTGAAGCAGGTAAAAAAGCTGATATTGTGGTTCTAAGTGGCAGAAAAGAAGATGCGGTATATACCAAGTTTATTGAGGCCAGGGAATCATCAGTGATATGGACCATCGTTGACGGTATTCCAAGATATGGTCAAGGCAGGTTAATGGGTAAGTTTGATATCACCTGTGAAAAAATCAAACTCGGCTCGATTACCCGGTATTTATACCTGGAAAATGACCATCCCGACGCCATACTCGATATCAATTTATCGTATAAAAAAGCCAAAGAAATCCTGAAGGCCGGTTTAAAAGATTTGCCGACCCATGCCTTGAACCTGGAGCAAAGCGACAGTGGGATCTATGCCGGGGCTGTTTCCAGTAATAATGGGACTCAACGATGGTTTATAGAGTCAGATCATGAGGACTGTGAAGATTATAGCCTGCGTCATCATATTCCCTATGATGGTGAGGAAAGTACCGGCGGCATTCTTGATCTTGAGAGCGCGGCTTCTGAACCGCTGTCTCAAATTGTGGAACCCATGCAACTGGATCTGGCCACTATTCTGGAGGATAAACTATTCTTCAAGCGCATGGCCGTACAACCCAATCTGCCGGATTACATAAAACTCGGGCTTCCGGCTTTTTATGGAATACAAATAAGCCTGAGCGATACTTCCGAATACGTGCAGGATATTAAAACAGAGTTTGCGGATAGCCTGGATCAGATCGTTACGCTTACCCGCTTTTACCAAACTCCCGGATCCCTGACCCTGGATGAGAAAATAACTATTATAGAACAGGCTAAATCAGTGCTTGAAAACGCATACGTGCATCTGTTGCAAAAATCAGCCTTGTATGCATCCAATCCGATTGGTCACCTGGAAGTTCTGAAAAGAAAACTTCTGGATGAGCCAGAAGAGATCACAGAGCAGGAATTTCATCAACGAATGATCAATATCTTCAATTCCCTGCGGGACCTTCATACTACCTATTCTCTACCCCATACTTACCATAACAGGGTGGCTTTCCTGCCATTCCTGATCGAACAGTATTTTGATGAGAACAATGATGCACATTATGTAGTATCCAAAACCATAGGAAAAAAGAGTTATGGAAAATTTATCAAAGGGGTTGAAGTCACTCACTGGAATGGTATCCCTATAGAAAAAGCCGTCTGGATCAATGGGCGAAGGTTTGCCGGCAGCAATGATCCGGCACAGTTCGTTCGCGGATTGGACAGTCTGACTTTCAGGCCTCTCTCTATCATGCTTCCACCAGATGAAGAATGGGTCACCCTGACTTATATTGAAAGTCAAGGGACCAGGGGAAAGGGACGAGGTCAACGAAAAATGAGCAAGCAATTCCAGTGGCTGGTGGCTCATTCCAGTGCTATCCGGTCTATTGAAGAAGATGAACCGGATACCGATAATAGTTATTACCTGGGCTATGATAACCTGGCACACCAGATACACCAGGTTAAGAGAAACTTCTTTGCACCCACCGAAGCTGTCGATGCAATGCCGCTTAAATCTGCCCAAAAGATCGGTGATGCGGAAATTGCTACCCGATTCCCTGGCCATTTCAAACCAATTTTTGTATCGCATAATGGAATGAAAGTGGGCTATGTCAGGATCTATTCATTTGCCACCAGCCAACCCGTTGAATTTGCCAGGGACTTTCAGGAAATAATCAATTCATTCGGCACGGACGAACTGATAATTGACATTCGCAACAATCCCGGGGGCCATATTTGGGCAGCAGAATTCATCTTGCAATGCTTATCATCAAAAAGGATCAAGCCTCAGCCGGCCCAGTTTTTGAACTCCGTTATGAACCAGCAAATTTGCAGATTTCACTCACCTTCCGAAACCGTCGCAAATCTGGACCTGACCCCATGGAACCAGACCTTTAATGAGATCAAATACACCGGGACCAATTTTTCACTGGCTTATCCCATAACCCCCGAGTCAAAATTGAAGCAGTTCATTTCCAGGAAAAAATTTAAAATCGTGCTGATTACCGATGCCTTGTGCTACAGTGCCAGTGATATCTTTGCTTCTGGCTTTCAGGACCATGATTTGGGTTTGGTCCTGGGGATCCATAAAAATACCGGCGCGGGGGGCGCCAACGTCTGGTCTCATGCCCTGCTTTACTTTCTTACCAGTGAGATACAAACCGGTTCACGCTATTTCAAACCGCTAACCCAATCCGGAGCTAATTTTCAGGTAGCCATAAGACGCACCATAAGAGTCGGTAAGAACCAGGGAATTCCCCTGGAGGATCTGGGTGTGACCCCGGATGAGCTACATCGTATGACTAAAAATGACCTGCTTCAGAAGAACATGGATTTGCAGGAGCATGCCTGTCGAATGATCGGGAAGAGACTGTAACGGATGACAAAATAGCCATTTATGGGTATTGAATTTTTATAGGATTTTTATGGATTTTATAGTTGGGTTCTTCAACCAGTTATTCCTATGATCAGTAAAGCGTTATCGTTTATTGAAGACCAAACCAATTTGTACTTCCAGGGGCTATTGGGCCCGTCAACCCAGAAGTACGCTGTCCTGGGTAACATCGGTAAAATCGTGGATAGCGGTGAATCCAACGAAGGGGAAGACAGTTCAGGTGTGATCATCACCCTGGTCAACATTGAGGAAGATAGAATCTCCAAAAATCCCGACGGCATATATCGTCAGGTGGATAAGGTGATCAGGGCCAATCCAAAGATACTGGTGAATCTTTACGTACTGTTTTCAGCAAATCTCAATATCTACCCCAGCGCATTAAGTCGTATTTCCAATGTTATTCAATGCTTTCAGAGTAATAACTTTTTTACCAGCGATGCATTCCCGACCCTGGATAGTGCTATTGAAAAACTGCATCTGGAAATGTATACCATGAACTTTGAGCAGATCAATCATCTGTGGAGCACCCTGGGGGGGAAGTATTTGCCCTCAGTCCTGTATAAAATGAAACTGGTAACCATAATTGATGAAGCCAACTTTATTGAGGGCAGCCTGATAAGGGAAATTCAAACTGATAAAAAGTCCATTGCAGGATCTTTAACCTAACCTGCGCATGAAATATTCAGCTCTATTTACCATAGAAATTGAACATGACTACTTTTCCGTAACCAAGCCTGATCTGTTGCGGATTGTTCCCACCAGGGGTACGGAAAGTATTCTGTCCGGAGCCGGTTTGATATCGAAGTTTTATCAAAATAGGCTGTTTGTTTTGGTCAGACATTTGGAGCTTACCACTCCGGTTTTAGCCTTACAAAATGATTTTGAACTGCAGTTTTTTATTGAGATCGTGGGATTCGATTTTTCCCTGATCACAAATTACCATACCGATGATCCCTATAACAAAAAACTGTATTTCAGTAATGGGTACTCCATAGTTGATGGAAATGACAGAGCAGTTGACGGGACTTTGTATCTGAACGAGAAGTTACCTCAGTTTAATGCAGCTAATGAATATCATTACAATGATCTGGTTCGCAGCGGTTCAAATATTGCCTACGAATGCCTGCAGAAACTCCCGGCAAATACCGGCAACCTGAATAACAATTCGCACTTCCGGAAGCTGCCGGTTATCAGCTATGTAAACCCTGGCACCGCCTTGTTGTTTTCAGGTCAGACAAAGGTTATGAAAGTACAGACGCCGGCCGCTGAAATTAACCTAAGATACTATCAGTACAATGCTGCAAGCAAACAGTATGACACTGAAATTAAACATACCCATATCGGTCCGGTTGAGAATCCTACCAATGAAATTATCGATGAGGTCTTGCTCAATTTTCACCATGAGTCTAACAGCCCTTTTTCGGAGGGGATTTACCGCATTACCATTAATGCACAGGAGGAATTTTTGTACTTCAGACCTGACAATGACTGGCAACCTTACCTGGGACTGATAAACATTCATAATAACCTGTTGGCAGCAGGTACTGACTACCGGTTTTTGAAGGAAGATGGGACTTTCTTTATGGAGCCACCCGGTAACGTCGAGATAGCGGTACGTAATTATAAAATTCACTTTGCCCCGTCCCAATACCTTTTAAAATATGTGTGCAAAAGCAATAAGGTTACAGATATCACCGATGATGATGGGATAATTGAATTTGACAACCTTGGTAGTAACGTTTTTCAAAGCAAGCTGCCGGTTCGCATGAGCGAAACGGCCATTGATACCATCTCAGTTTCATATGATGGGTCCGATGTTTTGCAGAAAACAAAACTGCCGGGTTACCGGAGACTATCCCAATTGGATGATGAGAATAAATATATGGTAAGTGAAACTTTTTTGAATTTATAGGAACATAAAAAATTTAAATTATGGCTACAGTTTTCAAAACACCAGGTGTGTATGTTGAGGAGATACCAAAACTGCCACCATCCATAGCCCAGGTAGAAACGGCAATTCCAGCCTTTGTGGGTTATACGGAAAAAGCCGAGAAAAGGGGCGAGTCTCTTTTGATGAAACCTACCAGAATTTCCTCTCTACTGGAGTTTCGGGAATTGTATGGTGGCGACAATCCTATTGACACCATTTCTGTAGAAGTTGACGAGAGTAACAATTTTGCGGTCAGCGAAGTAACCATAGCAAATACCGCGCGCTACCTCCTTTACGATAGTCTCAGACTGTTCTTTGACAACGGGGGAGGGGATTGCTATATCGTCTCTGTAGGATTATTTGGTACCGCCCCTGATTATGGCGATGAGAATGCTGTGCCAGCCACCGGCCTCAGGGGAGGGGTAAAGGCCCTGGAAAAATACGATGAACCTACCATTATACTATTTCCGGACGCTGTTAATGTAGAGGACGGCGGTATCGATGACCCCGGCTTCTATAGCCTTCAGCAAATGGCTCTTCAACAGTGTGCCAAGCTTCAGGACCGGGTGGGTCTGTTCGATTTGAAAGAAAATATAGACGATGATCTTGATACGGCTATCTCCAATTTCCGCAATAATATCGGGATCAATGATCTGAAATATGGAGGGGCATATACACCATTTATTGTGGCCACTTATCCCAGGGATGTAGATATATCCCAGTTCCAAAATGGTATCACCAATAGTACGTCCGCCCCGGTTTCCCTGAAAGACCTTTCATCGGACAGTGAACACCTGTCCATGATAGATACCTATGACGCTGCAGCGGCAGAAAGGACCATTGTTATCACTTTTCTTGATAGCATAAAGGAAGCTAATATCGCAGATGGTCTATTAGGAACAGGAACGGCTGCACCTTCGATAAAAGAGAAATACCTGGAATTCAAAAAGGCAGTAGACGCAGCGACGGATTCGCCCACCGCTACCGCCGCCCTGCAGGCACTATTTACATTTTGCAGAAATGCAATCAATGGATTTCAGGATCTGTATGAGGATCTGGGTACCGGCTTAGTTGCCAATGATATTAATACCTATGCAACCGCAGTTAGTATGTGGCGGGGTGCGGCTACCGGAATTATAAAGATCGATAAGAATGCAGATGTGAGAAGTTTGAATGGCCTGGGCAGTGTGGGGGCAGTGCATGCGTTGTATGTTGACAATGACGGTGACCCGATAAGCCTGGATTGGCTGGGGGTAGCTAACATGACCAATATCACTATGTCTGGCACAGATTACGGAAATGAAGCCGATGCTAATGAGCACCCAGCCATGGCCAAACAAGTTGCCAATGATGTTTTAGGCGAGTTTGAAAAGCTTATCGCTTTTGCAGATGCGGTGCTGGCTGCTGCGGACGCGTACACGGACGCGGCACAAAGTGCTTTGTATGATAATCATCCCATTGTCAGGAATATAGTGAACCATATACGGA
>Ga0268386_10002264_pt1 | contig 13606 bp, 13 predicted proteins | sample RVTome_15_FD_200260 | JGI IMG/M metagenome (GOLD analysis project Ga0268386, IMG submission 200260) | Soil microbial communities from uranium-contaminated site in the Upper Colorado River Basin, Wyoming, United States - RVT150D86... ...
CTGCCCCCGACTCGCCACCTACGATCACCGCCAGGGTGCCCGCTCGGGCGTGCACCGAGGTCCCGCTCACCGGGCAGTCGAGGAAGCGATGGCCCGCCGCCGCGGCCGCAGCGGCGATGTGCTGCGTCAGCGTGACGTCGACGGTGGACAGGTCGAGGCAGAGGGCACCCGGCTCCAATGCCCGGAACAGATCGTCCGAGTACACCTCCTTCACCTCGGTATCGCCGGGGAGCGAGCTCATCAATACCGGGACTCCGAGCTCGGAGACCGAATCGACGATCTCGACACCGCTCTCTCGAGCCGCATCCCTGGCTCCGGGTGACGGGTCGAGCCCGAGCACTCGATGGCCGGCCGCCACCAGATGCGCGGCCATGGCCCCACCCATCCGTCCCAGACCGATGAACCCGATCATTGCCAGCTCCTTTCCAACGCTTCCCACACCCAGGTGGTCGCCGAGCGAAGACCGGGATGGACCGGCGAGATGCCGACCCGAGGCCTCCCGGCGTCGACCTCGATGGTGTCGACCAACGGGCCTGGTCCACTCCGCATCACAGACACCCGGTCGGCCAGGGTGATCGCCTCGTCGACGTCATGCGTTACCAACAGGATGGTGCGCGGCTCCAGTTGCCAATGTGTCTCGAACTCCTCCTGCAGCTTCCGCCGGTTGAGGGCATCGAGATGGGCGAACGGCTCGTCGAGGAGGAGGACCTCGGCATCATGGGCGATGCCACGACCCAGACCCGCCATAGTCTGCTGCCCCAGAGAGAGCGTGTCCGGCTTCTGGGCCCGCACCCTGCCCAGACCCATGCGTCTGGTATGGAAGTCGCGAATCTTGTGATAGACCTCCTCGGGCTTCTCGCTGAACTCGGCGCTGATGGCGATATTGCGTTCCACCGTCCACCAGGGGAGGAGGCGCGGATCCTGGAACACGAGCGCGGTCTTCTTCTCGTGGGTCTGCGGCCCGACGAACTCGACCCGACCCGCCGTCGGCTTCTCCAGACCGGCCACGATCCGGAGCAACGTGCTCTTGCCGCAACCATTGGGCCCGACCACCGCATGGACGCTGCCCGACTGCACCTCGAGATCGAGACCGGAGAGGACCTGGGTTCGAGTTTCGCCGCCGTAGGCGAAGCCGAGGTTGGTGATACGGACTCTCATCAGTCACCTTGTCACAATCGTTTGTCGAGATGTGCGATTCACGCTACAAAGTATGGATTGTCTGATATATGATCGGTAAGGCCGAGCCCTCGCGGGTCAGGCAGGCACTGCAACTTGATCGGGAGGTAATGGTGCGACCGAGGTCGAAGTGGCGATGGGCGGTGCTCATCGCACTGATGGGTCTGGTGGTGACGGCTTGCGGTGGTGACGGCGAGGGGGAGGGCGGCGGCGACACCACGACTCCCGAAGACGCCCGAACGGTCATCCGCTTTGCCTTCGCTCCGGACCCCGTGTGGGACTACATGAATGACAACGGGATGATCGTCGAGTGGGAGGACGAGTTCAACACCCGTGTTGTCACCAGCTCGACCTGGGACGAGTTCACCTTCTTCGCCGGAGGACATGGCGATATCGTCTCCATCGGCACCCAGGAGGTGCCCGTCCTCGAGCAGGAGACCGAGATCAAGACGGTGACCTTCGGCAAGTACAACTACCAGCGGTCGCCGATGATGCGGAGAGCGGGAGACCCCTACGAAGAATTGCCCGACGTGGCAGCCGGCTCGCCGATCTGTGTGAGCAGCCCGGTGTCCAACACCCAGTTCTGGTCGGTGGCCATGAATGAGCTGCATGACATCGCCTACTTCGTCGGCGGGGGCGACTACGAGCTCATTGTCAACGATCATTTCGTCAACCCGCAGAACCTGCTCAACGGGGACTGTGAGGTGGCGGTGATCATCCCCGAGGCGGCTGCCGCCTACCTGAACAGTGGCGAGATCGAGCTGATGTACGACGGGCAGATGCCATTCCAGCTGTACAACAGCTTCTCCGGGTTCGACGACGGTGAGAACCACGTCATGTCGAACCTGTTCAGCGCGACCGAGGAGTTCTACGACGCCAACCCGGAGGCGGCAGAGGCCTTCCTGGTCTTGTGGCAGCGTGGCATCGACGCCTGGTCCGACCCTGCGATCCAGGCAGAGATCATCGCCACCTATCCCCAGCACTTCGCCGTCGAGTCGGACGAGGACATCGCCTTCATCCAGGAGTTCATGTCCGGAGAGAATGACTGGTTCGTCGAGGACGTATACCTCACGGAGGACTGGATCGAGGCGGAGAAGGCAGTCTGGGACTTCATGGTCGATCTCGACGAGGGCAACCAGAACAAGCTGAACCCCGACTTCCCCGACCCCCGGTTCGAGGTGATCGAGCCTCCGGCCTGAGACCGACAGGAGACCATAGGTGGGCGGGATGCCGTCCCGCCCACCTCGACACTGATAGATAGGCTTAGATCGAGTGGCAACGACAGTCGACGAGAAAGCCCTGGGGCCGAGGTCGGCGGAAGAAGAACGTCTGCTCGCCCTCCGCAAGAAGGAGGTCCGCGACCGATGGATCTGGCGGATCGCCGGCTACGTATTCTTTCTGCTCGCCTGGGCCCTCGTCTCCCGTGTCGTCGGTGACAACCTGATCCCCGGTCCGGCGAGGATCGCCCAGACGATTCCTGACCTGATCGAGAGCGGGCGATTCTTCTCCAGCTTCGGCGCCACCCTGACTCGCATCGGGATCGGGTTCGGCCTTTCCTTCGGGATCGGCATCATCATCGGGATACTCACCCAGAGCCGCTGGCTCAACGGTTTCTTCAAGGATGCGGTGACAATCAGCCTGGTCTCCCCCTCGCTGATCTGGGCATTGACCGGCATCGTGATCTGGGGGTTCGAGGCTCAGGGATGGATCTTCGCCATCGTCATGACCACCTTTGCTGTGGTGACGGTCAACGTCGCCGAGGGGATCAGGGCCATGCCCAAAGACCTGACAGACATGTCCCGCGCCTTCGGGGTCACCACCTGGCGTAGGCAGCGGGACATCGTGTTCCCCTTCCTCGCCCCGTTCGTGTTCACCGCCCTCCGCTTTGGGTTCTCGGTGGGCTGGAAGGTGACTCTTCTCACCGAGGTGTTCTCCTCCAACGAGGGGATCGGATTCGAGATGCGGGTGGCCTCTCAGCTGTTCAGGATGGACGAGTTGTTCGCCTGGGCCATCTCCTTCTTCATCTTCGCCCTCGTCTTGGAGAAACTGGTCTTGCAGCGTTATGAGCGGAAGTTCTTCCGCTGGCGTGCGGAGGCCACGACCTGATGGCCACCGTTGCCACCACAGCGCCGCGAGCCCCAAGGGCATTGCCCCGGTGGGTCAGGTCACCGAAGTTCGCACGGATCCTCTTCCCCTTCGTCGTGCTCGGCATCTGGTACTTCATCTATTACACCCTCGATTCCCGCATCTTCCCCTCCCCGCAGCAGGTGGCCGTGTTCATGTGGGAGGAGATCACCCTCACCAGCGGGGTCCGGTACTCCAGTGTGGCCGAGAACATCTACGTCCAGTTCGGCATCACCCTGATGCGTCTCACCATCGGCTTCTTCATCGCCCTCATCCTGGGAACGATCATCGGATTGGCGATGGGGATCTCGAAGAAGGTGGATGCCTTCTTCCACGACTGGGTGATGGGTGTCCTGGCCATGCCCGCCCTGGTCTACGCCTTGTTCCTCGGTCTCGCCCTCGGCTTCACCAACCGCGGCCCGATCCTGGCGGTCGTGATCGCGGGGACTCCCTTCGTGATCATCAACATAAGGGAGGGAGTGCGCAACACGCCGAAGGAGCTGATCGACATGGCCCGCTCCTTCGAGGTCCCGCAGAACAAGATCACCCGACATGTCCTGCTCCCCTCGCTGATGCCGTTCTTTTTTGCCGCCATCCGGTACGCCTACGCCGTCGGGTGGAAGGGCCTCGTGATCACCGAGGTGTTTGCCTCGGACCGGGGCATGGGCTGGACCATAAAGTTCTGGTACGACGCCCACCGGGCCCACGGCGTCATCGGCATGGCCATCTTCTTCATCATCTTCGCCCTCGCTCTGGAAAAGCTGGTCTTCGACCCTCTCGCCGATCGTGCCTTCAAATGGCGTCCCAGGGTCGATGCGGTGCAGATGGCCGAAGGTGACTTCAGTGCTGTGGCCAGCGAGGGGGTCCTTCTCCTCGAGAACCAGGAGGTAGAGGATGGCGTGTCGGTGACGGGCATGGGAGATACACGGGATGGCTGAGATCAAGGTCGAGGGTCTTTCCAAGGAGTTCGGCGTCGGTGAGGACCGGGTCGTGGCATTGGAGGACGTCAACCTCGACGTCAAGGGCCATGTGTTCGTGTCCATCGTGGGGCCGTCCGGCTGCGGCAAGTCGACCCTGCTCAACATCCTGAGCGGGATCGAGACTCCGAGCTCGGGGAAGGTGACCATCACCCAGGACAACCGCGAGGCCGAACCTGGTTATGTCTTCCAGGCGGCCCGTCTCCTCCCCTGGCGCTCGGTCATGGACAATCTGCTGTTCGTCCAGAAGGACCGCAGCGAGGAGACGCGAGCCCGGTGTCAGAAGTACCTGGACATGGTCCAGCTCGGGGACAAGGTCGACAAGTACCCGGGTGAGCTCTCCGGTGGCATGCAGCAGCGGGTAGGGATCGCCCGCGCCTTCTCCATCGAGCCCGACGTCCTGTTCATGGACGAGCCGTTCAGCCATCTCGACGCCATCACCGCCCGCTCTCTGCGCCGGGAGCTGCATGAGATGTGGTCGCAGACCAGGAAGACGGTCCTCTTCGTCACCCATGACGTCGGAGAGGCGGTCGAGCTGTCCAACCGAATCCTGGTCTTCGCCAAAGGAGGCAAGCTCGAGGACGATCTCCAGATCGATCTCCCCTTCCCTCGCGACCCGGCTGAGGAGGACGTGGCCGTAGCCAAGGCCCAGGTGCTGAGGAAGTTCGAGGAGCTCGACCTCATCGCCAGCTGATCAACGAAGGCAAACGACTGGAGGAATGATGCGATCACGACCGAAGCTGCTCGTTGCGCTGCTCGTGGTGCTGGCCCTGGTGCTGGCCGCTTGCGGAGGTGACGGCGAAGGCGCCGACACCACCACCGAGGGAGGTGAGGAGGCACGCACGGTGATTCGCTTCGCCTTCGCCCCGGATCCAGTCTGGGATTACATGAACGACAACGGGTACCTGGTCGATTGGGAGCAGGAGAACAACATCAGGATCGTGACCAGCACGACCTGGGACGAGTTCACCTTCTTTGCCGGCGGTCATGGCGACGTCGTCTCGATGGGGACGCTGGAGATCCCGGTGCTGGAGCAGGAGACCGAGATCCAGACCGTCACCTTTGGCAAGTACAACGCCTTGCGTGACTCGATGATGACGACGCCAGACACCGGATTCGAGACCATCGCGGACATTCCGCCTGGGTCCACTCTGTGTGTCGCCAGCCCGGTCTCGGCGACGGGGTTCTGGGGCGTTGCCGCCAACGAGCTGCACGGTCTCGACTTCCGGACCGGCGGTGGTGACTTCGAGCTCATCGTCAACGACCACTTCGTCAACCCGCAGAACATGGTGGACAACGGGGACTGTGTCGCCGGGATCTTCATCCCCGAGGCTGCCACCCCGTACATGGTCACCGAGGACATGGTGATCATGTACGAGGGCCAGTCGCCGTTCCAGCTCTACAACACCTTCTCCGGGTTCGAGAGCGAAGAGGCCCACATCATGTCCAACCTGTTCACCGCCACCGAGGAGTTCTACGACGCCCACCCCGAGGAGATGGCGGCGTTCCTCGCCCTCTGGCAGCAGGGCATCGAACTGTGGGAGGAGAACCAGGCCGAGATCATCAGCACCTATCCCCAGCACTTCGCAGTGGAGTCGGATGAGGACATCGCCTTCATCACCGAGTTCATGGCGGGCGAGAACGACTGGTTCGTCGACTCGGTGTACTTCACCGACGAGTGGGTAGAGGCGGAGCAGGCGATCTGGGACTTCCAGACCGCGCTCAACCCTGAGAACGACAACTACCTCGAGGAAGGCTTCGACGCACCCCGCTTCGACGTGATCGAGGCACCGGAGTAACCAATCGCTTTTGGCGCGACGATCTGAACCCAGAGGGTCAGATCGTCGCGCCAGAACAGGTTCAGAATCCCCCCTCCCCGCCTCCGGTGTTACTCCCCCCTTCGGGGGGAGTAACACCCAGCGCGGCGCGCAGATTGGTCACCCGCTCCGAATGGTCGGTGTGGGCGACCGGAGGTAGGGGCTCGGAGTTGGTCACCGGCACCACCACGAAATGGGGGCCGGGCTCGGTCAGTAGACGGGGCAGCTCTGCCTCGAACCGGGCGAGGTCGTCGATGCGCTCCACCTTCTCCAGTCCTGCGCCGAGGGCCAGTGCGACAAAGTCGGCCTTCGGGGCGAGGGGTTGCCCGCCGGTCATCTCATAGCTGCGATTCTCCAGGAGCAGCACCAGCAGATTCGACGGTGCGTATTGGCCCATGGTGACCAGCGAGCCGAGGCTCATCAGCAGGCCACCGTCCCCCTTGAGAACGATCACCTTTCGCTCTGGCCGAGCCAATGCCAACCCGAGGCCGAAATCGGAGGCGTGGCCCATCCCGAAAGCGAGAAAGTCGAAATCGAGGGGATGGCTCGACACCAGCGGCCACTGCAGGGTTGCGGTCATCGTCGTGATGACCACCTCATCGGTCCGTCGCGCCGCCAGGGCGCGAAGCATGTCGAGACGCTCGGTGGTCACGGGGTGAACCCGTATCCATAGACCACCACCGCCGGCTTCGACGTCCCCTCGGCGACAGCCGCCATCTCACCGATCACCCCCAGGTCCTCGTCGGACATCAAGCGTCTGTGGGGCAGCTCCCAGGCCCTGATCAACGGCTCCGTGTAGGGGTAGGCCGAGTCGACCGGCAATGCCCCTGCCATCGCCCCCGGATAGCCCCGCCACCCGACGAGGAGGAGCAGTGGGATGCTGGGGCCGATCCCGCAGCCACGGAGGGCATCCCCGGCTTCCATCAGTCCTGTGTTCTGGAGGATCACGAGTGGCTTGCGCCCCCCGACCCAGAGACCGGCAGCGAGGGCGATGCCTTCCCCCTCCCTGGTTGGCGAGTAGACCTCGATCTCAGGGGTGTCGATCAAGGCCCGGTGGAGATGCCGACTCTCCCCGTCCGGGATCGACACCACGTCGGTGAATCCCAGGTCTTCGATGACCGCGACCGTGCGAGCCGCACTGGCCCCGTTCAACGAGTCTTCTCCACGAGGCGGATCATATAGGATGCATGATCGCCCCAACTGGACCGAGAGGCATTGCCGTAATGCCAGAAGCCGTCGTCGAGATCCCGACTTCCGAGCGCTCCCCGACGATCTCGAGGCGATGGATCTTCGTCGCGACCACGGTGGGCCTGATCGCCGGTCTCGTCGTGATCATCGCCACCACGCGTCCTACCAATCCCTCCCTCGATTGGGCACGACAGACAGGCCCCTCCGGGCCGATCAATCTGGACAGCTTGGTGGCGACCAGCGATGGCTTCGCCTTGTTGTCCGGTGTGACCGCCGACGGGGTGTTGCTCTGGTCTTCACGCGATGGGACGTCGTGGGAATATCAGCCGCTGGCGGGCTCACCTTCACAGCTGGCTGCAGTGGGTGATCTGCTCGTCGCCTACGAGGTCGGAGGCGGGCGAATTCTGACCCCGGACGGTGGGGCCTGGATCGAAGGCGAGGAGATCGAGTTCCCGGACGAGATCCGCTCCCGTCAGGGCTCGGGCAGGCCGAGCCTGGTCGCCGACGAGAGCGGCTTCGTGGTCACCTCGATTCTTGGAGACGTTTGGTGGTCGGCGGATGGATCCGAGTTCGAGATCGTCGTGGCCGACCCGGAATGGGGCCCGGGCCAAACGGTGGAGGTGCCCTTCGATTCTGCGTGCCGGCCACCAACTCGAATCTCCCCGGATGTGCCCCCGATCGCTACAACCGACTCCGGGTTTGCCGCGCTGATCTCGAGCAACCCTGCGGAGCCTTTCGGGATATGGCCGGTGTGTGAGCCACAACTGCTCTTCTCGGCAGACGGCCGATCCTGGGCCCGCACCGGAACAGCCCTCGGCGACGGCGCCTACGTCTACAACGTGGCATGGCAGGACGGGCGGTTCACCGCCGTCGGCGGCACGGGCATCGGACAGCCCGCCGCATGGTCATCGAGCGACGGACAGGAGTGGGATCGGATCGACACGTTCGAGTTCGTATCCGGCGTGGACCTCTACACGGTGCAGGCCGGCCCGGCAGGCTGGGTGATCCTGGGACGGGAGAGCGAAGGCTCGAGTCCCGTTGGCTGGACATCCTCGGATGGGCTGTGCTGGTCGGCACTCCCCGCCGACGTCGACGGCAACAGCGCCGCGGTGTCCCGGGACGAGATGATGGTCGTCGAACGAGTCACCTACCCGGAAACCTGGGTCGCCGCGGCGACCGGGGTCGCAGGGTCCTGTTGATGCCCGTCAGCGGGGCTCAGCTCCTCGTCGAGAGTCTCCTCGCCGAGGGTGTAGATCTCCTCTTCGGCATCCCGGGGGTGGGGACGTTGGCGGTGTACGACGCGTTCGTCGACAACCCGACTCTGCGTCACATCGAGGTGCGGCACGAGCAGTCGGCGGTGTTCATGGCTGACGGTTATGCCAGGGCATCGGGCCGGGTGGGTGTCGCCTTCACCTCGAACGGCCCGGGTGCGCTCAACACGATCACCGCCATGGCCACCGCACACAACGACAGCGTGCCCGTGCTTCATCTCGTCAGCGAGAACCCGCCCGAGGTGAGGCGCAAGGGGAAGGGCCATTTCCATGACATCTCGGATCAGTTCGGAATCTTTCGCCCGGTCGCCGGTCATGCGGCCCAGGTGGCTCTGGCCGATGAGATCCCGGCGGCCGTCAACGCCGCCTTTTTCGCCCTCCGCAACCGCCGACCCCGTCCCGCCCTGGTCGAGTTCGCCAACGAGGCCTTCACCACGTCGACGTCGGCTGAGGTGCCCCCACCGGCCGAGCGCCTCGATCAAGCCATCGACCCTGCCGCACTGGCCCGGGCAGCCGAGATCCTGGTCGGGGCGAAGCGCCCCCTGGTCTGGGCCGGCGGCGGCATCGCTACGAGCGAGGCGTCGGCCATCCTGACCCGGATCGTCGAGCGTCTCGGAGCGCCGACGATCACGACTCAGAAAGGCAAAGGGGCAATCCCATCCGAGCACCCGCTCCACATCGGGAACTGGGCCAATGAACAGCCGGTCCGTGACCTCATCGCCGATTGTGATGTGCTTCTTGCCGTGGGCACCCGCTTCTCCTACTTCCCCACCGGCGGCTGGTCGCTCCGCCTCCCCGACCGAATCGTCCAGATCGATCTCGACCCAGCCGAGCTGGGCAGGAACTACCCGGTTGAGGCCGGGGTGGTCGGCGATGCCGGGATCGTCCTCGAAGCCCTCGAATCCGAGTTGGAGCGCCTCGGTCACCGACCCCTCCCTTGGCGGGATGACGAAGTAGCCAAAGCGCTGAGCCGCATCACGGAGGCGGTGGGCACACCGATCGAGATCGAGGTGCTCGATCAGATCCGGTCCGCCCTCCCACCGGAATCCCTGGTCTTCAACGACCCGACGACGATCGCCTTCTGGGCACGATCCCACTGGAAGACGGACCGGCCCCGCACCTGGTTCGTGCCCTCCGGCTTCGGCACGTTGGGCTTCGCCCTGCCTGCTGCCATCGGTGCCCGACTCGCCCGGCCCGACATTCCAACTATCGCCATCATCGGCGACGCAGGGATCATGTTCACCATCCAGGACCTGATGACCGCGGTCCAGGAGAACGTTCCGGTCATAGTGCTCGTCTTCAACGACGAGGGCTATGGCGTCGAGCGCCGACATCAGGACCATCTCTACGGGAGGCGAAGCGGTGTGGACGTTAGACCGCCTGACTTCGTCGCCTTGGCCCGTGCCTTCGGAGCGAGAGGCGTGCTTGTCGACGATCTGTCCTCGGTCGGGGAGTCACTGGAGTCGGCCCTCGACTCCGAGGGCCCCACCGTCATAGAGATCCCCAACCGCTTCAGCCACCCTGGCTACGGCTCGTTCGGCAGCTACGAATGAAAGGACGCATTTGACCACGATCGACATCCACGCCCACGCCATCGTCCCCGCGGCTTTGACCGGGATGGTGGGAGCGCACCCAGACCATGGGCCTGAGCTGGTCGAGGACGGGGGCAAGAGGTATCTCCGCTACCCGGGGCGCGAGCGCCTTGGCCCCCTGCCTGAAGGCATCTTCGAACCCGCGATCCGGCTGGCCGATATGGACCGCCAGCGGGTGGATCTCCAGGTGATCGCCATCCCCCCACCCAACTTCCACTATCACGTGCCACCCGAGGTCGGATCCGACTTCGCCAAGATCCAGAACGATGCCCTGATCGATCTCAGCGACAAGCAGCCCGATCGCTTTCATGTCTTCGCCACCCTTCCCCTCCAGGACATCGCAGCCTCGCTCGCCGAGATCGAACGGGTATCAGCGTTCCCCAGGGTCCGCGGGGTGCAGATCGGGTCCAACATCGACGGCACCGATGTCGACGATCCCTCGCTGGAGCCGTTGTGGGCGGATCTCGAACAGAGGGACCTGCCTGTCTGGTTCCACTCGGACCAACGCTCCATCGCCGGGGCGGACCGGATGGGCTCCTATTACCTGCAGAACCTGATCGGCATCCCTCTCGAGTCGACCATCGCCGCGGCCAAGCTGATCTTCGGTGGCGTCCTCGACCGGCATCCGGATCTCCGCATCGGATTCACCCACGGCGGCGGGTTCTCCCCATATCAGATCGGACGTTGGGAGCACGGATGGTCGGTGCGGCCCGAGCCCAGGGTCAACATTGCCGAAACAGGCCCCCGTCATTTCTTCGGGATGCTGTACTTCGACAGCCTGACCCACGACCCGCTCTCGCTGGAGATGCTGGGTCGGAGGATGGGTTGGGACCACGTGATGCTGGGCAGCGATTATCCGTTCGACATGGCCTCGACCGATCCGGTAAGCGGTGTCGAAGCAGTCGAGATGACCGACGACGACCGGTCCCTGGTCCTCGAAGGCAACGCCTTGCGGTTCCTGCGGCCCTTGGAGGACTCCTGATGCGGACGGCATGGATCGGCGATCTCGAGGTCTCGGTGATCGGCCTGGGTTGCAACAACTTCGGTCGAGCATTGGACAAGGCCGGGTCGGCCGTTGTGGTCGAGGCGGCATTGGATGCCGGTATCACTCACTTCGACACTGCCAGCAACTACGGGGAGGCCCAGTCGGAGGCATTTCTGGGAGCAGCCCTGGGAGGACGGAGGGACGACGTAGTGATCGCCACCAAGGTCGGGGTGGCCATCCCGGGCTGGGAGGGCAGCGGCGGAGCAGCACCCGGCTACGTCCGCAAGGTCCTGGATCGGAGCCTCAACGAGCTCGGCACTGATTACATCGACATCTACATGATCCACTTCCCCGATCCGGCGACGCCGATCGAGGACACGCTCGGGGTGATGAGCGAGATGGTCGACGAGGGGAAAGTGCGCCAGATCGGGTGTTCCAACTTCGACCCGGCTCAGCTCACCGAAGCTTTGGCGGTGTCCGCCGAGCACGGATGGCCGCCCTTCGTCTGTGATCAGGTGCAATACAGCATGCTTCATCGAGAGCCAGAGGCCAACGGTCTGGCCGACCTCTGTGTCGAGACTGGTGTCGCCCTCCTCCCCTATTACCCCCTGGCCAACGGGTTGCTCACCGGCAAGACCCGACGCGGTGGTGAGCCCCAGGGGCGGTTGAAGATGGACCGCTATCAGGACTTTCTGACCGACGAGAACTTCGACCTGGTCGAGGGGATCGAGCGCTTCGCAACGGAGCGAGGGGTGACCATGGTCCAAGTGGCCCTGGGATGGCTGCTCGCCCAGGACGCCGTGCCCGCAGTGGCCCCGGGGGCCACCAGCCCGGAGCAGGTCGTCGCCAACGCGAGAGCGGCGGAGTGGGATCCGTCCGGGGAGGACCTGGCGGCGTTGTCGATGTTGCTCGACAACTAGCCCGGATAGGTGTTGGCCCAGTACAGGGCACACGCATCGTCCCCAGAGCACAGGCGGATGACGAGTGGCTCCGATGAGGTGGGTACCCCCAGGACCCATGAGTTGGCGCCGTTGATAGGGGCCGGGTCGACGACGACGGGTTGATTGCCGAACCGGACATCGATGGTGCTACCGGCCTCCATGGTGACCTCGACCAAGACGTTCCCTTGCGGGTCGGGTGCGACCGACGGTGGCGGCTCGATGGTGTCGGAATGAAAGCCGGGGCAGGCCCAGCCGATGTGAGGGACCTCAACGACTTCGACCCCGGTCACGACGATGTGATCGGGTGGATACTCGCCGAGACGCTGCTCACACGGATCACCGCACGCGGCGGCCACCATTGCGAGCAGCAAGACACCGATTAGAAGGAGATTACGGCCGATCACGGTGGGCCAATCTAGGAAGCGGCGGACTCTTTCGAGGCCCGGGCCCTGATCCACACCCCCAATTCCGATGGTTGCATCGTCTCGGTGACGACCCCTGCCCATCCATCGATCACCTGATCGGGATCCACCTGATCGCGCAGGGATCCCGAGAACTGGTCGATGACCCGCACCATGTCATATCGGGATCGGTTGAACCGCCGATCGACCCGAGCCTGGATCCTCTTCCGCAGCGGGTTGAACAGAGCCGCCACGGCCAGAGTCGAGGCGGCGATGACTAGATCCGAGTCGGTCGGGAATAGTGAGGCGAGCAGGGCGACTCCGTAGAACACCAGGGCCAGCAGCCCCGCCACCAGCCCGTAGGAGACGGTGCGGGACACGATTCGGTCGATGTCGTAGAGCCGGTAGCGGAATACGGCCACACCGAACGACAAGGGGAAGAAGATCATCGTCACATAGGCCACGATCCAGACCGAGTCACCCTCCGGGTCGCCGGCGCCGACCGCGACAGAGACGAGGATCACGAGGAAGGTGAGCACGATGACCGTGGCGAGGATGACGAAGGCGAAGACCACCCATGTGAGCTGTGCCCGTGCCGCCCCGACCGCGCGACGTCGTTTGACCACGAGCGACACGGCGCCACCTATGAGGATCAAGACGATGGCCAAGAGCACCGGGGTGCTCAGCCAACCGGGGAGAAATCCGATCGGGTTGGTCGTCCCCTGGCCGATCTCCGGGCCGCCCAGGGTCTCGGTCGAGGCGTTGACGGTCACCAGGATTGGCAGGGCCCAGGCGGCGGCGCGACTCAGCCTGGCCCATATGCCCGGCCCACCGGGTAAGTGCCCGGAGGGAAAGGTGAGGGTGAGGAGCGCAAAAACGGCGAATACCGCCGACCACCCCCACGAGCCCACCCAGGTCACCAATGAGGTGGAAGTTCCCGGTGCATAGGAGACACCGTTGACGAACACCAGGGTGAGCCCGAGGAGCACCAACAACCACCCGGTGGTGTGGCCATCGCGTCGGACGATTATCAGGCCTCCGACTCCGGCGTAAACGAGGAAGGAGATGCCGGCGTCGGCGGTGTCGGGGCCGATGAAGCCGCGGATGATGAGCGCGGCCAGGGCTACGAGGGCG
>Ga0268386_10002265_pt1 | contig 13603 bp, 8 predicted proteins | sample RVTome_15_FD_200260 | JGI IMG/M metagenome (GOLD analysis project Ga0268386, IMG submission 200260) | Soil microbial communities from uranium-contaminated site in the Upper Colorado River Basin, Wyoming, United States - RVT150D86... ...
GCGCTCATGTCGGCCTCGTTGTAGGTGGTGAGAATGGCGGCGGTGTTCTGCGCCTCCTTCAGGCGCTCGGCGATCCGCCGCCGCAGCCGGGTCATCTTGACCCGCTCCTCGCGCGCGCCCGCCGGTCCCACCGCGGCCGGGCGCGAGGGGGCCGGCCGGCTCGGCGTCGGCACTGCAGCCGGCCGCGCCGCCGGCGCCGCGGGCTCGGCTTTCGCCGCGGCGGGGGCCTCGGCGCGAGCCGGCTCGGCACGGCTCACCGCGCGGGCGGGTTCGCTTGCGGGCTTGGCCGCCTGGCTCTCGCGCTCCGCCGCCGCCGGCGCGGGCCGCTCCGTGCCCCGCTCCCTCGCCTCGATCGCTGCCATCACGTCGCCCTTGGTGAGGTTGCCCTTGGGACCGGACGGCTCGATCGTGGCGGGATCGAGGCCATGCTCGTCGAGCAGCTTGCGCACCGCCGGCGACAGGGGGCCATTGCCGCGACCGTCGCCGCCGTCGGGCGCGGCGGGCGCGGCGTCCTCGGCCTCGTCGGCGGCCGCGGCGGGTCTCGCCCTCGCCGGCCGGTCCGCGCCGGCTTCCTGGCTGATCGAGCCGAGCAGCGCCCCGACCTCGACCTCGCCGCCTTCCTCGACGGTGATCTCGGCGAGGGTGCCGCTCGCCGGCGCGTTGAACTCCAGCGTCACCTTGTCGGTTTCCAGCTCGACGATCGGCTCGTCCGCGTTGACCGTGTCGCCGACCTGCTTGAACCACCTGGCGACGGTCGCCTCGGTGACCGACTCGCCGAGGCTTGGCACCCGGATTTCGACGCTCATCACCCCTCCCCAATCCGCCCCGATCTCGCCTCGATCCGGCTAGGCGGTGCCCGCCGCTTCCGCGGGCCCGCCGGTCAACGCTGCCTCGACCAGGCTAGCCTGCTCGCGCACATGCTGCTGGTACAGCCCGGTCGCCGGCGAGGCGGCCGGCGAACGGCCGGCGTAGACCGGGCGCGCCTGATCCATCCCGACCTGCGCCAGCACCGTCTCGATGCGCGGCGCGACGAAGCTCCAGGCGCCCATGTTCTGCGGCTCCTCCTGGCACCAGACGACCTGCGCCTCCTTGGGGAAGCGGACCAGCTCCTCGGCCAGGATCTCCTCCGGGAAGGGTGCCAGCTGCTCGAGCCGGAGCAGGCTCACGACCTCCTCGAGGCCGAGCTCCTGGCGGCGCTGCAGCAGGTCGTAATAGACCTTGCCGCTGCACAGCACGACCCGGGTCACGTCGCGATCGGCCGGGGAGGGCGGCCGCTCGTACATCACCCGGTGGAAGCTGCTGCCCGGCCCCATGTCCTCAAGACTCGAGGTGCAGAGCTTGTGGCGCAGAAGCGACTTCGGCGTCATCACGATCAGCGGCTTGCGGAACGGCCGGTGCATCTGGCGGCGCAGGGCATGGAAATAGGACCCCGGCGTCGATGGATAGAGGACCTGGATGTTGTCCTTGGCGTAGAGCTGCAGGAAGCGCTCGAGCCGGGCCGAGCTGTGCTCGGGCCCCTGACCCTCGTAGCCGTGGGGCAACAGGCAGACCAAGCCCGACATGCGCAGCCACTTGGCCTCGCCCGACGCGATGAACTGATCGTAATAGACCTGCGCGCCGTTCGCGAAGTCGCCGAACTGCGCCTCCCACAACACGAGCGAGTTCGGATCGGCGAGCGAGTAGCCGTACTCGAACCCCAGCACCCCCTCCTCGGACAGGAAGCTGTCGACGACCTCAAACGGGGCCTGCTCGGGATCGAGATGACTGAGCGGGATGTAACGCTCCTCGGTTTCCTGATCGTAGAGGATCGCGTGCCGTTGCGAGAATGTGCCCCGGCCCGAGTCCTGGCCGCTCAGGCGCACGAGGAAACCCTCGCGGACCAGCGAGCCGAACGCCAGGTGCTCGGCGGTCGCCCAGTCGATGTTCTGGCCCGACTCGATGGCCTCGCGGCGCTGGCCGAAGATGCGCCTGAGCTTGCGATGGACGTGCACCTCGGGCGGAATCTCGGTCATCGCGAGCCCGATCTCGCGCAGCCGCTCGATCGCTACCGCGGTCGTGCCGCGCTCGTATTCGGAGGGCGCCCTGCTCAGGCCGGTCCAGGCCCCCTCCAGCCAGTCGACCTTGTTCATCTTGTACCCGGTCGAGGCCTCGTGGGCGGCGGCCAGCTCCTGCTGAAAGCCGTCGTAGATGGCCTGCGCCTGGTCCTCGCTGATCACCCCCTCGTCGACCAGCCGGCGGGCGTAGATCTGCCGCGTGGTCGGGTGCTGGGCGATCTTGCGGTACATCAGCGGCTGGGTGAAGCTCGGCTCGTCGGCCTCGTTGTGGCCATGACGGCGATAGCACCAGACGTCGACCACCACGTCCTTCTTGAACTGCTGCCGGAACTCGGCGGCGAGCCGCGCGACATGGACCACCGCCTCGGGATCGTCGGCGTTGACGTGGAAGATCGGCGCCTGGACGCTGCGCGCCACGTCCGAGGGATAGGGCGAGGATCGGGCGTAGGCCGGGCTGGTGGTGAAGCCGATCTGATTGTTGACGATCACGTGGATCGTGCCACCGGTGCGGAAGCCTCGCAGCTCCGACATCTCGAAGCCTTCGTGCACCACGCCCTGGCCGGCGAACGCGGCGTCGCCATGGAGCAGGAGCCCCATCACCCGCGACCGCTCGGTATCGCCTTTCTGGGTCTGCTTGGCGCGCACCTTGCCGAGCACCACCGGGTTGACCGCTTCCAGATGCGATGGGTTGGCGGTCAGGCTGAGATGGACCTGCTGGCCGCCCGGCAGGTCGCGATCGGTCGAGGTGCCGAGGTGATACTTGACGTCGCCGGACCCGAGCACGTCGTCGGTCACGGCTGCGCCCTGAAACTCGGCGAAGATCGCGGTGTAGGGCTTGCCCATGACGTTGGCGAGCACGTTGAGCCGGCCGCGGTGCGGCATCCCGATCACGATCTCGTCGACGCCGAGCTCGGCCGAGCGCCGGATGATCGCCTCGAGCGCCGGGACCGCGCTCTCGCCGCCGTCGAGACCGAACCGCTTGGTGCCAGGGAACTTGACGTGGAGAAAGCGCTCGAAGCCTTCGGCGACCACCAGCTCCTCAAGGATCTCCTGCTTTTCCGCGTCGCTCGGCCGCAGCAGATTGTGCGAACCCTCCATCCGGGCCTGGATCCAGGCCTTCTGCTCCGGATATTGGATGTGCATGAACTCGACGCCGATCTTGGCGCTGTAGGTCTGGCGCAGGATCTCGACGATCCGCCGCAGTGTCGCCTTCTCCAGACCGAGGACGTTGTCGAGGAAGAACTCGCGGTCGAGATCGGCATCGGAAAAGCCGTAGGATTTGGGATCCAGCTCCGGATGCTGCTTGTCGCCGGCGAGGCCGAGGGGATCGAGGTCGGCCAGCAGATGGCCGCGCACCCGGTACGCCCGGATCAGCATGACCACGCGCAGGTGATCGATGATCAGGCGCCGGGAGCGCTCGCTGCCGAGGTCGACGATCTCGCCGCCGTCGGCGGCGATCGTCGCCGGCCTCAGGACCTCGCCCGGCCGCGGCTGCAGGGCGTTCCGGCTGCGCTCGAACAGGGCCCGGGTCTCAGGTTCGAGCTCGTCGAAGTAGCCCCGCCAGCTCGGGTCGACGGCGCCCGGATCGTCGAGGTAACGGGCGTAGAGGTCTTCGATGAAGGCGCCGTTGCCGCCGTACAGAAAGGCGGTCTGCTCGAGCTCGCGTCGCTTGGCCATGGCTCCAGTCTACCGTTGCCGCCGCCCTCTCCGATCGCCGGTTGGGCGAGCACGCCCAGCGGGAACTTGGCGGCGGGCGGTTAACAATTCGCCTCAGCCGCCCATCGCCTCGAGCATCGTCTGGCCGATCGCCGCCGGGCTGTCGGCCACCTCGATGCCCGCGTCACGCATCGCCGCGATCTTCTCCTCGGCACCGCCCTTGCCGCCCGCGATGATCGCGCCGGCATGGCCCATCCGCCGCCCGGGCGGCGCGGTCCGCCCGGCGATGAAGCCGACCACCGGCTTCTCGGTGCCGGATGCCTTGATCAGCAGGGCGGCCTCCTCCTCGGCGCTGCCGCCGATCTCGCCGATCATCACGATGCCCTGGGTCTCGGGGTCGGCGAGGAACAGCTCGAGGCAGTCGGTGAAGCTCGTGCCGTTGACCGGATCGCCGCCGATGCCGATGCAGGTGCTCTGGCCGAGACCGACCGCCGTGGTCTGCGCGACGGCTTCGTAGGTCAACGTGCCCGAGCGGGAAACGATCCCGATCCTGCCGCGCTGGTGGATGTGGCCCGGCATAATCCCGATCTTGCAGGCGTCGGGCGTGATGATGCCCGGGCAGTTGGGGCCGATCAGGCGCGAGCCCGAGCCCAGGAGCGCCCGCTTGACGCGCACCATGTCGAGCACCGGGATGCCCTCGGTGATGCAGACGATCAGGAACACCTCGGCATCGATCGCCTCGAGGATCGCGTCCGCCGCGAACGCCGCCGGGACGTAGATCACCGAGGCGTCCGCGCCGGTCTCCCGGACCGCCTCGGCCACGGTATCGAAGACCGGCAGGCCGAGATGGGTCGAGCCGCCCTTGCCCGGGGTCACGCCGCCGACCATCCGGGTGCCGTAGGCGATCGCCTGCTCGGAGTGGAAGGTGCCCTGGGCGCCGGTGAAGCCCTGGCAGATGACCTTGGTGTCGCGATCGACCAGAACCGACATCAGGCGGCCTTTCCGACGGCGGCCACGATCTTCTCCGCCGCCTCGGCGAGGTCGCCGGCGGCGGTGATCGCAAGGCCGGATTCGCTCAGGATCTGCTTGCCGAGCTCGACGTTGGTGCCCTCCAGCCGGACCACCAGAGGGACGCCGAGGTTGACCTCGCGCGCCGCCGCCACCACGCCCTCGGCGATCACGTCGCAGCGCATGATGCCGCCGAAGATGTTGATCAGCACGCCCTCGACCTTGGGGTCGGAGAGCAGCAGCTTGAACGCGGCGGTCACCCGTTCCTTGGTGGCGCCGCCGCCGACGTCGAGGAAATTGGCCGGCGCGCCGCCGTACAGCTTGATGATGTCCATGGTCGCCATCGCCAGCCCGGCGCCATTCACCATGCAGCCGATGTTGCCGTCGAGCTTGATGTAGTTGAGCTCGTGCCGGCTGGCCTCGATCTCGTGCGGGTCCTCCTCGTCGAGATCGCGCAGCTCGACCACCCGCGGCTGGCGATAGAGCGCGTTGCTGTCGAAGTTCATCTTGGCATCGAGTGCCATCAGTTCGCCGCTCGCGGTGACGACCAGCGGATTGATCTCGATCAGGCTGGCGTCGAGCTCGGTGAACACCCGGTGGACCCCGCGCATGAACGCCACCGCCCGGGCCACCTGCTTGCCTTCGAGGCCGAGCCCGAAGGCGATCTGGCGGCCATGGAACGGCTGAAACCCGACCGCCGGGTCGATCGCGACCTTGATGATCTTGTCCGGGCTTCGCGCCGCGACCTCCTCGATCTCGACGCCGCCCTCGGTCGATGCCATCAAGGTCACCCGCGACGCCGCCCGGTCGATCACCGCGCCGAGATAGAGCTCGCGCGCGATCTCGCAGCCTTCCTCGACGTACACCCGGCGGACCTGCCGGCCCTCCGGCCCGGTCTGATGGGTGACGAGCGTCATGCCGAGGATCTGGTTGGCGAGCTGGCGGACCTCCTCGACCGACTTGGCGAGCTTGACGCCGCCGCCCTTGCCGCGCCCGCCGGCGTGGATCTGCGCCTTGACCACCCAGACCGGGCCGCCGAGCTCGCGGGCCGCAGCCTCGGCCTCCTCCGGCGTGTACGCCACCTGGCCGCGCGGGACCGCGACCCCGTAATCCTTCAAGAGCGCCTTGGCTTGATACTCGTGAATGTTCATGCCGGGCTCGATTCCACTGGCTGCTCGGGTTGCCGCCGCCGGGCTGGCAGGGCGCAGGCCGGCATGACGCTACAGCTCGACCGCGGCACAGAGGCTCGTGACCGCCGCGACCGACGCCTCGAACGCCGCCCGCTCCGCGTCATCGAGCTCGATCTCGACGATCCGCTCGACGCCGCCGGCGCCGATCACCACCGGCACCCCGACGTAGTAATCCCGCACACCATAGGCGCCGTTCAACGCAGCGGCGCAAGGCAGCACGCGCTTTTGATCGAGGAGATAGGCTTCGGCCATCTGGATCGCCGACGCCGCGGGCGCGTAGAAGGCCGAGCCGGACTTGAGCAGCTTGACGATCTCGCCGCCGCCGTCGCGGGTCCGCTGGACGATCGCGTCGAGCCGCTCCTGGGTGGTCCAGCCCATCCTGACCAGATCGGGCAGCGGAATGCCGGCGACCGTCGAATAGCGCACCAGCGGCACCATGCTGTCGCCATGGCCGCCGAGCACGAACGCGGTGACGTCCTCGACCGCGACCCCGAACTCCGCCGCCAGGAAATAGCGGAAGCGGGCGGAATCCAGGATCCCCGCCATGCCGACCACCATGTTGGCCGGCAGGCCGCTGACCTTCTGCATCACCCAGACCATCGCATCGAGCGGGTTGGTGATGACGATCACGAAGGCGCCTGGGCAATGGGTCCTGACGTTGTTGGCGACGGTCTTGATCACGCCGGCATTAGTCGCGATCAGGTCGTCGCGGCTCATGCCGGGCTTGCGCGGGATGCCGGCGGTGATGATCACGACGTCGGCGCCGGACAGGGCGACCGCGTAGTCGCTGGTCCCGGTGATCGCGGCATTGACGCCCAAGACCGGCGTCGCCTCCACCAGGTCCAGGGCCTTGCCCTCAGGCAGGCCCTCGACGATGTCGAACAGGACGACGTCGCCGAGCTCCCTCTGCGCGGCGAGGAGGGCGAGCGTGCCGCCGATCTGGCCGGCACCGATCAGCGCGAGCTTTCTGCGAGACATGGTCAAGGCGGCGCCTGGTGATGGACCCACGCCGGGGTCGAGCCCGGCGCCGCCGTTGTAGCGGAGCGCCGGCCCGACGGCAAGCTTCGGCCCGCGCAGCACGTCCGACCCGGGGCTGACCCCCGAGCCGATGCGGCTGCAGCGCGCTCAGACCACCAGGCTGCCGTCGGCGGCCGCGGCCTGAGCCGTGGTCACGCCGGTCGGATCGGTCAGCGTCGCCATGGCGATGAAGCCGAAGTCGCTGCCAGCGCCGTCCCGGTCGACGCTGACCACGACGTCGCTGCCGGCCGTGTCGAAGCGCACGAAGGGATCGACCGCGCCCGGATCGGCGCCGCCCTGGAACAGGTCGCTGAAGTCGAGGACGTCGCCTTCGGTCCCATTGAACCCCCGGATCTCGTCGCCGCGCTCGGCCAGGGTGAAGAACAGGTGACGATCGGCGCCATCGCCGCCGATCAGAATGTCCTGTCCCGGCCCGCCGATCAGGGTGTCGTTGCCCGCACCCCCGTCCAGCAGATCGTTGCCGAGGCCGCCGTCGAGCACGTCGTTGCCCGACAGGCCGAACAGCTGGTCGTCGCCGCGGCGGCCGGCGATCGCGTCGTCAACGCCCGGCTGGCCGAGCAGGATGTTGTCGTCCTGGTCGCCGAACTCCGCGCCCGCGGTGGTCAGATTGACCCGGACCACGGCGGGGTCGCTCTCCGCGCCGGCCGGATCGGCGACGGTGAAGGTGATCTCGCGCAGCCCCTCCGCGGCCGCGCCGAGCTTGATGCTGCTCAGCGCATCGACATAGTCGGCGATCGGCGCGAGGCCGGAGAGTACGAGCCGGCCGCTCGAGCCGTCTTCGACCACATTGATCGCGGACCCGGGCGGCAGGTCGACCAGCAGCGCATCGCCGGCCTGCTCGCCGCTGGTGATCTCGGCGACCGCGCCACTCAGGTTCAGGTCGTCGTCGACGATCGCGGCGTCGACCGCCACGTTCAGATCGACGAAGTCGAGCGAGCTGCCGGTCGACGGCTCGAGCAGCACCTCATAGGTGACGTCGTTGAAGTCGTTGTCGCCGCGGTTGAGACGCAGGTCCTCGAAGGTGATCGTCAGGCCGGCCGCGTCGGGTTCGAGCCCCGAGAGCACCTGCCCCCCTCCGCCATCGTTGAGGGGATCGCTGAGCGGGTCGTCGGGGCTTGGCGTCGCGGTGTGAAAGACGTCGCCGGTGAGCGGCACGAGCGTGCCGTCCGGCAGGACCGCGAACAGATCGGGCGCCGGATCGTCGACGCTCGCCGGGCTGCCGTCGTCGTTCAGGAAGACCAGCTCGGCGCCGCTGAGATCGCCGTTGAAGCCAAATCCGTCGGCGATGGTGAAGAAGGCGACCTGCTGCCCCTCGGCCAGCTCGCCAGGAGTATAGAGTTCGCTCAGGCGGACCTCCTCACCCGGGAAGCGCGGCCCGCCGCCCGGACGCACCGATGGGAAGCGCGCGTCCGCCTCGGCATGCTCGACCTGGGCGAACACGACCCGCGCCGGTCCCAGCGTGCCGTCAGGGCCGACCAGAACGACCCCGAGCGTGTTCTGAAAGAGCGCGACCTCGTCGCGGAAGGTGATCGTGGCGTCGGCATTCGGGCCGAGCACCAGATTGCGCGGATCGACCCCGTTGACCAAGGCGAGATCGATCGCGCGCTCCTCGCCCAGCGCCGGGAACGGCGGCGCCGAGATGAAGTCGATCGGCTTGGTCACCTCGCCGACCTCGGCCGTGATCTCGCCGCTGATGGTCAGCTGGGGTCGCGCGTTCGGCCCTGGCCCAGGCCCCGGCCCCGGCCCCGGCCCCGGGCCTGGACCCGGGCCCGGACCTGGACCTGGACCCGGGCCTGGCCCCGGACCCGGCCCCGGCCCGGGCTCGCCGCCAGGCCCGCCGGCCCGTTCGCCGGCGCCGAAATCGCCCGCACCGCGGATCAGGAACTCGGGGCGCGGCCCGAGCGCGGTCGGCAGCAACGGCCCGGTTGGGCCGAGCCCGGGACCGATGTCGCCCGGGTCGTACGGACTGAAGCTGGCGCCGCCGCCGTGCTCGGGGCCCGCTTCAGGCGCCGCCGCCAGCCGCGCCACCACCGGTCCCTCGGCGGGCTCGCTGATCGGCTGCAGATTGGCCAGCAGCTGATTGGCTGCGACCGCCGGGCCGCCCGCCACCGCGAGCGTCGGCGGCGGGCCGCTCTCGGCGCTGTCGACGAAGCCCGCAAGGTACACCAGCCGGCCGTCTTCCGTGATCACCAGCAGGCCGCCCTCGACCACGACGTAGGTGGCGCTGGCGAACTCGCCGCCCACGAGCTCGATGCTCTGGCCCGGCTCGGTCCGGACCTGCACCCGGGTGCCGGGATCGGGCGACCGGACCACCACCTCCGGTCCCTCGAGCGTGACCGCCTCGAGCGCGCCGCCATCCGCACACGCCCGCGCGAGCCTCGCCAGCTCCTGATCGTCGAGCACCGCAAGCACCGGCCGATCGAGCTCGCCGTCCTCTGGATTGACCAACACCGAGACGTCGCCCTCGGCGACCCCTCCCTGGCCGTCGCTAACCTGGTAGCGGAAGTTCTGCAGACCCGGGGCGGCCGGCGTGTAGGTCAGCGTGCCATCGAGATTCAGAGACACCTGCCCACTCGTCGGCTCGGTCGCGGCGAGCAGCTGGAGAGGATCGCCATCCGGATCGCTGACGCTCGCAAGGACCGGGACGCCGACCGCGACGTCCTCGGCGGTGGCGACGCAGACATCTCCCGCCTGCGGCGGCCGGTTGGCTGCCTTGCCGGCCTCCGGCGCAGCGCCCTCGCTTGTCCCCGCGCCCTCCGCCTGGGCCAGATGTTGCCAGCCGTCAGCCACCTTCAGGTCAGCCATCAAGGTCTCCGTACTCGTGCGAGCCGACAGAGCCGTACCGCATTTTCGCCGCAGCGTTTACCGGAAGATAACCTAAATGAGCACCATTATGTCGGGAATTCCACCCGAAGGTAGTATCACAGTGTGAGTCGAGCAGCTTGGGGCCACCAGCGCAGGCGATGATCCGGAAGACCATGCGCATCGGCGAGGTGCGCACGTCGATCAAGCTCGAGCCGGAGTTCTGGGGCTACCTCAAGGAGGTCGCCGACAGTCGCACGATTCGCTTGTCGCGCCTGGTCAACGACGTCGCCAGCGCGACCCCGGACCGGACCAACCTCGCCTCGACGCTGCGCACCTTTTGCCTGATCCACGCGCGGCTGCGCTGGCAGGGGCTCGAGCGCGAGCTCGAGCGGCTGACGCTGGCCGGCAACACGCAGGACCTGCCGCGGGTGCTGGATGCCTGCCCTCTGCCCTGCCTGCTGCTCGCCGAGGACCGCACCGTCAGGCGGCTCAACCAGGCGTTCGCCGGCTGGCTCCACGTCGATGCCCGCGGGGTCCTCGGGCAGCGGCTCGACAACCTCATGATCCTGCGCGGCGCCGCCATGCAGCAGCTCTGGCAGCGGGTGTTCGGCGACGCCGGCAGCCGGGGCAAGTTCAACGCGACCTACGTCTCGCCCGGCAAGGTGCGGACCGCCCAGGCGATCGCGATCGGCCTGTCGCCGGCGGTCGGCTCGAACCCGCATCGCGCCTGCCTGATCATCTTCGAGACCCTCGCCGGCCGCGGCTGAGTCGCGGCGCAGACAGTCGCGCCTTCGCGCCTGGTCTGCGCGCCAGGGTTGGCGGTGCGGCTGGCGCGCTCAACAAGCAAACCCGCCGTGGCGGCCGCCGGTCATTCGCGCGGCGCGCGCTTGTTGAGGATCCGCTGCAGGGTGCGGCGGTGCATGTTGAGGCGGCGCGCGGTTTCCGACACGTTCCGGTTGCACTGCTCGAAGACCCGCTGGATGTGCTCCCAGCGCACCCGATCGGCCGACATCGGATTGTCGCGCGGCGGCGGCAGACCCTGGCCGCTGCGCAGCAGCGCGTTGACCACGTCGTCGGCGTCGACCGGCTTGGCGAGGTAGTCAGCGGCACCGGCCTTGATCGCCGCGACCGCGGTCGCGATGTTGCCGTAGCCTGTGACGATCACGATCCGGACCTCCGGCCGCAGCTCACGCAGCGTGCGGACCAGATCGAGGCCGCTGCCCTCGGTGAGCCGCATGTCGAGCACGGCGAACTCGGGCTTGTGGGCTTGGGCATGATCGCGCGCTTCGGCCAGCCCTTCGGCCGCGAGCACGTGGAAGCCGCGCCGCTCCAGGGCCCGCGCCAGCGACCGGCGCAACGGCGCATCGTCGTCGACGAGCAGCAGGCTCCGCCCGGCGCCCGGACTGGCGACCGCCTCGGCAGGGCAGGGCGATGCGCCCGCTTCGCTGCCGTCTTCGGACTGGTCCATCGTCAGATCTCCGACGCGGCGCCCTCCAGCGCTGCGCGACTCCAGGTGATCGTCACGCGAGCCCCATGGTCGCGATTATCAAATTGCAGCGTCGCGCCGGTTCGCGCAAGCAAGGTCTGAGCGATGAACACGCCGAGGCCGAGACCGCCCGCCTCACGGCGGGTCGAGAAGTAGGGCTCGCCGAGCAGCTCCTTGACCTCGGCCGCAAAGCCCGGGCCGTCGTCCTCGATCCGCACCGCGACCCGCGTCGGCCCGAGAGCGACCACGATCCTGACCTCGCGCTCGGCGAACTGGACCGCGTTGTCGATCAGATTGGCCAACGCGTGCCGGAGCTCCGGGCTCGGCACCAGGCGCGGCTCCGCGCTCGCCGGCGTCGACCGCTCGAGGGTGGTGACGAGGTCGATCTCGGGTCTTCGGCGGCAGGACTCGGCCACGGTCTCGAGCAGGTTCGAGAGCGGCATGCGGGTGAACGGCGCGTGCTCCTCGCTCACGCCCTTGTGGCTGAGCGAGCGCAGGATCTCGCGGCAGCGCTGCCCTTCGCTGACCAGCAACGCGACATCCTCCGCCAGCGGGCTGTCGTGCGGCACGCTGTTGGCGAGCTCGCGCGCCGTCACCGCAATGGTCGCGAGCGGGCTGCCGAGCTCGTGCGCGGCCGCCGCCGCGAGCCCGCCCAGCGCCGAGAGCTGCTGCTCGCGAGCGAGCGCCATCTGGGTCGCGGCGAGGGCGTCTGACAGGCGCCGCGCCTCGTCGGCGACCCGCCAGGCGTAGCCGGCGACCAGGACCGTGCCCAGCACCAGAGCGAGCCACAGGGCGCCGACGTAGAGCCTCGGCAACTCCAACGTGCCTGGATACCAGGGCAGATCGGTCGGGAACAGGGCGAGCAGGGTCGCAGCCACCACCACCATCAGGCAGAGGACGACGGTGGTCCGCAGCGACAGGGTGCTCGCGGACAGGGTGACCGGCACGATCAGCAGGATCGAGAACGGGTTCTGCAGCCCACCGGTCAAGCCCAGAAGGAACGCCAGCTGCAGGATGTCGTAGCCGAGCAGCAGACCGGCGCTGCGCTCGGTCAGCCGGGTGGTCGCGGCAAAGCCCGACAGGATCAGATTGATCAGCGCCGACAGCCCGATCGCGCCGAGCAGCGGGCCGAGCGGCAGGCGGACCTCGAGGGAGAAGTGCACCAGCGCGACCGTGAAGGCCTGGCCGATGATCGCGATCCAGCGGATCATGGTCAGCGTGCGCAGCCGGACTCGGCGTTCGCCGCTGCCGGTCAGCAGCCCGGCCAGTCGACCGGTCTGTCCGGCCGGCCGCGCCCGGCCGATCGCGTCCTGGCGGGACTGGGAGAACAACAAGCTCGGCACTCCGATCGAACCGCGATCTGCGACCCTACACTTCTCGCGCGTGCCACAGGATGCGACCGAACGGCGCTTGACCCGGCGGGCGCATCGGTGTTGGCTGAGAGGTCGATGGGAGAACTGGTCAGGGCGATCCGCTCGGCACCCCCGGTGATGGCGCCCGTCCCAACTCAGGGAGAACATCATGCAATCATGGATCGCAACGGCCGCCGCTCTTGGCTTGACGGCCTGGCTCGGCCTCGGCAGCGCACCGGCCGGCGCCGAAATCCTAATCAAGTTCAGCCACGTCGTCGCTGAGGGGACCCCTAAGGGCCAGGGCGCTCTGCTGTTCAAGAAGCTGGCCGAGGAGCGGCTGCCGGGCGAGGTCAAGGTCGAGGTCTACCCGAATTCCCAGCTGTTCGGCGACGCCAAGGAGATGGAGGCGCTGGCGCTCGGCGACGTCCACCTGATCGCGCCGTCGCTGTCCAAGTTCGACAAGTTCACCAAGCAGCTCCAGGTCTTCGATCTGCCGTTCCTGTTCGACGACGTCGCCGCGGTCGACCGCTTCCAGGCGAGCGAGACCGGGCAGGAGCTGCTCACCTCGATGACGGATCTGGGCTTTCTCGGCCTGGGCTACTGGCACAACGGCATGAAGCAGCTCTCGGCCGGCAAGCCGCTCCGGACGCCGGCAGACGCGGCCGGCCTGAAGTTCCGCATCCAGGCTTCGGACGTGCTGCTCGCCCAGTTCGAGGCGTTGCAGGCCAACCCGCAGAAGATGGCGTTCGCCGAGGTCTATCAGGCCCTGCAGGTCGGCACGGTGGACGGTCAGGAGAACACTTGGTCGAACATCTACACTCAGAAGTTCTACGAAGTTCAGCCGTATATCACCGAGACCAACCACGGCATCATCGACTACATGGTCGTGGCCAACGCGGAGTTCTGGAGCGGACTGGACGACGAGGTCCGCACCGAGCTCGAGGCGATCATGGACGAGGTCAGCGTCGAGGTGAACCGGCTGGCTGAGGAGCTCAACCAGCAGGACAAGCAGAA
>Ga0268386_10002266_pt1 | contig 13601 bp, 7 predicted proteins | sample RVTome_15_FD_200260 | JGI IMG/M metagenome (GOLD analysis project Ga0268386, IMG submission 200260) | Soil microbial communities from uranium-contaminated site in the Upper Colorado River Basin, Wyoming, United States - RVT150D86... ...
CGGCGAGCCGCACGGGTTGCGCAACCGCGACAACCAGAAGCACTGGACCGTCCACCAGGACGAGTTCTTCGATCACTTCCTGCTCGGCAAGCCCAAGCCCGAATGGATGGAGAAGGGCGTGCCGTACCTGGAACGCGGACGGCGGGACGTGTCCGACATGTTCAAGCCGAAGGCGGCGCCGGTGACGACGGCGCAGGCGGCGAAATAAGTTTGAAGTTTGAAGTCTGAAGTTCGAAAGCCGTGCCGCCTCATCGCCGACGCGGCACGGCGATCCTACAATCCTACGCGGAACGCGATCAGCTTTCTTTCGGTCCTGCTTCCGCTGGCGGCCTCGAGTTCCAGGACGTAGTCCGCCGCGGCGAGCGGCGCCAGCGGGACGTCAGCCACCAGCAGCGCGGTCCCGTCGGCCTCACGCTCGCTCAGCCTGACTGGCACGCCGAGCGGCTGGCCGTTGCGTCCCAGCAGCCTCGCCTGCCGCCGATCGATCGGCGCGAGTACCGGCCACTCGATCCGGATGCTCTCGCTGCGCCTGAACAGGAACGCCGCCGCCGGCTGCGCGGCACGGCTCGCGCCGCGGACCCGCCACACGATCGGATCTCCCACCAACTCGCCGGTCGATGCCGGTATATCAACGCGGTCTCCAGCGGAGGCGTCTGCCCCTCGAACGCGGACCGTTGCCGCGAGCGGGGGGGCCCAGCCGGCGATCGGGATGCGAACGAGCACGGCGCCCGCCCCCGGCGCGATACGAGCCCGACCGGCCCCGGCGGAATCTCCGCTGGATGTCTCCACCATGACCTGCACGTCGCCGCCGCCCTTCCATCGGCCGGCGGCAACTTCTGCGGCCGGCAGTTCCACGACGACGATGACCTCGCTTCCGCGCGCATGCGCGTAGGTGTGCATCACGGCAGAGGGCCGCAGCCTCGCGAGGCCGGCAAATGCCGCTTCGAGCGACGCGGCGACCGGATCGGCCGCCGCGATGGGCGGGTCACGAAGCGCGGCGATTTCCGCCTCGGTCGGCGCGACGTACCCGCGGCGGGCCTTGATCTCGATGTCCGGCCGCCGGACTCTGACCGTGATGCGGCGCGGCCCGCCGTCGAACGTCGTGTTGGTGGACGAGTAGCCGAGCAGGTAATAGCCTGACAGACCGCCGGCAATCCGGTCGAGTCCGGTGCGCAGGTCGTTCGTCATCACGACGGGAAGGCCGTCGGACTCGCTGGCGAGCGACCGGAGATCGTCCACGCGGCGCGCCGGGGCGCCTACGCCTTCCGGTTCGACGGGGTAGAAGGCGACGTTCGCACGCGGCGCGCTGCGGATCATGTCGCGAAACCGCCGTCCGTTGTCGAGTTCGGCGACGCGGCGCACCTCGTCGTCGCACGCGGCGAGCGTCCCGTGCTCGAGTCTGTCGCCGAGAATCAGCTTGCCCGTCGAGGTGATGCCGATCGGCGGACCCTTGGTGGGCCCGAGTTGGCCGAGGGCCTCCAGCATTTCCGGGCTGCGCCCGAACAGCCGCCACCCATTCGTGAACACGAAAACGTGTTTGCGCCCTTCGCGCAGGGCGCCGAGATACTCGGTCAGGTCCTCGAGGCCCGTGAGCACCGAATCCTCGCGACGCTTCGCGAACAGAACCGGGAGAATGCCTCCGACCCGGGTCCCGCTGTAGCAGTCTTCGAGCCGCGCCTCGAGCGGCTCCCGGATAGTCCGGCTGTCCACCACCGCGACAGGCCACTTGCTGGCAATCGCCTGCTCGAGCGTCCTCGTCATCCGGGCGAATACGAGGTCCCGCGGGCGCTCGAGCGGCAGCATGACGGCAAAAAGGTCCGTCGGCGCGAGGAGACTTCTCATCATCTCCACGATGGGCGTTTTCAACCGCGCGGCGCCGAACCAGTCGATGTGGTAGGTATCGAGGTAGAGCACGAACACACGCGTCCGCGGATCGGAGAGCCGGGCCAGCATCTCGCGCTGGCTGTTGGGATCGCGCAGATCTGCTTCGGGGAGCGTCGGATTGATGCGAACGAACTCGAAGCTCTCGATCTTCTGCGGTCTGCCGTCCTCGAGCACGTCGAAGTCGGCGAGCGTCAGATCGTCGACGATGCGGCCGTTCAGCAGGGGATAGACATCGACCGTGACGAAGTACGCACCTCCGCGAAAGACCGGAGGGCGCTGATCGGGGGGCTGCTGAGCTGTTGGCCGGGCGTGCAGGATGAGCGGCGCAGTGCACGCCACGGCGAAGGCCGCCGCGCGCAGGATCCGTTTCGGGGCATCCGTCATTCGCATGTGAAGCCCTGGGCGCGACGCTGGCTCCGTCATCATACTCGGATATAGTCTCTGCCGCATGACCATCAGAATCCGGCGGCTGCGCCCGCATGTCGCGCTCCCCGAATATCAGACAGCCGGCTCCGCCGCATTCGATCTCGCCGCAGCCGAGCGCACCACGATCGCGCCGGGCGAGGTGCGGCTCGTGCCCACGGGCCTGGTGATCGAGGTGCCGCCGGGGACGTTCCTCGGAATCTTCGCGCGGAGCAGCACCCCGCTCAAACGCGGCCTCATGGTGGCCAACGGCGTCGGGATCGTGGATTCCGACTACTGCGGGCCGGAAGACGAGGTGAAGATTGCCGTGCTCAATGTCACGAACGCGCCGGTGACCGTGGATGCCGGCGATCGCATCGCGCAGGGCATCGTGCTGCCCGCGCCGCGTGTCGCGTGGGAAGAGGTCGGCGAGTTGCGCGCGGCGTCGAGAGGCGGGTTCGGGGGTACAGGGCGCTGAGCGCTGCGAGCGCAGAGGGGTGCAGCGGCGGCCGGTCGCCGCCCGTTATCGTGCGCGCGCAGCGCCTCGGCGGTCCCTGCGCGCTCCGCGCTAAACCCCGTCCCGCGCCCTCCGCGATTGGCCCAATCCTGCGCCCTCCGCGACCCCTGACACAGTTTTTCATGGATTTTCAGCCGCCAATCAGCCGCGGGGCCGCGGGATTGGCGTATCAAAGGGAGGCGAGCCGTGTAAGATCACAGCACTCCCCAGCAGCCCGCGCACAAACGGAGGATGCATTTGGACATCCTGGGTCTCCTCACGGCCCTGCTCATCGTGTTGGCAGTGCCGTTCGTGGTGCCGATTGTCGCGTGGGTGTCCGCGCGGCGGGTGCGCCGCCGTCTCGAGTATTTGGAGACGGTCGTAGCGGAGCAACAGAGCGAGATCCACGTGTTGAGTGCGCGACTGGAGAAGATGGGTCGAGCCGCGGCGGCCGAGCCTCCAGTTCCGCCGGCCATGGAGGCCGAACCTGTCGCGCCGCAGGAACATGCACCCCCGCCAGTTCCCGTCCAACCCGTGGAAGAACCGGAGACCGCTCCCCCGATCCCGGCCCCCGAAGTCCCCGCTCTCGAGAAGGTGCCGATTCCGATCGCGCACATCGCTGACGAGGCGGCGCGGCCCTCCGCCCTGGAGGCTGAACCGGAGCGCCCCGCGCACCCGGAACCAGAGCCCGAACGGGTCGAGCCGCCGATCCCGCCGTACACGCAGCCCGCACCGGTGGCTCGCACGCCCGCCTTCGACTGGGAGAACCTCGTCGGCGTGAAGCTGTTCTCCGCGATTGCCGGCATCGCGCTCGTCCTCGCGGCCATTTTCTTCCTCCGCTACTCGATCGAACACGGCTGGCTCCAGCCTCCCGTCCGCGTGGCGATCGGCATCGTTGTCGCCGTCGGCCTCCTCATTGCCTGTGAGTTGAAGGCCGCGCGACGGTATCCCGTGACTGCGAACGCCCTGGACGCCGCGGCGATTGCGATTCTTTTTTCCACGTTCTTTGCTGCGCACGCGCTCTGGAATCTGATTCCGGCGAGCGCGACGTTCGGCCTGCTGGCGATCGTGACGGCGCTGGCCGTGCTGTTGTCGATCAGGCGCGAGTCGCTGTTCATTGCCGTGCTCGGCCTCCTGGGCGGGTTCGCGACGCCCGCGCTGCTGTCCACCGGCGAGAATCGCCCGATTCCGCTCTTCGCCTACCTGCTGATGCTGAACATCGGCCTGGCCTGGATCGCGTATCGGAAGACCTGGCCTGTGCTCACGTGGCTCACGCTGGTTTTGACGACGGTTTATCAGTGGGGCTGGGTATTCCGATTTCTCGACAGCAGCTCGCTCCCGCTCGCGATGGGCGTGTTCATCGTGTTCCCGGTGGCCAGCGTGGCGGCCCTTCTGGTCGGGGGCCGGTCGTTTGGCGGCGACGCCGGCGGGCCGTCCGATGTTCGTCACTTCGAGCGGAGCGCGCTGATTGCCGCCGGACTGCCTGCGGTGTTTGCGGTGTACCTGGCCGCCGTCCCGGCGTACGGCGCGCGGCCCGCATTGCTCTTTGGATTCGTCCTCCTGCTCGACATCGGATTGCTGGCGATCGCGATGGCCCGGCGGCACCCGATGATGCACGCCACCGCGGCGCTCACCACCGTGCTCGCGATGGCGACCTGGCTGGCGGTCTCGTACGCGGCGGATGCGCGGCACACGGCGGTCGCCTTCACGGCCGTATTCGTCCTGCTGTATCTCTTCGCGCCGGCGATTGCCAATCGATTTGGACGCCCGCTCGCAGACCGGCCGCGGACTGCTTACGCGGCGCCGTTTCTGCTGTTCGTGTACGCGGCGCTGGCGGGTGTCGAGCCGGCATTTGCGCAGCCGTGGCCCTTGTTTGCGCCGCTCCTCGCGCTGGTCCTGCTGATCGCGTGGCGCGCTTCCGCAACCGCGACGGGTGGACTCTATTTCGTCGCGGCGTTCTTCGCGGTGGCGGCGCAGGCGATCTGGTCCGCCGAGCACCTCGTCGTGGATCGGCTGGGCACTGCCGTAGCCGTTTACGCGGCGTTCGGGGTGGCCGCGCTGCTGGTGCCGATTCTGGCGCGGCGCCTGGGCCGTCCGCTGGAGCCGGTCTGGGGCGGCGGCGCGGTGCTGCTCGCCTCCCTGCTCCTGCTCCTGTTCATTGCGGCCGGCGATGTCGCGCCGGCCGCGTTGTGGTCGCTCGCGCTGCTGCTCGCGATCCTGAATGCGGCCCTCTTCGTGGAGAGCGCCGCCGGGCGCCTGCCGCTCGTGTCCCAGTGCGGCAGCGTCCTGTCCTGGATCGTGCTGTTGATGTGGTGGGGCCGCGCGGCGGCGAGCGTGGGGGTGATGCCGTCGCTGACGGTGCTGACAGGGCTGACGCTGATTACGCTCGCCGGGCATGCGTGGACGGTCGCCACGACCGGACGGGAGGGGAAACCAGGTTTCAGCAGCGGCCTGTATCTCGGCCTGGCCGGTCACCTCTTCCTCACGCTGCTGGCGTCGAATCCCGAGTGGTCGATTCCGCCCTGGCCGCTGTTCGGATCGCTGGCCGTCATCACCCTCGCGATGACCGCGGCCGCGCTCGTCACGCACGTCATCACGCTGCACGCGGCGGGCGCCGTCGCGGCCGCCGTCGTCGTCGCCTCCTGGTCGCTCGTCGCCAGTCCGGCCCCGTACGCCGCCGTCGCGATTGCCGCCGCGCTAGCGGTAAGCGCCTATGCGATCGCGTGGATCCGCCTGGTTCCGCCCGCCCACGGACTGATAGCCGGCATCGGCGCTGGCGCCGCGCTGTTCGTCGGTGAAGTCTCGGTGCTCGGAGCGGTCGCATCCGGAGGGTCGCCGCCATTTGCCGCCGTGGTCGCCGGGCACACGTTGAACATCGGCGCGATTCTCTGGCTCACCTGGCGCTGGCGCTGGAAGGGGATCGCGGTTGCCGCCGTCGCGCCGGCGTGGCTCGCGGTGCAGCAATCGACCGGGCTCGTGAGATCCGAGTCGGGCTGGATCGAACTGCTGATCCTGTCGGCTGCCTTGTACGCGGTGTTCGTGGCCTATCCGCTCGTCCTCGGATCGCGGGCGAGCCGGGAGCGCGACCCCTATCTCGCGGCAGTCGTGGCCAGCATCATGTTCTTCTTCGGCGCGAGAAGCGCGTTCGCGGTCGGCGATCTGACGTGGATGATTGGGGTCGTCCCGATTGCGGCGGGCGCCGTGCTGGCGCTCCTGCTGCGGCAGCTCCTTCGGCTGCAGGCTCCAGGCGAACGCGACCTCGGACGGCTCGCGCTCGTCGCGGGCGCGGCGCTCGCGTGCGTCACCGTGGCCATTCCGCTGCAGCTCGAGCGTCAGTGGATCACGATCGGCTGGGCGCTCGAAGGCGCGGCGCTCGCGTGGCTGTACCGTCGCATTCCGCATCGCGGCCTGCTGCTCTTCGGCGTCACCCTGCTCGCGGCCGTGTTCGTGCGGCTCGCGTTGAATCCGGAAGTGCTGGTCTACGAACCGCGGGGCGCGATGCGGATCCTCAACTGGTATCTCTACACGTACGCGCTCGCGGCCGTGTCCATGATCATCGCCGGAGGGTGGCTGTCGACCACAGACGATCGGCTCTTCCCCTCGCTGCCGCGCGCCTCGCACATGCTTCCCGCAGCGGGCGTGATCCTGTTGTTCATTCTGCTGAACATCGAGATCGCCGACTTCTACGCTACCGGCCCAACCGTGACGTTCAGGTTCGGGGTGACCGTGTCGCAGGATTTGACCTATACGATCGGATGGCTGGCGTTTGGAATGGCGCTCCTGGCGGCCGGGATCTATCTTGGGAATCGCCCGGCGCGCGTGGCCGCGGTGTCGCTCATCGCGGTGACCACCTTCAAGTGCTTCCTCTACGATCTCGGTTCCCTGGCGGGCCTGTATCGCGTGGCGTCGTTCGTCGGACTCGCAATGTCGCTGGCGCTCGTCTCCCTGGCGCTCCAGAAGTTCGTGCTGTCCAAGCCGCGAGAAACCGCATGACGAGGCCAATGCCGGCCGCCGCGGCGGCCATTGCAATCATCCTCTCGGCTCCAGCGGCGGCGCAGCGGCCGCAGCCAGGGCCGGAACGGTTCGCGTACGAGCGGGCGATCGTTGCGCCGGCCGCCGGGCCGCACCGCCTGCCGGTGGACGCGGCGCTTCTGGCCGGCGGGCGCCCCTTTCGCGTGGTGCAGCGAGGCGAGACCTTCGTGGCGCTGGGCGGCCTCGAAGATCTCCGGATGTTCGACGCGTCCGGGAGGCCGGTGCCGTACTTGCTCGTGCATCCGCCGTCCGCTGCGCCCGAATGGATCGCGGGGACGGTGGTGCCCGTGACGCCGACGAAAAAGACGAGCGGGTTCGAGATCGATCTCGGCCGTGTGGAACCGGTGAACATGATGCGGGTGGAGGGCATTCCGCCGCCGTTCCTGAAGCGGATGGCGGTGGAAGGCAGCGGGGATCGAACCCGCTGGACGTCGCTCGCGCCCGAGGCCACGCTCTTCGATCTGCCGGCCGAACGGCTCAAACAGCTCGACGTCGGCTTCACGCCTGGCGAGTATCGCTATCTGCGCGTGACGTGGAACGATGCCAACAGCGGGCGCGTGCTATCGCCGCGGGCCGTGCGCGCGCGGCGCGCCGGACGAACGCCCCCCGCGGCGCAGGCGCCGCTCGAGTTGACGTTCGAACGGCAGGCGAGCGAGCCGGGCCGGAGCCGGTATCGCGTGCGGCTCCCCGCGCCCCGACTGCCCATCGTGGCATTGCAGCTCGACGTGGACGGCGGCCACGTCTTTCGAAGGGCCGCCGTCGCCGAATCGCGCTTCGCGGGCACGGAGGCGGCCCCCGTGGAGCTCGGCCGCGCCACGTTGAGCCGCGTCGTTCGCGACGGCATCCAGGCCTCCGATCTGGATATACCGATCGTGCCGCCCACCGAGGCCGAACTGCAGCTTCTCATCGACGACGAGAGCAATCCGCCGCTCGAACTCCGGCGGATGCGTGGAATCTTCGCGGAGCTGCCCGCCATCTACTTCGAGTTCGAGCCGGCCGGCGCCGGACTCGTGGCGCGCTACGGCGACCGCGCGCTTCCAGCGCCCGCCTACGACCTGGAGGCTGTGCGCGATTCGATAGACCTGACGCAAGTCCCTGAGGCGCGGTGGGGCACCGTGCGGGCATTAGGCGAGACCGAAGGACCACCTGCATCCGATCCCGGCGTGCAGCCCGGAAGCAGCATCGACGCCGAGGCGTTCGGCCACCTGCGCTCGATCGCCGCGGCCGACGCCGGCCTGGCGGCGCTCCAGCTCGACGCGGCGGCGCTCGCGGGCAGCCGCGGTCCGGCTGCTCGATTCGCGGACGTGCGCATCCTGGACGAGAGCGGCCGTCAGATTCCGTACCTGATCGAACGCCGTGACGAGCCGCTGCAAGTCGAACTGGCGCTCGCCCGCGCCGACCCGCAGGCGCCCGGCCTCGCCCGGCCGCCGGGCCGCGCGCTGTCGGTCTACAAGGTCACGCTGCCGTACGCGGGGCTGCCACAGGGCACGCTGATCATCGAGACATCCGCGCGCGTCTTCCAGCGCAGCGTCCAGCTCGGAGTCGAGCGGCCGCCCGACCGGGGCCATCGTGACACGTGGTTCGACCTGCTCGCGTCCGGGACGTGGCGGCACGCGGACAAGGAGTCGGCCGCCCGGCCGCTGAGCATGCGCTTCACCGCGGACCGGGACACGGCATTGCTGCTCGCGATTGACGAGGGGGACAACGCCCCGTTGCCTGTGACCGGCGCGAGGCTGTTGCTGCCATCCTACCGTCTCCGGTTCTACCACCCGGGCGGCGGCGCCTTACGTCTGGTTTACGGCAGTGGAGCCTTGCGGCCGCCGCAGTACGATCTCGCGCTCCTTGCCCAACAGGTGATGGGCGCACCCGCGCGGGACGTGACGGCCGGCGACCCGCCAGTCGCGACGACGGCGGCAGGCGGCGCATCATTCATTTCGCCGCTGACGTTCTGGATCCTTCTCGGCGGGGCAGTCGTCGTGCTCGTCGGAATCATCGCGCGACTTGTGAAGGGCGCGTGAGTCGGCCGACTCCCAATGTCCAATGTATTCAGGGAGTTGGGAGGCCTGCGTTCACCGGGCCCCACGGCGCCGGAGCAGATCGGCCCACGGCGCTCCGCCTCCGCCAAGGCTTGGACGAGGTGTTGGAGATTGATCAGGACCGCTGCTGAGCGCGCGCCACCTTCTCCACCTGCTCCATCACGCGTAGCAGGTTGCCGCTCCAGATCTTGGAGATCTGCTCCTCCGTATAGCCCCGACGTATCAGCTCCAGCGTGACGTTGAAGGTCTCGCTCGCATCGGTCCACCCCGCGATGCCGCCGCCGCCGTCGAAATCGGATGAGATCCCCACGTGATCGATGCCGATCTTCTTGACGATGTAGTCGATGTGATCGACGAAGTCCTTGACGTTCGGCCGTGGAGGGGGCGGGAACTTTGCATCGATGTCAGCCAGGCGCCGCTCGGCTTCTGCGCGCTTGTCGTCAGAAAGCTGCGCCAGCGGATTGCCGCGCCCGCGTCCGGTGCCACCGGCCTGCTGCGTGGCTGCCCGTCCGCCCGTCGCCCCGCGACCCGCCTGGGCGGCGGCAGGAGCGCCCTGCCCCCGGCCCCCGCCTCCGCGCGAGCCGCGGCTGCGCACGAGGCTGCCCGCCGGGAGCCCGAACTCCTCTTCCAGCTTCGTCAGCGCCGCCGCGCGCTCCGGCGACGGCTGCGTGACTTTCACGTATCCACCGAGCGCCACCGCCTGCGCCACGCCGCCGTTCTTCTTCAGCGCCAGCAGCAGCTCGTCGTCCAGGTTCCGGCTGTGATCCGCGATCGCCCGCGCACCCGAGTGCGACGCGATCACCGGCGCCTTCGAGAGCGCCATGGCCTGGAGGTTCGCCTCCTTCGACGGGTGAGAGATGTCCACCATGATTCCCAGCCGATTCGCCTCGGCGATGACCTGTTTGCCGAGGTCCGACAGGCCGTTGTGGAGCCACTTGCCATCTCCCTCGCCCGAGTTCGAATCCGCGAGCTGACTGTGTCCGTTGTGCGCGAGCGAGAGATAACGCCCGCCGCGATCGTAGAACTCCTTCACGCGCTTGATGTCCTGGCCGATGGGATAGCCATTCTCGATGCCGATGACGGCGACTTTCTTGCCCGATTTGGCGATCCGTCTGACGTCGGCGGCCGTCAGCGCCAGCTCGATCTTGTCGGGTGCGATCTCCTTCGTCAGGCGATGGATCGCGTCGAACTTGGCGGTCGCCTGTTTGTAGGCGTTGTCGTACCCTTCCGGCGTGAGCGGCCCCTGCCCGACGTAGACGATCAAGAACGCGACGTCCAGCCCGCCCTCGATCATCTTCGGGAGATCGACCTGCGTCGTGAGGCGCTGGGTGTAATTGCGCTCCGGCGTGAAGTTCTGAACGTTGATGTCCACGTGCGTGTCGAGCGTGATGACGCGCTCGTGGATGGCTCGCGCCTTCTGGATTAACGCTTCGTCCTCCTGGGGCGCCTGCGCCCCCGGCTGGGCCGGGACCGCCGCGAGCACGAGGGCCGCCACAGCGCATCCGCCGAGAGTGCTTCGCATGTATCCTCCATTTCGAACTTCAAGCTTCGAAGTTCGAAATCATACTTCAAGCCCTACTCGGCGCGGAGGGCGATCACGGGGTCAATGGCGGCCGCCCGCCGGGCGGGGATGTACCCGGCGGCGAGGGCGACGGTGACGAGGGTCCCGGCCACGACGGCCACGACCCGGAGATCGCTGGAGATGATCCCGAGCAGCCCCGCCTCGACGATCCGGCCGAGCGCCACGGACAGCACCACGCCGATGGCGGCCCCTATCAGGGTCAAACGGCTGGTCTGGCCGACGGCGAGCCGCACCACGTCGCGGCGGGTCGCGCCAAGGGCCATCCTGACGCCGATTTCGTGCGTGCGCTGGGTCACCATGAATGTCATGATCCCGTAAACCCCAATCACGGCCAGGAGGAGCGCCAGCCCGCCGAACGCCGTCATGATCGCCGCGACGTACCGGACGCCGGTCGTCCGTTCCCTGAGCACCTCGGTCATAACCATGACCTCGAACAGCGGCTGAGCGGGATCGACCGCACGGATGGCGCGCCGGGCCTCGCCGGCGAGCGCCGCGGGATCCCCAGACCCCCGGATCAGCAAGGCCATCGAGGATGGTGGCGCCTGCGCGAGGGGGCGGTAGACGGTCGGATAATTCCGGCGCCCGAACCAGTTGTGGATGACGTCGCCGCAGACGCCCACCACTGTCAGCCATGGGCCGGTGCCAGGTTGGACCTGCTTGCCAAGCGGGTCCACGTCTGGCCAATGCCGCTGCGCAAACGACTGCGACACGATTGCGACCTGCTGGCCGTCCTCACGATCCGCCTCCGTGAAACCTCGTCCGGCCAGAATTGGAATGCCAAGCGTTTCGAAAATGCCCGGTGTGGCTGTCCGGTAGTCGGCGGCGGGAGGGTTCGCGGGATCAGGATTCGGCCGCCCGTCGATCTCGATGGTGCGCGTGCTGTTGCCCCCGGCCGCGGGCATGATGTTGACCGCCGCGGCGTGCAGCGCGCCAGGGATGGATTGCAGCTGCTCCACGGCGCGTTCGGCAAACCTGCGCCTCGCCGCCTCCTCCGGATAGCTGCCCTCCGACAGGACGAGCTGCATCGTCAGCAAGCCGTCCACGTTGTAGCCCTGTGGTCCGTTCAGAAAGCGCTGGACGCTGAGGATGCTGAGCCCGCAGCCCACGAGCAGCGGTAGCGCGAGGGCCACCTCGCCGATGACGAGTCCGCGGCGCAGGCGGAGGCGGCTCGCTCCCGTCGTGGCGGAGCGGCCGCCCTCTTTCAGCGATTCCGCCAGTCGCGGACGTGCAGCCTGGATCGCGGGGACCAGCCCGAACACGAGGGCGGCGGCTACCGCCAACGACGCCGTGAAGAGGAACAGCCGGCCGTCAACGTCGATCGAGTGCCATCCCGCCACGAACGGGACCAGCTTGGGCGGCATGGCCCCTCGGAGCACTCCAAGGCTGACGTGGGCGACAGCCAGCGCGGCGGGCACGGACACGAGCGCCAGGATCGTGCTCTCGATCAAGAGTTCGCGGACGACGCGGCTGCGGCTGGCGCCGATGGCAAGACGGACCGCCATCTCGCGCTGCCGTTCGGCGCCGCGCGCCAGCAGGAGGTTCGCGACGTTGGCGCACGCGATCAGCAGGACGAAGATTGCCGACGCCTGCCAGAGCGACAGAATCGGGCCCAGCCCGACGTCCAGCATGCCCTGCGCGAGCGTATGAACGCGGATGTGATAACCGCGGTTCGTGTCGGGGTGCTGCTCTTCGAGCCGCGCGCCGATCACCGCCATCTGCGCCCTGGCATCGTCCAGCGTGCGTCCGGGCGCGAGCCGGCCCACCAGGGTGAGGTAGCGCGAGCGCCGGCGTGCGGCGGCTTCCGCGTCGAAGGACAGCGGGGCCCAGAGCTGGGCGCCCCAGGGAAAGTCGAAGCCTTCGGGAGCGATGCCCACGACGTCGTACGGCGCGCCGTTGATCTGGATTGCGCTGCCGACGATCGACGGATCCCCGGCAAAGCGCCGCTGCCACAATCCGTGGCCCAGGATGACGCGACGGTGCCGGCCCTGCGTCTCCTCGTCCGGCAGGAAGTTGCGCCCTCTGGCCGGTTGCACGCCGAGAGCCGGGAGGAAGCCCGCTGACACCTGGAACCCGAGGACGGCTTCCGGCTCATCGCGGCCGACGAGATTCACGCTCCACCATTCGGCGGCTGCGAGATGCTCGACCACGTCCGTCTGCGCCCTGATGTCGAGGAAGTCGGCGGGCGACACCGTTTCCTGCCGGTCGATGTCATTGTCGCGCGTGTGCGACAGCACGACGATTTGATCGACACCGTCCATCGTGAACGGGCGCAGCACCAGCGCGTCGATCAGCGCGAAGATAGCGGCGTTGGCACCGAGACCGAGCGCGAGCGTCAGGACCAGGATCCCTGTGAGCGCCGGGCGCTTGATGAGGGCCCGAAGCGCGTGACGGACTTCGACGTCGAGGGTACGCATGAGGGAGTCTCCACGATGAGGGGGAGATGAGGCGCTGTTAGCGGATCGGCCAGGCGGCTCGAGCGCGGCGCTCGCGCACAGCCGCAGCCCGATGCTCAGGGCCTGGAGCCAGTACCAGAGCGCCGCACGCGAGCCGGAGGACACCGCACGTGCGGCGTACTCCTCGTGCAGATCGCCCAGCACCGATTCCCGCTGCGCGTCCGAACGCAGCGCGAGCGCGAGCAGGCGCTCGGCCGGGCGCGGAGGCGAGTGCGAGGCGGAACTCATGGTTCGAGCAGGCGTTCGATGCCCTGCCAGAGGTTGAGGAGAGAGCTGCGCGAATGGCGGAGCGCGACCACGCCCGCGGGCGTGACGGTGAAGTAGCGGCGCGACCGGCCCCCGCGCTCCGGCAGCGGGGTGCTCATTCGCGATCGCAGGTATCGCTTCTCCTCGAGCCGTTCGAGGGCCGTGTAGAGCGCGCCGCGCGCCACCGTCCGGCCCGTCCGGCGTTCGATCTCTTCCCGGATCGGAATCGCGTAGGCGTCGTCTCCCAGCCGCAGGGCGGCGAGGAGGACGACCTGTTCGAATTCACCGAGGTACATAAGGGCGCCCTCAGGCCTACATTGTAGGCCAAATACGTGCAAACGCCCCCGATGGTTCCAGTCCGCACCCATTCTTCATTCTTCATTCTTCATTTTTCATTCTTCATTCTTCCCTCCTGCCCCCGGATGATGTACAAGCTTGCTTCGGAACAAAGGAGAAAGGCATCGTGAACG
>Ga0268386_10002267_pt1 | contig 13601 bp, 12 predicted proteins | sample RVTome_15_FD_200260 | JGI IMG/M metagenome (GOLD analysis project Ga0268386, IMG submission 200260) | Soil microbial communities from uranium-contaminated site in the Upper Colorado River Basin, Wyoming, United States - RVT150D86... ...
CCGCATCCCGGTGTGTCGCCCGTAGTCGCCGAAACTTTCCCCGATCTGCATGGCCAGTTCCCGCGTCGGGGTGAGGACGAGCGATCGGACGACGCGGCGCCCCCGGACGGTCCGGGTTTCCGCCGCGAGGCGGTGAAGGATGGGCAGCGCGAAGGCGGCCGTCTTTCCGGTCCCGGTCTGGGCGGATCCGAGCAGGTCCTTCCCATGGAGCACGTCGGGGATCGCCTTTTCCTGGATGGGGGTCGGGGTCTTGTATTGCATTTCCTGAACGGCCCGGAGGATCTCCGGGGATAATCCGAATTGTCGAAACGGCATCGTTTTTCTTTTTCTCCTGAAGAATTAGGGTGAGAGACGGTTTATGGACGCAAGGCCTGCGGATCGCTTGGGGACGAGGGTACCTGGAACACCGGGAAGGTTTTGAGATCGATGGGACTCAAGTAATCGTCAACGTATCATACCGTGCCGGGAGTTGCAACACCCTTCGCAGAGGAAAGCCTGCGCTATGTCGCCAGCATCGCGGGATCCTCGATACGGCGATCCCCCGTAAGGAGCCAGGCGAGATCGACAGGGAGCGGGCTCCCGGAGACAGGGAAATCAAGGGCGGCGATGTCACCCTTCCGCATCGCGTACCTTAGGGGGAGGGAGAGGAGTCGGGTGAGTATGTCCCCCAAGTCCGGCTCATGGCCGACGAAGGCGATCTCTTTTTCGGAGGGACATTCGTCCAGCACGGAACCAAGCTTCGCAACGTCGAATCCCGGGGATAGGCGCGGGTCCAGGATGACATCGCCGTCGAACCGGAGCGTCTCCGACAGGATTTCCGCCGTCTGCACCGCCCGGATCAACGGGCTGGTGAGAATCCGGGAGGGGAGTCCACCGGCGTCCCGGAAACGGCGAGCCATTTCCCGGAACGAAACCCGTCCCCGGGCGCTCAGGTATCGAGCCGCGTCCGGCATCGGCGGAACAAGGTCCACCGCCTCGGAATGACGAACGAGATAGATCCGCATGGCCGCTCTTATCGGCCTTCCGCCTCGAGGAATCGCTCCGCCTCGATGGCGGCACGGCAGCCGGCCCCCGCCGCGGTGACCGCCTGCCGGTAGACCTTGTCGTGCACGTCTCCGGCGGCGAAGACCCCCTCGACGCTCGTTTTCGCGCCGCCGCGCAGGACGACGTACCCGTTGTCGAGAGTCAATTGCCCCTCGAAGATCTTCGTGTTCGGGTCGTGGCCGATGGCGACGAAGACGCCGTCGGCCTTTTGGACCGTCTCAGAACCGTTCTTCGTGCTTTTCAGCCGGACCGCGGAGACTTCGCTTTTCGCCGGATCGAGGATGTCCGCCACCACGGTGTCGAGGACGAACTCGATCTTCGGGTTGTTCCGGGCGCGGTCGAGCATGATCTTCGAGGCGCGGAACTGGTCCCTCCGATGGACCAGCATCACTTTCGACGCGAACCGGGTGAGGAAGATCGCTTCCTCCACCGCGGTGTCGCCCCCGCCGACCACGACGACCAGGCGGTCCCGGAAGAACGCACCGTCGCAGGTGGCGCAGGTGGATACGCCCCGCCCCATCAGGCTCTTTTCCGATTCCAGGCCCAGGAGCCTCGCCGAGGCGCCGGTGGCGATGACGAGGGTGCGCGCCATGTAGGTGTTCTCCTCCGTGTTCACCGCGAAGGGGCGCTTCGAAAGGTCCACGCCGATGACCGTCTCCGCGAGGTACGCGGCTCCGAATCGCTCCGCCTGCTTCCGCATCAGGTCGACGAGCTCCGGTCCCTGTACCCCTTCGGGGAAACCGGGGAAATTCTCGACATCGGTGGTCAGCGTCAGCTGACCCCCGGGTTCGCGGCCATCGAGCACCAGCGGGACGAGGTTGGCGCGCGCGGCGTAGATGGCGGCGGTCGAGCCCGCGCAGCCGGAACCGAGGATGACGACGTCGCGGATCATGCGGCAGATACCTCCGTCGGGGGTGACTTTCCGATCCCCACCGTGTAAGAATACCTCCCGGCAGGATGAAATTTCCACAAAAGATCGAAGGAGGAACGACCGATGGCCAGCAAAAAACCGTCCGCGGAGCTGCTCGACCTTCTGAACCAGGCGATCGCCCGGGAGATCCAGGTCTCCGTGCAATACATGTGGCAGCACGTACTCTGGAAAGGGGTCAAGGGGTACGCGGTGAAGGACGCCTTCAAGACGACCGCCATCGCGGAGATGAAGCACGCCGAGGCGATCGCGGAGCGGCTGAATTACCTCGGGGGAATCCCCACCACGAAGCCGACGCCGATCTTCATCGGCACCACATTGAGGGAGATGATCGAGACCGACAAGAAGGACGAGGAGGCGGCGATCTCGATGTACAAGAAGATCCTTCTGGCCGCCCGGAAGGAAGGGGACGAGACCACGGAGTTCCTCTTCACCAGGATCCTCGCGGACGAGGAGGAGCACCACGACCTCTTCACCTCCCTCCTCGAGAAGGATTGAGGCGATTCGGGAACCGGGGCTCCCGAACGTAGCCCCGCTTGAAGCATCCACCGGACACCATGGGGGATCCGCGAACCTGCGCGTGGATCTCCTCGGCGCTCCTCCGGTGGTTCCGGACGGCGGCACGTCCGATGGCGTGGCGTGATACCCGGGACCCGTATCGCATCTGGATCTCGGAGATCATGCTCCAGCAGACCCGGGTCGGAACCGTCGCCCCCTACTACGACCGCTTTCTCCTGAAATTTCCCGATGTGCGATCCCTTGCCCGGGCGCCGCTGGACGCCGTTCTGAAGGAGTGGGAGGGGCTGGGGTACTATTCCCGCGCGAGAAACCTTCATCGGGCCGCCGGGTTCCTCGTCGCCCGCCACGGCGCGGAGGTGCCGCGCACGGTGGAGGAGCTCGAGGCGCTCCCGGGGATCGGCCGATCGACGGCAGGGGCGATCGCCGCGATCGCCTTCGGGGCGGATGTCCCGATCCTCGACGCGAACACGCGTCGCGTCGTCGCCCGTCTCTTCGCCGTCGAAGGGGATCCCCGGTCCGCCGGGGTGGAGAAGGATCTTTGGGAACGATCCGCCCGCCTGGTGCGGAAGGGGAAAGGCCGGGACACGGCCCTCGCCGTGATGGACCTGGGCGCCGTCGTCTGCCTGCCGAACGCGCCCCGGTGCCGGGAGTGTCCCCTGCGGTCCCGATGTTCCTCCTTCCTCCGGGGGCTCCAGGATTCCATCCCTTCGAAGCGCGCGAGGAAATCGCTCCCTTATCACGACGTCGTGGCCGCGCTGTTCCGTCGTGCGGATGGCGCGCTGTTCCTCATGCGTCGCCCGTCCGACGGGCTTCTGGGAGGTTTGTGGGCATTTCCGTCGGGGAGGCGCGACCCGGGGGAGACCCTCGAAGATGCGCTGTGTCGATTGCTTCGGGAGAAACTTCGGGTGCGCGCGGTGATTCAAAGAAAAGTGGGAGCCGTACGACACGGATATTCCCACTACCGGATCACCCTTCACGGCTTTCTTTGCGGGACGGCGGGGGGTGCGTTGCCGGACGGTGAAGGGACAGGGTGGCTCCCCGGGCAAGGGGAAGGGACGCTCGCCCTTCCGCGGGCGGACCGGAAGCTGGTCGAATTCATCCATCGGGAGGGAGAAAGATGAAAATCGGGGAGGTTCTGAAGCCGGGAGGGCGCGGCGTGATCGGCACCGCGTCGAAGGCCGGGGTGGTCAACATGGCGGTGTACGCGGATCCGGATGTAGTGGACGGCGAAACGGTCGCGTGGGGGATGACGGACGGCAGGACGTGGAACAACGTCCGGGAGAACCCGAACGCGTCCTACACGTACTTCGCCCCGGGAGAGGGGTTCCGCGGCGCGCGTCTCACGCTCACGCTTTCCCGCACGGAGGATTCGGGAGCGATGCTCGCGAAGATCCGCGAGCGGACCGGCGCAACGAGCCCCGGAAACCCGGAGGCGATCAAGCACGTGGCGTACTTCAAGGTGATCGAAACCCGTCCCCTTGTATAACGAAGCGGAGGAGACAAGGAAATGAAAACGCTTGCGGTGGTTCTCGCGATCGTGTTGGCCGGGATTTCCCCGGCGCGGGCGGAAATGAAAGCGGAAGTGGTGGAATACCGTCACGGAGACGTCGTGCTGGAAGGATACCTTGCGTACGACGATTTGATCCGGGGGAAGCGACCCGGGGTCCTGGTGGCCCACGAGTGGAACGGCCACAACCAGTATGTACGGAAGCGGGCGGAGCGGCTGGCCCGGCTCGGGTACGTCGCGTTCGCGCTGGACATGTACGGGAAAGGCGTTCGGGCGAAGGATGCGAAGGAGGCGGCCGCCCTCGCGGGAATCTACAAGGGGGACCGGACGCTGATGCGGGCCCGCGCCGCGGCCGGGCTGGACGTTCTCCGGAGACGTCCGGAGACCGATCCCACGCGCCTTGCCGCGATCGGGTACTGTTTCGGCGGGACCACGGTCCTTGAGTTGGCCCGGAGCGGTGCGGACCTGGTATCGGTGGTCAGCTTTCACGGGGGGCTGGACTCGCCGACCCCCGGGGATGCCCGGAACATCAAGGGGAAGGTGCTGGCCCTCCACGGCGGGGACGACCCGTTCGTCCCGGTGAGCCAGGTCGAGGCGTTCCAGGAGGAGATGCGCAAGGGCGGAGTGGACTGGCAGTTCGTCTCTTACGGGGGGGCCGTCCACAGCTTCACGAATCCCGAATCCGGAAGCGACAATTCGAAGGGGCTAGCGTACAACGAGCGGGCGGACCGCCGATCGTGGAAAGCGATGAAGACCTTCTTTGCGGAAACCCTCAAGTAAAAGGGGATGGCCCCCCGTTCCTCCTGCACCTCCCGGGCGGTTCTTCGGGTACAATGTCCCCCCGGGGGGCGCTCCTCCCCGCCGAATAGATCTTCCGGCGTACCGAAAGGAGAAACGATGAGGCGCGCAACCATTGTCTTCGCACTTCTTCTCCCGGCACTGGTGGCGATCGTTCCCTCCCAAGCGAAAGAGATCAAGATCGGCCTGATCACGCCGCTGTCCGGAGACGTCAAGACGTACGGGGAGTCGGTCCGGAACTCCTTCCTGATCGCCGTCGAGGAGGCGAACGCGAAGGGCGGCGTCGCGGGGATGAAGATCACGTACGTCATCCAGGACGACAGGAACGACGCCACGGAGGCGGCGAACGTGGCGAACCTCCTGGTGAACCAGCACCGGGTCAAAGCGATCATCGGCGCGGTCACCTCCAAGGCGACGATCCCCGTCTCGGACATCATCCAAGCCGCGAAGATCCCCACGCTCACCCCGACGGCAACGAACCCGAAGGTGACGGTGGCGGACGGGAAGCGGAAGGACTACATGTTCCGGAGCTGCTTCATCGACCCCTTCCAGGGAATGGTGATGGCCAAATTCGCGCGCGAGACGCTGAAGAAGAAACGCGCCGCGGTCCTGTTCGACGCGTCGAACGACTACTCGAAAGGGACCGCCGAGGTCTTCCGCGACGGCTTCCGGAAGCTGGGCGGGACGTCGGCGGCCTTCGAAGCATACGGGAAGGACGACGTGGACTTCTCCGCGCTGCTCACCAAGGTGAAGGCTTCCGGTGCGGACGTGATGTTCCTGCCGGACTATTACAACAAGGTCGGCCTGATCGCCAGGCAGGCGCGGGAGAAGGGGCTGAAGGTTCAGCTGGTCGGACCGGACGGGTGGGACTCCCCGGATCTCGTCAAGATCGCCGGAAGCGCGATCGAGGGCGGCTACTTCTCCAACCACTACTCTCCGGACGACCGGCGGCCGGAGGTCGTGGCATGGGTGAAGAAGTACAAGGAGAGGCACGGGCAGGTACCCGACGCCCTCGGGACGCTGGCGTATGACGGCACGAAACTGCTCCTCGAGGCGATCCGGAAGGCGGGGAGCGACGACCCGAGGAAGATCCGGGACGCTCTCGCCTCGATTAAGGATTTCCAGGGGGTCACCGGGAAATCCACGCTCGACCGGAACGGGGACAGCGTCAAGAGCGCGGCGATCGTGAAGATCGAGGAGGGCCGGCAAAGGTTCGTGAAGATGGTGAATCCGTAGCGGGCAAAGAGGTGCAACCGTAGAGTATTTCCTCCAGCAGGCGCTGAACGGCCTACAGCTCGGATTCGTGTACGCCCTGATCGCCCTGGGGTACACGATGGTCTACGGGATCGTGCGCCTCATCAACTTCGCTCACGGCGACGTCTTCATGGTCGGGGCGTTCCTGGCCTTCTACGCCGTCGAGAAGTTCCACCTGCCTCTTCCCGCCGTATTCGCGATCGCCGCAGGAGGGGCGGCCTTCCTCGCGGTGGTCATCGAACGGGTGGCGTACCGTCCGCTGCGAAACGCCCCGAAGATCGCGGCGCTGATCACCGCCATCGGCGTCTCCCTGTTCCTGGAATATTTCACCGCGCTCCACCAGGTCTTCGGACCGAACTACTACGCATTCCCGCGTCCCTTCCAGGTCGTGTCCCTCGAGATCGGCGGGATCACGGTCACCAATATCCAGGGAGTCATCCTCGTCGTCGCACTCGCTTCCCTGGGGGTGCTGCAATACGTTGTCTACCGGACAAAAGTGGGCCGGGGGATGCGCGCGGTCTCCCACGATGCCGTCACCGCCGGGTTGATGGGAGTCAACGTCAACGGCGTGATCTCCTTCACCTTCGGCCTCGGGGCGGCGCTCGCGGGCGTCGGTGGAGTGCTCTACGGGATCGCCTATCCCCAGATCAACACCTTCATGGGGGTGATGCCCGGGCTGAAGGCGTTCACCGCCGCCGTCCTCGGCGGGATCGGGTCCATCCCGGGGGCGTTCCTCGGGGCCCTGATCATGGGGCAATCGGAGACGATGACCACGGCGTATCTGTCGTCCACCTACCGGGATGGGATCGCCTTCGTCCTCCTCATCGCCGTGCTGCTGTGGAAGCCCACCGGGATCCTCGGGAAGGCCCGGACGGAGAAGGTGTGACGATGGGGAGGATGCCCTTCCTGAAAAACATCGCCAAGGCGGTCCTGCCGTTCGCCGCCCTCACCGCCCTGCTCCAGTTCCTCTCCGCCCGTGACCTCCTGAACCCGTACTGGGTGCAGATTTTCCAGCTCGCGTGCGTCGTGGCGATCTCCGCGCTGGGCCTGAACCTCATCTACGGGTTCACCGGTCTGTTCTCCCTGGGGCACGCCGCCTTCTACGGCGTGGGTGCGTACACGGCGGCGCTGCTGACGAAACTCTACGTGGGGGCGTACGGGGATGAGGCGGTCTTCGCGACGGGGGCGGTTTTCCTCGGTTCCCTTCTGGCCGGCGGGCTTGCCGCCGCGCTCCTTGCGTGCATCGTCGGCTTGCCCACTCTCCGCTTGACGTCGGATTACCTCGGCATCGCGACGTTGGGGTTCGGGGTCATCATGAAGGTCCTCTTCGACAATGCGGACTCCTTCCTGCCTCAACTGGGGGGCGCCCGCGGGATGACCGGCATCGCGCGGCTGACCGGAATCCCCTGGTCCGTCGCCGGGCTCGTCGCGGCGATCCTGGTGATCCGCAATCTCGTCCACTCCACCTATGGACGCGCACTCGTCGCCATCCGCGAAGACGAGGTCGCCTCCGCGGCGATGGGGATCGACAATTTCCGGTACAAGGTGATCGGCTTCACCGCCGGGTGCGCCTTCGCCGGCGTGGCGGGGGGGCTGTACGCGCACCTTTACACGTTTCTGCACCCGAGCACCTTCGACTTCCTGAAATCGTTCGACGTGCTGATGATCGTCGTTCTCGGGGGGCTGGGGAACCTGACGGGAACGCTGGTCGCCTCCTTCGCCTGGGTCTTCCTGCTGGAGGGGATGCGCGTCGCGCTCCCGCCCGAATACATCGAGTTCCGCTGGGTGCTCATCCCCCTGCTGTTGATCATCACCATGCTGGTCCGGCCCCGGGGACTGTTCGGCGTGCGGGAGCTTCCGTTCCTGCGGAGCAAGGTGTACAGGTGATCCTCGAGGTCCAGGGGCTTACCCGGCACTTCGGAGGGATCAAGGCCCTCGACGGGGTCGATTTTCACCTCGGGAGGGGCGAGCTCGTGGGGATCATCGGCCCCAACGGCTCCGGAAAGTCCACGTTGTTCAACGTCATCACCGGCATCTACGGTCCTGACCGCGGCGCCGTCTCGCTCGAGAAGGGTGAGATCACGGGGCTTCCGCCGGACGAGATCTCCCGCCGCGGGATCGCGCGGACCTTCCAGAACATCCGCCTCTTCCGGGAACTGACGGTCGTCGACAACGTGCGCATCGCTCACCACCCGCACGTCCGTTACGGGGTCATCGCGGCGCTGCTGCGGACGGGGGCGTTCTACCGGGAGGAACGGCGAACACGGGAGCAGGCGGAGGAATTTCTTTCGATCTTTTCCCTGCAGGATCGCGGGAAGGAACTCGCCAAAAACCTGCCGTACGGCGACCAGCGGAAACTGGAGGTCGCCCGCGCGCTCGCATCGCGCCCGAAGATCCTCCTGCTGGACGAGCCCGCAGCGGGGATGAACCCCTCCGAGGTGGGCGCGCTGATGGAGTTCATCCTGGAGATCCGGGAGCGTTTCTCCCTGACCGTACTGCTGATCGAGCACCAGATGCGCCTGGTGATGGGGATCTGCGAGCGGCTGATCGTGATGGACTTCGGCCAGGTGATCGCCCAGGGTCTCCCGGCGGCGATCCGGAGGGACCCGAAGGTGATCGAGGCGTACCTCGGGAAAAGGGACGATGTGACCGCGAGAGGGAAGCAGGCGTAAGGTGGGCGGATGCTGTTGATTGTCGATCATATAAGCGTTCATTACGGAGCCGTCCAGGCGATTCGCGACGTTTCCTTCTTTGTCGGGAGAGGGGAGATCGTCACCCTGATCGGTGCGAACGGAGCGGGGAAAAGCACCACCCTGCGGGCGCTCTCCGGCGTCGTTCGTCCCTCCGCGGGGAGCATCGTGCACGACGGGAAATCGATTACGGGTCTCCCGTCCCACCGGATCGCCCGCCTCGGGATCGCCCATGTCCCGGAGGGTCGAGGCGTCTTCGCCGACATGAGCGTCCGGGAGAACCTCGAGATGGGGGGGTACACCCGCTCCTCCAGAAAAGAGGTGGGGGAGAGCTTCGAACGGGTCTTCGGCCTTTTTCCCCGGCTGGCCGAGCGCGCGAGCCAGCTCGCCGGGACCTTGTCCGGAGGAGAGCAGCAGATGCTTGCCATCGGGAGGGGACTCGTCCAGCGGCCCGACCTGCTCCTTCTCGACGAGCCGTCCATGGGATTGTCCCCCGTGCTGGTGGGCGACATCTTCCGGATGATCGGGGAGATCAACGAGGCGGGGACGACGATCCTTCTCGTCGAGCAGAACGCCGCCATGGCCCTCGCCATCGCGGACCGCGCCTACGTCCTCGAGGCGGGGGAGATCACCCTCGAAGGGAAGGCGTCCGATCTGCAGGAGGATCCGAAGGTTCGGGCCGCGTACCTGGGCGCGGATGCAGGCGTGGAAAAATGACGGAGCGTACCAGGATCCTGGTCAGCGCCTGTCTCCTGGGGGAGAAAGTGCGCTACGACGGCGGGCACAAGCGGAACCTCCTCCTGGACAAAACGCTGGGCCCCTTCGTCGAATGGGTGCGGGTCTGCCCGGAGGTCGACTGCGGGTTACCCGTCCCGCGGGAAGCGATGCGGCTCGCGGGAGATCCGGGGCACCAGCGCATCGTCGCAAACCGGACCGGGATCGATCACACGGAACGGATGGAGAGGTGGGCGAAGACCCGGCTCGAAGAGCTGTCCGGCCTCGACCTGCGCGGGTATATCTGCAAGAAGAACTCCCCCAGCTGCGGGATGGAGCCGGTGGGGATCTTCACGCGCATGTTCATCGAGCGGTTTCCGCGTCTTCCGGCGGAGGAGGAGGGACGCCTTGCCGGGCCTGCGCTGTGCGAGAAGTTCGTCGGCAGGGGACACACCTTCCCATGACGGGTCAAGGCCTGACGTATCCCACCGGCACCGGTTCGATCCGGGGGGGCTGCGACCCTTCGAGGATCTCCGTCACGTCGCGCACGGTTTCCCGCTCCGCCCCCGGATCGTGCCCGGCGAGGAGGGAGACGCGGATCGTTTTCCCCGCGGGGAGGAAATGCTGCTCGGCGAGGAACGTCCGGACGGTCTGCCGCAGGGCGGCCAGCACCAACAGGCCCTCGCCGGTCGTTTCCGGAGGCCCGACGACAACGAGGTGACCGCCGTCGCGCACGGCGCGCGCGGACTCGGCGAACAGGGTGACCATTTTCCGGACCTTTCCGAGGAAGCGAAGGCGATCTTCCCCCGATCCATCGAGGACACCTCTCCCCTCCGCCGTGGCGCCAACGATCAGGACGATGAATGCCGGAGGTGGTGCGCCGACGAGCGCGTTGTCGAGCCACGGCTCGACAACGCGGGGATCGGAGAGGTCCAGGGTGCGCTCCTGCGTCTCCTGCGTGCGGTCCCGTGCGCCTTTCGCGGAAGGATGCCCGGAAGGCCGACGGATCCTCGCCTGTCCGTCGGGCATCTCCGCATCGGAGATCGACGTCACACGGATCCCTGCCCCGGAGAGCGCCGCGTGCAGGCGCCGATGCAGGGCTCCGGCGTCACCGGTAGAGACCATCGAACCGGGTTCGCCGCCTTCGATGACCCCGCTGGGGCCCGGCGACGGAGGAAAGGAGGAAAAGGGAGGCAGGGTGGTGATCGCGAGGAACGGGTTTTCGAGGAACCGACCGTCCTTGGCGGCGAACAGCACCGCTTCGGCCACCTCCTCGTTCCCCGGAGGCGACGCGGGAACCGTGGAGCGGAACCACTCCCCGATCCGGCCATACCAGGACACGATCCGCTCGCGCTCGCTTTTCGGCATCTTCTGCGACCGGAGGAGTGCGAGGAACGATACCGCGGCCGCTTCCCGCTCCACAGCGGAAACGGCGCCGTCGAACGATCGAAGGAAGGCCTCCGTGAGGACCTTGCGGGCCGCGGGGGAAAGGCCGGGGAAATCGTCGAAACCGGCGGAGAACTTCGTTGCGTAGTTCCGCATCACCCACTCCATCCTCGGACCGGCGATGAGCGTCGGCGCGACGTCGGCGATGGAGATCCCGTCGGCCGCCAGGTCGGCGCGCGAGGACTTTGCCAGCGCCTTCAATAGGATCTTCGATACGGTGTAGATCGTCCGGAAGAGATACGGGTGATCGGCGTAGTGGGTGGAGACATTGACGATCGAGCCTCCGCCGGGCTGGGAACGCAGGATCTCCCGCGCCGCGACGATCGCCTCCCAAGGTCCCAGAAAGTTCGCGGCGAGGACCGCGGAAAAATTCTCGCGGTGATCCCTCATCACATCCCCGACCCGCGAGAAGTTTCCGCCGGCGCCCGCGTTGTTCACCAGCAGGTCGACGCGTCCGAACCGGTTTCGCGTTTCCGAGAGCAGCGCCCGCACGCTCCCCGGCTGCGAGACGTCCGTGTGCACCCAAAGGACGCGGCCCCCGGAGCGGCGCATTCGCGTCAGGACGACGTCGGCCGCGGCGAGCTCTCCTCGAGCCTTTTCGGCTTCGCCGGGATCCCGCGATCCCGTCTGCGGATACCGGCTTCCGATGACGACCGTCGCCCTCTCCGCCGCCAGCCGAAGGGAGATCTCCTTCCCCAGGTTGCGGATCCCTCCGGTGACGACGGCGACCTTCCCCGATGCCGTGGCCGGAATCTTCACGGGATCGAGGGGCAGGGAAGCGATCGCGTTCTGCTCGTCGGGCAGGAGAACCGCCCCCGAGACGCGTTTGCCGTCGTCGAGGAACCAGAGCACCGAGGCGGCGGTCGCTTCCGGCCGCGCCTGCCGGTTCCTGCCGTCGGTGCGTCCGGGGAGCACGAGCCCGATATTCACGTTTGCCACCGGGCCGGGGGCGGTCCCTTCGGTGCTCGCCTTTCGCATCAGCGCGCGTTCCATCGCCTCGGTCGCCACCGCGGGGCGCAGCATCGCCTGGAAGACCTGCACGAGGTTCCGCTCCCGGATCGTCGGGGCTCCCGAGAGATCCGGTCCCACCAGGACGATCGTACCGTCGGTCCCGTCCCGGTCCATCCGGCGCTCGGCCTGCCAGCAAAGGAAGCGGGGGATCAACCCGAAACGGTCCACGCGCGCCGTCCATTCGTCATGCGGAAGGTTCGTCAGCGGCCGTTTCCAGTCCACGCTCCCGGTAAAGTACAGGAGGAGGTCGATCCGCGGGAGGCTGTCGAACAGTTCCTGCACCTGCGCCGCGTGGGAGAGGTTGACGGGCGAGACCGTGGCGGTCCCTTCCCCTCCGCGCGCGTTGATCTTAAGGGCGGCAGGCTCGAGGATCTCGGGCCGGCCGCCGGAGAGGACAACGGACGCTCCGGCGCGCGCAAGCGCGGCCGAGGACGCCTCGATCAGGGGGATGTCCCCCGAGAGGGCATCTCCGACGACCAGCAGCGCCACCTTTCCGACAAGGTCGGGGTACCGCGAGAGCACGGCGGGGGAAGGGAGGACCCCGGGCGGCTGCTCGTAGGTGACGCCGCCCATCGGGAGGCGGACCCCGCCGATCGTGCGCCGGAACGGGCCCTCGACGACCTCGAGCGCGAGCGCGGCGAAGTCACGGGGATCGACGAAGGCGTGCCCCACCGTACGTTCGAGGGTGTCCCTCTCCAGCGCTTCCGGGGAGACGTTGCGCCCGATGCGGGCCCGCGCCTTCGACCCTTTGTCGAAGACGCCGCTTCCCCGGTGGATCCGCTCCGTGGAGACCGCCGACGGGTTGAGGGAGAGGACGGTAATCGATTTCCCCGCGAGCGCCCACGCCAGGTAATCCCCGAGGGCGAGTTTCGCGGACTGCGCGGAGGTGTACGGGAGGCGTCCGGGGTAGGCGTGCAGGACGTGGCGGTGGATGCTCTCGCTGTAGAACGTTCCCACCATGACGATCGTCCCGCCGCCCGGCTGCCCCTCCATGATCCTTGCCGCCTCGAGCGACGCCATCCACGAACCGGTGAGGTGAACGTTGACCGCCTCCCGGTACTCGTCGAAATTGCCCTCCTCGTACGCCGAGCCGAACACCACCGGGCCCGAGACGCCGGCGTTGTTGTACAGAACGTCGATGCGGCCGAACTCCTTCTCGATCTGCTCGAACATCTCCCCGACGTATTTCGGATCGGAAACGTCCCCCTGCACGAAGTGTGTGTGGTTCGTGAGACCGAGGTGCCGGAGGAGGTCGTCCATGTCGGCCTTCGTTTCGAGGAGCGGGGCGGGCCGCCGGCCGGTGATCACCACGTTCCCGCCGCGTCGCGCCGCCTCGAGGGCCAGGCTTCGCCCCATCCCCGTTCCGCCGCCGGTGATCACGACCACCTTTCCCGCGAGGGCGGTGTCCGGGTACCGGACGTGCCGGTAGGAGTGGGTTCGCGCCGTCATGCTCCGGATCATGTGGCTGGCGCGGGCGGGATTCCCCTCCGTCTCCAGCGACGAGAAAAGGCGGAACAGCGGGTCGGCCGGAGGATGCCGCGCGTACGTATCCGCCATCTGCTTCCGCGTCGCCTCCGGAAGAGACTGGAAGAAACGGTACGCCTCGACGGTTCCCTTGACGGCGGCGGAGAACTGCCGCTCGATCGAGAGCTTCTCGTCCGGGAAGGAAGCGTCTCTCAGGAGGCGGCAC
>Ga0268386_10002268_pt1 | contig 13599 bp, 13 predicted proteins | sample RVTome_15_FD_200260 | JGI IMG/M metagenome (GOLD analysis project Ga0268386, IMG submission 200260) | Soil microbial communities from uranium-contaminated site in the Upper Colorado River Basin, Wyoming, United States - RVT150D86... ...
CGCCGTCCTCCAGGACCGACTGGCCCGGCGCCGCGGCGTCCGCCAGCACCGCGGCGTCCACGTGGACCACCACCTGGTAGCGCTCCCCCGGGGCCCCGGGATCCAGCTCGTGGTGCAGGGCCGCCTCGGCCAGCAGCCCGAGCGCATCCGCCTGCTGCTGCTCCAGCGTCGGCCGGTCCGCCTCCGGCGCCGACTCGCGCTGACGCTGGTAGAGCGTCTCGCGGGCGGCGGCCAGGGCCTTGAGGAGCAGGGCGCCGACCTCCGGGGTCAGCCGGCCCCGGATCCGCACCGTGCCGTCCTCGTCCGGATAGACGTGGAGGCCCCGGCTGGCGTGCTGCAGCGCCGCCTCCCGGGCCTCGGCCTTGCGGTCCACCCGCCGCCAGCCTCGCACGATCCGCGTGACGTGCTCGGCCGTGCCGGCGCGCCCCACCGCGAGCAGCCTGTCCTCGGTCTCGGGCGTGGCCACGCGCGTCAGCTCTCGGACCTTGGAGTAGGACAGCTCGCCGCCGGCGAGGGCGTGGGCCAGGCGGGGCAGGGTGCCGAGTGCCCGCGCCACGCGCACGTGCTCGCGAGCGGCGCCGGGGGCGAGCCCCACTCGCCAGGTCAGCCAGGCCGCGCAGGAAACGAAGCCGTTGCTCCACCCGCCCCGGGCGTCGAATTCGCGGATGAGATCGAGGAGCCGGGCGGTGGCCGCCGTCAGATGCGCGGCGAGCTCGGCGATCTCGTCACCGACACGGTCCAGGGCCGCGAACGACTCGAGCGCACCCGGCTCAACCACGGACTGCGTGCCAATGCCGTGAAGCTCCATGACGTCGCCCTCCTGAAGGCTGGGGCGACTTTACACCGGCATTTTCGAGGCCCCTGGCGGGCGCACTGCGGCGCGATCGCGACGGTCATCGAGGTTTTCGCGGCGAAGGGCACCGAGGCGGCGCCTGCGGACTTCTGCGCGCTGCTGAACCGACACGTCGGCACGTTGACGACCTGGGGTTTCCGCGCGCGCGTAACGCTGTCAACTGAGAACTATCCGATACACGCAGCCGGGCCGTCTCGGCTCTGCGGTCCACCCGTCTGCCAAGAGCCCTGCCACCCTTGACGCGTTATCCACCCACGCCACGCACGCGGCCGGCGCGCGCGCGGCGTATTCGCTCCGCACTCACTGCGCCAGCGCCCCGCCGTCGATGACCACCTCGCTGCCGGTCATGTACGACGACTCGTCGGAGGCGAGGTAGAGCACGGCGCTGACGATCTCGGCCACCGTCCCCATCCGCCCGAGCGGGACGCGGCGCAGACGGTGCTCCATGGCCTCGCGGTCGCGGAAGGCGCTGTGGAACATCTCGGTGTCCACCGGGCCCGGATGCACGGAGTTGCAGCGGATCTTGTCCCTGGCGTGCTGGCTGGCGGTCACCTTCGTGAAGATCCGGATCGCGCCCTTGCTCGCGGCGTAGGCGGGCTCCTGGTGCAGCGACTGGCCGATGCCCGCCACCGACGAGATGTTGACGATCGAGCCGCCGCCGGCGCGGCGCATGGCGGGGATGGCGTGCTTGGTGCCCAGGAACACGCCCCTGGCGTTGACGGCCATCACCTGGTCCCACTCGGCCACGGTCCGCTCCTCGATGGGCACGCGCGGAATGACGATCGCCGCATTGTTGATCAGGACGTCGAGCTTGCCGTAGCGGCCGACGGCGGTCTGCACAGCCTGTTGCCAGTCGGCCTCGCTGGTGACGTCCAGATGAACGTAGACGGCCTCGAGGCCGTTGGCGCGGATGGCCGCCTCGACCTTCTGGCCCTCGGCGTCCCGGATGTCGCCGAACACCACCTTCGCGCCCTCGCGGGCGAAGGTCTCGGCCTCGGCTGCCCCCTGTCCCCGCGCTCCGCCGCTGATCAGCGCCACCTTGCCGTCGAGCTTGCCCATGGCCATCCTCCTCACGTGACCGGATTCTAGTCCACCTCGCGCGTCCGCGGGGCCGCGCGCATTGATCTACAATGCTGGCGCCGAGGAGGTAGCGCCGTGCACGTCGGGATCTTCGTCGAGGAGATGCGCCAGGGGGCGAGCCAGGCCGCGGCCTTTCGGGACGTCTTCGATCTGGCCGATCGAGCCGAGGCCGCGGGTGTCGACTGTGTCTGGCTCGGCGAGATCCACTTCACACCGACGCGCTCGGTGATCTCGGCCTCGTTGCAGGTGGCCAGCGCGATCGCCAGCCGGACCCGGCGCCTGCGGGTGGGCACCGCTGTCCAGGTCCTGCCGCTCAACCACCCGCTGCGCATCGCCGAGGAGGTCGCGACGCTCGACCACATCAGCCAGGGACGCTTCGAGTTCGGGATCGGCCGCAGCGGGGTCGTGCGAACCTACGACGTCTACGGCATCGCCTACGGTGAGAGCCAGGCTCGCTTTCGCGAGGCGCTCGAGATCATACGGCTGGCCTGGACGGGCGAGCCGTTCAGCTACGACGGACAGTTCTACCGGGTGCAGAACGCGACCGTCGTGCCGCGACCTTACCAGGTGCCGCACCCGCCCATCCGCATGGCGACCACCAGCGACGAGACCTTCCCGATCGCCGGCCGCCTCGGCCTGCCGATCTTCGTCGGGCTGCGCACCACCGAGATCGCCGATCTCCAGCTTCAGCTCGCGCCCTACCGGCAAGCCTGGCGCGAGGCCGGCCACTCCGGCGAGCCGAGCGTCTACCTGCGCATCCCGGTCTACGTGTCGCCGACGGAGCACGGCGCGCGCGAGGAGCCGCGCGCGAGCGTCGCGGCCTTCTTCGCGCGCCAGACCGAGCTGGCCCGGGCGGCGGTAGGCCGCGAGGGTGCGGGGCCGGTGGACCGTCGCCGCATGGTGGCCGAGCGCATGGCGGCCCTCTCGTACGAGGACGTCCTCGTCCGGAAGGTGGCCTTCGGCACCGCCGCCGGTGTGATCGACCGGCTGACCTGCCTGCGCGAGGAGCTCGGGCTGGACGGCATCGTGGCCGAGCTGAACCCCGGCGGTCTCATTCCCCCGGAGCTGGAGACGCGCAGCCTCGAGCTGCTCGCGCGCGACGTGATCCCCGCCCTCGCGTGAGGCATCCACATGCTTGAAGAGCCGACCTCGCTCCGGATCGACGACCCCGGCGTGCGCGCGCTGTTCACCGAGGCGGCGCGCTTTCAGTCCTGGCTCGACGTGGAGGCGGCGCTGGCCGAGGCGCAGGCCGAGCTGGGCATCATCCCCGAAGCCGCCGCCCGCGAGATCGTCCGCAAGGCCCACCTGAAGTACCTGGACCTCGGCGCGGTGCGGGCCGGGCTGGCCAAGACCGGTCATCCGCTGGTGCCCCTGGTGTGGGCGCTGGATCAGGCCTGCGAGGGCGACGCCGGCGGGTACGTGCACTGGGGCGCCACCACCCAGAACGTGACACAGACGGGCCAGCTCTTGCAGGTGCGCCGCGCTCACGACATCTTCCTGCGCCAGCTCGCGGCCGTGCTCACGCGGCTGGCCGACCTCGCCGAGCGGACGAAGGACGTCCTGCTCCCGGGCCGCACCCACGGGCAGCACGCCGTCCCCGCGACCTTCGGCTTCAAGGTGGCGGTGTGGATCGACGAGCTCGGCCGCCACGTGGAGCGGCTGCGTGCCGCCGAGGGGCGGGTGTTCGTGGCGATGCTCGGCGGCGGCGCCGGCACGCTGGCCTCGCTGGGCGAGCTGGGCCTGGCGACCCAGGACCGGATGGCGGCGCGCCTGAGCCTGCGCCCCATGCCGGTGCCCGCCCGCACCATCGGCGACCACCAGGCGGAGTACGTGCTGCTCCTGGGCATGCTCGCCGCCACCTGCAGCAAGATCGGGCGCGAGATCTACACGCTCATGAAACAGGAGTTCGGCGAGGTCGAGGAGCCGGTGCCGGCCGGCACCGTCGGTAGCAGCACCATGCCCCAGAAGCGTAACCCCAAGCTCTCGCAGGACATCATCGCCGCCGCCGCCCAGATCCGGGCGCTGGCGCCGCTGGCGCTGGAGGCGATGCAGACCGAGCACGAGGCCGACCGCACGACCAGCATCATGATGAGCCGGGCGCTCGTGCAGGCCTGCGAGCTCACCGGCGACGTGCTGCAGCGGATGATCGCCCTCTTCGAGGGGCTGCAGGTGTTCCCCGAGCGCATGCGCGAGAACCTCGACCTCTCCGGCGGCCTCATCATGGCCGAGGCGCTCATGCTCGAGCTCGGCAAGCAGATCGGCCGCCAGCGGGCCCACGACGCCGTGTACGACGCCGCCCAGGCCTCCGTCACCCAGTCGCGCCCGTTCCGCGACACGCTGGCCGAGGACCCGCACGTGAGCGCGCGGCTGACGCCCGCACAGGTCGAGGCCCTGCTCGACCCCGCCCGCTACGCTGGCCTCTGCAGCCAGTTCGCCGCGCGCGGGGCGGCTGCCGCCCGCGCGCTCGCCGCCTCGCTCGGTAACGGGGCGCCGTGAGCAAGGCGCCCCCGCGCCTCGATCCGACGCGGGTCGAGCGGCTCCACCCGGAGGCGGCCCGGGTCCTGCGCGGCAAGTCGGGGATGGAGCGCCTGCGGCTGGCGCACGAGGCGTGGGAGCTGGCCCGCGACCGGCTCACGGCCTTCCTCCATGCCCGTCATCCCGACTGGTCTGCGGACCGGCTCCGCCACGAGGTTGCAAAGAGACCGAGCCGGTGACCGCCGGCCGAGTTCTACGTGAGCGAGGACGCCGCTCGCGATGCCGTGCCCCATCGCGGCCAGCTCAACCTGATCCACGGCGCGTCCGGTGTGAAGATCGACGTCTTCCTGGGTAAGGACACCGCGTCTGGGAGACGACGCGGCGGCGCGCCGAGGAGCGCTGATCAGACCGCGGCGGCGCCCGCCACGGCGCACTGGTGGTCCTGCTCGCCGGTGCCGCCGCCGCAGCCGATGGCGCCGATCACGCGGCCGTCCTTGCTGATCGGCACCGCGCCGGTGCTGGCCAGGAGCTGGCCGGGCACCAGGCCGGGGACGGCGTTCCAGAAGGCCGGGTGCTCCTTCGCGAGCTCGACGATCTCCTTCGTGCTGCGGCGGAAGGCGGCCGCTGCGACGGCCTTGCCCCGCGACGTCTCGGTGGTGAGGAAGCCGGTGCCGTCGCCGCGGGCGCACAGGATGAGCCGGCCGTCGTCGTCCACCACGGTGACGGTGATGGGCGTGCCGAGCTCCCGGGCCTTGGCCTGCGCGGCTTTCACCGCGCGCTCCGCGATCGCGAGCGTCATGTCGGGCATGGGGCGTCTCCTCTCGTGAGATGGCGAGATATGATACGACGCTACGTCGCGGTGTAGCCGCCGTCCACGAGCAGGTCGCTGCCGGTCATGAACGAGGAGGCGTCGCTGGCCAGGTACACGGCGGCGCGCGCGATCTCCTCGGGCTGGCCGAGCCGGCCGAGCAGGTGCTTGGGCGCCATCGCCGCGCGCGCGGCCTGCATGTCCTTCCAGCGCACGAGCAGGCGCCGCGTCTCGACGGCGCCCGGCGACAGCGTGTTGGCGCGCACGCCCTGCGCCGCGTGGTCGGCGGCCAGCACCCGGGCGAGCTGGATGAGGGCGCCCTTGGTCGCGCAGTACGCCGCCCGGCCGGGCGAGGCGACCCGGCCGAGCTGCGAGGCGATGAGGATCACGCTACCGCCGCCGCGAGCGATCATCGCCGGCAGCGCCGCCTTCACCATCAGGAACGCGCCGGTGAGGTTGATCCGGAGCACGCGGTCCCAGGCGGCCTCGTCCAGCTCCAGCACGGTGGCGGTCGGATCGCTGTCGGCGGCGCCGTAGAGCAGCACGTCGAGGCCGCCGAAGCGCTCCACGGTGGCGGCGACCGCGGCCCGGCAGCTGGCGCCGTCGGTGACGTCCAGGGGCACCGGCAGCGCGTGGCCGCCACCGGTCTCGATCTCCGCCGCGACGCTGCGGGCGCCCGGCGCCTCGACGTCGGCGCAGGCGACGGCGGCGCCGGCCGCGGCGAATGCCAGCGCCGTGGCGCGTCCGATGCCGTTGGCTGCTCCGACCACGATGGCCGTCTTCTTTTCGAGCGTGAACGCCGGGTCGATCATCGGTCCCTCCCGTCACGGATCTCGGCGTACGATAGCGCAACCATCCGCGGCCGGGAGGATCGACACGAGCATGCTGCCGACGCACGGACGCTACGAGTACTCGAGCATCACGACGCGAGCCGACTACACCTGGCCGGGCGGACGCCGGCTGGCGGTCTACCTGGCGCTGAACATCGAGGCGTTCGGCTTCGGTGTCGGCAAGGGCGCGGCGATCGCGCCGCCCGACCAGGCCCAGAGCCACAGCATCTACAGCTGGCGCGACTACGGCAACCGGGTGGGCATCTGGCGGCTCTTCGAGCTCCTCGACGAGCTCGGGCTGCCGGCCGAGGCCCAGATGAACACCGCGGTCTACGAGGCCGCCCCGGACATCCCGGCCCGGCTGCGGGCGCGCGGCGACGAGATCCTCGGCCACGGCGTGACCAACTCCGAGGAGCAGGGCCACCTGGGCGAGGACAGGGAACGCGCGCTGATCCAGGACGTCACCGCCACGATCGCGCGCCACGAAGGAGCGCCGCCCGCCGGCTGGATGAGCCCGTGGCTCTCGAACAGCGCGGTCACGCTGGACCTGCTGCAGGAGGCGGGCTACCGGTACGTGATGGACTGGACGATGGACGACCAGCCCATCTGGATGCGCACACGCAAGGGACGGATCCTGGCCGTACCGTACCCGATCGAGGTGAACGACACCCGGGGGATCATCTGGTACCACTACACCTCCGAGGAGTTCGCCGACATGATCGTCGACCAGTTCGACGAGATGCTGGCCCAGTCGGCGCGCCAGCCGCTCGTGTGCCCGATCTCGCTGCACCCGTTCGTCTTCGGCCGCCCGTATCGCATCCGCCGGCTGCGCCGGGCGCTCGAGCACATCCTCGCCCACCGCGATCAGGTCTGGCTCACGCGCCCGCGCGACATCTGCGCGCACGTCGAGTCGCTGCCGGCCGGCGTGGTGCCGGGGAGCCGTTGACTACTGAGCGGCGCGACCGGTATTCGGCTACGCGCTCCGCCCGCGGTCGCGGGCCAGGGTGGCGAGGACCTGGGAGAGGTGGTCGGGGAACACGGGCTTCGTCAGGTGGGCGTCGAAGCCGGCCTCGAGCGAGCGCCGCCGGTCGTCGGCCTGGCCGTACCCGGTGATCGCGACGAGGATCGGGGTGGCGCCGCGCCGGGCTCGAATGCGGCGCGCCACCTCGTAGCCGTCCATGTTCGGCAGGCCGATGTCGATGAGGACGATGTCGGGTTCCGTCGCCTCCGCCCGGGCCAGGCCGCTCGCGCCATCCGCCGCCTCGTCGACCCGGTGGCCCTCGCGCTCGAGGAGCGTGCGCAGGCTCTGCCGGGCATCGGCATTGTCTTCGATGAGCAGCACGGCGGCCGCCGGGCCCCGAGCGGGGACGGCCACGACCGGGGCAGACCCCGCGGACGTCTCGCTGAGCGGAAGGGCAATCGTGAACAGGCTCCCCCGGCCGGGTCCGTCGCTGTGGGCCTGCACGCGGCCGTGATGCAGCGTGACCAGGCGGTGCACCAGCGTCAGGCCGATGCCCAGGCCGCCGGAGGTGTGGGCGAGGGACTGGTCGCCCTGAACGAAGAGCTCGAAGATGCGCGGCAGGACGTCCTCGGCCATGCCGACGCCGGTGTCCCGGACGCGAAGCACGGCCTCACCCCGTTCCTCGGACAGGACGACGCTGATCGCCCCCTCGGGTGGTGTGTACCTGGAGGCGTTGTTGAGGACGTTGACGACGATCTGCTCCAGCCGGGCGGGGTCGGCCTGGACGTGCAGGGGTGCGGCCGGCAGCACGAGCGACACCGTCTGCCGCCGATCGTCCACGAGCGGACGGGTGGCCTCCAGCGCGCTGGTGACGGCGTCGGCGACCGACACGGTCTGCAGCCGCAGCTCGATCCGGCCCCGCGTGATCCGCGAGACATCCAGGAGGTCGTCCAGCAGGCGCGCGAGGTTCCTGGCCTGGCGCTCGACGATCCCGGCCGATTGCGCGACGACGGCCACGGAGGTGTCGGGCCGGCGGAGCAGGGCCGCCGCGGTGACGATAGGCGCCAGCGGGTTGCGCAGCTCGTGGGCGAGCAGCGCCAGGAACTGGTCCTTGGCGCGGTTGGCCGCCTCCGCTTCGGCGCGCGCTGTCTGCTCCCGGGCGAAGAGCTGCACGTTGCGCATGGCGAGCGCCGCCTGATCGGCGAAGGCCTGGAGCAGATCGATCTCGGCCTGGGAGAACGTCCGGATCTCCCGGTGCGCGGTCGAGATCACGCCGATGACCTCGCCCTTGACCTGCAGCGGCACCGCCAGCACGGCATGGAGCCCGGCGCCGGCCAGGCCACGCCGGAACTCGGGGGTGAGGACGACGCTCGGCTCGTCGAGAATATCGGCCGTCCACAGCGCCCGGCGCTCGGCGATGGCGCGCCCCACGAGGCCGACCCCCGGCGGCAGCAGGTAGCCGGGCTTGAAATTCTCCAGCCACTTGCCGGCGATCGCCACGCAGGCGAGGGCGCCGTCGGGCTGCAGCAGTCGGACCACCGAGGACTGTGCCTGGAACAGCGGCAGGATGCTCTGCGCGATCCGCTCCGCGACCTCCGCGGTGTCGAGCGACTCCGTGAGTCGGCGGGCGACGCGCCCCAGCTCGTCGGCGCGGCGGCGCAGCTGCTCGCGCTCGTCCTCGGCCCGCTTGAGATCGGAGATGTCGTTGACGTGCGCCACGAAGCCGCGGACCCGGCCATCCGCACCGACGTCGGGCACGTAGGTTGCCCGCACGTAGCGCAGCGTGCCGTCCCGATACGTCATCGAGCTCTCGAAGCTCACGAGGCGGCCGGCCAGGGCCGTGCGCACGTGCGGCGCGATGACCGCGTAGGCGGCCTCGCCGAGCACCTCGCGGACGGGCCGGCCCGCGATCTCGCTGGGCGGGGACCCGAACCACTGCTGGTAGGCAGAGTTGTTGAAGCGGTAGCGCTCGTCCGCGTCGACGTAGCCGATGAGCGCCGGCACCGACTCGATGATGAATTCGAGCTGGGTGTTGCTGTGCATCGCGCTAGCCGGCCGCGACGCTCGCCGCCGCAACCGCCCGTGATCATACCGTCGCCCGCCCGGCGTGTCGACCGCCAATTCGCTGGATGGTGCGCCCGGCCGCGAGGCCGGGCTCGCCTCAGGCGGACAGGATGCGCTCGCCGACGATGTACCGCTTGTTGTACGTGTAGGGCCGCACCTCCGGCTTCCAGCGCCCGACATCCGAGGTGTCGTTCCACAGCTTCGACATCGGCAGCTCGGCGGTCTCGACCTCGTAGACGCAGAGGTAGCGCGGCTCGCCGGGGGCCGTCGTGCGATAGCGGACGGCGTTGACGGAGCCGGGAAGCTTCAGCAACAGCGGCAGGTGCTCGTGGTCGTAGAGCTCGTTGAAGAGGGCCTCGCGGTGGGGCTCGATGTCCATCATCACCCAGAACACGTACGGCGTCCTGCAGGTCAGCGAGGCGCTGCCGCCCACCCACTCGTACTTCGCCAGGTGGCGGTTCATGGTGTGGGGGCGGATCTCGCCGGGCCAGCGCCCGGCCTCGCCGGCCGCCTTCCACGCCGCGCTGTCGAGAACGTCGAGGCTGTCCAGCTCGTAGGCGGCGAGATAGCGGGGCTCGCTCGGCGAGGGTTGACGGTAGCGGCTGGCGCGCTGCACCCCGGGCACGGCCCTGAGATTCGGGACGTGCTCGCGGTCGTAGACGTCGTTGAATGTCGCCTCGTGCTCGCGGGCGACGTCCATCCGGACCAGGAAGAGCGCGTGAGGGTTGGTCACGGGACTAGCGGTGCGTCCCGACCGCTTCCATCACGCGCCCGCCGGCCTTCTTGGAGGGGCCGATGAACTCCACCATGTTGCCGTCGGGATCCTTCACGAAGACCTGGCGGAGGCCGGTGGGGCCGGAGACGACGTCGCGGCAGACGAGCCCGAGCGCCTCGATCCGCGCCGCCGTGGCGTCGCAGTCGTCGGTCCACAGCGCGAAGTGCGGGTAGCGGGCCTCGATCCGCTCACGCTCGACCGCGGGGCGCACGAGCCGGTCGTTCAGGATGATGTGCAGCTGCAGGTCGCCGCCGAGGCTGTACCAGATGCCGGGGAAGTTGAACGCCGGGCGGGGGATTTCCTGGAATCCCAGCGTGTCCGAGTAGAACTCGCGGGCCTTGGCGACGTCGGTGACGGTGATGCTCACGTGCGTGAACTGCGTGAAGAGGCTCATGGCTTCCTCCCCGGGCCGGGTTGGGCTCGAGGCGACTCTATCACGGCGGCCCGATCAAACGGCGCGGCGGCGGCGCTGGAGGACCAGGCGCGTGATGCCCCAGGTGGCGAGTCCGGCAACCAGCACGGCCTGCGCTGCGTAGCCAACCACCTGGAAGCTCTGCTGAAGCACCTCCAGCCTCATCCCGCTCGCGTAGCCGACGAGGATGAACACGCCCGCCCAGACGATGCAGCCGAGACCGTCGCAGGCGACGAACCGCGGAAAGGCCATCCGGCTGGCACCGGCCAGCGGGCACAGGAGCATCCGGGCGCCGATGACGAAGCGGCCGAACACGAGGGTGACGTAGCCGGGCTTGAATCGCGGCGCTCGGCCGATCCGCGCGAGCAGCCGCGTCCCGCCGAGACGGCCGAGCCAGTAGCCGACGCTGTCGCCCATGAGCGCGGCGGTGGCGGCGACGGCCAGTCCGAGGAGGGGGTCGAGATACCCCTCCTTGGCGATCATGCCGAACGCCAGGAGCAGCAGCTCGCCGGGGATGGGGAAACCCGCGTTGTCCAGGAGGATCGCCGTGAACACGATCCAGTACCCGTAGGCGACGAAGAGTCCCATCAGCAGCTCGGCGGTCAGCGTCACGGTGTTGCCTCCTTCTGGACCGCGCATCGCAATGGCTGTACCATGGCTGAGACACGGCCTAACTCCTCGTCGATGCGAGAATCTGGGAGGAGCTGGTCAGTCGCTGCCCTGGCACCCTCCGGTCCGGAACCTTCCGCGCTGGAACGATATCGACCAGTTGCCGGTCAAGAGGCGGTGCGGGGCGTTCGGCTGGCGCCGGGGCGTCCGATGGTCGCTGCAGGTTCCCGGCGGAACGTCAGAACGGGTCCATCGCTGCGGCGTACTGCGGCGAGCCGGGCCGGGCAATGCGAGCACCGCGATATCGAGCGGGCCCTCGCGCAACGCCATGGGATGATCGAGAGCCGGCGAAAGGCGGCGTGAGTGCACGGCGAAAGGACCTTGCGGCCACCAGGGGGCTCTGCTACTGTCTCGCCCGTTGCATGCGCCCGGGCGCCCTTACGGACCCGGACCCAGGTGTGAATCCGCCGCGACCCCGTAGCGCGATCCGGAAGCCAGGAGACCTACCCGGGCGCAAACCCCAGACCGGTCTTCGCGGGAGGGAACAGGATGCTCACACGCCGTTCAAAGGGACAACATTGAGTCGTCAGATCTTGATCATCGCGCTCGCGTCGTTCGTCCTCACCCAGCTCGCCAGCTTCGCCACGTCGATCTATCTCCACCGCGCCCTGGCCCATCACTCGCTCTCGCTGCGGCCGGCCCTGGCGCTGATGTTCCGTACGGTCCTGTGGCTCTTCACCGGGCAGAGCCAGCAGCAGTGGGTGGCGGTGCACCGCAAGCACCACACCTTCACCGACCGCGAAGGCGACCCGCACAGCCCGAAGCTGCTGGGCTTCTGGCGGGTGCAGCTCTGGAACGTCTACTATTACGTCCGCGAGGCCCGGCAGCAGCACATGGTGGACACCTTCGCCCCCGACCTGGCGCCCGACTGGTGGGAGCGCCACGTGTTCTCGCGGGGGTATACCGGGCTCGGCGTGGGAACGGTCGTGATGTGTTTGACCCTCGGCTGGTGGCAGGGCGTGACGGCCATGGCGGGCCACGGGCTCCTCTACGTCTTCGTGGTCGCGCCGCTGATCAACGGGCTCGGCCACTGGCGCGGCGCCCAGAACTTCGGCAACACCGCCTACAACTCGCGCGGGCTCGCCTGGGTGACCGCCGGCGAGAGCCTGCACAACAACCACCACGCATTCCCGCGCTCACCGAAGTTCAGCCTGCGGCGGTCGGAGCTGGATCCCTCGTGGATCGCGATCCGCGTGCTCGCGGCCCTGCGCCTGGTCGACATCGTGGGGCCGCCGATGAAGGCCCGGTCGAGCCCCTAGCCTGTCGATGGCCACCCATCCACTCGAACTGACTCTCGAGCTGTCTGCCCGCGCGCGCTTCGACGTGGTCGAGATGCGCTCGCGCCTCTCGCGCGAGCACGGCGACGCGCTTGCCGCGTACCCCCACTGTCTCTACTGGTCGGCACACACGACGGCCGGCTTCCTGGATCGCAGCCTGGCCGGACGTCTCGGGCCGGAGCTGATCTCCACGTACGTCGACACCCTGCGCCGGATCTTTCCCGAGGGCGCCGGCTATGCGCACGACTGGCTGGAGCGTCGGCAGGACCTCGATCCCGCCCAGCGTGCCGTCGAACCGCGCAACGGCGACTCGCACCTGGCCTTCATCGCCGGCGGACTCCGGCCGTGCGTGACGCACCCGAACCGGGCGGGCGAGACGGTCTGCTTCGTCGACCTGGACGGCGTCAACGAGGGCAAGTCGCGCCGCCGGGTGACCCGCGTGATCGGGTTTCATCGCGAAGCGGTCGTTGCCCAGACGCGGCTGCAGGTCCCGGTGTCCGGGCACCCGATCGAGTCCATCAACCTCAAGGACCCGCGGCTCGGGCTCTACGAGCAGCTCGCGGAGTTCGTGGCGCGGGCCGACGTCGGCAAGGGGCGTCTGCACATCGCGCTGGCCCGGGGCGAGCGTGACGCGGCGCTGACCATCAACGAGTTCGAGACGCTGCTCATGAAGTACGACCTGCACTCGGTGCTCCGGAACCCGCTCCGGTTCATGACCGAGGAATACCGGCAGACGCTGGCCAACCCGCGCGCGGTGGCGGGCCGGGCGCTGGGCTACGCCAAGTACGATCTCGTCCGCGTGCTCAACTCCGGCCTGGACACCCTGGGGCTGCACGGCTCGCTGCTCGAGACGCTGCTGGCCCGCACGCTCGCCGTGCCCGCCTCGCGGCTACTCCGCATCCGGCGGTCCATCAGCCTGCTGGTGGCCGAGCGCCGTGACGGCCGCCTGGGCCCGGTGGAGGGGGTGTACCAGAGTCCCATCCTCCTGCAGTGGCAGCGGGCCGCCCGCCCGGTGCGCATGCTCGAGGTCGCGCTGACGCGGCTGGAGTGACCGGACGGCCGCGTTGGGCCGCCGGCATACTGAGCGCATCACGTTCATGGCACCCGCGACCACGGCCCGAGGCACCACCCACAGAACTCGCATGCGTCGCCGGCAGCCGGCGCGTGGCCGGTCGCTCTGGCGATCCGCTCGGCGCGCGCTCCTGGCGCTGCTCGCCCTGCCCGTGGCGCTCCGCATCGTCGTCGGCGCGGCTCTCCTCCTGGCGGCGTGGTCGGCGGTGAACTGGATGGTCCAGGTGATCCGCAAGCCGACCGAGCTGTTCTTCCCGGTCAGTGGCTCCCTGGCCAAGCCTCCGGGGGAAACCTGGCGGCGGTACGGCCCGCTCTTCCACGAGC
>Ga0268386_10002269_pt1 | contig 13599 bp, 11 predicted proteins | sample RVTome_15_FD_200260 | JGI IMG/M metagenome (GOLD analysis project Ga0268386, IMG submission 200260) | Soil microbial communities from uranium-contaminated site in the Upper Colorado River Basin, Wyoming, United States - RVT150D86... ...
GGTTCGTAGGTCGGATAGTTGGCATCGGCATCGCCTGGATTGCCGCACGGCGCGTGGGCCTGGAAGTAGTGACCGATCTCATGGGCCATGACCACTTCCACGTGCAGCTGTGCCGTAAAGCTGGCGACCGCGGTGCCGAAGTTGCAGCCGCCCCCGCCCGGAACGCCGCCGGCGATGAGGCCGTAGTAGATGCACCCCGGCCTGTTGCCGTCCGCTGCGGCATCGGCTTGCAGCAGTTTGGACAACTCGACCCAACTCGCGTCGCCGGGCGCGCACCCGTTGCCGCCGAGCGGGAATGCGAGCATCCGCGTGCCGATGCTCTCGTACACGGCGGTCGCCGAGACCGGATACATGATCAGACTCAGCACAGACACGGCCTGGAGGTCGGCGAGTGTCGGTGGACTCACGGCCAACTGGGTGCCGCCAGGACCCGGCCCGTTGTACCCCAGCAGGATCGCGCGGAATCGAATCTGCTGCCGAAGCGTAGCGTCCACGAGTGTGAGCATTTCGTGCGTGTGACCGTCCGGCGCCGAAACGCGAGCCGTCAGCCGCAGGTGCCCACACATGAGCGATGCGGGGATGACGAAGTTCAACGTCGCCGCCAGGTTATTACGTTCCCACCGGTAGAACGTGTAAGGAGTAATGAACGGTGGACCCGCCACCCCGACCTCGGGCTCGGCGAATGCCGTTGTCGTCCCCGGCGGCTGCGGGTTGAGATCTGCCAGCAGCATTTCGGGGATCGCCTGTTCGACGCGCAGCGATCCAGTGACGCCGGCGATGCTCGAGCCTGGATCGGTCCGCACGTAGACTCGAACCCAGGCAGGCTTGTTGGCCACCAGACGCACGGAGTTGTCCGGCGCTCGGTCCACCGGATCACTCAAGTGCATCTCGCTTCGGTAGTACTGGATGGCCTGGGTTACCTCAATGCCCTGAACATGCAGTCCTTTCGTCTCAGCCATGCCGACCCCCTTCGATGCATCGCCGCACGGCCGGCGCGCAACGCGAGTCGGCCGCCGGTTCTCACCACTGCAGCGGGAGGGGACACGAACTACTGTCCGGGGACGAGGTCCCTCGGCGATCAGATTCGGTCGATGCCGGATCGCCCCAATTCCACCCGCCAAGAGGATGCGGTGTGGATGGGCGCGCCTGGCTTGGTCACGAATGGCACCGTGCGGTAGTGTGCGCGCGTCTCACCGGCCGCGATCTCACACACCACATACCCGCGACGCGCGTTGTGCCACTTCGTATCCGGGTTCTCGGCGCGCGTCTTCGCGTTCCAGCCGCCGCCGGCGTCCTGGCCGTCGCCGCCGGAGCTGATGCTGGTCCCGACGAACTCCGCGGCAACGACGGGCGCATCGGGCCGCTCGTAGCCGCCGCGCAGCTCGTTCACCCAGTTGGAATGAATGTCGCCCGTGATGGCGATCGTGCGATTGGCCGCATGCTTCGCGATCGCGCGTGACAGCCGCTCCAGCGCCGCGGGATAGCCGCTCCACTGATCCATGCTGACGCGGCGATCGGCGCCGGGCGCGTTGTCGAACGGCGCCATGCGAACCTGATTCGCCAGCACGGTCCAGCCGCGATGCGGACGCACGAGTCCCTCGAACAACCACCGCTCCTGCTCCGCGCCGAGCAGCGTGCGCGCCGGACCGGCCCAGTCGCCGCAGGGCACGATCGGGTTGCCGTCGCCGCATGCCTGATCGCTTCGGTACTGACGAGTGTCGAGCATCCAGATCCGGGCCAGGGCGCCCCAGTCGAGGCGGCGCGTGATGTTCAGGTCGGCCCAGCTCTTCGCGCGCGGCACGCGCACGGGCTGGTGCTCCCACCAGGCTTGATACGCCGCGGCGCGGCGCAGCCGCATCTGCTCCTCCGACTCCATGCCGTTCTCGCCGATGAGACCGGCGTAGTTGTTGTCCACCTCATGATCGTCCCACGTGACGATCCACGGCGAGGCGGCATGTGCGGCCTTCAGCGCGGGATCGGTCTTCGTCTGCGCGTAGCGGATCCGGTAGTCGTCGAGCGTGCGCACTTCCGTCGTCGCGTACTTCCGCACGCGCTCGACGCCGGCGTATTCGTAGATGTAGTCGCCAAGATGCGCGATGAGGTCGGCATCCTCGCGGGCAAGATGTTCATGCGCGGTGTACAGCCCCTGCTCGAAATGCTGGCAGCTCGCGAAGGCGAGTCGCATCGGCGCCGCGGCATCGGCCGCGGGCGCGGTCCGCAGTCGTCCAACCGGACTCTGGCCGTCCGGCAGCGTGAACCGATAGAAGTACACGCGGCCCGGCTGCAGGCCGGTCACGTCCACGTGGATGGAGAACCCCAGCTCCGGTGCAGCCGTGGCGCGGCCGGTCCGCACCACCTTTGCGAACCCCTCGTCGTCGGCGACCTCCCACGCCACGACGACGCGCGGTCCCGTCATGCCGCCGTCGGGATCGAGCGGTCGCGGCGCGAGGCGCGTCCAGAGGACCACTGAGGTGCTGGTGGGATCGCCCGACGCGACGCCAAGCGTGAACGGATCGTCGGCCAGAAGCGGCCGCGCGGTGACGCGCCACAGGTTCGGGACGCCGGCACAGAAACACGACATCCGCGCCAGGTCTGCCAGGAAGTCTCGACGCCGCATGGCGCGAATCCTACCGCCGCCGGGCCGCGCCGGCGAAACATAAATGTCGCGCCGGGTTCCTGGAGGGCATGAACCGGCCATCGCGCGAGATCGCTGCGCGCGCCTCAGGGGCGCAGGATCTCCATCACCCACACGTCGCCTTCCTTCTGCGCGAGGGTGAAGTACAGGCGCCGGCCGTCCGTGGCGAACTCCGGGCGGTTCGACTCGCGCGCCGGATCGTCGAAGCGCACGATCGGCGTCGGCGTGCCGCCTTCCGCCGGAATGGACCAGAAGCTCGACCGCCCAAGCTCGTCGATACCCAGGAAATAGACGACGCTTCCGTCGGCCGACCAGATGGCGAACGACGGCAGGGCCGTTGTGCCCGGGAGGGGCCCGCGAACCAGCGTGCGCGTCGGTCCGCCGTCGGCCGGTGTAACGCGGATCGCGCCCGCCTCGACGGGACGCAGCGGGGCGAGCAGTAACGACTGTCCGTCCGGCGCGAAAATCGGGAACGTCAACCCATCCGTGTGGAGCGGCACCGGGGCGCTCCAGCCGCCTCCTTCACGACGCAGCACCGACACGCCGCCGGTGTTGCCGTCGATGAAGGCAATCCGCGATCCGTCGGGCGACCAGTCGGGGTACCACTCGTGTCCCGGGAGCGAGGTCAGCTCCTGCCGGCCGCGACCGTCGGCGCCGACAATCACGAGATCGCGATTCCCTCTCGGCCAGGCGTGGAACACGATCTGCGTGGCGTCGGGCGACCAGCTCGGCGCGAACTCATCGGCCGGGTGGGTGGTCACCTGCTCGACCTCGCCATCGGGCAGGCGCATCCGATAGACGTCCTGGTTGCCGCTCAGGTTCGAATCGAACGCGAGCCATCGTCCGTCGGCAGAGATGGCCAGCGCTTCGACGATCTGCAGGCCGCGGGTCAGCGGAATCGCTTCACGAACGGAAATCGGCGGCCGGGCCGGCACCTGGATCGACCAGATGTTGGACGAAAGAGTCAGCGTGGCGTAGGCGAGGCGCGCGCCGTTGCGCGACAGCGAGACCGTGTGGGCGTTCAGGCCCGCCGTCAGTCGGCGAGGCTCGCCCTCGGGGTGCCCGTCGGCCATCAGGGCCACCTCGAACACGTCGCGTGTCCCGTGCACGTCGGACACGAACAACAGCCGACGACTGTCCGGCGTCCACGTCGGGCTGGTGTTCAGAGCGCTTCCGGACGTGACCGCCACTGCGGACCCGCCCGACGCCTCCACGACCATGATGCTGCTGGGCGCCACGTTGCCGACCAGACGGCCCGGGCCCGCGAACGCGGCATTTCCCGACACGAACGCGATCAGCCGCCCGTCGGGCGACCACGCGAGCGAGTGGGGCTCGAGCGCTTCGGTGACCGTGCGCGGCGTGCTGTCGTCGACGGCCCGCGTGTAGACCCGCCCCGGCCCTCCTCCAGTCCCCATATCGGTCGTGAACGCGATCTCACGGCTATCGGGAGACCACTCGGCCATTCCGACGCGGTCGAGCACGCGTCGGGCTGCGCCTCCGAGTGCGGGCACGACGTACGCGCCGGTGGTACCGGCAAACAGAATGCGTGTGCCGTCGTGCGACCATCGCGGATGACCGAAACTGCCCGGCATCGATGCGGTGAGGTCGATCGCCCGCCCGCCTGCCACCTGACGGACGTAGATGTGCATCTGGTCGCTCGGTCCGGCCGCATACGCGACGAAGGCGCCGTCTGGCGAGATCGAGGGGTGAAGCTCCTGGCCGTCTTCGTGGGTGATCAAGGTCGTGCGGCCCAGCGACATGGCCGGCGCCTCCCGCGTGCGCATCGCCGGGATCGCCATCATGACGGCGGCGCCGATCGCGACTCCAAGCGCGAGGGCCGCGCCCAGGAGAGGTCTGCGGCCTCGCGACGGCTGGTCTGGCTCGATCGGGCCAGGCAGGAGCCCCGTCGTCGCCTGCGACGCCATGGTGACGTTCTCGATCGCGAACACGAGGTCCTGCGCCGATCGAAAGCGCAGTGCGGGCGATTTCTCCAGGCACCGCCGGACGATCCGTTCGAGCGCGGGAGGCACGTCATGGCTGACGTCGAGCTCCGGCGGATCCTTCGAGAGGATGGCGCTCATCGTGTCGGCGGACGTCGCGCCGCTGAACGCGCGCTGGCCGCTGAGCATCTCGTGGAACACGCAGCCGAACGAGAAGATATCGGCCGTGTGGTCCACGCCCTGGCCGCGGACCTGCTCGGGGGCCATGTACCCAACCGTCCCGAGCACGACCCCCGCCTCGGTGGCGGGCGACGCGGCGGCGGTGGCCGCGTCCGGCGGCGCCGCGTCGGCGAGCGCCTTGGCAAGGCCGAAGTCGAGAATCTTGACGCGGTCGCCGTCAACGAGAAACACGTTCTCCGGCTTCAGATCGCGGTGGGCGATGCCCCGGTCGTGCGCCGCCGCCAACCCGCGGGCGATCTGCAGCGCGTAGTCCACGGCCTTGCGAACGCCAATGGCGCCCGACTCGAGCCGCTCGCGCAGCGTCTCGCCTTCGAGCAGCTCCAACACGAGGTAGGGTGTCCCATCGTGGCTGCCGACGTCGTGCACCGCGAGTACGTTCGGGTGGTTGATCGTGGCGACCGCTCGCGCCTCGTGTTCGAAGCGGCGCAGGCGATCGACGTCGTGGCTCGCACCGGCCGGCAGCACCTTGATGGCGACGTCACGGCCCAGGCGCGGATCGCGCGCGCGATAGACCTCGCCCATTCCGCCCGCGCCAAGCGCGCCGACGATCTCGTAGGGTCCCAGATGGGTTCCCGCAGTCAGCGTCATGTGGGCACCAGCGCGATCGGCCTGCGTAGGCGGATCATATCGTCAGACTTGTCCCCGGCGGGTTCGGCCACCTGCTGTGGAACGCCGTGACCGACTGGCCGGGTCCAGAAGCTGCAGCGCGCGCGGAGGCATAGAATGACGCCCGGCGCCTGAGGCGAACATGCAGGTCCGCGCGGCGGACGACGACGGCGATGACCCTCACCTTCTCGCGCGATGCCACGACGGTCTGGGCCGCAGCCGCGCTGGCTGCCGCCACGACACTCGCGTGGATCGGCGTCGCCACGGCGCCGCACTCGATGGCGCTCGCCGGCTTTCTCACCGCGTGGACGCTCATGATGACCGCGATGATGCTGCCGTCGATCGCGCCGCTCGTCCTGCTCTATCGCGGCTCGCGTCTCGTGCTGACGCTCGGCTATCTCCTCGTCTGGTCCGCGCTGGGCGTCGTGCCGTACGCGCTGATGGAATGGACCATGACGACCGAGCCGGTGCGGGCGGCGGCCGTGCTCGCGGCCGCGGGCGTCTACGAGCTGACGCCGCTCAAGCGCGCGTGCCTGCGGCACTGTCAGAGTCCCGCGACATTCCTGATGCAGCGATTCAATCGCGGCGCCTTGCGACTCGGTGTCGAGCATGCGATCTGGTGCACCGGATGCTGCGTCGGTCTCATGGCTGTGCTTGTTTTCGCAGCCGCGATGAATCTCGTCTGGGCGGCCGCGATCGCGGCCGTGGTGGTCGTGCAGAAGGTTCTTCCCATGGGCGCCGCGCCGGCATGGATCACTGGTGTAATGCTGATTGGCGCCGCCGCGCTGGTCTGGTTCGGCTGAGAGAATGGAGGGCCGGAACGTTCAGGTCCGGCCAGATGACTATGACCAACTCCTGGAAGCTCGAGGGCACCGTGTTCATCGCCTGCAACTGCGACTGGGGCTGTCCGTGCAACTTCAACGCGCTCCCGTCCAAAGGGTACTGCGAAGGCGGATGGACCTGGCACGTCGACCGGGGACGCGTGGGCGACGCGTCGCTCGATGATCTCAACTTCTCGGTCTATGCCAAGTGGCCGGGCGCCATCCACGAAGGGAACGGCGAGGCGCTGATTCTGCTCGACGCGCGCGCCGATTCGAGGCAACGCGATGCGATCCGCACCCTCGTCGGCGGCACCCTGGGCGGACCGTGGGGTGTACTGGGATGGACCTGGCCGACGATTCACGGCCCGCACGCGGTCCCCTACGACGTCCTGCTGGACGGCGTGAACAGCCGCATCCGCTGCGGCCGCCATGTCGAGATCGAGGGCGGTCCGATTCACAACCCGGTCACCGGCGCCGAGGCGTATCCGGGCATCGTGCTGCCGGAGGGAATCATCGTCAAGCAGGGGCAGCTCGGCGCATCGAAGCGGTTCGTGGTGAATGGCGGCATCGCCTTTGATCACTCGGGGCAGTACACCGCGATCGGACCGTTCGACTATTCGGGCACGCTAGCCGTTTAGAGGCGCGCGGAGGATCACATGCGAGTGCCGGTCAGGATGCCACGCCACACTCCGGTTGCCGCGGGCGCGATGTTGGTGCTGTCGGCGTGCGGCAGTCCGTCGGCCCAGTCGCCGCTCGCCGTGGGCGGCGTGACCGCGGCACCAGGCGCTGTCGCGTCAGGCACGCTCGAGGTCCCCGCGCGCGGCGGCGACAACGGCACGGTGATTCCCGTCACGATCGTGCGCGGGCGATCGGCGGGACCGACGCTCGCGCTGTTCGCCGGCACGCACGGCGCCGAGTACGTACCGATCATCGCGCTGCAGCGGCTGCGCTCGGCCCTCGACCCGGCGACGCTGCGCGGCACCGTGATCATGGTCCACGTCGGCAACATGCCGTCGTTCCTGGGCCGTACCGTCTACTACTCCCCCGCTGACGGCAAGAACCTGAACCGCGTATTCCCGGGTAGACCGGACGGGACGCTCTCGGAGCGCATCGCCGACGTGATGACGCGCGAGATCATCGACCGCGCCACGCACGTCGTCGATTTGCATTGCGGCGACGGGAACGAATCGCTGCGGCCGTACACGTACTGGATCACGACCGGCGATCCGAAGGTCGCCGCCGCGAGCCGCGAGATGGCGCTCGCCTTCGGCCTCGAGCGCATCGTCGTCGACGGCACGCGGCCGACCGATCCGGCCGCCTCGCTGTATCTCTCCAACACGGCCGTGACGCGCGGCAAGCCCGCCATCACGACCGAGACCGGCGGCATGGCGCTCGTCGACGAAGAGTCGATCGCGCTGGTCGAGCGTGGCGTGGCCGGACTGATGCGTCACCTCGGCATGCGCGACGACGGCCCGGCGCCGGTGGCGTCGCCGATCTGGATCAAGCAGAACGAGGTGGTGCGAGCCGGGGCCACCGGACTGTTCTTCCCCGCCGTGGCCAAGGCACAGGCGGTCACCAAAGGCGCGCTGATCGGCCACATCACCGACTTCCACGGGGCCAGGGTCGCGGAGATCCGCGCGCCATTCGACGGCGAGATTCTCTACATCATCGGCACGCCGCCCATCAGCAAGGGCGAACCGGTGGCCATGATTGGCCGCAGCAAATGAACGGCCGAGTTCAGCTCGGCGGCAGTTTTCCCAGCCGCAGCACCGCCAGCACCGGGCGGTGGTCGGAGGCCAGCCGCTCATCGATGACCCGGACCTCGCGCGCCGCGAACGCATCGGCGGGCGCGGAGAAGAGGAAATCGATCTCCCGTTCCGGCTGCGGCGCCGGAAACGTGAAGCGGTTGCTCTCGGGCTTGCGCGCCAACGTCGCACGCCGCTCGAACAGCGCCAGCGTCCGCGATCCGGGAACGTCGTTGAAGTCGCCCAGCAGCACGTACGGCGTCGTCAGTCGATCGAGATACCCGGCCAGTGTGTCCGCCTGCGCGAACCGGAACGCATCGTCGCGGACCCAGTCGAAGTGCACGTTGACCACGGTGATCGATCGACCGCCGGGGAGGCGGATGTCGACCGCCAGCGCCACCCGCGGCTCGTTGCCATCGGGAAGCCGGATGGATCTGGCGTCGACAATGGGATGGCGTGAAAGCACCGCCAGCCCATACAGGCCGCCCTGGTAGTCCATGAACCGGCCGAAGGCATGATGCATGCCGAGCGATCGACCGAAGTGCGCCGCCTGGGGAACCCGGCCGCTTCGCTCGACGAGGTCGTCCACTTCCTGCAGCCCGACGATATCCGGCGTGAGCGCGCGCAGCACCCCGGCCGTTCGCTGCAGATCCACGACGCCGTCGGCGCCGCGGCCATGACGGATGTTGTACGTGACAACGCGCAGCTCCGGCGCCGGTTCCTGCGGCGCGAGACTGGCCATCCAGAGCGCGGCGGCGAGCGCGAGCCTCCACGCTGGTGGAAGATGACGGCGCCCGCGGGCATCAGACGGCCCCTTCACGCGCGGGCCGTCCCGCCGAGATACCGCACGGCCATGATCGTGATGTCGTCGCTCTGCACGGCGCCCTTCGTGAAGGCGCGCACCGCGTCCACGACGCCGTCGATCATCGCCTGCGCGTCCGCGGTTCCGGTCCGCTCAATCGCCTCCAGCAACCGGGACTCGCCGAATTCGTCGCCGGCCGCGTTCAACGCCTCGGAGACGCCGTCGCTGAACGCCACGATCATGTCGCCGCGGCCCAGCGCCACCGTCTCCTGTTCATAACTCGCGCAGGGCAGCAGCCCGACGATCGGCCCCCCCGCATCGAGGCGCCGCACGCCCGACGCGCCGACCACGAACGGCGGGTTGTGCCCCGCATTGCAATACGTCAGGCGGCCATCGATCGTGAGCACGCCGAACAGGAGCGTGACGAAGCGCGACTCGAGACGCCGCTGGCCCAGGGCGCGATCGATGCGCGCGACGATCGTGGCCGGGCTGTCGGCGTACGGCCCCTGCGACACGAACGCAAACATCCCCTGCATCATCGCGCTCAGGAGCGCGGCCGAGGGCCCCTTGCCGGCCACATCCCCGAGCGTGAACCCGAACACCGTTTCGGTCTGTGCGAGATAGTCGAAGAAATCGCCGCCAATCGATCGGCACGGCAGGGTGGTGGCCGCCGCGTCGACGTACGGCAGCCGCACGACCGCGTGCGGCAGCAGCTCCTGCTGAATGCGCGCCGCGAGCCGCATGTCCTGATCCTGTTCGAGCTTGATCCGGTACAGCCGCGCATTCTCGATCGCCGTCGACGCTTCGGCCGCCAGCGTCTCGAGCGCCGAGCGCGTCTCGTCGGACACCAGCGTGCCCTTCCCGCGGCCGTCGAGATAGAGGACGCCGACCCGTCGGCTCTCCGGCACCAGCGCTTCCGACTCCACGAACTGCACCAGATTCAGCGGCACGCAGATGACGTGGCGGATGCCCAGCTCGATGGTGTGCGGATGATCGGGCGCGATGTCGCGCTGCTGCAGATCCCGTTCGACGCGGGTCCGGCCGGTGCGGAAGACCTCGAGGGGAATGCGCCGGCTCGTGCCGAACGTCAGGTCAGTGAGCGTCCGGCCGCCGGGGCCGCGCGCGAGGCGGAACTCCAGGTCGCCGTCGGGCGTCGCGAGCATGATGAACCCGCGGTCGGCGCGCGCGATCTCGATCGCCGAATCGAGCACGAGCGCCAGCACCTCCTGCAGCACCCGGCCGGAGCCGAGCGCGCGCAGCCGCTCGAGCATGACGGTGAGCAGCCGCATGCCGCCCAACGAGTGCGGCGTCGAATCGCCCGACCGCGAGTCGTCGTCCCCCTCCTGAAGGAAGACGAGCTCCGCGCCGCCGCTCCGGCCGAGCCGGATTTCGTCGCCGGATCGCAGCTCGCACTCGGCCACGGCCTCGCCGTTGACGAACGTGCCATAGCGGGACTGGCGATCGCGCAGCCGATAGCGGCCGCCCTCCTCGACGATCTCGGCGTGCTCGCGCGAGACCTCCGTCGAGCCGAGCCGCAGGCTGTTCGTCTCCCGCCGGCCGATCGTGAACGGGACGTGCGAGATCGTGACCGACTCGTGCACGAGCGGATCCCGTACCCGCAGCCGTGGATCGGCCATCGCCAGTGCCGAGTGTATATCCGCCGGCCAGATTCCTCATCGCCTCGTGCGACGCGCCCTCGCACGATAGGGGTAGAATCGCGGCGCATTCGCTTCGCCTGTGACCACCTTCATCGCCCACATTGACGGCGGCGCGCGCGGCAACCCGGGACCCGGCGGGTGGGGCGCCGTCATCCGCGCCGAGTCCGGGGAGACGGTCGCGGAGCTGTCGGGCGCGATCGCGCACGCGACGAACAACGTCGCCGAGTACACCGGACTGCTGGAAGCGCTGCGCTGGTGCCAGGACCACGGCGCGACGACAGTGCACCTCCGCTCCGATTCGCTCCTGCTGGTCCAGCAGATGCGCGGCGTCTACAAGGTGAAGAACGAAGGATTGAAGCCGCTGCACGCGCAGGCGCGCCTGCTCGCGTACCGCATCGGCGACGTCACGTTCGAGCACGTGCCGCGCGAGCAGAACAAGGACGCCGATCGGCTGGCCAACGTGGCGATGGACGAAGCCGAGAGCCAGCGCTCCGGCGGGCCGCCCCCGCTGTCCGATCGTTGACGGCGGCCGGCCGCCCGGTGCGCCCGGAAGGGCGATTGACGAACCCCCGCCTGGGGTTCAAGATGTGCGGGACTTCCGGCATGTCCGATCGCAAATACCGTCAACGTGGGTACCAGGACGACGGCCGCCGCGGCGAGCGGCGCGAGGCGCCGGCCCGCAAGCCGCCCGAACCGCGCGACCCGCGCATGCCACGCGATCCGCGCGTGCCGAACATGCCGGGGTTCCGCCAGGTGTTCCGCTGCGCGCGCTGCGGCAATCCCGAAACCCTCGAGATCGCGTCGCTGAGCAAGTGCTCGAAGTGCGGCGTCGCGCTGCGCGCGTGCATCCAGTGCGAGTCGTTCGATCCGGGCGCCACGTTCGAGTGCCGCCAGGCAATCCCCGTGCGCGTCTCGCCGAAAGACGCGCCGAACGAGTGCCGCTGGTTTTCGCCGCGGGTGCAGGTGGAGCGCGAAACCGGCTCGGCGCAGGCGACCACCACCTCCAGCGCCAAGAAGGCCTTCGACGATCTCTTCAAGTTCTGACCGGGGGACTGCGTCCCCCGGCCGCGGGTCTCAGCCAGCCGGACTGCGGAGTCGAACCGCGGCCACCATTCGACCCGTGGCGGCGCCTTCCTTCCGGTACGAGAAGCAACGATCGAGATGATCGGCGGTGCAGATCTCTGACACGGAGATGTGCTCGGGCAGAAGGCCGGCGTCCTCCAGCTGATCCCGATTCGCCTGCCACAAATCGAGGCGCCACCGTCCTGGCCCGTCCTCGGTGAACCACGCCGCGGCATCGGGCGTCATGCTCAGGAACGCGAGCCGGACGCGATCGTCCACCTGATAGCAGCACGCCCCGATGCTCGGGCCCAGCGCCGCGACGAGCGAGCCGGGATCGATGCCGGCGTCTTTCATCGCGCCCACGGCCTCGCGGGCCACCCCCGCACAGGTGCCGCGCCACCCGGCATGGATGGCGGCCACCGCGCGGCCGCCGCGATCGCCGATGAGGATCGGCACGCAGTCGGCCACACGGACCGCGATCACCCGGTCCGGATCGAACGAGACGATCGCATCCGCATCCGTGGGTCCCTCGATGGCCAGACCGGGGCGCACCGTCAGCACGGCGCGTCCATGCACTTGCGAGACGGTCACGACGGCGGAGTCAGGCGCCTCGAGGTGCTTCGCGAGTTGCGCGTAGTCGGCGCTCGCATCCGGTCCCCGAAACGCGCGTTCACGCGTCGTGAAGATGTGCGGCGCGACGCGATCGAGCGCCGTGGCGTGCAGCGCGAGGCCGGTGCCGCCCCGCCGCCAGTCGAATGACGAGTGAACGTCAGTTGCCACTCAGGCGTGCCCTCCCGTCGATCCCGGAAACCGCAGGCGTCAGCCGGATCGTCCCGCGATCGCGGCGCCGCCGCGGCGCCCGAGAAGCCGTGATCTTACAAGCCCTTCCGCGGACGGCCGGCTCGTCCTGCCGCTGGCCTGCCGCTTGCTCCAGGGATCGGCGCCGGCAACGCACCGGCGGAGGTTTCGATGACGGTCAAATTCATTCCGAACGACAAGGGCAGTCCCGCGGGCAAGCTGGCGGATGCGGAGCTGCATTTCTCCGGCGGCCCGCTCGACGGGCTCAAGCTGCTGGGATTCGCGATCTGGGAGCGCAAGCAGGGCGGACGGAACGTGACGTTCCCGTCGCGGCAGTACTCGGTGAACGGCGAGCGGCGCTCCTTCGCGCTCCTGCGGCCGGTGGTGGACAGCAGCGCCCAGGACAAGCTGCGGGACGTCATTCTGGAAGCGTACAAGGAGCACGAGGCGGCGATCACCGAAGTCGTTTAGAGCGCTGGGTCGCGTCAAGCGTGCGAGCCGGAGGGCGGGCGGGACGAGGCTCTCGGTGCCCGGCGACTACGGGATGGCGCCGGCGGTCTTCAGACCGCCGGGCGAGGAGATCGTCCACTCAGCCCGCGCGCTCTTTTCGAGCTCCTGCCTGAAGAACGTCGTCTTCAGGCCGCCGTCGATGATGTGCCAGGGGAGCCACGCGTCGGCCGACCGGTCGCGATAGAGGTAGGCGTCGGCGTCGAGGCCGGCGTCGGCGACCGCGGCGCGCCAGTTGCCGCCGTTCTGCTCGGCGCGCTCGATGACGTCCGCGACGCGCCGATCGCCGAGCGACAACAGGCCCTGGTAGTAGGAGTGCCGCTCCGACTTGATGTTGAAGAACACGTTGTCGAGATCGGCCACGAGTCCGCGCAGACGCGAGACCTTGGCGTCGATGTCCGCCGCCCGCGTCATCGGCAGCCACTGATACGTGGTGGCCGGCTTCGGCACCAGCGGGTTCACGGAGGCGACGAGACGGCCAATGGATCCGCGTCTGCGCGCGTGCCTCAGCATGCAATCGCGGAGCTGGACGGTGAGGTCGCGGAGCGCCACGAGGTCGTCGTCTGTTTCAGACGGCAGGCCGATCATGTAGTAGAGCTTCAGGTTCTCGATCCCCGTCCGGAAGATCAGGTCGGCGCGATCGAGGATGTCGTCGTTGGTGACCGTCTTGTTGATGACGCGGCGCAGCCGGTCCGATCCGGTTTCAGGCGCGATCGTGATCGAGCGTTCGCCGCTCTCGCGCAGCAGCGCCACGATCGGCTCGGTCAGATCGTCCAGGCGCAGCG
>Ga0268386_10002270_pt1 | contig 13597 bp, 11 predicted proteins | sample RVTome_15_FD_200260 | JGI IMG/M metagenome (GOLD analysis project Ga0268386, IMG submission 200260) | Soil microbial communities from uranium-contaminated site in the Upper Colorado River Basin, Wyoming, United States - RVT150D86... ...
TCGTGCTTGATGCTCGCCCCCTCGTGGCGTTGAGCTTCGGGAATCGTCTCGCGCAGCCGCCAGAACATTTCGCGCTGCGCTCCGCTCTCGGCAAGGGCTGCGTCTCGCACCTCGCCGCGCCCGAGGGCGTCGGACAGTTCCTGCATCAGCAGGTCGCGCATCGCAGCGTCGTGCCGCGAGGTAGAGATCTCGAGGAGGGCATACCAGTCGTGTCGGCCCCCGAGCGGATCAGCCACGCGCTCGATGTGTCGCAGCACCATCTCGAGTGCGAGGCGCGGCACGAGTTCGAAAGTCGTCACTGCATCGCCGGTACGCTCGCGGAGACGAGACAGCAGTGTCACCGCACTTTCCGGATCCCGGACGGCGACGAACGCGGTCTCCTGCGTGGCCGGACGCGGGTAGAGCTTGCAGCTCGCGGCGGTGATCACGCCGAGCGTACCTTCGGCACCGATGAACAGATGCTTCAGCTCGTAGCCGGTGTTGTCCTTGCGCAGACCCGTCAGTTGATCGAGCACACGCCCGTCCGGCAGCACGACTTCCAGGCCGAGCACGAGATCGCGCGCCATGCCATAGCGCAGCACTGCAGTTCCGCCCGCGTTCGTTGAGAGATTGCCACCGAGCTGACAGGTGCCTTCGGAACCGAGGCTCAGCGGAAACAGCCGGTCGACGGCCTCGGCGGCGAGCTGCACGTCCCGCAAAGTGCAACCGGCCTCAGCGATCAACAGGAAGTCCTCGGCATCGACGGAGCGGATACGGTTCAAGCGGCCAAGCGACAGGACGATCTGAGTACCGCTCGAATCCGGCGTCGGACCTCCGCAGTAACTGGTATTGCCGCCGACCGGCACGATCGCGCAACGCGCCTCGTGACAGGCCGCGACGATCGCGGCGACGCGATCGGTCGTATCGGGTCGCAGCACGAGCGGCGTCCGGCCACGATGGAGCCCTCGGTGATCTTCGAGATACGGCGCGATCTCGGCGGTGGATTCGAGCACGCCGCGCGGGCCGGCGAGCTCGCGCAGCTGGTTCAACAGCTCGTCGGACGGAGGTGTGGTCGTTGGCACACTGTTAAGTCTAGCAACCCGAAGCGCACAAGGCCTTCAGGGGCTCGCACCAACCCCGACCTGGCGTTCGATCCGGCGCTGCCCCCAGTCGAAGTCGCGATTCAGCGCGGCCAGCACACCCGCGTCCCGCTCGTAAACGTCGGGCTTGAAGACGTGCCGACCCAGCTCATCCACTTCGGCGGTCCAGTACAGGATCACGACCGGCACTGGCCGCGGCAACGTGATCGTGCGGGTCGTACCGCTTGCGACGATCCCATCGAGGGTTGCCTGGTTCCATCTGGCCGAATCATCCAGCAGCAACTCGACCAGCTCGAACGGCCGCTCGACGCGGATGCATCCCGAGCTGAAGGCGCGAGCATCCCTTTCGAACAGGTCTCTTGCAGGCGTGTCGTGCAGATACACGAAATGCTGGTTCGGAAACATGATCTTCACGCGGCCGAGCGAATTCTGCGGGCCGGGTCGCTGGCGAATCATGTAGGGAAAGGTGCCGCCGCTGTAGCGGTCCCAGTCGACGTTTGCGGGATCGAGCACACGTCCATTGCGATCGACGACCTCCATTTCGTTCCGCGCCAGGTACCCGAGGTCGCGGCGGATCGCCGGCAGCGTGTCCTTGCCAAGAATGCCGGGGGGAATCGTCCAGGTCGGATTGACGACGACGTAGGTGATCTCCGACGAGAAGATCGGTGTCTTGCGGTACGGCCGCCCGACCACGGCGCGCGCGCGCCACGCGACGGCGTTGTCCCGGACCAAGGACACGCGAAATCCCGCCACGTCGACGAGCACGTACTCGCTGGCGGCGCTCGCCGGTACCCAGCGAACCCGCTCGAGGTTGACGCTCAGCTGGTCGATCCTTTCGCGCACCGACGTATTGAGCTCACGGAGCGTTGCGGGTCCGACCGCGCCATCCGCCGCGATCCGATGGCGGCGCTGAAAGCGGCGGACCGCGTCCATCAAGTCGGCGTCGAGCAACTGCGGGTCCGGAGCCACAGTGCTGGCGCGGTCGGTCACCGCGAGCCGGGCGCGCAGCGCTTCAGTTCGTGCATCGGCCATGCCGACTTTCAACGTCGGGCCAGGAGCCACGGAAGGCCACCCGCCTGCGCGCTCGATTTCGCGGTGCTCCAGCAGGGCACGGCGCAACTCGGAGTAGAGCGGGTACGACGGGCGCGCTTCCGCGATCGCCGCCGCGACATTGCCGGTCGCGATCGCAGTTGCAAGCCGATCTACGATTGCATCGTCGACGGTGAGATCACCGCCATAGTTCCAGTGCGGATCGAGGCTCACCGGATCGACCTTGCCCTTGCGCAGGTGATACAGCAGTCCGAGGAAGGCATCCGTGAGCAGGATATCCCGCGTCGCGCGCGCAGCATCGCCGGGCGCCAGGGGCCGGGTCAGCGCCGTGAAGTGATAGTCGGCCGGATCGAGTCCATCCTGATCCGCAGCCTTGATCGCTTCGAGCAGGCCTGCCTCTGCACCCGGTGCAGACCACAAGGGCGCGAACTCGCGCCGCTCGTACAGCTCGGGCAGCACACGCGTGGAGAAGATCCGGTCGGTGCCAACCATGGATCCGGGCGCATAGCGGATCGCGTCGATGCGCTCGCGTAGAGCCTCGTTCGGTGCGGCTGCTCCCAGCCCGGGCATCGGGAGACACACCGCGCACAAGAGCAGCGATACCGTGATCGAGCGACTGGCACGCACGCGGACAGCCTCCCTGCCGGAGCCGAAGGAACACCGTTTGATCGGCAACAGTCGGCGATTCTACAGGGCGGGACGGCTGATTCTGCAGCGGGGCTTCGTGAGGAGCATGTGTACGTCGCCGAGCTGGCGCTCCGCGAAGCCGCCCTCGCAATAGCACAGATAGAAGTCCCACATCCGCACGAACGCGTCGGGGAACCCCATCGCGTTGACCCGCGGTCGTGCGGCGACGAACGCGTCGCGCCAGCGCCGCAGCGTCGTCGCGTAATGCGGGCCGATGTCTTCGAGGTGGAACAGCTTCATGTCCGTGGCACGCGTCAGGGATGCGAGGATCGCAGTGACCGATGGAATGAAGCTGCCCGGAAAGATGAAGCGCTGGATGAAATCGACCCGCTGGAGCGCTTCCTCGTAGAACTGGTCCTGCAGCGTGATGGCCTGCAGCAGCATCGCGCCATCCGGTTTCAGCAGCGACGCGCATTGCGCGAAGTAGGTGTCGAGGTACTGATGGCCCACCGCTTCTATCATCTCGACGGACACGAGCTTGTCGTAAGTGCCGCGCAGCTCACGGTAGTCCTCGAGGCGCAGGTCGATGCGATCACCGAGTCCGGCCGCGACGATGCGCTCGCGCGCGAAGTCATACTGCTCCTTCGAGATCGTCGTCGTCGTGACGCGACAGCCATATCGTTGCGCTGCATGGATCGCGAAGCCACCCCAGCCCGTCCCGATCTCCAGAAGATGATCCGCGGGCGACACCGCCAGCTTGCGACAGATGGCGTCGAACTTCGCGATCGAAGCCTCCTCGAGCGTTGCGTCAGCGCGTTCGAAGATGCCACAGGAATACGCCATCGTCGGGTCCAGAAACAGCGCGAAAAACTCGTTACCGAGGTCGTAATGCGCGGCGATGTTGCGTTGGCTGCCGTCGCGCGAGTTGCGGTTCAACCAGTGCAGGATGCGCCGCAACGGCGCGCCGAGCAGCGCCCAGCCACGCTCCATCGAGTTCATCAGGTCGCGATTGATCACGAGCACGCGAACCAGGACCGTCAGGTCGTCGCAGCGCCAATCGTCGTTGATGAAGGATTCACCGGCGCCGAGTGTGCCGCCGAACGCGACGTTCGCCCAGAACTGCGGATGGGTCACGTGGATCGTCGTTGCGAGATCGCATTCCGCGGTCCTTTGTCCGAATCGCCGTCGAGTGCCGTCCTCGATGATCGTGAGCTCGCCTTGTCGCAGCGCTTCGAGTTGAGCGAGCAACGCGCGGCGACCCCATTGCTGGAGCAGCGATCCCGACGCTCGTGGCGCGAGCCCGGCCTCGGCAGGGATGATCGTCGGCTTCATCGGCTCAATCCGCTGCCACGGCCGGGTGAGGTTGGCGTGTCGGTCTTCGCCGGATGGGTATGAAACGGCGTGCCCTTGAGCCACAGGCGCGCCGCCTGCCAGTAGATCGCGCCCGCGATCTCGAGCGTCATCAGCGGATGGCGCGCGAGTGTGCGCGCGAGACTGCGGCTGTCGAGCGGCTCGCGCGCCAGGTCCAGCGTCGCATCGAACACCTTTGCACCCTCCCGCTCGTTCTCCATGTGCACCGTGAGCCGTTCGCCCGGCATGCCGAATCGCCAGTCATAACGGACGTCCATCGGCATGAATGGCGAGACATGAAATTCCTTACCGAAGCGCACCCGCACCCGTTCACCGGTTCTTTCGCCCGCATCGAGCGGCAGCACGTAGGCGTGACGCTCGTTCCACGGTGTGTTCGTGATCTCGGCGACGATGGTTTCGACGCGGACGTCGGCAGCGTCGAAGCAGTAGTAGAAGCTCACCGGGTTCAGGCTGCAGCCGAAGTAACGCAGGTGTGTGAGCAGCCGGATGGGCCCCACCGGTCGGGTGCCGCAGCGAGCTGCGACGATGTTGCGAACGGCTGCATCGAGCGGAACGTCCGCGGGGCCGAGATAGTCGCTGCGCCGGAACCAGGCCGGTGCCGGGCGGCGCGCGGACCACAGCCAGTAGCGATCGAACAGCGCCGGGAGTTCCCCGAGATCGAGATACAGCATGAACAGGCGATAGCGGAACTCGTGTTCCGTCGGCGCAAAGCGCCGATGCCTAACCGACCCGCTGTAGACGCTGCTGTTCGGCACGGCTCGCCTGATCGCGTCGCGCGATATCTGCCTCGAAGTGACTGATCGCATCGATTGCACTGACGACGCCGTCCTCGTGAAAGCCGTAACGCCAGTAGGCGCCGCAGTAATACGTCGAGCCCGTGCCATTGATCTCGCGGTGGCGACGCTGGGCGGCGACGCCCCGAGGCAGATAGACGGGGTGCGAATAGGCGTAGCGTCCGAGGACCCGGGCCGGGTCGATCGCGCCGCTACGATTCAGCGTGAGGAGCAGCTTGACCGGTGCATCGAGCGACTGCAGCACGTTCATGTCATAGGTGACGGCGACCGGCTGCTGCTGCGACTCGAGCAGGTGATAGTTCCATGCGGCGCGCGCAAGCGGCGTACGGGGCAGGAGTCGCTCGTCGGTGTGCAGGATCGCTTCGTTGGCGGCATACGGGAATGCGGTCAGGACTGCTCGCTCGTCCGCCGTCGGGTCGGTCAGCAGTGCGAGCGCCTGATCGGCGTGACACGCGACGAACACCGCGTCGAAGCGTTCGACCGGCGCGTTGCGGGGGATCACGGTCACGCCGGCTGCCTCGCGGCGCAGCGCCTCGACCGGCGTCGACAGGCGCAGGCGTCTCCCGAGAGAGGTCTCGATCCGGCGTACGTACTCGCGTGACCCGCCGCAGACGACGCGCCACGTCGGGCGATCGTCGATACTGAGAAAGCCGTGGCGCTCGAAAAAGTCGACGAAGAAACGGGCCGGAAACTCCAGCATCGCATCCGCGCTGGCGGACCAGATCGCCCGACCCATCGGCAGCACGTAATGCTCGACGAACGTACGCGAGTAGGCGTTGTGGTCGAGGTAGGCACCGAGGGTCAGTCGATCGTCTGACGAAACGAGCAGTGCCGGCGCAGAGCGGTTGAATCGCAGAATGTCGACGATCATCCGCAGGAACGACGGCCGCAGCAGATTGCGCCGCTGGGCGAACAGGGAATCGAGTGACGTGCCGTTGTACTCGAGACCGGTCCGTTCGCATCGCAGCGAGAAACTCATGTTCGACGGCTGCGAGGCGAGCCCGAGTTCATCGAGCAGCGCGATGAAGTTCGGATACGTCCAGTCGTTGAACACGATGAACCCGGTGTCGACCGCGTACGTATGCCCGCGAATCTCGACATCGACCGTGCGTGTATGGCCGCCGGCGTAATCGTTACCCTCGAACACCGTGACGTCGTGTGCGCGCGAAAGTCGCCAGGCAGCGTACAGGCCCGCGATGCCGGCACCGATGACCGCGACTCTCATGCTGGCCGGCTCCTGCCGGTCGCATGGCGCAGCAGCACGCGCTGCGGCACGGGCTTCAAGTCCCAGATCACGCCGATCGATGCGAGGCAGCGCAGCAGATAGAACGTGATGTCGATCTCCCACCAGTAGAAGCCCTGGCGTGCTGCGGCGGGATAGTGGTGGTGATTGTTGTGCCAGCCTTCGCCGAGCGTGATCAGCGCGAGCCAGAAATTGTTGCGGCTCTCATCGCCGGTCTCGTAGCGCTGCCGGCCGTATCGGTGCGACAACGAATTGATCGTGTAGGTCGCGTGATAGCAGGCGACCGTCGACACGAAGAAACCCCAGATCAGCATCTGCCAGCCGTCGGTACCGAGCGCCGGCGCGTGGTGCTCGAGCAGCGCGCCGCAGCCGAACAGACCGGCCGCGAGCGCGACGGGTACCAGGACGTCGAAGCGATCGAGCAGTCGCAGCTCGGGAAAGTGCAGCAGATCGCGAACGCGCGACAGGTCCGGCGTGAAATAGCGACGCGACAGGAACCAGCCGGCGTGGCTCCAGAGAAACCCGCGCTGCACCGGACTGTGCACGTCACCGTGGCGGTCGGAATGCGCGTGATGGTGCCGATGGTGGGCCGCCCACCAGATCGGCCCGCGTTGTACCGCCGACGCGCCGAGCACCGCGAAGACGAACTGACCGATACGGGTCGTCTTGAAGGCACGGTGCGAGAAGTACCGGTGATAGAAACCGGTGATCGCAAACATGCGCACGAAGTAGAGGAGACCGGCCGCTGCGAGTGCGATCGGGCTCACGCCGACCCAGAAGACTGCAACGCAGGCGAGATGCATCGCGACGAACGGCACGATGCGCGCCCAGTCGATGCCGTCGGATTGCGGGTCGATGCCGGATACCGCAGGGGCAGCCGCATCGAACCAGCGCAACAAAGCTCCCGTCAGCCGCGAGCTCATCGGCTTGCGGCGCGTCATCGCCATCTCATTCGTCTCGTGCTCCCCGGCCGGCCCGCTCGCGGGTCCGACCGACTGGAGGCCGCTGGGGACGCGGCCCGCCGAATGCTTGTACGCGTGGTGCTTACTCGAGCCCGAGCAGCTCCGCTCTCAGGTCACCGACCACGGACTGCGGACCGAGCCAGATGTTCAGAAAGGCGGGCCCGAATCGCGGGTCATCGATCCGGCCGACCCGACCGCGCTGGTCATAAAACAGTGTCTCGCGACCCGGGAGGACGACCGTGGTCATGTTGTCGCCGGCCGTCACGTCGTTCCAGATCCCGCTGAGCTCGGCAGTCCAGTCCTGTTGCTGTTGCGGTGATACCGAGCCGAGCTTGCGCCAGGCTCTTACCGTGATGTCCACCAGTTCGTCACGCGAAAAGCCGCGCTTGTACCAGAGGCTGAGCGCTACCGGTCGGCCCTCGACGAAGCCGTCGAACCTGCCCTCAGGCGTCCACAGGCTCGCGTCATAGATCGAAAATCCGAAATAGCGCAGCTCCCCGCTACCGACCTGCCGCAGGTCGAACTCGCTCGCCGCCACCGCTGCAGGCAACCGCGCGTCGGCGTCGAGGGCGCCGAGCGACAGTACAGTGAGCGCAGTGGCAGCGACTCTCGGAGGGGGCTTGTTCATTGGCGATCTGTTCGCGGCGGCCCGATTCTCAGATTCAGGCGTCGGCGAGACGTCGCCTGCTGCCGGTCGATCGATGGCTAAGGCAGCGTGCGCTTGATCCGCTCGTAGCCCTCGAGCGCCTGCGCGCGGCTTGCCCGGAGCTCGACGAGCGGCGTCGGATACGTGTTGCCCAACACGACGCCGGCGGCCGCCAGAACCTGACTTGGAGCTTCGGACGGACGGTGGATCCACGCATCCGGCAAGCGTGCGAGCTCGGGAAGCCAGCGCCTGAGATAGGCGCGTTCGGGATCGTGACGCTCCGCCTGCAGCGTTGGATTGAAGATCCGGAAGTACGGGGCTGCGTCCGCTCCACAGCCGGCCGTCCACTGCCAGCCGAGGGTGTTGTTTGCGAGGTCGGCATCGACGAGCGTGTCCCAGAACCAGCGCGCGCCCTCGAGCCAGTCAACACGCAGGTTCTTCGTCAGGAACGACGCGACGATCATCCGCACGCGATTGTGCATCCAGCCGGTGTGCCAGAGTTCGCGCATCCCAGCGTCGATGATCGGGTAGCCGGTGCGGCCGCGCTGCCATGCGAGCAGCGCCGCGCCGTCCTCGATCCAGGGGTAATGGGTGAACCGCTCGTCGAGCGGGCGGGTCGTCGTCGCAGGAAAGTGGTAGAGCAGGTGGTGAGCGAATTCCCGCCAGCCAAGCTCGCGTACGAACATCTCCGCACTCCTGCCGGCGCGACCCCTCAGATCCGCGGCGTGCAGCGCTACGATCGTCTGACGGGGCGATAACTCGCCGAAGTGCAGGTGAGGCGAGAGCTTCGAAGTGGCCGCCAGGTCGGGCCGATTGCGACCGGCGTCGTAGCGGGTCGCGGCATCGGCGATGAACTGCCTCAGCCGTGTCTGTGCCCCGCGCTCGCCGGGTGTCCAGCTGGAGGCGAGGCCCTGGTCCCAGCGGATCCCGGGCAGCAGATCGAGCCCCTTGAGACCCTCGCCACGGATACTCGCCGGTGGCGGCGGCACGGTCTCGGGTGCGGGGATCTGCGGTGGCAATGTCGCCAGTTTTTGCTGACAGTTGCGCCAGAAGGGCGAGAACACGCGATACGGCGCACCGTTGGCCGTCGTCACCTCCCAGGGTTCGAACAGCAAACTGCCGTTGAAGCTGTGCGCGTCGATTCCCTGTGTGCGCAGCGCCGTCTTGACCGCCTTGTCGCGCGGCACCGACGCCGGGTCGTAAAGTCGAGTCCAGCAGACGAAGTCGCAACCGTTCTCGGCTGCAAGCCGCAGCAGCGTCTCGACCGACGAGCCGCGGTAGATCGCAAGGTGCTGTCCGAGGCGCGAGGCAGTTTCCTCGAGAGACGCGAGCGCGTGATGCAGCCACCAGCGACTGGCTGCGCCCGGGGCCCATTCGCGATCCTCTTCGGGCGCATGAATATAGATGAGTGCGAGCTCATCCGCGTGGTGCCGGGCCCACTCGAGCGCCGGGTTGTCCGCCAGCCGCAGGTCCCGGCGGAGCCAGACGATGCCCCGTGCGTGCGCCATCTCAAGGATTCAGAGGACTCATGCCGCTCTCGTTCGGTCCCGAACGCAGAGCGGTTTCGCAAAGGATCCTCTGATTAACTCCCGCACGCTCGAACCCGATAAAGGCCTGAATCCATTCATTGAATGGGACGGCGCCCGAGAGCGCCGCCAAGGGGATTCGCCCCGGACGTGGGTCAGAGGCTGCTCGAGCTGCGCAGCGCCGCGATCCGCTCCTCGAGCGGCGGGTGAGTCATAAACAGCCGTTTGAGTCCGGACAGCCGCGTACTGCCCGCGATCCCGAAGGTCGCCATCTGATCGGGGAGGGGGCCCGGGTGGCGCTGTCGCAAGCGTTCCAGCGCGCCGATCATGTGCTCACGTCCGGCGAGCCGAGCACCGCCGGCGTCGGCGCGGAATTCCCGCTGCCGCGAAAACCACATCACGATCATGCTCGCCAGGATGCCGAGCAGCACCTGCGCGATCAGCGCAGTGATGAAGAAGCCGGGACCATGACCCCGCTCGGTCTTGAACACCACCCGGTCGACGACGTAGCCGACGACCCGCGACAGGAAAATCACGAACGTGTTCACGACGCCCTGGATCAGCGCCAGCGTCACCATGTCGCCATTCGCGACATGGCTCACCTCGTGGGCGAGCACCGCTTCGACTTCCTTCTGTGACATCGACCCGAGCAGACCCGTGCTGACGGCGACCAGCGCATTGTCACGGCGGGCTCCGGTCGCGAACGCATTGGGCTCGGGCGACTCGAAAATGCCAACTTCAGGCATGCCGATGCCGGCCGCCTGTGCCTGGCTGCGGACCGTATTCACGAGCCAGTTCTCGGCGGGTGTCGAGGCATTCTCGATGACGCGCACGCCCATCATCCGCTTGGCCATCCATTTCGACATGGCGAGGGAGATCAGCGAACCGGCGAAACCGACGACGGCCGAGAAAATGAGTAACGCCGTCAGGTCGAGACCCGTGCCCTGCTCGTCGAGGATCGAGTCCACGCCGAGCAGCCGCAGGACGATGCTGAGCACCACCAGGACGGCGATGTTCGTTGCGAGGAACAGAATAATCCGCTTCATCTCGAGTGCCTGTTTGGGGGTTGGGACGGCCGAACCGCCGATCTGGGGCTGTGTCGGCCGGCTTCAAGCGCCTGCTTCGGGTGGCGCGCCCCGACGGGTCGCGTGCCGGACCTCAACGTGCCATCGGGCTGGCAGAAACGAGAAAGGCCGGCGTGGCCGGCCCTCGCGTGCATCGTCAGTCCGTGCGGTTGCGTCACCCGCACCGCCGATCATTCACGATCGCTGTACTCGTCGTCGTAATCGTCGTCCCAGTCGTCCTCGTCATCGTCATCCTCGTCTTCGTCCCAGTCCTCGTCGTCCTCTTCCTCGTCCCAGTCTTCGTCCTCTTCCTCATCGTCTTCCGAACCCGACCAGCCTTCCGGCTCGTCGGTGCGCTCGAGATCCATCTCACGCCACGCATCGAGGTCGATCTCCTCGATGTCGCCGTTGTCGTATTGAATCTCGATCAGCTCCTGATCGGGGTCCACGGTCAGCACCTGGAAGACTTCGTCCTCCTCGAGGTTCTCGTACCACTGACCCGGCACCGGATCGTAATCTCTGCCCACCGGAATACCTCTCGCCACGGATACTTTGTAGCGCCGAGAAAATATTAGGGGGTCGCCTGCACGCAGGCAACCGAGATGTGTCTGTTAGACTGCCGCGCGGCATTCCGGGACTCCGTCCTGTCGCACCAGATGCCCGCCGGAATCCGACTGATGAAATCGAGCGGCACCTCACGCAGCCCCGCAGCGCTGCAGAACTCGCGACGGGTCGTCGTGAAGATCGGCTCATCGCTGCTCGTCGAGCCCGGCGGCACTCACCTGAATCGCGCCTGGCTCGAATCGCTTGCGAGCGACGTCGCTGCGCTGCGCGCGCGTGGTCAGGAAGTGCTGATCGTTTCTTCCGGCGCGATCGCGTTGGGACGGCGCCGCCTCGAACTCCCCGCGGGCCGACTAAGGTTGGAGGAGAGCCAGGCAGCCGCGGCCGTCGGTCAGATCCGACTCGCCCACGCGTGGACCGAAGTGCTCGAGCAGCATGGGTTGACCGTGGCCCAGTTACTGTTGACGCTCGGCGACACCGAAGAGCGCCGCCGATACCTGAATGCCCGGGGAACGGTCGCGACCCTGTTGCGCCTCGGTGCGGTACCGGTGATCAACGAAAACGACACGGTCGCGACCAGCGAGATTCGTTATGGCGACAACGACCGGCTGGCCGCGCGCGTGGCGCAGATGGTCAGCGCGGACTGCCTCGTGCTCCTGTCGGATGTGCAGGGGCTCTACACGGCCGATCCCGCACGCGGCGCCGGCGCCACGCTGATCCCGGAAGTCCGTGCGATTACGCCCGAGATCGAGCGGATCGCGGGAGGCGTGACCTCGGACGTTGGCACCGGCGGTATGGCGACGAAAGTTGCTGCCGCTCGCATTGCATTGTCTGCGGGCTGCGCGATGTGCGTGTCAACGGGCCGCGAGCGCCATCCGCTACGACGCATCGAGCAGCACATGCCGTGCACGTGGTTCATCCCTGATACGACGCCGCTCGCCGTACGCAAGCAATGGATCGCGGGCGCATTGCAGCCGGCTGGTGAATTGCATGTCGATGCGGGGGCCAGCGCAGCCCTGAAGCGCGGCAAGAGCCTGTTGCCGGCCGGCGTGACGCGGGTCACCGGTCGCTTCCAGCGCGGGGATGCGTTGGTCGTGCGCGATCCAGACGGCCGGGAAATCGCGCGCGGGCTGTCTGCGTACTCGAGTGTCGACGCCGGGCGCATCCTCGGCCGTCGCTCCGGCGAGATCGAAGCGTTGCTCGGCTTTCGCGGTCGCGACGAGATGATCCATCGCGACGACCTCGTCCTGACCGATCGGTCCTGAGCCGCTCGGTGGTGACTCATACGACCAGCGTCTGACGCGCCTGCGCGGCAGCGTGTACTCTTTGCAGCATGGACGAAGAGCCTGCGCAGCGGCACGAGATCGGCGTTTTGATGACGCAGATGGGCGAGGCCGCGCTCGCTGCGGCCCGGATGCTCGCCAACACCGACGGCGCGACACGTGATCGGGCGCTCGCGGCCGCAGCACGCACACTCGAGCAGCGCGCTGACGATGTGCTCGCCGCGAACGCGGTCGATCTCGGAGCGGCGCGCGAGAAGGGACTGTCAAAGGCAATGCTCGACCGGCTCGCGCTCGATGAGACGCGGATTGCGGCGATGGTTCGCGGGCTCGATCAGATCGTCGAGCTGCCGGATCCGATCGGTACCGTGATCGCCGCGTGGCGGCGACCCAACGGGCTCCTGATCCAGCGTGTCAGAGTGCCGCTCGGTGTGATCGGCATCATTTACGAGAGTCGGCCCAACGTCACCGCCGACGCCGGTGCGCTGTGTCTGAAGTCGGGCAATGTCGTGATCCTGCGCGGCGGCTCGGAAAGTCACCACTCGAGCGGTGCCATTCATGCCTGCCTCGTAGCGGGTCTCGAGGCTGCGGGATTGCCACCCGCCTGCATTCAACGGGTTCCCACGACGGATCGCGCTGCAGTCGGCTATCTGCTGTCGGGCATGGCAGATTACCTCGACGTGATCGTCCCGCGCGGCGGCAAGAGCCTGATTGCTCGAGTGCAGCAGGAAGCGCGGGTGCCGGTGATCGGGCATCTCGAGGGCAATTGCCACGTCTACGTCGACCGCTCCGCCGATCTCAACATGGCGCGCGAGATCGTGCGTAACGCGAAGCTGCGCCGTACCGGCATCTGCGGGGCCGCCGAGACCGTGCTGTTCGACCGGGATTGCGTGGCGACGCATGCCGGCCCGGTGCTGCGTGCGCTGCTCGATGCCGGGTGCGAGGTGCGGGCCGATGCCGAGTTGGCCACGGTGGACCAGCGAGTGCTGCGCGCGACCGAGGACGACTGGTACACGGAATACCTCGACGCCGTCATCGCCGCGGGCGTCGTCGATGGCGTCGAGGGCGCCATCGAGCACATCCATCGCTATGGCTCGGCACACACAGAAACGATCGTTGCCGAGGACGTCGTGGCCGCCGAGCGGTTTCTGGCCGGTGTCGACAGCGCGATCGTGCTTCACAACGCTTCGACCCAGTTTGCCGATGGCGGCGAATTCGGTATGGGGGCGGAGATCGGCATCTCGACCGACAAGTTCCATGCGCGCGGGCCGGTCGGCGTCGAGCAGCTGACGAGCTACAAGTACGTCGTGAGGGGCAGCGGCCAGACACGCCCCTAGACCATGGCTGTAGGCTGTAGGCTGTAGGCTGTAGGCGAGAAGGGGTACGTCAGGTCG
>Ga0268386_10002271_pt1 | contig 13593 bp, 9 predicted proteins | sample RVTome_15_FD_200260 | JGI IMG/M metagenome (GOLD analysis project Ga0268386, IMG submission 200260) | Soil microbial communities from uranium-contaminated site in the Upper Colorado River Basin, Wyoming, United States - RVT150D86... ...
TCGTCGGCGGCCGCTGCGAGCAGGCGCGTGCCGCGCACGTTGTTCTTGATCGCCTCGCACGGATTCTCTTCCATCAGCGGCACGTGCTTGTGCGCGGCGGCATGGAACACGATCTCGGGCTGATGGTGCTGCATCACCTCGGCAACCCGCACCGGATCGGTCACATCGCCGATGACCGGATACAACCCGAACCGCTCGCGTGCATCTTCGAGCTCGATGCGGATCGCGTGGAGGCTGTTCTCATAGCGCTCGAACATCACGAGCGACGCCGGCTTGAGCTTGGCGATCTGCCGGCACAGCTCGGACCCGATCGAGCCTCCCGCGCCCGTGACGAGCACGCGGCGCCCTGCAATCAGGCCTGTGACGGGCGTGGGATCGAGCCCCACGGGCGCGCGCGCGAGCAGATCCTCCACCGACAGGCTTCTGATCTGCGACAGCTCGGTCCGGCCGTCGATCAGATCGCGAAGATTGGGCAGTGTTTTGATCGAGACCTTGAAGGGCTCCAGGGAGCGGACGATCGACCGCACGGCGGCAGGCTCCGCGCTGGGTAGGGCCAGCAGGACTTCGTGCGGCCTGCTGCGCTCCAGGATCTTCGGGAGATCCTTCCGGGTCCCGAGCACCGGCACGCCGTGAATCCGGTGCCCGACCTTCCCCTCGTCGTCGTCGACGAAGCCCACCGGCTGGTAGCCGTACCATGCGTTGTTCTTCATGTCGCGGACGATCAGCTCGCCCGCGTCTCCGGCGCCAAAGACGAGCACGCGCTTCTCCGGTTTGCCGCGCGACAATTCGGCGGAGATGCGGCGGCTCATCCGGACGGCGCCCAGCAGCAGCATCAGCAGGAGCGCGTCGATGACGAAGATGGAACGCGGATAGACCGGAGGCCCGAGGGGTGTCTGCGTCAGGGCGAAGAAGATGAGCGAGCTGCCGGCGACGCCCCCGGCAATCGCACGGAGATCGTAGAGGCTGGTGTAGCGCCACAGGCCTTCGTACAACCGAAATGGCACGAACAGCAGCGACCGGATCGCGACGAGCCACGGCAGCATCTGCCAGAAGGCGATCCGCGCGAGCGGCGGTAGATCCCCGTCGAAGCGCAGCAGGAACGCCAGCCAGTTGGAGAGCACCACGAGCGCCATCTGGAGGGCGATCGCGAGCGGCCGGTGCCAGCGCTGCGCCAAGCCGAGCGCACGCGAGAACGTTTCAGACACGGGCAATTCCCTCCCCGGCTCCCACGCGCGCCCGAAGCTGCGGTACCTCTTCGATCGCCGCGATGACGCGCCCCTGCTCCTTCTCGGACATCCCCGATCCGCTGGGCAGGCAGAGCCCGGTCTCGAACAGCCGCCGCCCCACCGCGCCGCCCCGCGCCGGATATTCCCGGAAGACCGGCTGGAGGTGCATCGGCTTCCAGACGGGCCGCGACTCGATGCTCCTGGACTCGAGGTGGAGGCGGATGTCCTCGCGCGTGGCGCCGAACGCCTCCGGATCCACGGTGATGCAGGTGAGCCAGGCGTTCGATCGTCCGTACGGCGCTTCGGGCAGGAACCGAACGCCGGGCAGATCGCCGAGCGCCTCCTGGTAGCGGCGCCGGATCGCGCGGCGCCGTTCGATCTTCGCCTGGAGGCCCTGCAGCTGCCCGCGGCCGACGGCGGCCAGCAGATTGCTCAACCGATAATTGAAGCCGACGGCGGTGTGCTCGTAATGCGCCGCCGGCTGCCGCGCCTGGGCTGCCAGGTACCGCGCGCGTTCCGCGAGCGCGCGATTGTGCGTGACGAGCATGCCCCCGCCGCTCGTCGTGATGATCTTGTTGCCGTTGAACGAGAACGCCGCGCACGCGCCGAACGCCCCGGCCTGCGCGCCCCCGCATGAGGCGCCGAGCGCCTCGGCTGCGTCCTCGATCACGGGAATGCCGTAGAACCCGCAGATGTCGAGGAGGGGCTCGTAGTCGCAGCACTGGCCGTACAGGTCCACCGCAATCACGGCGGCCGGCACGCGGCCCTGCCGGACGCGGTCCTCCAGCTCTTCCTCCAGCAGATCCACATCCATCGTCCACGTCGCGGCGGACGCGTCGATGAATCGGGGGCGGGCGCCGACGTAGGTGATGGCGTTCGCTGTCGCGGCGAACGTCAACGTCGACGTCAAGACCTCGTCGCCGTCGCCGATGTCGAGCCCCAGCAGCGCGAGATGCAGCGCGGCGGTCCCGCTCGAGAGCGCCACGGCGTGCGGCACGCCGATCATCGCGCCGAACTCCCGCTCGAACGCCTCGACGTGCGGCCCGAGCGGCGCAATCCAGTTCGAGTCGAAGGCCTCCAGGAGCAGTTCACGCTCGAGTGGACCGACGTCGGGAGGCGAGAGGTAGATGCGCGTCATCTTTCCGCTCATCTGGCTGTCAGCGGTTTCGCGGGGACGCCGACGACGGTGGCGTCCGGATCGACCGTCTTCACGACACAGGCGCCGGCGCCCACCACCGCTGCTGCCCCGATGACGAGCGGCTTCTCCGCGGTGCCATTGATGACGACCGACCCGGTGCCAAGATAAGCCCCCTCGCGAATGTGAACCCAGCCCGACACGTGGACGCCTGGGGCGAGGGTCACGAAATCCTCCATCACGACATCGTGGCCGACCGTGCAATCGAGATTCACCTGCACGTGGTTCCCAAAACGGATGTTGGTGGTGAGGATGCAGCCGGCGCAGATCACGGACCCTTCGCCGAACGCGATCCATCTCGATCGCTCGACGCGCGGGTGAATCAGCTCGGCGAACGCGAATCCCGCGGCAGCCGCTTTCTGCACCAGCGCCCTGCGGACAGCAGGGCTGCCGACGGCCACGGCCAGTTTCGCCTGCGAGAATCGGGCCCGCGCCTGCTCGAGACTGACGACCTCGATCTCGTTGAGCCGCGTGCCCACGCGCGATGCGTCATCGTCGACGAACGCGCGCACGTTCGCACCGCACTCAGAAGCCAGCCAGGCGACTTCTCGCGCGAATCCGCCGGCACCGTAGACAATCACGTCGTCAACAGTCACTGGCCGCCTCCGTGGGGCTCCCCATGAATTCTTCCGCCGTGGCCTGGCCGGTCTGCGTGATGCCGCGCCTCGAGAGCACCTGCACGAGTGTGGCCGCGAGGATCTCGAGGTCCAGCCGCAGCGAGACGTCGTCGATGTACTGGAGGTCCAGTTCGAACTTGCGCTCCCACGACAGGCTGTTTCGTCCCCCGACCTGCGCAAGGCCCGTGATCCCGGGCCGCACATCGTGCCGTCTCGCCTGCGTCGGCGTATATCGGGGCAGATAGCGCATCAGGAGCGGTCGAGGACCCACGAGGCTCATGTCGCCCCTGATCACGTTCCACAGCTCGGGGATCTCGTCGAGACTGGCCGCGCGAAGCGCCCGGCCCAGCGTCGTGAGCCGATCGCCGTCCGAAAGGAGCCCTCCGCTGGCGTCGCGTCTGTCCACCATGGTTCGGAACTTGATCAGCTCGAACGGCGCCCCATGTTGTCCGGGACGCTGCTGGCGGAACAGGACTGGCGAGCCGAAACACAGCCGGATGACCGCCGCCAGCACTCCGGCGATCGGCAGGAGCAGCACGAGCGCCACGCCGGCGAGCGCCAGGTCGAACGCGCGTTTGCCCGAGCGCGCGTACCACGACTGGCGTCTGGTTCGAAGCAGCATGGCGTAGAGGTCGAGGACGGCCGCCGTCACGTCGTGTTGACAGAAATCCCGGCGCGCGCGCACGCGGGCGCGAACGCCCAGTAGTGTCCGCAGCGGCGCGTCCCCCGTGATCAGGCGCAGCTGGCTCAGCAGATCGCCGATTTCCCCGGGACGGTGGAGCAAGCCTGTCGCCCCGGCCTCGACGGCATCGACGATGCCGTAGATGCGTGAGGCAACCGCCGGGACGCCCGTCGAGGCGGCTTCGATGATCACGCTGCCAAATCCCTCGCGATAGCTGGGGAGGCACAGCACATCCGACGCAGCCATCGCGTGTTCCGGTGCGGAGGTGAAGTCCAGGAAACGAACCCGGTCGGCGTGCGGTCCCGCAATCCTCGAGATGGTGTGCCGCAGGTCGTGCTCGTCAGGTCCGGCGACCAGCAGGTAGACGTCCTCGCGCTCGGCGGCCAGCAGGGCAAACGCCCTGGCCAGATCGAGCACGCCTTTGTCCCTGTGCAGGCGGCCGATGAAGAGCAGCAGGACGCCCGCGGACGGAATCCCCAGGCTCTCGCGGAAGCGCCGGCGAATCGCGGGATCTGGACGGAACCGCTCGGTATCGACCCCGCTGACCGAGCCGTTGCCGAGAACCATCACCTGGTCCGGCGAGGCGACGACCCCTTCGGCGATGAGAAAGTCGCGCTGCGACGCGCTGTCGGTGAGCGTGCACGTCGCACACAGGACCAATACGCGGTCGAGGAGCTTCAGAAGGTGTCGCGACACTCCGGTTCGAGTCGCCCACACCTGGCCCGTGAACGTGTGCAGCCGGACGGGCACGCGCGCCAGCCGCGCGGCGATCATTGCGAGCAATCCGGCCTTCGGTGTGAACGAATGCACGAGATCGAACCGGCCCGCTCGCATCACGACAATCAATTGCGCGAGGGCACGCAGGTCGCTCCACAACGACACCTGGCGCTCGATCGCGACCGGCCGAAGCGTCCCCGCTATCGCGAGCTCGCCAAGGAGGTTCGCGTTGACGGTATTCACCACGACCGTCAGGTCGTACTGCTCCTGCATCGCCCGAAGCTGCTGCGCGAGGAAGGCGCGGATCGTCAGTTCGCTGGCGGCGACCACGCAGACCCGGCGCTTCTTGCCAGAACCTTCCATCCCTCAAACCTTTCGAGCGACCCAGATACAGGTGCTGCCCCACTGGCGCAGCACCGGCAGGTAGTCCAGCGCCACCGCGGCGGGCTTCTGCAGCGCGACGGGCACGCGCCATCCCCCGTAGCGCATGAAGCTGTCGAGCGTGGCATAGGGACGGACCTGGAGGACGTCGAACCCGAGGGTGGCCACCAGACGGCCCAGCCCTTCGGGGGTGAACGCGTATTGAAAGAACGGCGCGTCCGGCTCCGCCGCGCTGGTGTGCTCGACGATGCGCCGTTGCAGCCAGGCGTTGAAGCAGGGGGTCGAGATGATCGCGACTCCGCCCGGCCGGAGGATGCGGCGTGTCTCCGAGAGGATCGCTGACGGGCCTTCCTCGAAATGCTCGCAGACGCCCGGCGAATAGACCGCGTCGAACGTCTGGTCGGGGAACTCCAGCCGTCGCACGTCGCCGACGTGCCAGGGGATTCCCGCGAACCGCTGCCGCAGCCGTCCGATGATCTCTCCAGACCAGTCCACCCCCTCGGCGCGATAGCCCAGGACGTGCGTGGCGACCGTGAAGTGCCCGAGCCCGCACCCGGCCTCCAGCGTCCGCGCGCCGGGCGACACCCACCGCCTGAACGTGTCGCGAAGCTGGTGCGGCAGATGGCCGCGCATCTCGCGCGCGTAGGACACCTCGCCGGCGTGCGCCCACCGGCGCGTCCAGTAATCGACGTCGGGGGACGCCGAGAAGTACTTCAGGCGCGTCCCCGTCAGCGCGTCCTCGTCCACGACGATCCGCTCGGGTGCCTGGCTCCTGACCATCCGGACGTCGGCCAGGCCGCTCGCTGGCGCGTGCTCCTGCGCGCCGTTCAGCGTCAGCTCACGCACAGCACGCCTCCACAACCCTGGAGGCGCTCGCGCTCATCACCGCATGGAGGAAGTCCCGCCTGACGCCGCGCTGCGCACGCTCGTGATACAGGAGCGCCCGCCGCCGATTGCGCTCGCCCAGATAGCAGCGGTGCGGGTCGTCCACGATCAGCCGTTCGATTCGCGTGACGAGCGCCGCGGGGTCGCGCGGCGGCACGAGGCACTCCGCGGTCAGCAACTCAGGGATCCCCCCGACATCCGTGGCGATAGCCGGCAGGCCCCGGGCCATCGCCTCCAGCAACGCGCGGGGCAGACCCTCGGTGAGCGACGGCAGCGCGAACAGGTGCGCCGAATCGAGCGCGGCGAACACGCCCGCGCGATCCTGCTGCCCGAGAAACTCGATGTCCGCCGACGTGCCCTGCTCGGCGGCCTGCTGCTGGAGTTGCGCCTTCAACCGCCCGTCGCCCACGACGCGCAACTTGAGCGGCCGGCCGTGCCCTCGAAGGGTGCGGAACGCGTCCAGCAGGACGGCGATGCCCTTGTACGGCTGGTCCAGCGCCGCAACCGTCACGATGACGAACGGCTCCGACACGCGGCAAGCCCGCGGAGGCCTGGACGCAAACGCCATGTCGTCGAGCACCACGTCCGAGGCCGCATAGGGGCGCCCGGCCGTCGGATAGCGGCGCTGAAGCGCCTCGTTCGTCACGTAGAGCACCGCAAGGGCGTGCCGGGCGATGTGCTTCTGTGCGGCAATCGCGAGGTGCCGGATCGGAGATCGCAGCGGGTGCTGAAACGCGCCCGGTGAAAACACCCCGCCCGGATCGCCGACGACTTCAGCCGCGTAGCGGCGTCCCGCACCTGCCGCCGCACGGCAGGCCAGGAACGCGACCGGCGACGGCGATCGGACGATGACGGCCGGAACGCTCCGCACCGCCTCCGCCACTCGCCGGCGCAGCGCCCCGGCGTGGCGGGCGAACCCGGACAGGCCCGAGTACGGCGAGAGCGCACAGAAGTCCACGCCGGGCGACGAGGCCTGGAGCGAGGCGGGCGACGGCTCCTGCACGTCCCACACTCTGGCGGCCACGAGCACTGCCGAGAACACCTCCAGGTAGCGCGCCCAGACCTCGCCCCCGCAGGCCGGCGGCCCCCACACCGCGCCATCCGGCGTGCGCTCAAACCTTGCTTCGGACGTAAGGAGCACGCGCATAAGGCCTGCACAGAACCGATCCGGACACGTGGCGCATGGCGCCGAGTAGGAGAATCACCACCACCCCTGCCGCAAAGTGCGCGGGAACGGAGATGAAAGAGTTGCGCACGTTCATGAGCACCGGCACGTACACGGTGGCGATCAGGAGCACGGCCGCGCGGGGGTCCCTCACCTTGTCCAAGCCGGCCAGCGCGGCGCCGAACAGCGCCAGCACGATCACCGCGCCGGGCGCGCCGAAGTTGCGGTACGCCTCGGCCACCGGCGAAAACCCGATCGCCCCGACTCGTTCGATCACGAGGACGTTCATGATCCGCATGTCGTCCTCCGCCGCCGTCCCGACCAGGTCCGGCAGGAAGCGGGCCGCGGCACGCTCGATCGGCGCCCAGTACGAGCCTCCCTGTTCGAGCGGCTCCCCTTCGGCGTGCCAGCGCACGACCTTCTCGACCGGATGCAGCGATCCGCCCATCTCCACGAACGCGTCGAAGAAGCGCAGCTCGAGCACGGTGTCGGACAGCCCCTGGAGGCCGGTGGTGCGGATTTCGCGGATGGCAGGAATCAGCAGGAGCAGGCCCGCGGCGAGCGCGCCCGCCTTGCGCCACGACACCATGCGGCCGCAACGGGCCGACGCGACGAACGCGCCGATCGACGGAAACATGATCTCGCCGCGCAGGCCGATTGGCAGCGCCACAAGCGCGAAGGCGGCGAAGACGACGACCGCGGTCGTGCGCACCGCGCCGGGCCGCCCGGTGACCGCGAGGACGATCCCCAGCCCGAGCCCCAGCCAGACCGCGGACATGACGGGCGCGTAGTCGGCTGTCGCCTGGAGGTAGTCCATGTACGACGCAAAAAACCCGGCCGGCCCCATGGTGTTCCAGACGACCGCGCACCAGACCGCGGCAGCGGCGACGACCATCGCCGCGCCAGCCGTGCCGTGCGAATGGGCGCCCTCGGCGCGGGCCGGTACGGGACGAGGCGCCGTCGAATACCACCACGCGTGCACGAAACTGACCCCCGACACGAAGCCCAGGCTGCCGAGGAGGGCGACGAGCGCGGCATCGCCGGCAAACGGCCCGAGGGCCCACGCCTGGTCCCACCGCGACATCGTCTGTGGATCGACGAGGCCGAGCCCGATCACCGTCACGAGGCCGAAATGAAAGCACCAGAACACCGCCGCGTACGCGCCGGTGGCGCTCCACGGACCGGCGAGGAACGCGAGCGGTGCGATCGCGGCAATCGACGTGAGCGCAATCCAGCCAAAGTTGTCGGTCGAGAGGCCGCCGGCGCCAGCGAACAGCACGGCAGTCGTCATCGCGACGGTGCCCAGCACGGCTGCGCAGGCAAACAGCAGCGTCCGCAGGTGAACCCGCAGGCTAAGCGGACGCACGGCCCCGGCTCCAGACCTGGTAATGGCTCTCGCGAGCGCGTGCAAGGGTGAACGGGCTGTTCGCAAACCGCTGCGCCACCGCGTCCGGATCCGCACCGTTCGGGATCTGTATCAGCTCGACCGCCCGGTCGGCCCACGCCTGCGGCGAATCGGTGAGCGGCATCACTGTCATATTCGGAAAGTGCGCGGCCAGTTCCCGCGTTCCAGGCAGGTCGCTCGCGAGCACCGGGACGCCAATCGCGCAGGCTTCCAGCGCGGCGCCGGGCAGCCCTTCCCAGATCGACGGGAGCACCAGCAGGCTCGATCGGGCGACCAGCGAAATGGGATCGTCCACTTCTCCGGCGAAGCGCACGCGGTCGGCAATCCCGAGTTCGGCCGCGATGCGCCGCACCTCGCGGCCGTAGTCGCCGACCTCGCGGCCGACGAGCACGAGAGTCGCGGCGGGCAGGCGTTGGATGCACTGCCGCAGCACCCGAACGAGGTGCACCTGGTTTTTCCGCGGCTGGATGGAGGCCACGTTGATGATGGTCGGGGTCGAGGGCCGCTCGACCGGCGCCCGGCGCACCCGCGCCGGCGGGAGGCCGTTGTACACGACGCGGCAGCGCGGATCCGATGGCCAGTCGGACCGCCAGGCGTCGCGCATCGTGCCCTCGCCCACCGCGAGAATGTCCGTCGCACAGAACTGGATCAGGCGCCGGCACGTCGCGAGCTGCACCGTCCGCGCGACGGTGTCCGCCTTGTCGTTGACCACGGAGGTCCGGAAGTGCGCGACCCGGCCGGCCACGCCAGCCATCCGGGCGATGGCGAGCACGACGCCGGAGAAGAAATGGACGTGCGAATGCACGACGTCGTACCGTCCCCGGCGCACGAGCCGGTAGAAGGCGAAGGGAAACCGCGCGTCGAGCGGACACTTGAGGACCTCGCCGCCCGCGGCCCGGATGCGTGCGTCCACGCTTCCGTCGAGCCCCGTCAGCACGACGAAGTCCGAGCGGACCTCCCGCCCGCCGAACGACTCGGCGATCTCCACCGTGCGCAGCTCCGCCCCCCCGCGGTTCATCTGGCCGAAGACGTGCGCGACGCGGAGCATGCGTTCAGCCATGGCCTTCAGGACCGCACTCCGTCGAGCGCCGGTTCGGGCATCGGCGGACGGCGCGAGCCCTGGAACTTCAGATCGTGGAGCGTCAGCAGGGTGTAGGCGATCCCTTCGACGGCAGCGCCGGCGAGGAGCGAGTACGCTCCGCCCACGAGGCCGTACCGCGCGACGAGCGGGCCGGCGGAGCACGCGACCACCGTCAATGCCGCACAGCTGATCAGCAGCTGCGCGCCGAAGCGCATCCGGGCCGTCGTGCCGGTGCCCAGGAACAGGAAGGCATAGGACACCGCCGAGGCGATCATCAGCCAGATGAGCACGTGCACGTGACTGGCGTACTCGGCGCTGTAAATCCATGTGAGCAGCGGCCGCCCCGCCACGGCCCCGCACACGACGCTCGCCACGCCAAGGCTCGTCCCCCAGACCACCAGCCGCGTCAGCCGCCGGGTGTACCGCTGCACGTACCCCTGGAAATCGCGGGCGAGGACCGGCAGCGCCGCCTGGGCGGTGGCGTTGACGATCATGTTGCCGAGCGTCGTGATATAGGCGAGCGCGGTGAACACGGCCAGCGCCGCCGGGCCGAGAGAGGCCGCGATGACATACCGGGGCAGGTTCACCTGCATGCTGCCGATGGCCGAACTGAGGCCGAGCGGCGCAGCCTGCCAGATCAGCCGCCGCAGGCACGCCAGCGACGCCGCCGGGTTCTGCGCGACGCCTCGCAGGCTCGCGCGCCCGCGCACGCAGCGCAGGTCCCATCCGAGGAGCGCGGCGGCGGATCCGGCCGCGTAGGCGGCCGTCGCCGCGAGCAGCGACGGCACGAGCGCCAGGCTCGTGGCGACGAGCGCCACGCTGATCACGCCGTTGGTCATCAGGCCAATTGCCGCACGTCGCATGTCCAGGTCGCGCTGGAACAATCCGTGACAGATGTCCGAGATCGCATCGAAAGCCTTGGCCACCGCCACGAGCACCACCACGCCGAGCGCGTGCGGGCCGCTCGTGGCGAGCGCGCCGATGAGGAGCGCTCCCCCGACAGCGGCGACCGTGGTCAGGAGCCGCGCCGCCAGATAATCGGCAAAATCGTTCGGGGCCGCGACGCCGGTCGCGAGCAGGTTCCGAAGCCGCACGTTGGCCAGCACGAAGATCGGGCCGGTCACCGCGATCGCGTACGCGAACTGCCCCGCGTCCACCGGACGGAGGCGCTTGACGAGCAGGACGAACACGATCCACTGGCACGCCGCGTACACGGCGTTGCCCGTGAACGCCCACGCGGTGTTCGTCCGCATGCCGCCCGCGTGCGCCCTACCGCGCAGCCTGGTAGTACTGGGCGTACTCGCGCCGGTAGTAGGTCGAGTAGTAGTAGGCATTGCGTTCGAGTTCGACCCGGTTCAGCACGGCGCCGAGGAAGCGCGGCCGGCCGTTCTGCAGCTGCTCGAGGGCGGCTCTGGCCGCGTGCCGGCTGGTCATCTCCGCGCCGACGACGAACACGATCCCCGTGGTCGCGCTGGCCGCAATGGCCGCATCCGTGACCGCCATGATCGGCGGCGAGTCGATGATCACCGAATCGAAGTGCTCGCCGAGCAGCCGCACGAATTCCTTGAAGCGCTGTGAATTGAGCAGCTCGGCGGGATTCGGCGGCAGGTGGCCGGCCGTCAGCAGCCAGAGGCCCGGCACGCCGCTCTTGCGGATCGTCTCGCTCGGGGTGGTCTGCCCCACCATCAGGTTCGAGAGGCCCGGCTGCTGTTTCTGCCGGAACATCTGGTGCACGCGCGGGCGGCGCATGTCGGCGTCGATCAGGATCACGCGCTGCCCCGTCTGCGCGAGCCCGATCGCCAGATTGGCCGCCACCATCGTCTTGCCCTCGCCGGGCCCCGTGCTGGTGATGACCAGGCTGCGCGATCCTTCTTCGGCCGAGGAGAACAGGACGTTCGTCCGCAGCGCGCGGAACGCTTCCGCGAAGTTGGGCGGGACGCCGTTGTTGATGAGCGGCTCGCGATCCTTCCACGCCTTCGGGTCGAGCGCCGGGACCATGCCGAGCGACGGCAGCCCCAGGTGCGCCTTGATCTCGTCCGGCGTCTTGATGCGGCTGTCCACGTACTCGAAGAAGAACGCCAGGCCGAACGCCAGGAAGCCCCCGCCGAACAACGCGAGCATCAGGTTCAGGATCGTGCGCGGCGACACGGGGCTCCGCGGCTTCTCCGCCTGATCGACGACGCGGATGTTGCTCGTCTTGAGCTCCGTGCTGACGCCGGTCTCCTTCGCGCGCTGCAGCAGGCTCTCGTACATCTGCCGGCTGCTGTGCACGTCGCGCTCGAGCACGCCGGCGTCGATCGCCTTCCGGTTCATCGTCTGCGCTTCGCCCTTCTGCTGGTTGAGCGCGGCTATCAGACTGTTCTCCTTCGCGAGCGCCGCCTGGTACTCGTTCCGCACCGACTGGACGACCTTGGACACTTCCGCGTTCAGTCTCGCCTCCGCGAGCTGGATCGCCGAACGGACCTTGATGATGTCCGGGTGCTTCTCGCCGAGCTTCTCCGACAGCTGTGTGAGCTGGCTCTGGAGCTGCGACAGCTCCGCCTTCTGCTGCTGGATGTAGGAGTTCGAGAGAATCGCCGGGAAGCTGTCGAGCGCGGCGCGGTTCTTCTGGAGCGACTGGAGCTGGTTGTACAGCGCCTGTTTCTGGAAGCGCTCGGTCTTGGCGAGCGTCACCGCGGCGTTCAAATCCGCGAGCTTCTGCACGACGATGTTCTCGCGGTCCTCGAGCGAGATCGCGTCGTTCTGTTCCCGATAGCGCTGCAGCGCCGCCTCGGCCTGCTCGACCTGCTTCCGCTGCTCCCCCAGGCGCTCGCCGAGCCAGTCGCTCGCCTCCTTCGACGCGAGGAACTTGTACTCGAGGTTCTGCTCGATGTAGTTCTTCGCGAGCGTGTTGACGATGCGGCTGGCCAGCTCCGGATCCGGCAGCCGGAACTTCAGATCGACGAGCCGGCTGTTGCGAATGGGCGACACGGTCAGCTGGGAGAGGAACTCGTCAATCGCGCGCGATTGCTCGACCGTCTCGCCAGCGCCGGGCGTGGACGCGCCGGCCTCGCCGCCGCCGAACATCCGGGAGAAGAGGCCGGGACCGGCGTCGCCGTCGCCGCCCAAGTACGGATGATTCCACAGCTGCAGTTCGTCGATCGTCTTCCGCGCCAGCACCCGGCTCTGCAGGATGCTGTACTGCGTCTGGTAATAGTCGGCCTTGGCCCCCTGCTCGTCGATGACCTCCTGGAAGTTGACGACGTTGGGATTGTCCGCCTCGATCAGGAGCCGCGTCCGGGCTTCGTAGATCGGCGTGACCGTGAACGTGTAGAGCATCACGCCGAGGAAGATGACCAGGAAAGCCGTGCCGGCCGTCCAGCGGCGCTTGTGGAGCACCCGCAGGTAGTCCACGATGTGCCCGGCGTCTGGAGCGGGCTCGATGCCCGGCGCCACGGGGGCCGCGGTAGCGGGCGGCGCCGCCGGGGACCCGGCCGGCGGACGGCCGGTGGCCGCGAGACGGAGGTGCCGCTGCGCGTCGGAAGAGTTGCCGAGGTTTAGTTCGTCGCCCATGAAGCCGTCTCCCTTTCCGACGCCGATCAGAAGTACCGCTGCGGAACGATGATGGTGTCGCCCGGCCGCACCGTGTCGGTGAGCTTCACCTTCAGCTCCTTCTTCGATCCCTTGGCGATCCGGATCACCTTGATGCGATTCATGGCGCCGTGCTCGGTGACGCCGCCGGCGAGCGACAGCGCCTGGAGCACGGTCGTGTTCATCTGCACGCCGTAGGCCCCGGGGTTCTTCACCTGGCCGAAGACATAGATCGTCTCCGCGCGCGGGACGAAGATGGTGTCCCCGTCGTGCAGCTCGATGTTCTGCGACAGCGCACCGCTCTCGAGATCGCGAATGGTCGCGCGAAACACTTCGCTTCCCGTTTCCTGATCCGGCATCACCGGACCGTTCGCCTGCGCCTGCGCGGCACGGACGATCGCGACCTCCCCGGAGGCCGTGGCCAGCGTCGAGCCCGCGCGCGCCAGCGCCTCGATGAGCGTCATGCCGCCCGTGAGCGCCACCGGGCCCGGCTGCCGGACCTCGCCCATCACGAACACGCGCTGGCTGCGGTACTGCTCGACGGCAACCGTGACCTGCGGATTGCGGAAGTAGCCGTCGGCCAGCTTCGCCTTCAGCTCCAGCTCGAACGCGCGCAGCGTCAGGCCGCCGGCCTTCACGCGGCCGACCAGCGGGAAGCTGAACGTGCCG
>Ga0268386_10002272_pt1 | contig 13591 bp, 13 predicted proteins | sample RVTome_15_FD_200260 | JGI IMG/M metagenome (GOLD analysis project Ga0268386, IMG submission 200260) | Soil microbial communities from uranium-contaminated site in the Upper Colorado River Basin, Wyoming, United States - RVT150D86... ...
GCGCGCCGACGGTGAGGCCCTCGAACTGCGCGGCGGCCTTGCGGCCCACGAGCACCTCCCGCACGCCGCGCTCGAAGTGGCGCCCCTCGAGCAGGGTCACCTCGTCGCGGATCTCGAAGGCGGCCGGTTGCACGCCGCGGAAGGGCACGTTGTTGGGATCGGTCTGCCCCCGGCGTGGCAGGTCGACCATCACCACGATCTCGGCGGAGACGAGCGGACGTCCGGCGCTGTCGCGGGCGATCCCGGGCAGGCCGGCGAGCACGATCGCCTGGTCGCGCGCCACGCCGCTGGACAGCTCGGAGTCGGAGCCCGCCCGCAGCATCATCACGCGCGAGGGGCGCCCGGTGCTGGCCAGCGTGTGCCGGAAGCCCTCGGCCATGGCCAGCACCGACACCAGCACGCCCACCACGCCGGCGATGCCGACGACGACGACCAGCGAGGTGCCCAGCCGCCGCGGGATGTTCTGGAGGTTGATGAGCGTGATCTGGGCGACCTGATTCAGCCAGGCCATCGGCTCACCGGTGCCCCGCCAGCGCGTCCACGATGCGCAGCCGGTGCACGCGCAGCGCGGGCGGCAGCCCGATGACCAGGGCCAGGACCAGCGCGACGCCGGCGGCCAGCAGCCACGTCTCGCCGGCAACGAACAGGGGCGGAAAGCGCCCGCCGGTGGCGCCGTTGAGCATCGGCATGAGGCTGACGGCCGCGGCCATGCCGGCGGCGCCGCCGAGCACCAGCAGCAGGAGCGCCTCGCCCAGCACGAGCAGCGTCACCGCGCGGTCGGAGAAGCCGAGCGTCTTGAGGATGGCCAGCTCCGGCACCCGCTCCCGGACCGCCTGGGCCATGGTGTTGCCGGTCAGGATGAGGATCGTGAAGAACACCGCCAGCAGGATGCGCGTGACCAGCGCGCCCACGTCGCCGATCTGCCTGGCGAAGCCGATCGCGAACTCCTTCTCGGGCTGGGTCTTGGTCTCGTCGGGCGAGTTCATGAACTGGCGGTCGATGTCGGCCGAGATCGCCTTGCCCTGCTCGGAGTCGGCGATGCGCACGATGTACCAGCCGGTGGTGCCGCGGCCGAGCTGCCGGGCCTCGTCGAAGTGGGCGACGTTGATCAGCACCATGTCGGTGTTGCCGCGCACGGTCGGATCCTCGGCGTCGAAGATGCCGACGAGATCGAACTCCCAGCTCAGGCTGCCGTCGGTCTTCGCGTGGATCTCGGAGGCGATCGGCAGCTTCTGCCCGACGCGCCAGCCGTAGCGGTCGGCCAGCCGCTGTCCGGCGACGGCGCCGGTGCGCGTCGTGACGAACGCCTCGCGGTGGGCCGGGGCGATGGTGAACTCCGGATACATGTCCAGGTAGCGCCCGGGGTCGACGGCGAAGACCGGGAACGCGTTGCTCTCGTTCTGGTACTTCGCCCCGAACCAGTCGGCGTTGGCCACCGCCACCACCCCGGGCACGCGCTCGATCCGCGACCGGTAGCCCAGCGGCAACGGCTCGATGATCGAGTAGCGCGCGGTGGTGAGCAGCCGCCTGGCGTCGGCGGCGTCCGCGCCCGACTCGAACGCGATCTGCACGGCCTGTAGCAGCCCGAACAGCAGGAACGCCACCAGGATGGACAGCAACGTGAGCACGGTGCGGGCCTTCCTCCGGAACAGCTGCGCCCACAGCAGCGGTAGAAACTTCACGGGCCGCCGGCTCCGCCGCTGGACGCCGCGAGCGTGCCCTTGTCCAGGTACAGGGCCCGGCGGGCGAACTCGGCCGCCTTGGGATCGTGGGTGACCATCACGATGGTCTTGCCGTGGTCGTGGTTGAGCATCTGCAGCAGCCGCATGATCTCCCGCGCGGTGGCCCGGTCGAGGTCGCCGGTCGGCTCGTCGCAGACCAGCAGCGTGGGGTCGGAGACGATGGCCCGGGCGATCGCCACCCGCTGCTCCTGGCCGCCCGACAGCTCCCGGGGCTTGTGGCGCGCGCGGTCGCGCAGGCCGACGAGGGTCAGCGCGATCTCGGCGTGCCGCCTCCGCTCGGCCGCCCCGAGGCGGGTGAGCAGCAGGGGCAGCTCCACGTTGCGCTGGGCGGACAGCACCGGCAGCAGGTTGTAGAACTGGAAGACGAAGCCGACGTTGGCGGCCCGCCAGCGCGACAGCTCGCCGCTCGAGAGCTGGTCGATCCGCTCGCCGTCGACCGTGATCGAGCCGGCGGTGGGTGTGTCCAGCCCGCCGATCAGATTGAGCAGCGTCGTCTTGCCGGAGCCCGAGGGGCCCATCAGCGCCACGAAGTCGCCGCGGGGGATGTCGAGGTCGACGCCGTGCAGGACCTCGATCGCCTCGCCGCCGCGCCGGTACGTCTTGGTGACGCCGCGGATCTCGACGAGCGCGCTCATGCGTCGGTCATCGGGGACCCTCGCCGACCCGCACGGCGTCGCCGTCCTCGAGCGAGGGCGCCGGCGCCACCACCACGCGCTCGCCGGCCCGCAGGCCCGTGAGGATCTCGCGCTCGGCCCCGATCGCCCGGCCCAGCGTCACGCCGCGGCGCTCGACGCGGTCGGAGGCGTGGACGAACACCACCGCGGCGGCGCCCTCGCCGCGCACGGCGTCGGCGGGGACGAGGACCGCCGGCGCCGGCGGCGGGGCGCCGCCGCCGGCCGGGCGGGCGGTCAGGAAGGCCACGCGGACGCCCATGTCGGGAACGATGCGGGCGTCCTTCGCCTCGATGGCGATGCGGACCTTGACGGTGGCCTTGGCGCGGTCCGCGGTCGGGATGATGGCGATCACCGAGCCCGGAATCCTCCAGTCCGGGTAGGCGTTCAGCGTGGCCTCCACCGGCTGCCCGGCGGTGACGCGGTTGATGAACGATTCGTTGACGTCGACCTGGATCTCCAGTGAGTCCATGTCCACGATCGTCCCGATGCCGGTGCGGGTGAAGCCCCCGCCGGCCGAGATCGGCGAGATCATCTCGCCCGGCTGCGCGGACTTGGCGACGACCACGCCGCCGAACGGTGCGCGGATCACCGTGTTGTCGAGCTGGACCTCGGCGACCGCCACCGATTCGGTGGCGACCCGGACCTGCTGGAGGTTGTGGGCCAGCCGGGCGCGCAGGGTGTCGCGCTGGGCGAGCGCGGCGTCGAGCGCCTGGGCGGCGACGAGCTGCCGCGCGTGCAGCTCCTGTTGCCGCGCGTGGTCGCGCTCGGCCTGGGCGAGCAGCGCGCGGATCTCCCCCTCCTGCGAGCGCGCGGCGTCCAGCTGCGCGCGCGCGAGCGTGAGCTGGGCCCGGGCCTCGGTGTCGTCGAGCCGGGCCAGCACCGCGCCCTCCTTCACCCGCTGCCCCTCCTCGATCAGCACCTCGGTGACCTTGCCGGTGATCTTCGCCGAGACCGTGGCCTGCCGGCGCGCGGTGACGTAGCCGCTGGCGTCGAGGACGGAGCCGGCGCCGGCCGTCGGGGCTGCGGCGCGCGCCGCGACCGTGCGCACCGTGGGCGGGACCACCCGGGTCCAGACGAGCCAGGCCCCGACCGCGAGCGCGAGCACCGCGAGCGCGACCCCGCCGAGCCAGCGCGCGCGTGACCGCCGGGGCCGGGCGTCGCGGTCGATACGAAGCTCCTTGAGGAGATCCGAGGTCTGCATGGCGGGCAACTCTTTCAGTGTGCCACAGGCGAGGGCGGGTGTCGGGTGCTAGACTCCGCCCGAAGGAGAACGAGCATGGCCAAGCTGCCCGATCCGCTCGACGCGCTGGCGCCCGACGCGCGGCGCGTGTACGAGAAGATCACCGCCAGGCGCGGCGCCGTGCGGGGGCCGTTCGCGTCGCTGATGCACCACCCGGTCCTCGCCGAGCGCGTGGGGGATCTGGGCGAGTACCTCCGGTTCGCAGGCACGCTGCCGGGCGACATTCGTGAGCTGGCGGTGCTGGTGACGGCGCGCGCCATCGACCAGCCCTACGAGTGGGTGGCCCACGCGAAGATCGCGCGCGCCGAAGGCCTGCCCGACGACGTCATCGAGCGTGTGCGCAGCAGAGGCGACCTGTCCGCGCTGCCCCCGCGCTTCGCCGGGCCCGCGCGGGTGGTCCAGCACGTCCTCGCCTTCGAGTCCATACCCCGCGATCTTCAAGATGCGCTGCAGCGCGAGCTGGGCATCACCGGGCTCATGGAGCTGGTGATCCTGGCCGGGCATTACCGCCTGATCGCCGGCGTGCTCTTCGCGTTCGAGACGCCGCTGCCGGACGGCGCCCCCCCGCCTTTTTGACGCGGGTGTCCCCGGCGCTGGCCGCGGCGGCGATCCTGGTGGTCGCCGCGACGCTGGTGGCCCTCACGCTCCGGCCGGCGGCGTCGGTGCCGACCTACCCGCCGACGCCGCCCGCGCCCCGGGAAGCGCCGCGCGCGCTGGTCGGCCCCGTCCTCTATACCGTCGACGCGACCGCGCCCGACGCCTGGCGGCACTTCTCCTTCCGGCTCGGCTCCGTGATCGACGCCGGCGAGGGCTGGGACCTGGCGTTCCGGCGCTACGCGATCGTCGCCGGCGCCGGTGGCGGCATCCTGGACCTCGGCGAGACCGGCTTCGACGACGTGCGGACGGTGCCCACCAGCGGCTATCACGCGAACCAGGGAGCCGCCGATCCGCGCAACCCCGCCATCGCCGGCTGGTATCGCTACGGCTTCTTCTCCCACGTGCTCAGGCCCCGGCCGCACGTGTGGGCCGTGCGGACCGCGGACGGGCGCTACGCGAAGCTGCAGATCGTCGGCTACTATTGCCCCGGCGCGCACCCCGGGTGCCTGACCTTCCGCTACGTCTACCAGGGCGACGGGACCAACGTCCTCGGTCGCTAACCCTCGGCGGTGGGGGAGAGGCGGGCGAGCAGCCGCTCGAGGACGTCGATCTCGAGCGGCTTGGTGATGAGCTCGTCGAAACCCGCCTCGCGCGCCCGCTGCCGGTCCTCCGGGCCCCCGTAGCCGGTGAAGGCGACCAGCCGCGTGCGGGTGCCGAGATCCTGGCGGAGCTGTCGGGCCACCTCGTAGCCGTCCAGCTCCGGCAGGCCGATGTCGAGCAGGACCAGGTCGAACGGGGGCGGCGTCAGCGCCGCCCGCAGGCCCCGGTGCGGATTGCGCTCGGCGCGCACCTCGTGGCCCCCGCGGGCGAGCAGGACCGCCAGCGGCTCGGCGATGTCCGCGTTGTCCTCGATGATCAGGATCCGCAGCCGGCCGGTGGCCGGCAACGGCGCCGGCTCGGGCTCGGGCGGCAGGAGCGCGCCGCCGGCGGGCAGGCGGACGACGAACTCGCTGCCGCGCCCGGGGCCGTCGCTGCGCGCCTCGACGCGGCCGCCGTGCAGCTCCACGAGCTTGCGCACGAGCGACAGCCCCAGGCCGAGGCCGCCGCGCGTGCGGGCCAGCGAGCCGTCGGCCTGCGAGAACATCTCGAAGACCTGCGGCAGCATGTCGGGCTCGATGCCGATGCCGGTGTCGCGGACCCGGATCACGGCGGCCTCGTCCTCGCGCGCCACCGTCACGATGATGCGCCCGCCCGGCTCGGTGTACTTGGCGGCGTTGTCGAGCAGGTTGCCGAGCACCTGCTCGAGCCGGGCCGGGTCGGCCTCGACGACGATGGGCTCGGGCGCCGGCTTCACGATCAGCTCGTGGCCGCGCGCCCGCAGCGCCACCCGTGCGCTCTCCACGGCGCCCTCCACGATCGGGGAGACGTCGACGGGACGCCGCTGCAGGTCGATCTTGCCGACGCTGATGCGCGTCATGTCGAGCAGGTCGTCGACGATGCGCGCGAGCTGGTTGGTCTGGCGCCGGATGACCTCCCAGGCACGCCGGGCCACGCCGGCGTCGGCCTGGCCGTCGACGAGGTGCAGCGAGGTCACGATGGCCGCCAGGGGATTGCGCAGCTCGTGGCTGAGGATCGCCAGGAAGTCGTTCTTCTGCCGCTCGGCCCGGGCCAGCTCCCGGTTGCGCTGTTCCAGGTCGGCCCGCTGGGCGTGCAGCCTGTCCGACTGACCCTGCAGCTCCTCGTTCTGCTGCTGCAGCTCTTCGCCCTGCGCGTGCAACTCCTCGCTCTGGGCCTGCAGCTCCTCGCTCTGGGCCTGCAGCTCCTCGTTTTGCCGCTGCACCTCCTCGTTCTGGGCCTGCAGCGCCTCGTTCTTCACCTGCAGCTCCCGCACGAGCTCGCGGATGCGCGCGTGGGCGCCGGCGTTGTCGAGGCCGACCGCGATGACCGCGGCGGCGTGCTGCGCAAAGTCGACGGCGGCGTCCGGCAGGTCGCGCACGCTGCCGAGCACGAGCACGCCCAGCACCTCGCCCCGGGTGATCATCGGGCTGGCCGCCACGCAGCGGGGGGGGACGGCGTCGAGGCCGAGCTTGACGGTGAACGGCGTGTCGGGCGGGATGTCGCGCACCACGTACGTGCGGCGGTCGGCGGCGGCCTGGCGCGGAATGCCGTCGGCGGCGCCGGGCGGGACGCCGTTCAACCCGAAGCTGGCCAGCCGGTGCAGTGCAGCCGTGTCGGCGTCGCGCAGATAGATGGCGCCCACCTCGGCGCCGACGTGGGCGACCACCTCGCGCAGGGCCTCGGCGGCCAGGCGGTCCACGTCCAGCGTCCCCGCCAGCACGTCGGACAGCCGCATCTGGGCGAGCAGCCGCTCCTCCCGCCGCTTGAGGGCGCGGGCCATCCAGCCGAACACGTTGGCGGCCTCGCGCACCTCGTCGCGGAAGGGCCCCGGGGGAGTCGCGCTCTGCGCGCGCTCGTCGAGGGCGAGGGCGGGCGCGTAGTCGCCGGTGCTGAGCGCGCGGGCGGCGGCGCCGAGCTGCGCCGCCGGCGTCCGCACCGAGCGCGCCACCAGGTATCCGGCCAGCCCGGTCACCAGCAACACCAGCCCGCCGAGCGTGGCCAGGGCGGTCGTGACCTGGTCGGTGGCCCGCCGGATCGCGTGCCGGTTCTCGATCAGCTTCCGGGTCTGCAGTGCGCCGAACGCGCGCAACGCCGACAGCACGCGCTCGCGCCGCTCGGCCAGCGCCAGCTCGAGGGCTTCGAACGCGGTCTGGCCCTGGCCGACGCCCGCCTGCGTGATGAAGCTGCGCTTGGCCTCGCGGTAGTCGCTTGTGCGCGTCAGGATGTCGGCGACCAGCGGCTGCTCGTCGGCGTCGTACGAGATCTGCGCGAGCCGCCGGGCCGCCGCCTCGATCGCGGCGGAGCCCGCGGACAACGCGTCCAGGTCCCGCGCGTTGCGCGTGAACGCGTAGTTCCGCGCGGCGACGGCCACGTAGAGGATCGAGGTCTCCAGCCCCTTGGCAGCGTCCGCGCGCGGCGCGATGACGTCGATCTGCCGGTCTTGCAGCGTCTGCACGCGGCCGCTCAACACGACCGCCAGGACGACGACCGCCGCGACGAGGGCGGCGACGACGGTCGAGCCGATCGCCAGTCGCTGGCCGACGCTGGCGTCGAACCGCGTCACGAGGCGTGGTCTCCGGACGGCGCGCGCCGGAAGATGCGCCGCTTGTGGTCCACGGGCGTGAGCGCCGACAGGGACGGTGGGATCCACTCGGCCTCGCCGAGACACAGGATCCCGCCCGGCACGAGGCTGTGCACGAGAGCCTCGAGGACGCGCCGCTGGACCGGTGGGGTGAGGTAGATCAGGACGTTGCGGCAGCACACGAGGTGATAGGGCGCCGCCGGCGCCGCGCGCTCCGCCGTGAGGTCGTGGTGGACGAATCGCACGCGGGCGCGGAGCGCGTCCCGCACGCGGACGGTGGCGGCCTGGCCCGGCTCCAGCCAGCGCCGGGCGAGCGCCTCGGGCAGCTCGGCGATCGCGTGCGTCGCATAGGTGCCCTGCCGCGCGATCGCCAGGGCGGTGGCGTCGATGTCGCTGCCCCAGACCTCGCCGGGACGATCGTCCAGGAGCATGGCGAGCGTGTAGGCTTCCTCGCCGTTGCCGCAGCCGGCGCTCCACAGGCGCAGCGGTGCGCCGGCTGCGCCGCCGGGCAGGTCGGGGAGCAGCCGGCGCACGGCGTCGAACGTCGGCGCGTTGCGGTAGAAGCGGCTGACCTTCACGGTGAGGTGCTCGACGAGCCGGGCCACCTCGACGGGCTGCTCGTGCAGCGTCCGGAGATAGGCCGCTCCGCTGCGGGCGCCGACCCGCACCATCCGGAAGGCGAGGCGGCGCAGGAGCGTGCCCCGCCGGTACCCGGCGAAGTCCACCCCGTGGCTCTGGCGGACGCACGCGACCACGTCGTCGAGGATCGGCTCGGTCGCCTCGAGGGTGAACATCCTTTCCTTGTGTAAGGCAATCGTCGCCGGGATGCAAGCACTCGCGAGCGTGGAGGAATCTTCACACAGGCGCTTGACGCCACCGCCGGGACGGACCAGTATCGCGACGAGATGAGCCAGCCCATCCGCGTCCACCTGCGCATTCCCGGCACGGCCCCGATGCCCCAGCTCATGCGGCTCGTCCAGGACGTCGAGGCCGCCGGCTTCGCCGGCGCCGGGATTCTCGACAGCCAGCTCCTCTCGCGCGACACGTTCGTCGTGCTGGGACAGGCCGCCAGCCACACCTCCCGGCTGACGCTGTTCCCGGCCGTCACGAACCCGTTCACCCGCGACGCCTCGGTCCTGGCCGGCGCGATCCAGACGGTCGAGGAGCTGGCGCCGGGACGGGTGAAGTTCGTGATCGGCACCGGCTACACCTCGGCGAGCACCATCGGCCGCAAGCCGGCGACGCTCGCCCAGATGCGCGCCTGCATCGCCACCGTGAAGAGTCTGCTCGCGGGCCAGACCGTGGACTTCGGGGGCACGCCCGGACGGCTCGGCTACGCCGCCGGGCGGCGCATCCCGGTGGTGATGGCGGCCTCGGGCCCGAAGGCGATCGAGGTCGCGGGGGAGGTCGCCGACGGCGTGCTGCTGCTGGTCGGCTTCAATCGCGGGATCATCGAGCGGGCGCTCGACCACCTCGAGCGCGGCGCCAGGCGCGCGGGTCGGCGGCTGGATGACCTGGAGATCATCTGGGCGGCCCGGACGGGGACCGCGGCCACGACCGCCGGAGCGCGTCGGCTGGCGCGTCCGACCGCGGTGCACTGGGGCGTCTTGCGCTGGGGCGGGTACTGGCTCGAGCCCGCCGCGATCCGGCTGCCGAAGCTCGAGGTGCCCGACGCCGTCCACCGGATCTATCCCGATCTCTCCCATGCCCACGACTGGGAGGCCGCCATCGCGGCCACGGCGTTCGTCCCCGACGAGGTCGTGGCCGAGCTCTGCGACGCGATCGGGCTCATCGGCACCCCGGCCGACTGCGCCGCCCGTATCCTCGAGACAGCGAAGCTCGGCGTGCGCGATCTCTACCTGATGCCGCTGCAGACCTTCGCGCCGCCGGAGGCGGAGATCGCCGCGTTCCGCGACGTGGTGTTCCCCCGGCTGCGGGCGAGCGGGGCCTAGCGGGCGCCAGACGCCGCGTCGAGGCCCTGTGCGACCGACGAGGAGGTCTTCCCGTGAAGGAGCAGATCTTCGGGCTCAACGCCGCGCGGCTGTTCGGGGTGGACGTCAACGCCCGGCGCAACGACATCCCTCAGGACTACCTGAGCCGTATGAAGATGGCCTACCTCGACGACGGCGCCGACCCCAGCCATCGCTGGTATGGATGGGTTAGAGTCTGAGGTCGAACTGGGGTACCCTTTAGCATCGTTCGCCGGGCTGGTGCCATCTGGAGAAGGGACGGGGAGGGCGGATCGGATGAAGACGCTCAAGGACATGCTCGCGGAGGCCCGGGCCGTCGTGCCGGAGGAAGGACCCGCGGACCTGCAGCGGCGACTGGCCGGCGGGGAGCCCGTCACGGTCATCGACGTCCGTGACCCCGACGAGCACCGTGAGGGCTACATCGAGCCGGCCACCAACGTCAGCCGGGGCTTCCTGGAGTTCCGCATCGGCAGCGTGGCGCCCGACGTCAACACCCCCATCGTGGTGTACTGCCAGACCGGCCTGCGCTCGATGCTCTCCGCCAAGGCGCTCAAGGACCTCGGGTACGGCAACGTCGTCAACCTGCAGGGCGGCTACCAGCGGTGGGTGCAGTCCGGCCTGCCGGTCGTCAAGGACGCCCCCATGGGGACCGAGCAGCTGCAGCGCTACAGCCGCCACTTCCTGCTGGCGCAGGTCGGCGAGAAGGGCCAGCGCAAGCTGCTGCGCTCCAAGGTGCTGCTGATCGGCGCCGGCGGGCTCGGCTCGCCGACGGCCCTCTACCTGGCCGCGGCCGGCGTGGGTACCCTCGGCGTCATGGACGGCGACGTGGTGGACATCACGAACCTACAGAGGCAGGTCCTGCATACCACCGCCGACATCGGCAAGCCCAAGGTCGAGTCGGGCAGCCGCACGCTGCGCGCGCTCAACCCCGACGTCAAGGTGGTGGCCATCCCCGAGCGGATCACCGCCGACAACGCGCTCGAGCTGATCGCCGATTACGACGTGGTCGTCGACGGCTCCGACAACTTCGGCACGCGCTATCTCGTGAACGACGCCTGCTATCTCGCCGGCAAGCCACAGGTGCACGGCTCGATCTTCCAGTTCGAGGGCATGGCCTCGGTGTTCGCGCCGAACCAGGGCCCCTGCTATCGCTGCCTGTACCCGACCCCGCCGCCGCCCGGGCTGGTGCCGTCGTGCGCGGAGGCAGGCGTGCTGGGCGTGCTGCCGGGAATGATCGGCCTCGTCCAGGCGACGGAGACGATCAAGCTGCTGCTGGGTCTCGGCGAGCCGCTGGTGGGCCGGCTGCTCACGTACGACGCGCTCGGCATGCGCTTCCGCGAGGTGCGGCTGCGCCGCGATCCCGGCTGCCCGCTGTGCGGGGTGGCGCCGAGCATCAAGGATCTCTCCGGCCACTCGGGCGACGCGAGCCTCTACTGCGAGGCGCCGGCCGACGTCGCGGTCAGCGCCGGGGTGCGAGGCGGGTCGGCGTAGACAGGCCGCCGGACGCAGAGGATCGGAAGGGTTGGGGGGCCACCGCTGAGGCAGCTGCAGTACGCGGTGGCCGTCGCCGACAGCCGCGGCTTCCGGCGCGCCGCCGTCCGCTGCCACGTCTCGCAGCCCGCGCTGAGCGCGCAGCTGGCCCAGCTCGAGACGGTGCTGGGTGCCAGGCTCTTCGAGCGCAGCCGCCGGCAGATCCTCCTCACCGCGGCGGGCGAGGAGCTCGTCGAGCGCGCGCGCCGGCTGCTCGCCGACGCCGACGCCCTGGTGACGGCCGCGCACCGGTTCCGCGACCCCCTCGTCGGCACGCTGCGCATCGGCGTCATCCCCACCATCTCGCCCTACTGGCTGCCCGCGCTCGTGCCCCGGCTGCGCGAGCGCTACCTGCGGCTCACGCTCGTCTGGAGCGAGGACAAGACCGTGAGCGTGCTGCGCGACCTCGGCGCCGGCCGACTCGACGCCGTGCTCGTGGCCCACGTGTCCGGCATGGAGGACTTCGAGCGCGAGGTGCTCGCCGAGGATCCGTTCGTCCTGGCCGGGCGGCCCGGCCACCCGCTGCTCCGCCGGCGTGGCCCCGCGGCGCTCGACGAGCTGCAGGGCCAGCGCGTGCTCCTGCTCGAGGACGGCCACTGCTTCCGCGAGCAGGCGCTGGCGCTGTGCGCCGCGGCCGGCGCCCGCGAGGCGGAGCTGACCGCCACCAGCCTGTCCACGCTGACCCAGATGGTCGCCGGGAGCGCGGCCATCACGCTCCTGCCCCAGCTGGCGCTCGCGGTCGAGCGCCGGCGCTCGGCGCTCGCCATCCGCCGGTTCGCGGCGCCGGTGCCCGGCCGCACGCTCGTGCTCGCCTGGCGCCGGCAGTCACCGTTCCGGGCCGCCCTGCGGGCCCTGGCCGGCGCCATGCGCGCCCCGGCGGCCGCGCGGCCACACAGACGTGAACCCGGGGCGCCCCGCACCACCCGCCCCAACGAGTGGGACACCGCATGAACGGAGGACGTCGATGAAGTTCGGATTGCGCTACGCGAGCCTGGGGCAGTACTCGAACGGCCCGGCGGCGATCGAGCTGGTCCAGGCCGCCGAGGCGGCGGGGTTCGACTCGATCTGGACCGTGGAGCACGTCGTCGTTCCCCACCAGTACCAGTCCCGCTACCCGTATTCGCCCACCGGACGCATGGGCTCGGGGCTGGAGGACTTTCCGATCCCCGATCCGCTGATCTGGCTGGCCTACGTCGCCTCGGCCACGCGGAGGATCAAGCTGGGTACGGCGATCCTCATCCTCCCCCAGCGCAATCCCGTGGTGACCGCCAAGGCGGTGGCCACGCTCGATCACCTGGCCGGAGGGGGCCGCGTGCTGCTGGGTATCGGCGTGGGCTGGCTGGCCGAGGAGTTCGCCACGCTCGGCGTGCCGTTCGAGGACCGGGGGCCGCGCACGGACGAGTACGTCGCCGCCATGCGCACGCTGTGGAGGGACGAGCGGGCGAGCTTCTCCGGCCGCTTCGTGTCGTTCACCGAGGTCTTCTGCCGGCCGCGCCCGGCGGGCGGCGGCATTCCGATCATCGTCGGCGGCGACACGCGGGCGGCCGCGCGCCGGGCCGGGCGCCTGGGCGACGGCTACTTTCCGGCGCGCGGCGCGCCGACGGAGCTGTTCGACGAGATGCGCCGGGCCGCCGAGGCGGCCGGCCGCGACCCGGGCGCCATCGAGCTCACCGTGTCGGCGCCGGCCGACCCCGGCGAGATCGAGGCGCTGGCCCGGCTCGGCGTGACGCGGGTGGCGGTGCCGGTCAGCTCGGGCGCCGGGCTGCCCGCGCAGGTCAAGACACCGGACGACGTGCTCCGCTACGGCAAGGACGTGATTGCGAGGTTCGATCGATGAGCGAGTGCAAGCATGGATTGCGGACGGGCTGCGCCTACTGCCACGCCGCCCGGCCGGAGATGGTCGACAAGCACCCGGGGCAGAAGAAGCGGGCCAGGCCCGCCTCCCGGTTGTCGGAGAAGATGAACGACCGGATGACGTCGCTCAAGCAGCGGCTGAAGCAGATCCGCGGGGAGGTGCCCAGGGACTGAGCATCATCGCATCAGGCTGGGCAGCCACAGCGCCAGCCACGGGAAGACGACCAGGACGGCCAGGCGCAGGACGTCGGCCCAGAGGAACGGCATCACGCCGCGGAACACCGTGCCGGTGGAGACGTCGGGCAGGAGTGTCTTGAGCACGAACAGGTTCATGCCCACCGGCGGGCTGATGAGCCCGATCTCGACGACGCAGACGATGATGATGCCGAACCAGACGGGGTCGAAGCCCAGGTGCACGACGATGGGGAAGAAGACCGGCAGCGTGAGCAGCACCATCGACAGCTCCTCCATCGCGGTGCCGAGCACGACGTAGATCCCGCAGATGGCCAGCATGACGAGGGTGGGGTGGAGGTCGAAGCGGGTGACGAGGTCCTTGAGGTCGCCCGGCATCGTGGTGATGTTCACGAACTCGGCGAAGATGAGCGCGCCGATGAGGATCATGAAGAGCATGGCGGTGGTGCGCGCGCTCTCCAGCAGTGCCGCGTAGAGCGTCCGCCAGGTCAGCGCGCGGCGCCAGAGCGCGAACGTCATGGCGCCGAAGGCGCCCATGCCGGCGCCCTCGGTGGCGGTGAAGAAGCCGCCGTAGATGCCGCCCATGACGAAGG
>Ga0268386_10002273_pt1 | contig 13588 bp, 10 predicted proteins | sample RVTome_15_FD_200260 | JGI IMG/M metagenome (GOLD analysis project Ga0268386, IMG submission 200260) | Soil microbial communities from uranium-contaminated site in the Upper Colorado River Basin, Wyoming, United States - RVT150D86... ...
CTTCAGGGCGGGGCGGCGGCCGCCCGGTCGCCGCCCCAAATGCGACGCCGGCCGGCGACGGCAAAGTGATGACCTCCCCGTCCATTCGTCGGCGCGCCCGCGAAGCGGGTATCGACCTGACGAGGGTGGCGGGTAGCGGACCCCGGGGGCGGATTCTCAAGACGGATTTCGAGGCCTGCCTCGCCGAGGGTGATGATAAGGCCGAGGCGCGTCCGAAAGCGTCGTCGGCGCGCGCCGCCAAGAGCGGCACCACCGAGATCAAGGTGGTGGGGCTCAGGCGCAGGATCGCCGAACGCATGGACCAGGCCAACCGCGAGGTCCCCCATTTCGCCTACGTCGAGGAAGTCGACGTGACGGCGCTGGAAGACTTGCGCCGCCATCTCAATGAGCGCAAAGGCGAAGACGAAGAGCGGTTGACCCCGCTGCCCTTCCTCGCCATGGCGCTGGCCCGCGCGCTGGACGACTTCCCGCAGTGCAACGCCCACTACGATTCGGAGCGCGGGGTCATCATCCGCCACCACGCCGTCCACCTCGGCATTGCGACCCAAACCAACGACGGGCTGAAAGTGCCGGTGGTGCGCAACGCAGAAGCCAGGTCGCTGGAGGACATGGCAGCGGAAATTCGCCGCGTCACACAGGCCGCGCGGGACAATTCCGCCAAGCGCGAGGAACTGAGCGGCTCCACCATCACCCTCACCAGCCTGGGCAAGTTGGGCGGCATCGTGAGCACGCCCATCATCAATCTGCCGGAAGTGGGGATCATTGCTGTGAACAAGGCCGTCGACCGGCCCGTGATCGTCGGCGATCAGATCGAGGTGCGGCGCATGATGAACCTGTCTTCGTCATTCGACCACCGCTTCGTCGATGGATACGACGCAGCATCCCTGATCCAGGCGCTCAAGGAGATGCTGGAGCAGCCCGCGACGATCTTTATTTAGATCGTTCCGGCAGCCTGGGAATCGGTAGCGATTCGATCAGCGAAACAGGTTCGAATACCACTTCGCGGCCCTCGCATTCGAGCGTGAATCGCATTGAATCGTCATCCGCTCCGAAGGGATCGGCATCGATCTGCATGGCCGCGAGCAGCGTCTGGACCGATTTGAAGTTGCGCGTGTTGATCTCCAACCGTGTCAGTTCGCAGCCGTCCGGGGCGCGTTCCTGAGGCGCTTGAGTGTCCGCATGCCACTGCACGAACAGCGGCATGACGCGCGATTCCGGGCGATCGACGCCGACCCAGGACCATTCCACCGTCCGCCCCCAACCCCGCTTTCGGCTGCCGCTTCGGATGTCGGAAGTGCGGCTCCCGGCACGGCGGGCAAACCACCTCGTCTTTTCCAGATTGCCGGTGCCGATCGCCCAAAAGAAGGGGGTCAAATCATCGAAATTCGCCAGCCGGTCGACGAACCGAGGCTTGAGTTCGGCGTCGATGGCGGAGGCGTCCGCCCCCGGGTCCGGCGCCATGATCTCCAGAAATCCCGTGTCGCCGAGGCCGATCACAGCGCTGTGCGTACCGAGCTGCGCATCACGGCCGTCGAACTTCGGGCGCACTCCGGTCAGGCGCTGCACTTCATCCATGCCCCTGTCGAGGTCGCTGATGCCGAGCACGAGGTGGTCGAGGTAATGGTTGGCGCGCGGCCCTTCGACGTTGTCCTGGGCCGGTAGGGGCATGGACAGCGACAGGGCGATAAGCGCCACAATGGTTCTTGTCATGTCTTGTTCTCACTCCAGTGTAAAATCGCGCGAATGGATGTTATCAGACGCCTGCTCAGACAACTGATCGGCAAATTCGTTGAACTCGAAGACGACACCGAGTTCGCCGGCTTGCTGTGGGCGACGGCCTACGGCTTTTTCATCATGTTCTCGTATTACATCCTGCGGGCCGTGCGTGATGAGATATCCGCCTCCGACCGCGGCAACCTGCAGATCATCTGGACAGCGGTTTTTCTGGTCATGCTGGTGGCCGTGCCAGCGTATTCCTGGCTCACCTCCAGGTTCTCCCGCGGCGTGTTCGTTCCCATGGCGAACCGCGTGTTGATCGCCTGCCTGGTGGGTTTCTGGTTGAGCCTGGTGTTCCTGCCCGACGGCGCCCGGCCCTGGATCGACCGCGTGTTTTATGTTTACTCCAGCGTGTTCGCGCTGTTCGTCGTCACGGTATTCTGGGGCCTGGTGGCGGATTGCTTCACCAATGCGCAGGGCCGCCGCATGTTCGCCTTCATCGCGGTGGGCAGCTCGATCGGCGGCATTGCGGGTTCGACCGTAACCGCGACCCTGGCCGAGGCCGTACCGGTCTTTTCCCTGCTGCTGATTGCCTGCGTTCCGCTGGAGATCGCATCGTGGTGCGCGCTGGTGCTGCACCGGAAATTCGAAACCGGCTCTGTGACGACCGAGGGCGGGCGCGACCGCGTGGTGGAGGGCAATGCCTGGAGTGGTATGAAGGCGGTTTTTCGCTCGCGATACCTGATGGGCATCGCGGCGTTCATCGCCCTGATGACTTTCGTATCGACGATGCTTTACTTCCAACAGGCCCACCTCGTCGCCGAGGCCTTCACGGACCGCGGCGTGCGCACGGCCTTCTTCGCCAAGATCGACCTTGCCGTCAACGTGTTGACCATCGTGTTCCAGGTCTACCTCACGGCCCGAATCATGAAATGGGTGGGCGTGGGGGTGACGTTGGCCGCGCTCCCGGTGCTGATGACGCTGGGATTCGTTTCGCTCGGTATGTACCCGACACTTGCCATTCTGGTCGTCACCCAGGTGGTGTACCGCGCCGGACGCTACGGGCTCACCAAACCCGCCCGTGAGGTGCTGTGGACGGTGCTGGGGCGCGAGGCCAAGTACAAATCCAAGCCCTTCCTCGACGCCGCGGTATACCGGGGCGGGGATCTGGTCAGCGGCTGGATCTATGCCGGCCTTGCGGCCATCGGGCTGTCCATCGGGGCAATTTCGCAGATTGCGGCCCCGGTAGCCGGAATCTGGGCGATTCTCGCCATCTACCTGGGTCGGCAGCAGGAAAACCTGGCCGACCACGGCGCGCGTCCGGCCCCTCAGAACCCCTGAAGTTCAAACCTGGTGCAAATACATGATCTTATCGTCAAGAACAAATCGTAATTCGCTGATTATTATTGTTTTAGTTATTTTTGCTCTCCCCATGTCTGTTGCGGCCGACGGTCCGGAAGAGTCCCCGCAGGCCCTGATCGAAAGGCTCGATCTCCGGCCGTCGGCTGTTCCGGCCAGCGAAATGAAAGGCTGGGAGCGACCGACAAAGATAGTGGTTCGCATGCTGAGTTCGGAACAAGGCGCGCAACTGGCGGAAGTGGCGCCCGGGGTCGAACTGGTGGCCGTCACCTCCGAGGCCGAGGCCCTGGCAGCGATGTCTGGCGCCGACGCACTGCTCGGCTTTTGCAGCGCTGAATTGCTCGCAGCAGCAGACTCTCTTCATTGGATCCAGGTGTACGCGGCCGGCGTGGAGCGTTGCGTTGCCCTGGAGGCGATGCAGAACGGCGGGTTTCTGCTCACCAACGCCCAGCACATCGGCTCGCCGGCGTTGGCGGAGACCAGCATCGCGCTGATGATGGCGCTGGTTCGCGGCCTCGATCTCTATTACCAGAACCAGCTCAAGAGCGAATGGGTGCGAGACGTCGGCTCTCCGGCGGGCACCTTCATGGAACTCGGGGGCCGCACCATGTTGGTGGTCGGGTTGGGGGGGATCGGCACGGAAGTGGCGCGCCGCGCCCACGGCCTCGGCATGCGGGTGATCGCCACCCGCGGCAGCCGCCGCGAAGGGCCGGATTACGTGGATTACGTTGGGCTCTCGCACGAACTGCACGACCTCGCGCCCCAGGCCGATGTGGTGGTCAATGCCGCGCCGCTGACGGACGAGACGCGGGGCATATTCGACAAGGCGTTCTTCGATCTGATGAAACCCACGGCGTTTTTCATTTCTGTCGGCCGCGGTGCCAGCACCGTGACTGATGATCTGGTGGCGGCTCTGGAAAACGGCGACATCGCCGGGGCGGGTCTGGACGTCACCGACCCGGAGCCGCTGCCGGCCGGTCACCCGCTGTGGACCACGCCGCGCGTGATCATCACGCCGCATACGGCCGCACGAGGTGACAGAGGGCAGGAGCGGTTGTTCGCCATGGTCCGCGAAAACCTGCGGCGCTACGTGGCGGGGGAACCCATGCTGTCGGTCGTGGATGTGGCGCGGGGATACTGAGACTCAGCGCGCCGCCAAGGTGCGGCCAAGCGGCCGGATATGGTATAAGTTCGGCGTCCAGCAAGGTTTTGGCCCAGGGACTGGCCCATGGGACTGGCCGCAACATGAGAAGAAAGCGGTTCGGCAATCGATCCGCGCGAAAATGGTGAGGAAAATGCGTGCAATTCGTTCGGTTTTTGATCAACCTTTTAAATTCGTATTCGGTTTGACTGCGAGCGCAATGCTGGCGCTTCCGGCAGTTGCGCTCGCGCAGGGCGAGCAATTGACCCTGGAAGAGGTGGTGGTTACCGCTCAGAAGCGCGAACAGACCCTGGCAGAAGTGCCGGCCGCCGTATCGGTCATTTCCGGTGACCGCGTCCACGACTACCTCAACGGCGCCCAGGACATCCGCGCACTGGCCGCGCGCGTTCCGGGGCTCAACATCGAGACCTCCAACGGCCGCACCCAGCCGCGATTCTATCTGCGCGGCCTCGGCAACATCGATTTCGACGTCAATGCCAACCAGCCGGTGGCGATGATCTTCGACGAGATCTCGCTCGAGAACAACACCCTGCGCAGCCTGCCGCTGTTCGACATCGAGCGCGTCGAGGTCCTCAAGGGCCCGCAGGGCTCGCTGTTCGGCCGCAACACCAATGCCGGCGTGATCAAGATCGATTCGGTCAAGCCCGGCCAGGAGCGTGACGCCTACGTTACCCTCTCTTATGGTTCGCGCGAGACCTTTAGCGGCGAAGGCGCCACCAACATCGTTTTTTCGGACACTCTGGCCGCGCGCGTATCCTTCAAGTACCAGGACCGCGGCGAGTGGATCGACAATACCTTCAATGGACCGGGCGACGATTTTGGAGGATTCGATGAGACCGCCTGGCGCGCGCAGTTGCAGTGGAATCCCTCGGACAGTTTCAGTGCGAACCTGAAGCTGCACGGCTTCAACCAGGACGGCAGCGACCCCAACGTGTTCTACGCCAACGCGATCGCGCTCGGCACCTCGGGCGTGCGGCCCGAGTTCAACGAGGAAATCGCCAGCCACGACTCCGGCAATATCGCCACCCTGGAGCTGGACCATCTGGGCGGCGCGGTCAACCTGCAATGGGCCTTCGACAACGGCATGACCTTCACCTCCATCACGGGCTACGACACGCTGGAGAATTTCCAGAGCGCTGACGTTGACGGCGGAGAAGTGTCCTTCAATCCCGCCGATGCGGGGGTACTGGGCAAGCAGTTGTTCTTCGGCGTCGCCACCGGCGATGGGCTCGACGATCTGGATCAGATCACGCAGGAGTTTCGCCTGGCCGGCGAGGCCGAGGCTACCTTCTGGCAGGTCGGCTTTTTTTGGTTCGACGAGGACTTCGACCTGCTGAACCAGGACTTCGGCTTCCCCCCGGCGAGCGCCATCGTGACCCAGCAGACCGACTCGATGGCTTTCTTCGGACAGGTGGAGCGCGAACTGTCGGACGTCTGGTCGTTGATCGTGGGCGGCCGCTGGACCGATGATGAGAAAGACCTCACGGTCGGACCGGCCTTCCCAGGGGGCACCGTGATCCCGGATTCCATCTCGGTTTCCGATGATTTTTTCAACTGGGACGTGTCGCTCACCTATGATGTCAGCGACAACGTGACCTGGTACGGCCGCGTCGCCACCGGCTCGCGCGGCCCGGTGACCCTCGGTCGCTTCGGCTTCGTCAGCTCGGCCGAAACCGAGGACACGCTGTCGGCGGAAATCGGCTTCAAGAGCACACTGATGGACGGCCGGGCGCGCTGGAACACCTCGGTGTACAGCTTCAACAACGACGACCAGCAACTCACCGCCACGGGTGGTGCCGCCAACGTCAACCAGCTGCTCAATGCCGACGAGGTGGAAGGCTTTGGTTTCGAATCCGAGCTCGAACTGCTGGTCACGGAGAACCTGCTGCTTGCGGCCAACGTGAGCTACAACGACACCGAGATCGACGACCCCGACCTGCGCGATGACCGCTGCGGCTCGACGCCGACCTGCACCGCCCTCGACCCGGTTGTCGGCATGCGCATCGGTCCCTTCGGCCCGGTGACCGAGGTGTCGATCGACGGCAATCCGCTGCCTCGTACTCCGGAGTGGATCTTCAACTTCATCCTCGAATACACCCAACCGGTAGGGAACGGTGACATGTACTTCAACACCGACTGGAACTACCGCGACGAGTCAAACCTGTTCCTGCACGAGTCGGTCGAGTTCGTCCAAGACGCGCGCTGGCTGGGCGGCCTGCGCCTGGGCTATCGTACCGAGGGCGGGCTGGATTTCGCCATCGTCGGCCGCAACATTACGGATGAGGTCACGGTCGAGGGCGGCATCAACTTCCTCAACCTGACCGCTTTCGTAAACGAGCCGTCATGGTGGGGCTTCGAGTTTGGCGCACGCTTCTGAGCGAACCAGGAAGACTGAAAAGAGGGCCGTCAACGACGGCCCTCTTTTGTTATTGGGCTTGTTGCTGCTCCTCTTTGCCGCTGTCGCGCAGGCGCAGGACCCCAAGCCGATGAGCGCCGAGGAACCCATCCACTGGGCTCTGGCCTCGGTGGTCGGGACGGGCTGGTACCACGTGTCGGGCGGGCGCGATGCCTTCATTTTCAGTCTGTCGCCAAGACAGGTGCTCAGTGAAACCCGCCCGGGCGGTCGCGAGACCCGACAAAACGGTTTGTGGATCAATTACGACGCGGCGATTGGCCTGTACGACATCGACGCGGCTCCCGGCGCGCTCAGCCCGGACAACCTGAGCACGGTCAGCTTCACCCCGGGCATCGAAGCGGAGTTCCCTGTCAACGAACGCTGGACACTGCGAAGCTACGCCAACCTGGGGTGGGGCACGGCGATGGGGGACGGAGACTCGGCCTGGATCTGGTACGCCGGCATCAAGAGCCGCTACCGGCTGGGTTCGCCGAAAAGCCTATGGTCATTGCTCAACGGCCTTTATTACGCGGGCTTCAGCCCGGATGGCGGCCCGTCCCGCGACATGACGGGGCTGTTCGCAGGTGTCGAGTTTTCCCACGCGCTGCGTAAGGTTTCGGCCTATGGGCTTCACTGGCACTTCGGCTACACGGCCCTCGACGATTCCGTGGCGTTCGTGCTGCGGGACGAAACCCCGCGAACGATAGGCGATACGGCCGAGATTGGGCTGGCCATCAGCCGCCGAGACGACCCCTTCACTCTGTGGTTCCTCAAGTTCGACCGACTGGGTTTGAAATACAGCTTCGATACCGACGGCGAATTCAAGTCGATATCTTTGACCGTCGGGTCGTGGCTAGATAGCTAGATCCTTGACCTGATTCCGCTTCGGCGGACTATGGCGACCATCCCAGGGATGTGGTAATGCCATAGTCGATTGAATTGACCGCTTGCGGTGGTGGATCGGTGTCGCCCTGGTAGTAAAGTTCCAAGGACCAGTAGAGGTCGTTAACGAGCTCAAGCTTGAAGGTCGTCCTGAAGTCGGAGCGCAGGCGGCCGGATTCGGTAACGCTGGGGAACAAGGTCAAGCGGGACTGGAGCGAGCGCTCGGGATCGGCGTAACGGTACAGGTTGAACTGTGCGTTGAGGACAGCCTCGAGGCTGGTATTGCCCGATGCGCCGGTGTACTTTTCCTCGGTTCCAACCAGCCCACCAGCCAGTGAAAACCAGTAGTCGCTCTGGCGAATCAGGTATTTTCCGTAGACGCCGCCCGCGTAGACACGGTAATCGAGACCCAGGCTCTCATTCGACTCGGCGGACCCCAGCCATGCATTAAAGCGCCGGTCAGGGCGTATGTATTGATGGGCAAATTGGAGCTGGCTGCGATTCTGGTCATCGGCCTCCGGTTGCCGCGTAATATCATTGCGCAGGCTGGCTTCGGTCAGCCGGTCGTAGCGGCGGTGCTGCCAGTCGACAGCCAGGTTCAGGTCGGTGATTTCCGTCGACTTCTGGTAGTCCAGCCCGACGCTGATGTCAAAGTCGGAACGGTCCCAGAACGTCGATTTGACGGGCCAAACGGAAAAAACCTCGTTGGGATCGAGTTCTACCAGTTCGGTATCGGTCTGTAGGCCGATGTCATCGCTTCCCTCCACTGCGATCAGCCTGCCGAGGAAGCGCCGGCCGTCGGTGGTATCGACTGATTGCTTGTCCTTGCTGATCACCTGATCGATGTACCGCCACTCGATGGCCACGGTTCCCATCGCATCGGTATCGAATTCCAACAGTCTCGCCTGCAGACTTTTGACTTCCCCGGTGATGCGATCGCCGTTCTTGAGGACGACGATGTCCGTTTTGTCGGCTGAAACCGCGAGGGGCGAAAACAGGAAAGGGAGCAGGAAAGCAAGAGTCAGGCGATTCATTGGGAATTCCACATTGGGTGCCGTTCGAGCTTGACCTGACTTTGTATGGCCTCCTCGTCGGCTACATATTCGGCCAGGGGGCGAGCCCAGCGGCTCGATCCGTCAGAATCCGAACGTCGCGTAAAAAAAGTACGAGTCGTACTGAACTTCGTAGTGCTGGTCGAATACCCGTCCGTCCACCGTCAAATCGACGTCGACATAGGTATAACCTGCGCCCAGCCCCCAGTTGTCGTTGATCCAGTAGTCCAGGCTGACGCGTGCGGCGAAAACTTCCCCGTCGTAATCATCGATATTGGCGGAAAGCCATCCGATGTCGGCGAGCACGGCCCACTTGTCATTGAAGGCGTGCTTGTAATAGGCCGAGATCGTGGGCAGGGGGGCCAATGTGTCGGCCGACTCGCTTTCGCCGCCAGGCTGGCCTCCGACTTGCGTTGCGAGCGATATGTCCAGTTCAAGGCCGTATAAACCCAGGCCAATGCCAGCGGAACGGCCAGGCGCCTGATAGAAGTCGTAGTAGCCGTTCAGAACGTAGAAATCGGTCGTAAACTCAGCCGTCACCCCCGTTCCGGCGGGAATCGTAAGATCGCCGAAGCTGAAATCCGAACCGAGAATTCTTTGGGTCTGCGCCTGTGCCTCGAAATAGCTGAACCCCAAGCTCCATCGCTCTGGCGCCTGCCAGATCACGTTGCCCCAGAAACTGGTCACCGTCGTATCGGCGCCCGAGGCGCCGATATCAATCACGGGAATTTCACCGATTTCCGGGTTGGCAAGCCCGGCTTTCACATCCGCATCCGCATGCTGACCGCCCAGGCGAAACAGCCAGTCATCTTCGAAAAGAGGATGGCCTGAGCCCTCTTGGGCATTCAGGTTGGTTGTCGTGAAAAGCAAAGAGGCCAGTGCCAGGCAATTCCACTTCAGCATGCAGCCGTTCTCCTGCGGTTTCCTGCGCGAGCGCGATCCCTGTGGCAAGGTCGTCTTCGAGTTCCGTAGAATACACCAAGAAGGCGCCACCGAACCGTGAGCGAATGACGCTCTGCCGGGGCGCAGCGGGCAATCGCGGAGTCGCCGTTTGACAATCCACAAAATCTACAGCTTGACCTCGATCGGCCGGCCAGTCGACTGGAAGGTGCCGACCAACCGCTCGATGCTGATTCTGCTGGTGCCGTCCGCACTGGCGGGGGCGGCGGTGGCGTTCTGGCAGGATGTTGCTGCCACCCAAACACATATGTTTGCCCTTGCCACGGCGCTCGCGGCGTTCGGCGGCTGGGCCATGGGTCGCGAACTCGATCCGGACGATCAGCCGGCCGCCTTCATTGCGCTGGCCGTTACGGTTCTGGTGATTCTATTCATCGGGCCGGCAGCGGGCAATCATTACCTGCTCGTGTTGTTCACCTGCCTCGGCCTCGTGCGGCAGGTGAACCGCACCACCGGGTTGGAAGCAAGACTCTCGGATTCCGTCATTCTGCTTGCGCTGACGCTGTGGGTCATCTACGGTACCGCCAACCCGCTGTTCGGCTTGGTGGCTGCCGTGTCCTTCGCGCTGGACGCCACCCTTGAAAAACCGCTTCGGCGGCAGATAATTTTTGCCTTGCTTTCTTTCGGGGCGACCGTGGTGTACATGGTGGATCACGATATCGGCAGGGGGGTGTACGAGATTCCGCAAACGCTGCCACAGTGGTGGGCGGCGGTGGCTGCTGTCGTGTTCGCGCTGAACATCCTGTTGATGAGGAAAGTCGACTCGGTGTCCGATGTGAGCCGCAGGCGACTGGATCCTGCCCGGGTCCGGGGCGGAATGGCGGTCGCGGTTGTCGCGGTCGCGCAGGGCCTGCCGGAGGTGACTGAAGTGGCCCTGCTTGCAGCAGTGATTGCCGGAGTCTGTCTGGCCTGGGCGTTTCGCCGATCGTTCAGAACGCCGGCGTGAATTCCACTCAAGGAGAAAAACATATGAGGACTTTGATCGTTATTCTGATTGCTGCCCTGTTGGCGGGTCCCGTCGCGGCGTCCGACGCCGAGGTCGCGGCACGGATCGAGCAAGCCATGTTGGGTGAGCATCGTGCGGAGGCGAGTCGAGAGCGCAACCGCTACCGGCATCCCGTGGGGACGCTGATGTTCTTGGGCCTCCAGGACGGTATGACCGTGATGGAAATCACGCCGGGGGGTGGCTGGTACACGGAAATCCTGGCGCCCGCCATGCGCCACAACGGCCAGTACATCGCGGCGAGCTACGACATCGACGTCGAGGGCCAGCCGGAATACCGCTACGGCCAGCACGAAGCGCTGCTGGAGAAATTCCGGGCGGCGCCGGAGCTTTACGACCAGGTCGCCGTGGTGCCGTTTTCTCCGCCGGAGTCGTCAAGCCTGGGCGAGCCCGAATCGGTCGACATGATCGTGACGTTTCGAAACACCCACGGCTGGATCGGCGACGGACTGGCCGAGGGCATCTTTGCCGAATTCGCGCGGGTGCTGAAGCCGGGTGGCATCCTTGGCATCGTGCAGCATCGCGCCGATGACGGCGCCGATCCTGCCGTCAGCGCGGAGACCGGTTATATCTCCGAGCAGGCGGTGATTGACTTGGCCCGGGCGGCGGGTCTGTACCTCGAGGCCGCATCGGAGGTCAACGCCAACCCGAAGGACGACCACGACCATGAATTCGGCGTGTGGACCCTGCCACCTGGGCTGCGGGCCTGCCGCGATATCGAGGATGAAGATGATAAGGCGGCCTGCGCCGCACCGTGGCAGGAGATTGGCGAAAGCGACCGAATGACGCTGCGTTTCAGGAAACCATTGCGTTAATCGCTGCTTAGGTTTGCGGCGAGGCGCCGCTCCTACAAGGTCATCGGAGCGCCGCCAAGTGCTTGTTGGAGCGGCGCCCTCGCCGCGATCATCAGGCCGCCATTTGAAGCTGCTGACGCACCAGTCGCCCCAGCGTCGCGATCCCGTCCTCGATCTCGGTGCTCCAGGGGTGCCCGTAGCTGATGCGGATGAAATTGTTGTAGCGCGAGCCGGCTGAAAAGATGTTGCCGGGGACGATGCTGATGCAGCGTTCCATGGCGGCATCGAAGAGCGCGCCGGAATCGATGCGACCTGCGATCTCGAGCCACAGCACGCCACCTCCTCGGGGGCGGGAAATCCCCGTGTCCGCCGGGAAATGCTGCTCCACGCAGGCGGCCATACGCTCGGCGTTCTGCTTGAGAATGGGCCGCAGGCGGTTGAGGTGACGATCATAGTCGTGGGCGGCCATGAACTCGGCCAGCGTAAGCTGCTGCAGCAACCCCGATGAGCACGACATCGCGCGCTTGAATTTACGGGCCTGCTCGCCGTACCTGCCCGGCAGCAGCCAGCCGATGCGATAACCCGGCGCCACCGTCTTGGAGAACGACCCCACGGTGAGCACCTGACCCTTGCGCGAGAAGAACTGCGCCGGCTTGGGCCGGGGGCCGTCGAAATGGAGTTCTCCGTAAACGTCGTCCTCGATCAGCGGCACGCCGTACTTCTCCAGCAGCGTCACCAGGTCCTGTCGATACTCGTCGCTGCTCAGGCAGCCGAGCGGGTTGTTGATCGACGAGGAGAACATGCAGGCCGCGATTCGGTGGGTACGCAGGGCCTTGTCGAGGCGGCCGAGCATGACGCCCTCGATTGGGCAAGTCTCGATTTCCAGCGCCAGCATGTCGAGGCTCTCGATCAACTCCAGCAGTCCATAGTAGCTCGGGCTTTCTACGGCGATTACGTCGCCCGGCTGGGCGACGGACTTGAGTGCTAGAGTCAGCGCCTCCTGCCCGCCGTTGGTGATCAGAACTTCGTTGGGGTCCACCGAGCCGCCCTGGTTGAGGTAGCGGTAGGCGATCTGACGACACAGGCCGGGCTCGCCATAAGAAGGCGCGTAACCGAGCGCGCGGGTCTCTGCGCGCGCCATGATCCGCTTCATGGCGCGGTGAAGGGTCTTGGTGGCCGGACTCGCCATCGAAGGATTGGCGATGCCCAGCGGCAGCACGCCGGGCTGGTGGATGGAGACATAGACCCGGTCGATCAAATTCTGGCAGTGCACCTCCATGGGCTTGCAGTTGCGGCACTTCATGCTGACGAGGGGGTTGAGACGCTTGGCGTGAACGAAGTAACCGGACTTGGGGCGGGCTTCGATGCGGCCCTGTCTTTCGAGCTCGAGGTAAGCCTGGCGCACAGTGGGAATGCTCACTTCGAGCTTGGCGCTGAGCCGCCGCAGCGACGGCAGCCGGTCGCCGGGCCGCAGCGTGCCCTTGTCGATCTGCTCGGAGATCAGGTCAACCACCTGGAGGTAGAGGAATTCGCTGGCATCCTTATCGAGGGCAATCATGTTCGCGGCCTTCAGCTGTTAATGTTTCATTTAAATATTTGTGTATCTGTTATGTAAGCAGTTTGGATTTTAGAGTGTTTGTCACGTTGAAGCAAATCGCCTGGCAAGGAGGAGTTGGTGAGCAATTTGTGGCTGTATGCCGCCGCCGTGCTGATCTGGGGTTCCACGTGGCTACTGATCAACTTTCAGCTGGGTACGGTGGCTCCGGAAGTGTCGGTGGTGTACCGCTACGCGATTGCCACGGTTCTCCTCATGGCGTTCGCGCTGATTCGTGGACTGAGGCTGAGCTTCGGGCTGCGCTATCACCTTGTTTTCGTCCTGCTCGGCCTGTTCCTGTTCAGCTTCAATTACATTGCGACTTACTCGGCGCAGATGTACATCCCCTCGGCGTTGAATGCCGTGGCCTTCTCCACCATGGTGTGGATGAACATCCTGAATTCGAGGCTGTTTTTCGGCACCAGGATCGAGCCCAAGGTCTGGCTCGGCGCCAGCCTCGGAATGGCCGGGGTGGTCGTGTTGTTCTGGCCACAGGTCTCGACCGTCAGCCTCAGCGACAAGACCCTGATCGGGGCTTCGTTGTGTTTGTCCGGAGCGCTGCTGGCTTCTTTCGGGAACATGGTTTCGCACCGCGCCCAGGGCCGCGGCCTGCCGGTGCTGCAGGCCAATGCCTGGGGCATGTTCTATGGCACGCTGATCACCGCCGCGGTGGC